>ERZ1035027.39-NODE-39-length-93414-cov-1252.753596_pt1 | contig 93414 bp, 95 predicted proteins | sample MGYA00520604_ERZ1035027 | MGnify/ENA primary metagenome ERZ1035027 (study PRJEB33766, sample SAMN09781743) | gut metagenome | biome: gut microbiome | host: Homo sapiens | place: Madagascar | study: EMG produced TPA metagenomics assembly of the PRJNA485056 data...
TTGGTCAGCAGACTGATTACCAAGAGCATTAGTAGAGTTACAATCAATATTAACTACAGAATATGGAGCTAAAGATTTAGCTAATTCAAGAGCATAAGCTTTTGTATTAGTAGAAAGATAACCTTGTTTATAAGCTTCACGAACACTATCTAAAGCTTCTTTCCTAGCTTTCTTATCCTCGATTTTATTAGCTTCTTTAAATCTATTATCGAGAGTTTGTTTATTGATAAGAGTTTCATTAGCGTATTTTGCAGTATTAGAAAGATAGCCATAAAGTTGAGTAAGGTTATTACCAATATTTGGAGCTTTACCATCAACTTTTCCATTAAGTCTAGCAAACCTTTCAATAGCAGCTTTATCAAGAGAAGGATAGTATTGCTTTAAACGACTAGCAATAGCATTGATAATATCAGCACTTAAAGCTTGTCTATTTAAATCAAATCTACTATCAGCTGGAATTTTCTTGTAAGCTTTAATCTTTTCGTTAATTGCTCTAAGAATTTCATTAGTATCTTCGTTCATGATATTAAGAGCAGTTGACTTAATATCATTAAGATAATTAAGTCTTAAAGTTTCAAGCTTATCTGCACGACTATTACTTCTAGTAGGAGTAACATTATTATCATCAATACGAACTTGTTGTTTTCTAATAGTGCTTCTTTGATAAATTTGAAATACTTTATAAGCAAAGTCTGGTTTCTTTCTAAGGTCGTTAGCTAAATAAGCAAGACCAGCATATTCTTTATTAGACTCTGCAATATCTTCAAGTTTCTTTAAAAAAGAATCAATATTAGTAACATCACGGTCTCCTTGAATAGCAGAATTTACAGCTTTAAAGTCCATATAATCTACCATTCCAAGAGGATTACTTTTATCATATTGATATTTACCATCAGCACTTACTTCTGCACTAGAAAGTTTAGGAATAGTTGAAAGATAACTACGAACAGCAAAACTAAAATCTTTTGTAAAGTCAGACTTAGTTCCATTATCTTCCCAACGAGCAGTAGTAGTATCTTTTTCATTATTACTTTCATTGTCAGCAGCAGCATCAATATTAGAATCTTCATTATCCTCAATAGAATAACTTTCATTCCAATTTACTTCTTGTTGACTTAAATCATCATCTTTCTTAAAACGAATCTCACCAAGTCTTGGGTCAATTTGAAGTACTTGAGTAAAATACTTAACTTTATCAGAAAGCATATCTTTAAGAGTAGCAAACTGATTTCTAAGTTGAGGAGTAGCTTTAGCAACTTCTTCTTCAATCTTAACGAAATCGTTTCCATTAATATTCATAAGTTGTTTACGAACATTATCTATTTCAGCAGGTGTAGGTTTGGTCTTTCTATTAATAAGAATACCTACAGCAACTCCTGACAACATACGATTAATAACTCTATCTGCAAGATTATTCTTTCTATCATTTGCATGTTCATCAAGACGACCTTTAATTAAATCATCATGATAAAACATCAACATTTGGTTGCCAGCCATTCTAATACCACAACTTTTAGCAGCAGTACTAGTATAACCTTTAGATATAACATCAGAAATGAAAGCAGAATTAGTTGTATGAGCGTTTACGTCAAAATTTGCATTAGCATAAAAATTTTGAATAGCAGTAACAACTTCTTTGTTTTCATCATTTACGTTAGGAATAGAACCATAATTATTAGCATAATATGTTTCAAATTCCTTATTAAAACCAGATGGTCTAGAACCATCAATTACGTTACTCATTAAGCTGTTAAATAAAACATCATTGTTTCCAACTTCAGCTTTAAGGTTAGTGCCAACCTTAGTTTCATTAAACTTTAAACTACAATTATTAGCCATAACTATCTATATTAAGTTATTTAATATTTTAAAAACTCGCTGAGAGGCTTATTTCTCAGCGAGTGATTAATCTTATTTGCACGTAATCGAAATGTCACCTGACGCAAGCAAAGTGGCAAATTGCGAATGTTGTTCCATTGGAAGACTTTCGATTGTCGAATAGAGGGACGGATATTCTGAACGTGATGAGAATGCATCATAATCAAAATCATCATCACTAGCAGCATCAAAATCAACATTACTACTTATTTCGCTATCTGTTCCAGGAGTAGGAGTTTCATCTTCGACAGTTTCATCTTCAACTTGTTCGTCTTGTGTCTCTTCCGTATTTGTTTCTGTCTCAGTTTGAATATTTGTGTCAGCATTTGTATCTATACTTAAAGCTCTAGCAAATGCGTTATATTCTTTTTCTCTGAGACTTCCTTCAACTACATCAAGATTAAAGAGTTTATTAATAAAGTTCATAATCTTTTGCCAAATAGTCTTTGACTTAGTTTTATCTCCAACATTATCTACTTTAACTTTATTAAGATACTCAATAAGTGCAGTATTAGTAAGAGATTCTACAATGAACTCTTCTTTAGCTCTATCTAACTGACCTTTATCAATATATTCTTTAAACAAGAAAGTATTAATATTATTAATCCAAGTTTTAAGAGAATCATCAGTAACATCAGAACCAATATTACGTCTTGAACGAACAGCATCAATATTACCATTTGCTATATCAGCAACATCTTGTGATATTTCACGACCAAAATCATCATAAATTTCAGTCATATTATTTAAGAACTTTCTATGTTGAGAAGGTCCATATTTATCAAGTCTTTTATGAAGACTTTCGTGAATAAGAACTCTTACTTGACGACCACTATCTAATTTAAGGAAATCATCACCAACGACAATATCTCCTTTTTCATACATAGCGTTAATCTTATCATTCTTTTCAGCAGCTCTAAACTTTTCGATTCTATCGTTTGCAAAGATAACATTTTCTGGTAAAATACTAGTTAAATCTCCAGCATTATTAAGAAGATTTACAGATTCTTCAGGAAGAATAGCTTTTGCAATATCAAGACCTTTAGTTTTACTATCACTTTCAATAATAGATTTAACTTGGTCAGTGGTATTACTATCTACATTCCCTTTACGGGGGGGCTGTACTGGCTTTTCTTCTTCTTGTTTCACCTCATCACCTACAGTAAATTCAAGCACACTATTAGCTTTCATATTAGATGAAAATCTTGAATAGTTACTTCCATCAACTTGAGCTAAATCTACTCTAAGTAAATCATTTTTAATCATAAAATCATTATATGAATCTTCAGTATGATTAAAACCATTTTTACCATTATACTCAGGTATATTAATCTCAAGTTTACCGTCAGCGTTTCTACTTACGAATCCTTTTAAAGGAAGAGCAGTATTATTATCGCTACTAAGAAGTTCGTGAGCAAAGTTTACTGTAGCATTTTCTCTAAGGAATTGAACAAGTGCTTTACCAGCTTCAGTTCCATTATCTAATAAACTATAACTACTAACTTCAACACCATTGTCCATAAAAACAAGTTTTGTAGGAGCACCAGTTCGTTTACTATCAGAACTATAAAGTTTTACAGATTTGGTTCCAGCATTAATAAAAGTAACTCCACTTCTAGTATGCCAAACTCCACTAGTTTTAAATAGAGTACTATTATTGTTATAATCAAGAAGAGTATCAAGAAAGTCTCTAAACTCATTCCAATTAGTTAGACTATCACCTTTCTGAAGATTAGTAAGTCTATCAATAATTTGACCTTCAATAGCTTTAGTTAAATCAGCAAGAACTTTACTATGTGGCATATCTACAAGTTTACCATCTTTTTCATAGTTAGTAACTCCCCAATTTACAGGATAAGCATTAGCATAATCAACAGTACCATTTCCATTATCAATAGCAATTAATGTTTGATTCATATTAAAACCAAGATTTTCATTAACTTGCTTACCACTAACTTCGATTTGAGATACACTTCTAGCTAAAGCTATTCTAGCATCAGATTCACTACTAATAGCAATACTTGCAGGTTGAGCAACTTTAAATGCTTCTCCAGGAGTTCCATGAGGAGCAAGTCTAATAAGGTTACCTTTGCTCATCTTACTAACAGTAAGTTCTTGATTATTATTAATCAAAGCTAAACTAGTTTGATAACTAGTTCTAAGATTGTCAAAGAACAATTCAATACTGTAAGGAATAGTATTAACTACACCTACGTTATTGTTGTATTTCCATAACTTAGCAAGACCTTGAAGTGCTCTATTGTAAGTAAATCCTTTCTCATCATTAATAACTATAAAATCATTCTTTACAGCTTCTTGAACTTTAGGATTATTCTTAAACTTATCGATATATGAAGCATTCCATTGTTTATCAAATGCTATTTTATAAAGAAGTTCATTAAGTTTCTTACTATCTTCATCTTTTGGGTCAGCTATAGAAAGAATCCAATCTTTAACAGCACCATCATATTCAGCAGACCTACCTACAGTATATTTAATGCAATCGTTAATTTGAATATATCTTCCTGTTGTTACATCAAAAGTAGGAATACCCATCCAACCAACAGTAATTCCATTATGTTGAACTAAAAGAACGTCAGTACCAGTAGCAAGTTTATTTGCTTTCTTTACAGTAAGTTTATCACCTTCCTTAATTTTATCAAGTTCTGCCAAACTTGCATCAACTTTATCAGGTTCAACTACTTCACCAATATCATGAATATTAACCCTTTTAAGAGTACCAGCTTTAATGGCTTCAGCTCTACGTTCACCAGCAGTCTTACGAACATTACGCATAAAATCAGCATCATCAACCGAATCAGCATCAAGCATTACAAACTGCTTTTTACCTTCGTCAGTTTTAAGATATTCTTTAAGACTATTATAAATGAAATCAGCAGTATTCTTACTAGGACTATGCTCATTTATATATCGAAGCAAATCTTCAAGATTACCATAATACTTTCCATTATGTTGTCTAAGTTTAACTTCAGAAGCATAATTTTTAAGCATATTATTAGCAGCATCTTTATATTCATTTCCGAAAGTTAAACTTGGTTTATACTCTTCGATTGCACTAGCAAGCATAACTTCTCCAACACTAGAGGCAAAAGCTGTTCCAAGAAGACTATTCATAACAGCTTTTACACTAGTTATAGCACCATCAATATCTTCTTGATTTGCTCCAAGAGCAATACCTTCATCTTGAAGAGACTTAACAAAATCTTCAGCAGTTAAATTACCTGCTTTAATTTCTTTACCGCTAGTTCTAAGTTTTCCCATAAAATTAGCAGTAAGTTCAGCTCTATCTACAACTTGAGGTTGAGTAACTGTTTGAGTTTGTTGTTGACTAGTGCTAGCATTACTTTGTGTAGATGTGCCAGCATTAGAACCAGAAGACCCCCCCGTAAAAGGTGTAGAACCGTTTGATTGACCATTTCCTGTTTGAGTAGTTGATTGTACAATAAGTTTTCCTTTTTGAATATTAGTAGGATTACTATCATTATTGTATTCAAAACTTGGATTTCTTTCTACAGTAACACCAGGAGTGTTAGCAAGTTCAGGATTTTCAAATAAATCAGCATTACTCATATAAGCAGTTTTATCTTCTTGACTAGCATTGTTATCAAGAACAAGTTCAGCAGCAATAGCTCCACTATTTCCAGCATTTATAAGACTTGGACTTGCAGCATTATTATTATTTAAAAATTCTGTGACCCGCTCACCCACTTCGTTACGTGCCATCGGCTGCCCACTTTGCGGTTGCAAATTGCCTGTAGGCGTGTTTCCTTGCGCTGTAGGCGATTGTGGGGTGCTTCCCGATTGATTGATAGGCTGCTGCGGTTGAGCCGCTTGTGGCGCAGGATTTGAGATTGTTTGCGTGCTAGGAGGTGGAGTACTTGTAGTTTCAGGTTCAGCACCATTATTACTATCATCTGGATTATTAATATTATGACTTTCTTCTCTTTCTTGACTATCAAATATACTTTGACGAATACTAAGGAAATCTTGAAGTTGTTCTCCTAAACGATAATTCTTTCCTTTAGTAAGATTAAGAACATCAAGAGCATCGTTAAATGCAGATTTATCATCTTCGCTCATAAAATCAAGAATAGAATCAATATCATCTTTACTTCTTTGATAATAAGCTCCAACAGCATCACCTATTCTTGCAGCAAACTTATCATTATCATATTTATCTGATAATCTAGTAATAGTTTCATAAGCTGAATCAATAGCTTTCTTACGTCCTTCATTCATAGTATTATTCATGAATGAAATCTCTGTAGCAAGTTCATCAGCATTATTGACTATCTTACTTTCGTTATAAGCACGTCTCAATTCAAGAGCAGTCTTATTAACAAGCAAAGCTGAAAGAGTACCATTTGTTCCATTTACTCCAACATTATCAGTAGCTTGAAGCCTTTGATTAATTTTCCTAAGATAATTTCCGTGTTCTCTAACTTGATTAACTATATCAGTAGGATTTTCAAATTCAGCAATTCTAGGACTAACAGAAAACTTTTCAGCAAACTTCTTTAAACTTGAAATAATATTTTCATCATTAAGAAGAACTCCAGAATTTGATTTACCACTAAGTAAATTAGCAAGAGTAGTACTAGCTTGATTAGTAAAACTTTCAACTTTGCCTTCATCATTATAAGCACCTTGTAAAGCTTCGTGAAGAGAATACCTTAAAGTATTAGTATCAATCATATCTTGATACTTATTCATAAGTTTATTGATATTATCAACAGCAACTTTAGTACTAATACTATTCATCTTCTCTTTATCGCTAAGAAGACGACTTCTTTCAGCTTGAAGTGTACGAAGTTCATTAGTAAGCAAAGCAGTACTTGCAGCAATTTGATATTGTTCAGGAGTATAATCTTGACCTAAGATATTTTTAATATCTTCATTATCAAAAGCAGTACCAATTTGTTTATCAAGTTCATCAATTTGAGCATTAATCTTATCGTTGTATTGTTTATTAATAACATTGTTACTAGCAATACTTTGCAAGAACTCTATTGGAAGAATATCATCAGTATGTTTAGTTACTCTAACCGCTTCACTTAAATTGACAAGTTTCTTTAATTCAGCTTCATAACTAGCAGTAACTTCATCCATTTTATCTAAAGCTTTCTGTTGGTCAACTTTAGAATTAGTTTCATCGGTTACACCTTTATCTACCATAGCTTTACGAACTTCATCACTAGCCATATAACTTCTAAGCATATCAAGATTTCCATTATGAGCAGCATTTAAAGTCATACTAGTAAGAAGTTCATCATAAGCTCGTTGAGCAGCAGCTTCTTTGTCTAAATCGTTATTGAAAGTTTTATCTTCACTGCTAACGCTAAAAGGATTATTTCCGTCCTTAATTTGAGACATTTGATTCCAATAGTTTTCTATACTATTATTCCAAGATTCAATATTAGCTCTACGAGCTTTAATTTCAGCAGTTTCACTAATATCAAATATAGATTTTGGTTTACCTTCACCAGTTCTTTCGTCAGTTTTAGAATCAGCTCTATCTTTTAAAGTTTGACTAATTCTTCCAAAACCACTACCTAAATGATGAAACACAACACCACCCATTACTCCCCAGAATGCACTATCCCAAAGACCTCCACTTCTCATATATTTTTGAAGTCTATCGTCAAAAGATGAATCACTTTCAAGTCCAAGATAAACATTACCAAGATGAGTACCTTCCATTTGAGCAATATAGTTAACTGCTTCTTCAACACCTTCACTAAGTTCTCCAGCAATAACAGTCTTTTCATATAAAGCTTTATCAAGAATCTTTTGACCAGCTTTCTTTAAAAAAGATTGTTTAGCTTCCATTTCAGCTATTTCTTCAGGAGTTTTACCAAGTGTTCGTCTAGCATTACGAGCAGCAGAAGTTAAAGTAGAAGAACTAACTCCATTCTTTAAACCTTTCCACATATTTCGTAAACCATATAATTGAAGAATATCAGAACCAATATTTACATAGTTAGTAAGAAAATCTTGATTAGCAGATTTTTGAGCAATAACTCTAGCAATATCTTCTTTACTAGCACTATCACCACCAGCTTCATCATAAATATCTTGGTTCTTATTAACAAATTCTGTAAACTCTTGTGGAGTCATTTTATTAAGTGTATTAGTAGCTGTATTAAGTACATCACTATATACTCCTTGTGCTTCTTGATAGTTCTCCATAGTTCTACTTAAAGCAGCATTTAAACCTGTTTCTACAAATCGTCCAGTTCTAGCACCAAGACCATTAATAGGAGCATCTACGAGAGTTTTAACTCCTTGTTGAAATTTACTTAAAGTACGACCTTCTACACTAAGTGTTTTATCAATCCCAGCAAGAGCTTTAATTCCATTACGAGTAGCAGTTCCAAGTTTACTTGCAGCAGAAGCTTTAGCTAACCATTGTAAACCTTTAGTTGCAGCCATACTAGGAAGCAATAAAGTAATAGAACTCATAATACTTGGCATATTGCTTGTCCACCAACCAAAATCAGTTAAACCTCCATTAGTTATATCTACATTTGGGTCAGCATAAATAGGAGCAACTTCGGTATTAAAGTAATCTTGCCATTCTTGAATCTTTGCACTAACTGGATTAGTATAATCATTATTAGCAATATTTCCAGTAATTGCGTTACCTATAAAATCAAAGAGGTCTGCGGCACCTCTTACAGTGCCGAGACCAATTTCACTAACTACTGCTTGACTAACAGCAGAACCTAATTTACGAAGATTGCTTTGAGATTCAGCAAGAACCTTATCTACGTCAACAATACTAGCATTTGGAGTAACTCCATAATGACGAAGTTGGTCTGCTTTATCAGCTTGATTAGTAAGAACTTTTCCACTAGTAAGACCCTCATTGATTTCTCTATCAGCAAAACCAGTTGTCAATTCAGCAATTTTTATAGGGTCTAAAGTACTAAGTATTTTAGGACTTGGATGTTTCTTACTTTTACTAGGGCTAGGATTTATATAACTAGCACCATTAGTAGCCATATTTTTTATTTCTTCAAAATCCATATTAATAATTATCTTTAATAAATTTAAATTCTTGTGCTACAGTAATATCATTAACTGATTCTCCAGACTCAGTTAATGATTTAACGATAGCTTTTTTTATAACACTATCACCTTCTCCCATATATAATGCGTCAGCTATTTGTTGACGATTAAGTTCTCGTCTTAAAATATTTTCAGCTTGACTTCTAGTAATAACAGTTCGTCTACCATAAGCATTAGTATAAAGAGCATTACTATTTGTAACATTACTAATAGTAGCTCCATTACCTAATGATTTAGAACTTCCACTAATATTTAATTGAGTAGCTTCATCTCTAGCTAAAGTAGAAGTATTTCTTTCATAACTTTGAAGAACAGTAGAACCATTAGTTCCAACCATTGTAATAGTTTGCGGAGTACTATTTTTAGCTTTACCAATATTAAATTCAGTAACAGTTTGGGCTAAACCATGATTTCTACCAACAGTTACATTAAGAACATTTTCTTGTTTAGCTTGAGTTATAGCTTCAATATAATTAGCTTTTTCGTCTTCTGGAATACGTTTACCGTCAACATACAAAGCAGCATTCATTAATAAACTTGGATTAGTAAGATTATCTTCATCATGTTTAATTTTTTCAAGACCAATATTATAAGTTTCTTTATCAATCTGTCCAGACGTAAAATTATCAAATAAAGCATTTCTGTCGAGAGTAGAACTATACATCTTAGAGTTAACTGGAACTTTACCAAAACCTCTACGTTCGTTTATAGAATTAGCTTTCCAAGCAGCAGCTTGTGCAGGACTATGATATGAACGATTTAAAATATCAATTCCTGTAACATCTACAGTTCCAAGATTTGTTAATATATGGTCGTTATGAGTTAATTTTCCATTACTCATATTTATAATACCAGCTCCACTATTAGCAAAATTAGAAAAGAAACTACCAACACTTTTCCAAAATCCCATTGAGTTATCAATGCTATCACTAAACTTAGAAAGCCAAGTATTATTCTTATCAAATACAATGGTTTTTTGACCATTCATAGATGTAATTCTAAAACCTTTTTTTCTCCAATCAGATTCAGAATGACAACCCATTGCTTGAGAAATAGCATTATATTGCTCATTATCATAGCATTTATAACCTAGTTCTTTAAATTCTCCATTACCAAATAGTCTATTAACTGCATTATTAAACTTTGTAGAATACTCATTGCCACTTGGTAATCTAGAACCAGAACGTCTAGCAGCATCAAAATTTACAGCATCTTGTTCATCTTTGCTAAGACCTGCAACATAATGATTATATTGATTACCATAAGTTCTTAAAGCTGTAATTGCTTGTCTAGCTTGATGCCTTACAACTGGGTCTTTACTAGTCATGCTATGACGACAAAGATTAGCAAGTTCATTATATCTTCCTTGATTAACTCCTCTTTGGAAAGCATCACTTTTAGAAAGTTTTGGAAACAAAGTTCTAAGAGTATTAAGAGTATCATCAAGACCAGATTTAGTTGTACCAATAATATCTGGAACTTCTACATCAATAGCAGCACCTTCGTTAGTAGCATCAAGATTCATATTTAATGCAGCTGCTTGTTGAGCCGCAGCTTGACGTGCAGCAACATCTTTTCTATATTCTGTTTGACCACTACCTACATCTATGTCAGAAGTACTATTATAATAACTCATAGCATGAATACCTGGTTTAACTCTCTTTGCAAGATATTCTTCAGGACTAAGAAGAAGACCATTTTCAGTAATATCTGAATCAATATTCTTTTTCTTTTCTTCAGGAGTCATTTTATTATATTTCCAAAGAGCAACATCATAATCTTGTTGAATACTTGCTCTAGCACCAGGAGTTGTATCAATAGCAGAATTAAGAGCATCATTTAAATCTTTCTCGCTAACATACTCCCAACTACCAGATTTCTTATATGCTAAACCATAAACATTTTGACCTGGGTCAGAAGTGAGATTACCATCAGCATCAACAAACTTAATATCATTAACTCCGCCACCTTTATGAACAGCAACCCATTGTTTTGCTTTAGTCATAAGATTACTCAAATCGACAGTACTAACTGGAGTTCTATTTGGTTCCCAATTTGTACCACCAATAATATGTCCTTCTTTATCTACTTGGTCTTGATAATGATAAGGATTATTATCTTTAGCCCAATTTTTAACATCTTGAGTAATATCTTGTCTCTTATCAAGATTATCCATAAAGGTTTTATAAGCAGCTTGTGCTCTAACTCTTCCAAGAACAGCAGGGTCAGAAGCTACTTGACCAGCAAGTTCTCTTGCTGTATTAAGACTACGAGAATAATCTCCATACATAGCAGCATCATCAAGTTGATTCTGAATATTTCTAACATATCCAGCTTTCCAACTATCTTCAGCAGCGTTAATATCTAAATTAGCTAAAGCCATTTTAATTTGATTCTGAGTTTGTAAACTCTCTTTAGATTTCTCATCAATTTTATTAAGAGCATTTGTAAATGCTTCTATATTTCTACGATGAGGATTTCTTAATGGAACAGGATTTCCATAATTTATTACGTTTGGCATATTTATTTTATTTTTTATTATTACTAATGCAAATATACGATAAAAGTTCTAGTGAACAAAAATTCACTAGAACTATTTATTTATATTTAAATAATACCGTACTTAATAAGATTCTTTTTACTCATTCTACCTTTAATTAAATCAGCATAACTATTTCTTCTTTGGTATGCTTTATTCTGGTTCTCCCATCTAGTAAGAGCATAACTATATTCAGTATTATCTGAATAGTCTTCTCTCTTAGGTCTAGCACCTGGATTTGGAATATTCATAGCTGAACGATAAATACCTGCAAGAGCAACATCATCGCCAACATCAACACCAAGTTCAAGTAATCTAGATGGAGTAGCATAATCAGAAGCAGCAACTCCCATAAGCATAGCTTGAGTATCATCATAATTTTGACGACCTTGATTAATAAGATTTTGGAAACTATTTCCAATACCTTGAAGAGTTCCGCTAAGAATTTGACCCTTAGCAAGTTCAGCTTCATTCTTAGCTTGAATAGCAGCATTCTTAATACTAGCAACAGTATTATAATACTGATTTCTAGCAGCAGCATTTCTAGCTCTAACTTGTTGTTCGTTCAAAAGATTCTGATTCATAAGTTCAGTTTCTTTATTAGTCTTTTCGTCAGCAAGTTGATTAAGTTGATATAAAGCATTAGTATCAACACTTTGCATACGACCAACAGCAGTACTACCACTCATAGTATTTCTAAGAATACTATTTCTACTATTCAAACGATTACGTTCAACATTAGATTTTTGAGCTTCATTATGATAAGTAGTATTAAGAGCAACTGGACTTTCCTCAACAAAGTTTGGAAGATTATAATTAAAATCCAAATTTTTATAAGCACCCAAACCAAGAATACCTCCTCCAATACTAGAAACTAAATCAGCTCCAAGACCATACCAATCAGCATCACGAAGTATCATACCTGATTTATTACCAACATAACTTGGAATAGCAGGAGTACTTACAACTTTAGAAGTTGGAGTACTAACTTGACTTGTATAAGGAATAGTAGGAGTACTCTTAGTAATTGCAAAAGGAGGTTTAACATCATATTTATTAGATGTTGTCCAAGGACTTATACCACCTTTATCGTTAGCTTTTTGTTCTTGGTCTATAATATCCCAATAATCAAAATTATTATTTCTACGATAAGGATAGACTACATCACCCCAAGCAAATTTACTTCTAATGCCTTTTACGGGGCGGCTTTCACCACCTAATGATTTACGCATTCTAGTGCTTCCACCACATCTTTGTCCTAATCTAAATTTATTTCCCATATTAATTAAATTATCTTTAATATTACCTTGCAATAAATTAGGGTCTGGATTATCTACTGGAACAACACCATGACCAACAGGAGCAGGAACTTCAATATACTCAGGTTGAATAACAACTCTAGTATTATCTGTAGGTTGAGCCATTCTAGCTTCAGCTTGTTGATTAAGAATAGCTTTGGTTTCATTACTATCCATTGGAATAGGATTACCAAACCAGTCTTGTTCCCAAGCTCTACGTTTAGCCAAACCACTCATACCTTTTCTATTCGCACCAACAGTCATACTTTGTCTAATACCAGCAAGACTATTATTAAATGCACGTTCATCTCCTCTATCTACTGCACTATTTAAATTTTTAAACCATTTACCAAAAGCGTTTTTAAAAGTATCAACTCGACTATTATAGTAAATACTATTAAGAGAATCTCTTTGATTATCATTAAGATAATTATAAGTTCTTCCCATTAATTGTCTAAGTTCTCTTTCTTTAGCGCCAATAGCATCACCTTTGAATTTTCTATTTTGACCTGCAAAATCAGAACCTTCCCAAGTTGCTATTTGTCTTCTCATACGATTGGAAACTCTATATTTATTAGTATTATAAACTGGCGCTGTCCAACTGCCACCATTTCTAGCTTTAGGACGAAGTTCAGGATAACGAGAATATACTTTACTTTTAACATCACTTCTTCCATGAAGACCTGCAAGTCTTAAAGCATCAACAGCATCAGCTTTAGTTGGAATAGGATAACTTCTACCACTACCTGCAAAATCTTTAGATGATACACTAGGATAAGGGTGTTTAGAAGAACCTCTATCCTTAGAAGTTAAACCGCCATTTCTAAGTTTACAACGACCACCAAGACGTTTTGGAAAAATATAATTAGCTTCAGCATGAGTAGCAGGGTCATAAAACAAATTATTATAAGGAAGTTCGCTTGTTATATATGATTCTCTATCATTTACAAAATTAACACCTCTACCATTAGGATATATTTGCTTCATAACTTGTTCAGCTTCATTTAATGACAATTTATCAAAACCTTTAGCACTATTAATTATTTTTATAGCGTTATTATCTAATTTACTAACTCCACTTTTAAGACCGGTTATTTTTTCAAGCAATCGAACATCTTTAAGTTTTGGAGTACCATACTCTTTTATTATATTATTTACATCAATCCAATAAGGAGTATTATAATGTCTACGTTCTCCACCAGCAAAATTAAAACGACCAAGAGATTGTCTAGGAGTAATACCTTCTTCTATTTTTTGTAATTGTGGACTTGTTGCAATTTTGATTCTATTAGCTTTAGCTTGAGTTAAAAGCCCTTTGTGTCCAGATACTAATACAACATCTTTTGTAGGAACTGTTAAACCTTCTTTTGGGTCTCGAATTGTAAACATGTCGCTAGGTTCAATACTTCCCCAATTACCTTTATTTTTTGCAACAAGTTCTCTACCATTAATTAAATATGTTTGTTGTGCAGTATCCCATTTTCCTTTTCTATGAGAAACAACAGGTCTATCATAAGTAAAATTAGTATGATTAAATCTATCTCCACTAAGAGTAATTCTATTATTACTAACTTTAGGCAGTTCGTCAGATTTAACTCTACGTATCATATATGGAACTCTAGCTTTATCAGGAAGATTATATCTTCTAGCATAAGTAGCATAAGTATTAACTATAGGATTATCTGAATATAATCTACTTTTACTAATTCGATTAATATAACTAACTTCATTTTTTGCAGCTTTAGCTGTAACTTTAGCTGCCTTTCCTATTGGAAGACCTCTTCCCATACTAATAACATCAAATTCAGGATAAACTTGACGAAGAGGTTTTTCGTTAGGAATACGTCTTCCATTAACAACTCTAAAATTACCAACTTGACCATTTCTTATTGGTTTTTTAGTAACAGTTTTATTGCTAACTTTTACACGTTTAGGAGCATATTTACCGCTGTTACTAAAATAATCTACAACATCTTTAACTATGCCAGCAAATGGCATAGTAATAAGATTACCAAAAGCAGCTTTACTTCCATCATCTTTAATACCATTTCTTTTCTTAAAAGCTTGTTGTTGACTAAATACAGCATCTTTATTATAGCCTCTAAGAATAGCTTGAGCAGGACTCATACCATTACCAAGAATAGGTTGAGCACTAAATATTCTTAGAGCACCATTCTTCTTTTGAGCAACTTCACCACCTTCAGCTTCAACTTCATTTCCGCCAACGTTAATACCAATACCTGTTTGACCAGTTTCATTGGTTTGCTCATGAGAACCCCCCCGTAAAAGGTATGTATTATTGCCAATCTTAGTAGCATCGCCTCCATCAGTAATATAAATTCTATTACTTCCTAAACGTTTATTACCACCAAGACGATACTTTAAATTATAATCATCTTCATCATTATAACTTCTTGTAGCAGTTACATAACTATTCAACGTACTAGCAAGATTACTATTATTAGCTAACTCTAATTGAGTTCGAGCAGCTTCTTTCTGAGCTTCAATTTGTCTTCTGATAGCTCTAGCTTGAGACTTAGAACTAATAGCACTACCAATCAAATTCATAGCACCACCAACTAAAGCACCCCAAAATGCTTTAGGTCGTTCTCCTCTTAATCTATTACATTTCTTTGTCATAATTAATAAGCACTTGTGTTAAACGTTATATTTTCAAGTTTAAATCTATGTTCAGCAGTATCATTATTAAATATAAATCTAGCAACAATATACTTTCCATAAATTAAACTTCTATTATCAGATTTATATAATGGAGAGTTCTTTAAATCTTCTTCAGTAATAACATGAACTTCATTTTGTTTAGTACTTGGATTATAATAAATATAATTACAAGCTCTTGTAAGTTCAGCTTCAGTTAATGCATTATTACCTCCATTAAAACCATTTCTAAAGTAATTAAAGTTCCAACTACCTTTGTCAAACTTAGCATATTTATAATCGTCATAATGATTGAAAGTATCTTTATTATTTTCATCAGTATCATTAGAACCATCACTAAGTTTAAGATTTATAGCTTGAGTTTCATCTGTATAAATATCAAGATAATAACCAGCATATCTACGTCTTAAACCATCCTCAGCTACATTATAAATATTAGTAGCATTCAAACTGTATCTATTATCAAAATAATTAAGAATGTAATTAATTGATTCTAGAGACTTAGAATTATTATAATCATTATTATAAATAATATCAAGATAGCTACATATACTACTGGGAGATTCCAAATATGGTTTTTCGTAATCAAAATAAAAAGGATTTCCTGTTCCACTAATATTATATACAAACCTTACAGAATCTGAATATGTAGGATTTCTTTTACTATCATTATAAACGAATACATTTCTAAAATAATAAATAGCATTAATACTACTATATATCTTCTTAGTATTAGTTAATTTTTCTTCTGTATTATCTATATTTGGAATACTTCCATCTTTAGTATAGATTGTATATAAAGTTCCAACAGAGTTAATATTAGGAAATTCTTTAGAATTTAAAGTTTCAATATCTTCAAAATTTCCAGTAATTTCTATTCCTGCTTTTTTTCTTTTTTCTCCTGGTTTACCAAAATATATCCAATCTATATCTGGAGTAATCATTTTAACTTCAGGAAGACTATATACAAAGTTAAAAGTTACATTTTCTGATTTATCAGTAGGATATTCAGTATTATAAATAAAGCAAGTTATTCTAGTACTATAATTTAATTCTACTGTTAACAATCCATCAGTGAAATCAGAATACTTAAAAGTTAAATACTTGTCTGTATATATAACTCGTACTTCAACTTTAGTAGTATCTGTTACTCCATTATTAGCTGGAACAAAATTACTAATATCAATCTTATAATGATTGTTATCTATCTGAGTTAAAACAGGACTTGGATAAACATAAGGAACTCTATAACTAGGGTCTTCCACACTATGGTCAACTTCAAAACTTTTAGTAGCAACTAAATCTCCACACTTATACCTATAATTAATAATGTGTTTCTTCTTATCATTATTTGGTATAGTTTGTATAGAATTGATTTTATATTGTGTACTACTATCAGTTACATCTTCGTCTATAGCATATCTTACTACTCCATAAAAACTGCTAATATTAACAAACTCAAAAGTATCAGTTTCTAATCTTGGAGGATTAGTTTCTCTATGAGTAAAGTTAATATTAATCTTATCTAAATCTTCTTGAGTTGGAAAAGTAATACTTCTACTAGTAACTTTTGTAGTTCCAGTTTTATTACCAGTAATTTTAATATTATGTACAGCTCCAGGAGTTTTAGTAGTTAAAGTAATATTTTTACTATCATGAGTATAACCAGGAGTCAAAGCATTAATATTAAAGTTTAAAATTTGAACATTATCAAGTTCTATTTTTATATTAACCGTTCCAGCTCCAGCAAGACTATCTCCAGTTATATAATAATGCAAAAAGATATTTCCATCCTCTTTATAATAGAGTTCGGAAATACCTATACCTAAAAACTTTTGTGTTACAGCCATATCTATTTAGTATATATTGTTGGATATAAAACGTTATAAACACTAGCAAGATTCTTGTAATCAGTTTCAGATTCATTAAACTCATATAGTCTAGCTCTATCAACTTTTTCGTTAAAGAAATAACTATTGTTATAAGTTCTATAATTAGCAGTAAAAGCATAATCATGAAGACTTATATAATCATTAAGATTAAAGTTATAACTTAAAGTTATATAGTACTGATGTTTATTACTATCTATTTGGTTTAACCAAATACAAATAAGTAATCTATTAGTTTTCAAATCTTCTCCGAATACAACATAATCTATATCGAGAGATTTAATCAAGTTATTTATATTGCTTGAAAGAATTTCAGCTTTACCATTTTCAAACTTGAATATAACTTTGTTTACAGAGTCAAACCAAATATATCCATGCTTACTAAGAATAGATTCTTCTTTTCTAGCAAGACCGCCAAATCCTTCATTACTTGGAAGAACTTCTTGATAATCAATATCAAATACATCTGGAACTTCAAGTTGACTTTTCTGTGTAAGTTTTGGTGTTCTATCAAATACAAATAAACTATATTGAGTATGAACTAACATATAAAGACCGATACCTACAATATTAGTAATACTACCTTTATTTTCAGTTATAATTTTATATTGTTCAACATCGAAATTCTTAAAGCCATTAACAAGACTTTCATCAGAAATTACATTACTTCTACGAATAGTCTTATCGAAAGAATCAATATAATCTTTACTATAATTAGTATAACTCTTTAATGGAGAAGACTTATAACATTCTTTTAGTTCAAGAAAATCTCTAAGTCTATCTGGACTAAGAACTTTATTATAATAAACTCCTAAAGATTTACCTTCTTCGTTAGTTAAAGAAACTGCTCCTTCATTATAATCTTGTTTAATAGAATAAGCATTAGTAGGATATTTATTATAACTATAACTATTGTCCATACTAATAGTATATCCATTCAATTTTTGAGAATTAGTATTTAAAACAAATGAAGCAGTAGGATTGGCAATGATTTCTTTATCGTAAGTAACTATCTTATCTTGATTATAAAAGCCAGGAGTATACTTATAATTATCAGTACTATATCCAGTTTCATAATTATTGTCTGTTATTCTATAAAGAGTTTTAACAGCTTTATTATAAACATCTTTATTATCATTATAAACTACAAGTTTATCACCAACATTACCTTTTGGAGTAATTCCAAAAGAAACATTAGGATGAATAGTAGCTTTAATATGACTAGTCAAACTTTCAGTATTGTTATCTCCTATTTCATTACTCTTAACAAAGAAATATTTATTTCCTTGAATAGAATCTTCTTTATATTCAAAGTTTGTATTAGTAACAGTAAATCTATTTCCGTTCAAGTCTCCATTGATAACTGTACAAGGATAAGCCATATCCTCAACTTTCTCATAAGAACAGAACCATCCAATATAATTAGAAGGAATTACATCAACTTTAAATCTAGGAAATATAATTATGTTATCATCAAGAATAGTAGGAACTCTAAAAAGTTTATTACCAACATTATTAACTACTACATCAAATTTAGCTCCAGTATTAGCTTCTTTGTCTGAAATAGCTTGAGAAGTTTCTTCATCAATTTCATTTTGAATAATAAATCCATTAGTAGCAGAACCATCTTTTCTAATATAATGAATATAGAAACTATAAATCTGACCAGGAATTAAACTTCTAAAATTATTAAATGGAGAAGTTTGATTATTAGAACTAATAGTAGTAGCTTCATAAGCAGAACTATTCATTCCGTATCCTCTATTATAATGTCTATCTCCGCCAACTAGTAAAGGTTGGTTATAAAAACCAATTTGAGTTTGAGTAGCAGCACCTTTAAAGAATAAATCTTGTTCAATTAAAACTTGAAAATCGGTACTCTTATTCATATGATATTCTACTCCAGCTATAGTCATTACAATATAACCATTACGAATAATTACCTTACTTATATTAATAGCTTTTTGAGTATGAGAATCATAAATAGCAACTTGTTGATTTGTTCCTGAAGCAATAATACCTATATATAATTGGAATCTACTTCTAGTCATATAAGGTTCACTCTTAGGATTATTAGGAAGATTCTCAATATTATCGTGGTCAATACTTATACTAGTTCCATAACCAAATACTTTAATTGTTGAAGTAAAAAACTTTCTAATAAACTCTGTTATATATTTTGGTTTAATAACATATTCTGTCAATTCTCCATTTTTAGTAACAGTATATTTATCAGATGCCCAAACATCATTTATAGATGTATAAGTTCCAATAGCAAAATTAGTCGTAACAACTAATTGTTTAGTAGTAACAACTGAATTACTATAATCAGAAATGTTCTTAGTTTCAATGTCAACATGAACATTATTACTATTACCAGTTAAATCTTCATTGATATTTTCGTTATAATTAGATACATAAATTCTATTATTATAATTAATTACATTCTTAACATCATAAAGTTGCATTGGCTCACGAAGCATTTCGTCAACACTTTCTTCTTCAATATAAGAATTACTATTAAACATTAAAGAAGTTATATCAATAGAATAGGTATTAAATATTCTACCATCAACAGCATCATTATGTTTAACAATATAACCTATTTGATATTTAGTAAATTTATAATTCTTATCTATATCAAGAGTAAAGTAAACTCCTTTATTAGATTTATCATTACCATTTACTAAGAAAGGTTCAAACTCTGTAGTAGGATTTCCATTACCATCAACATTATAACGAGTAAGAGCAGATTTACTATCAAGAAAATTATGAATAGGAGCATCTTTTCCTTCATCGTTTATAATAATAATATCATCGGTAATTTGAAACCATTTTGTATAATTGTAATCGTCAATCTGATAACGAATAAAGAAAGTATATACTCCGCAGTTAAGAGAGCCATTAGTAATATCATAGTCAACTTTAATCTTTGGAATACTTTCTTCAATACCATGTTCAAGACCAGTAGAACCTGTATTTAGATTCCAAGTTTTAAGAGGAACATGAATTTTATTATTATTCAAATCAACAGCATCACTTTCAGCTACTACAATTATTAATTCACCTTTATAGTTATAAGTATAGCTACCAGTAATCTTTCCACCATGATATTCCCAATTTGTAGAAACCTCATAAACTTTTCCTTCATCAGGTTTTCTATAAATTCTAGCTTTTTCTTCATAAGCAGAATAAGTAAATATCACAATTTCTTTATTACATGGAATTACGCCAACTATATATTCGCTATTATGATTAGAAGTATCTAAACCTTCTTCATCAGTGTCTGTTTCAAAAGAAACTCCAAATCCGTATTCATTAGTAAAATAACTACCACTATCGTCAGTCATAACATTCTTAGCAGCAATTAAACTACCACACTTAACTTCTTTAGGATTTCTATTTAAATCAAGTTTTGGTACTATTTCCATAATTATCTTCTTGGGTCAAACGTTGAATTATAGAAGAAGTTTCTCCAACCTTCATCATTATAAATATCATTACGAACCGAAGCAATAGCCTTACTCTTTAGTTCTTTCCATTGGAGATATGGATTTGTAACAGGACTATTACTTGCTAAACTATAAACTTGATGTTTACTTCCTCTGCTTAAATACTTATAAAGTATATAATAACTTAAAGCTTCCAACAGAAGACCATTATCATAAACATAAGGAACATTGCAATCATAGTATTCATCATAATATGTTTTAATTTCACGACTTGTAACAACAATATAATCACTATCAAAATTTAGTTCAATATGATTACAATCCGTTACTACATAATTTCGATTGTCACCATCAATAATAGTTCCAACTTTCATAAAGTCAACTCCAGTTTTATTACTATCATCAATAACAGCAATCTCTTTAACGACAGAAGAAGCTGAATTAACATTTCCACAACAAGGAATATTAACTCCAGCTTCTTTTATTTCACAACCTTTATGGTCATACACTTTAAGTTCACTAGTATCTAACTGACAAGGAAAAATGGCAATTCTTCCACTAACTTCAACTTTACGAGTTTTAAGTTCAGTGGGAAGACACTTCATTTGACTAAGAGCATCAATTATCCAAGCAGCAGCACGAGGAATCCAATCACTCTCTGATATATTAAAGTCGTTGTCCACTTTTCCTATTATACGACCCATAGAGACTCTTTTTCTGTTCTTCATTTCTTATAAATTTAGTATATAATGTTTTATCAGCTTGAATACAAAGTACGAATTTATGCTTCATAGAAACATCTAAATTCATAATCTTATTCAAATCATTATTTGTAAGTTTAAGAAGGTCTTCATTAGAATATTGTCTAAGCTTGTTATCTTTAGTATCAATAGGTTTAAACTGTAATACTTTACGACCAGGAACATTAGAACCTAATAAACAATATTCATACCAAACTTCATCAGCTTTATAAACAGTAGCATCTACAGCATTATATTCGATACCATGTTTAGCACAATATTCAGCATCTTCTCTATTATAAACTTGTTTACCTTCAGCAATAAGTCTTTTCTTATTTTGTCTAGTTGCTTCAAAATCGCAGACTTTAGCTCCAGTATTAACAACTCGATTAATACAAATCCAACCAAGTTTATCTTCAAGACGATAAGCACGACCTTTAAGAATTAGTTCTTTCTCTACTTGATTATAGTAAATCTTAACTATTCTTTTATATTCTTTTAAAGTAAGATTAACCATCTTGTCTAAGACTCTAATCTTTTCAGTTTCTTCATAAATCTTTCTCAAATCTACAGCATATCCAACAAGTCTAAAACATAGATGCTTCATCTCTGGGTCTTTACGTTCATCTTCAAACATACCTTTAGCTGCATTTTCAAGACGACCATTAATATATTTGTTTTGTTGAAACTCAGGATAATCTATTACTGGATATTTAAATTTATCTACATCAGGAACAATAGAAGAACGTTTAGCTGCAATAGTAGCAGATAATTCATCTACAGTTATTCTTGCACGTTCTCTTTTAATTTTATTTTCTTCAATAAAATCTTTATAGTATTGAGGAACATTTATAGACTTCTTTACTTTTAATGGCATAATTAATCATATTTTATTGTACTAGGAATTTCATCAGTTTCATGTCTTTGATTTAATAAATCCCTTTTAAAAATTATATCTTTAATTTGTCCAACCATATCTTCACTAAGTAACCATTCGTTATCATCATAGATTTTATTCTCGAATGTAAGTTCACCATTAATATCAGCAATTTGATTTGGTTGTTCAAAACTTGATTCTATTATTATAGCACCTATACTAATAGGCTTATCGTTAGCAGGAGGAAATAAATAAATATATTCGTTAATATAATCATAAGCAATAGCTCCACATAAACCTGGAACACTTCCACGAAATCTAGCAGTAGTTTCTTTAATATAAGGAAGTTCTCTATTGTTACGATAACCTGCTGTACTAACTCTGTCAAAAGGAAGATTATTAGTAAGTCTAATAGGTCTTGGAACCTTTTGATTAGTTCTTTTAATTTTATCTATTGGAATATCTTGAAGTTCTTCTGGAAGTTCAAAATCGCCATCAACTACACTAGTCAAAGTAACTTTAAATCTTTGAGTAAGTAGTTTATCTACATAGTTATGATTTTCATAACTTCTTCTAATAATTTCAGCTCTAGTATGAACGATTACGTTTCTAATCTTTTCTCTTAGAGAATAATTATTAGGTTGACCATAACTATGAGCTATTTCACTAATTAGTTGTGCAATACTACTCATATTAATACGTAAATCATTAACCACTAAAGCCCCCCCGTAAAAGGTATCTTAGCTAATGTAGAACGTTTTTATTATCAAAACCTTTTATGGGGAGGCTAGAATAACTATATTATTTAGCCTATTCAACTTTACCAGTTGGAAGTCTAATTCTATTAGTACGATTTTTAATCATAACATTAATATTTAAATTATAAACTCCATTGTAAGTTACAGTACTATTGAGAATTAAATAACTATCAGGTTTAACTTTATGAAGTTTTACTGTACTTACGATTGCAAATATAATCATTTTCAAGCACTTATCCAAATCCTAAACGCTTTCATATATGCCACTGTGTGCGCACACAAATCATGTAAAAACCGGTCGGTGATAAGTTAATCGACTGACACACATGAAGTTGGGAGAACGCAAACAAATGCGTAATCGAAATTTGATTATGATTAGAAGTATTAGTATTTATAACTTTAGTAACTCCAGGACATGAAAAACCCCTAACACCATTACTGGCATTAGGGGCACGGACACATTGTGTATCTAGTAGGAGCAAGAGTTACATTTGAATAATTCCAGCAGTTCTAAGATTAACAAGCAAAGTATTAATTGCTCCAACTACTGTTGGAATAGTAGCTGTACTAACTTCAAGATTCTTGATATTAGCAATAGCTTTAACTAAACCTTCATTGTCTTTAGTAGCTTTGCTTGGAAGAACAATCTCACTTAGTTGTTTGGTAAGATTCTCAACTGATTCTTTAAGTTGTTCAACTTCTTTTGTTAAATCCTCAATTCTAGTATCTTCTTGTTGAGGAATTTCAGGTTGTTGAACTTTTGATTCTCCGCTTGTAAAAGCTTCAATAAGAAGGTTCTTTTGCTCTATTGGCAAAGGAAGACTTTGCAAAGCATTATAAATTTTATTAATATCCATAACTTAATTATTTAATTTGTTATCAAAATCTTTATAGTCCCAATTCATTCGTTTAGCAATAGGTTTAAATATCCAGCTCCAACTTATTGGAGCAAGTATAATACTATTAATTAAAACTCTTATATCAATACTACCAAAATTAACATAAGCAATACTAACTATAATAATGCTAATACATAGTATTATACGTTTCCGAACTCTAGTAATTTGCTTATGAATTACAGTAGTAATACTACTTATAAGAATATAAGTTAGAAGATTAACTACTAAACAATAAGCAACATCAAAACTATTAATGATAGTTTGAAGTATTTGATTTATTGATTCCATAATTATTGTGCTAATTCTGTACCATCAAGATTAACCCAAGCAGTACCATTCCATAAAATCTTTTTCTTTAAAGTTGTATCATAATATTCAAAACCTTCATCATCAATAGATAATATAGGTCTAGACTTAGTATCTCCTTTAGTATTTACTCCTGTAATCACAAACCTGTTATTAATAATACCATAATAATGATTACAAGTAACTCTATCTAAATTAAAGCTTCCACCATTAAACAATACAATACTATTAGGTTTAAATTCTATATTATCTATAGCTTCAAAATCATATTTAACGTCATAAATGGTATCATCTTGATTAATCATATCTTGAGTAAGAATATTCTTAACAACACCATTTACTTCAACTAAATTCTTTCTAAGAATAATATATCCTTTAGATTGGAAATTTGTAGCATCAACAATTCTATTACCAAATTTAAGAAGATTATCTATAGAAACTATATCTTCATCATCTGGATAATTAATCACATTAACTTTCTCTCTAAACAACTGTTTCAAGTTGTCGTTAAGTTGTTCATAATTAATACTTCCTACTCCTGGTTTAACTCCAGCAGAGATATAATCTTCATCAGGTACAGGAGTCCAATTAGAATCTTTTACCCAACCTTCTGTAGTAATTTGGTCACTTCCGGCACTAAAGAACTCTGTAATATATTTTGTTCCATTATTATAAGTAATAAATAAACCGCTTCTACGTAAGAACAATGGAACAGTTCTACGAGTATCAGCAACACTTCCTTTCCACTCACACTTTACATGATTATAAAGAGCAACTAAAGCTTCAAGCGGAGTATCAGAAAGTCTGGCATAAATGTCATCTATAGCGACAAGAGGACTAACTTCTTTCATACCTTCAGAAGTCTTTTCATAAAGTTGTTTTGTACTCATTGTTATAACAATTTAATTATTAATAATATTAATATCTCTGCAAAGATAATCATAAAAATCAAAATAGCTTCCAAATTAAGATTATTTCTTAACTTGAAAGCTATTATAAAGAATAGTAATTATTAATGTTACCTACAATCATACCAATCGACTTGAACTCCTTTACGACACATATCAGCATACCAACGATTAAAAACAATTCCATCATACCCATCTACATCATCAATAACATCTTTAACATACAAACACAAATGTTTTTCATCAGTAACACTACTTCCAAGATAATCAGCTTTACACATATTGGCTGCAAATACTGCGTCGTAAGGATTGTCGTTATTGTCAAGATAAACTCCATTTTGTTTCATCATATCAAATAGTTTATCTTTAGATATAGGTTCAAGAGGAACTTCTGTTCCATTAGAATCTCTAGTAGTCATTTTACTAGTTGCAAACTCAACAAGTCTTCTATTAAAATGTCTTCCATTATATCTAAGATAAGCTATCATATCTTCAGGAAGTTCATCATAAACATCAAAACCTTCTTTTACGTTCATAACTCTAGTTATTATAACCGCCCCGTAAAATGTATTGAATGATATTCAACTATATGTATTTTACGGGGCGACTTTCAATTAATACCTACCATAACGACCACGACCATAATCTCTATCTCTGTCTCTATCGTCGTAGTCATGTTCACGTCTGTCATAATCACGAGCTCTTCGATAGTTTTCCTCATCGTCATAATGATTATCTCTATCTTCACACTTATCAAGAGCCTCTTCTAACTCCTGAAGTTCCATCTTCATACGTCTAATCTTCTCTTTAAGTTCAGACTTATTCATATTACGTTGTGTCATAATTATCATAATTTTTTATTGTTTAGTTACAGCAGCCAGAATCTTAGCTATATCGCCTTTCATTCCAGCAACTTCATTTTCTATACCTGCTATTCTTTCATCACGTGCTTTGTCTTTAGCAAATTGAGGATTAAGTTCTTTAAGAACTTCTTCACATCTAGTTACTTGATTTTTATAATCTTCAATATGTTCAATAACATAGTTAGCATGTTGGAGAGTAGCTTCTACTTCAGATTGAATTGTTTGTTTACTTTCAGCTATAATAAGATTACCATTGTTATAACTAACAGAATTATTGTTAGCAGGAATATTATTATAATCTACAGTACTTCCATCTACTTTAACCTTTAAGTTTACAACCATTGTATTAATACCATCAGTTGCAAATACAGGTGTTGTAGTTCCAACAACTTCTCCAATCTTAAAATCTATTCCATTAGCTTTGTTTAAAATATAAACTCGGCTACCTTGATTAAGAGCTGAAAACATTATACTATGAGTTGAAGTTTATTATTTTGTTTATCAAATACTATAATGTGAAGACCTGCTGTAAGAGCAGTAAGAGCTTCTCCATTACTTGCCAAGAGAGGAAGAGTGTTATTATTAACCATAATTTCAAAACCAGTTGCAGTAGCTGTAGCTGCATTAAAATTAATTACCATAATACCAGCAACTCCCATAGCTCTGAAAGTATGATTAGGCATACTAAAAACAGCATTAGCAGTAGCACTGCCAGCAGTCGTTTGAGTAGCAGCTACTAAAGGTATACCGCCACGATTACCAATGAATTCATTATTAAAAGCCATAATATTACCTCCTATAGATTACATCCAAAAACCATTAAGATTATTACCACCATTATACATACCATACTGATAAGCAACACAATTTGGTACTGCCTGGAATGGTTGATAAGGAACTGTTACAGTCTGAGGTTGAGCACACTTGATTTCATTAACAGCTTGAGCAATAGGATTTACAGCAGCAGCAATTTGCTGAGCAATTACTCCACTTTGATGTTCAGTAGTCAACTGAGTTTGCAGAGCATTAATCTTATCTTGCATTGCAGACTTTTCAGAAGCATCAAGTTTAGCAATAATTCTATCACCAACAACATCAATAGACTTATCCAAATTGCAAGTCTGGTCACGAAGAGCATATCCTACATCAGAGAATCCACGAGTTACAGCATTACCTACACCGTTAACAGATTCTTTAATAGAATTAGTCTGCTGAATAGTAGCAATCTGATTCTGATAATTACCTTCTGTAATAGCACTCTTTAAGTTGCAGCAGCAAGTAGCCAACTGATTAGCAAGAGTCATAGTGTTCTGAGTACCAGCGTTAAGCAAAGCACCAGTAGAAGAATCAATCTTACAACCTACTTGGGTAATACCATTGTTTACTTGGCAAATAGCTGCCTGAATCATATCAACTTTAGTTCCAAACATAGTAGCCAATCTTTGAGTTGCAGCACCGTTACCATTAATAGCTTGCATAAGCAAATCACGTCCATCATTATTACTAACCATATTAGCAAGAGGACCAAGACAACCACCACCATTCTGAGCTGCATTGCCAAACAGTCCACCATTACGCATAAGAGGATAGAGGAAGAACAAGAAGATTATCCATATCCAATTACCACCACCAAAACCTCCATTACACATAAGTAAAGGAAGCAGACTGTTAACATCGCTAGAAGTCTTACCAGTTCCACCATCAGGGAACATAAAAATTTTAGAATCATCCATGACTATTGAATTATTAAGTTAATAAAAAGATTAATTTGTACATTAACTAGTATTTTGTACGTTGCAAAGATAAACAGAATCTGGTATATACACAAAAAGATGGTAATCGAATTTTATTCCAATTACCATCTTAATAATTTGTTCAAAAGTATCGTTATTACTTATATCAATAACAACACTTTTATTTTCTACTTATTTTCTTTTAAACAAAAATAAGGTCAACATCTTTATTCATAAGAGTTGCTTCGGAAGTAGCAAGTCTAAAAGCTCTAGAAGTCTGATAAAACTCAGTACTCATCTTAAATAAATGTCTAGTAGCTTGAACAGTTCTATTTAAAATATAAGCTATACTAGTAATAGTAAAACCTGCATGAACCATTTGTTCAACTACTAAAGCTCTAGCCATAACTACATTTTCTTCTCTAGATTTACCAACAATATCTTCTCTACTAATAGAATGAGTACCATTAGCTCTAGGAATATCACAAGCTATAATCACATTGTCGATTATAGACCAAATTAATGTTTCTTTCCTATTCATACTCTTATTTGTTTAAAAGTTAATAATATGATTAATAATTGCAAATATAAGATTCTTTTCAATATGTTGTATTAATTTGTTTATAATTATAAAATAGTTTAACATAAGAACTATATATTATATACAAAACGACACATATTATACATTTAATCTCAACTAAAAAGGAAGTACTAAATAAGCACTTCCTTTCTTTACTACATAATTTATTTACTATATTAAATCTATTCCTTTCCTAACATCGAATCAATCATATTGTCAATAAGTTCGTCCGTTATAATTTCATCAATAGAAGAACCTATATTCATCGATTTCATCAAAATTTTTATCCAAGGATTATTACTTTTCTTAGCAGTTTGTATCTGCTCTTTAAGTGCTTTATGAAGTTCTCCAAATTCTTTAAAAGTTACAAGAGTTATCCACAAAGACTTTATTACTTATTTTCAACAAGCTCTGCAACAAAAAGCGTATCATTACTTATCTTTATCAAGCGTACATAATTATTGTATTGTATATTCACCACGGTAATCGTATCAAGAACTGGACCCATTGATGATAATTTCATTTTACGCATGTAGTGTTTATTATTGTTTAAGCAAAAAATACTACCTCCTTCTATTCCTACGAAGACTATCTCCAGAATACCCCCTTTCGATGCCTTTTGAAACCAATCGTATACATTGATTGTACTGTCATTATTTATATTAACAATCTGATGATTTGTGATAAATGGAATAATTACTCTTCTTGAGGAGTCCATTTTGCATTCAGAAGTAATAACAATATCTGTTCCAAAACTTGCTTTTATTTTCATCCAAAAATGAGTTAAACCATTTAAATCTAAAAACTTCATATTAATTAATTTTTAAAATTATTATTAAGCAAATAATGCATCAATTTCTGCTGTAGTTATTGCAGAATCTGCTGTAGCTCCTGAAGATATACCATCAAGCTTGGACTTGTATGCTGAAGTGAAGTCGTTGGTAGAAAGTCCCTTTCCACTTACCACGTTAACTTTCTTTGATAGAGCTGCATTTACGTCTGCTGTCTTAGCATAAGGCGTCAAATCATACGTGGTGTTTGTATCAGTCCATGGAACGTTAACATACGCTTTCTCTCCACTCAACTGCACTGGATAGTTTCTTCCGTTGGCAGCATAGCCTACTTTAATACCTCCTCGTCTACTATCGTCTGCAAGCGGAAGTGAATAGTTATTAGCACCATCAGCTATTCTATCAAGTTTATTCTTGTCCTGTATAGACATGAAGCCTGCCATATTTGATGAGGCATTTTCAAGTTCTAGGGATGTAGTTTTCGCATCATTTATATTCGAGAACTTTATAACCTGCTTTAGAATCTGTCCTTGTTGTGAGGAAGATACAACATCTTTAAACAAACTAATTCCGTTAAGGCTAACTGCCTCACTCTTTGTAGCATAATTCTTAAGGTCTACTGTAGCGCGGAAAGCTCCGAGTATCTCCCATTTTGATTCATCATAAGCTTTACTAGTATCACCAGTATAAACATATTCATTATATAGATTAGGTGCACTACCATTAACATCTTTAACAAGATAAATATGCTTCTTAATATTAGTTGTAGGAAGAGTAGTTACCACTTCTACAACTGTAGTATCAAGATTACCTAATTGCCTTAATGGAACGTAGCCATTTGAATCAAGTTCTGCGATGCCATTCCTGCTACCTACCGCCTTGACCGAGCCATTTGCCATCAACACTTGGGTTGCAGTGCCACCAGTCTTCACAATATTTATAGATTCCACTCCATTTTCATCCACATTGAAAACGTCTATAGTTTCATTTTTATTACCTCTTTTAAATACATTTAGTTGTTCGCCACTAATTATATACTGCAAACCTTCTTCAGGACTAATTTCACCACCTCTTCTACTAAAAAAATTAGAATTAGACCAGTCCTTAATCTTATTCCAAAAATGAGCTAAACCATTTGAATCTAAAAATTTCATAATCTATTGTTTTTAAATTGTTATTTACTTGTAATATCTATTATCTGTTCCTCCGTGATTACTGGAGGGAAGTCCTTCGTTACGATGTCGGTCATTCACTTTATTAGCAAAAGTTTTAATACCTACATCATCATCTACATAATTTTTATTATTTATCATATTTTAATTGAATAAATTATTTATAAACTCGTTTGATATTGGTGCAAATGTAATAATTTCTTTTTTGATTTTATCAATTTCAGCTATATTTTTATTTATATTTTGCAAATTAGTTTGTATTTTATTATCTAATTGCTTATTTATTAATGTTTGATGTTCTAAGATTTTATTATGTTGTTGTAACTGCAAATTAATATTATCAAGTTGTTCATCAACAACAGGAGTAGCTGGAATACCAGTATCTTTACCATGATTAAACCAATTACCATTATCTCCAATAGTTATATTTCCACTAACTACTACAGATATATAATTTCTTACTTTAATACCTGTATTTATCCAAATACCATTAGTTTTACATTGATACAAAAATGCATCATTAAGATTAGAACCAACATAAGCATATTGTCCAACAGTAGGAATTTTAACGTGATTTTTTAAAGCATCAGCACCAATATACCAACCTACAAATACATTCCAATTATAATAAACATTATTCCAATAATCTCTATTCTCCCAATTTGCTAAATCCGTCGAATTAAACTGCCAAAGTTCAAATTCTGCTTGACGGTCAAGTCTATCAGAATTAAGATTATAAAAACTAAGTGTAGCACCTGCTCTACGATTAATAGGAAGAATTGTAGCTATAGCTTCCTCAAGACTTTCAAAAGCAGTAATTGTACCATTTTCGTTTTCAGTAGTAAGATTAATGAAATTATTATCAGCATAACCAGTTGCATTCATTGGTTGCCAATATTCACGATTTTCAATATCTACTCCACTAGGAACATTAATCTTAGCAACATAGCTAAGATTATCACAAGCATTATAAACAAGAGCAAGTCTTTCATATTCTTGTTCTCTACTCCATTTACCTTTAGGAGCAAGAGATACATTTCCTAAGTCTTTACTAAATTGTTTCATAATATGATATTTAAAAATACGTTTTATTTGAGCTTTACGTTCCTCAAACATGTTTCACGAAAAATCAATCGCCTAACGTATGCGAACCGCTTAGAACAAAAATAAAGTGGGTCTATACGAGTTTTGATGTATCGAAATATATGCGTGAGTGAATGAAATTGCCAATTTTAAAATCGACTAAACTTTATTATTAGATTCAACATTTAAATGACCATCATCATTAATAGTAAATACTTCACCATTATCTTTATCATCTAGATACTTCTGATAAAGTTTACCAGTTTCAATGTCAACTTTAAATGTTACATTTTGATTTGAACAACTACAAAGAGCTTTAAGTTTACCATCAGGAGTAATTGGATAATAATTAGTTCCATTATAAATTGGTTTACCTAAATTCTTATAATAGTCTTCAAGTTGTTGCTTTACGTAATTATAATAAAAATTAGCTTTAGTATAATCTAATTGTTGATAAGCAGCACAAGCACTTTGAAACAATCCCCAACAATTAAACAATTTCTTACCATCACCTTTACAAGCAAAACTACAATCATCAATAATACCTTTACCTGCATCAGCAACATAATTAATAAGTTGATGATATGTACAAGTCCATTCTGAAGGAATAGTAAAATAAAGTATTTCTGGGTGAATTTCTTCAGTACTATCTCTTTCTAGTTGTTTGACTACAACTTTATTATATTGTCCAGTAGAAGAAACTGCATTATCAACAAATTCTTTTACGGGGCGGTTTATTTTAATTTCTTCCATACGGCTTACTAGTTAAATGTTATTTACTTGAGACATAATTGCCTCTAATTTATCATCAGTAAGACAATCATAATTATCAACGCAATCTTGAAGAATATGATTACTAATAGATTTACAAGTCTTACTATCATTTACAACATAACCTTGAGAAGAAAGAACTATATCGGTTTTGACACCAATTAATTCTTTTCTCTCAAGGTTCTGTTTGAGAATATTTGCGACATCACTATTATTCATAAGAACATCTTATTAAATAGTTCAATGATTAAAAACCTTATTGTTTACGTAAACAGAATGTTCATTAGAAATAATAGTAAGTTTATTAAGAATTTGTCCAATTCGGACATCCTTATCTTGACCATTATATATTACTTCTAAACATTCTTTAGTTGTATCGTCAATCCATTCATCTTTAATTTTTGTAGCAATATTAATTCCATCAACTTCATAAGCAGAAAAAACATTATAAAGTTTATAATATTCGGTACTAATAGTTTTAAAAAGATTCTCTCTAATTAAATCTCTATTCTTATCAATATTATTATGAATAATAATCTCGTTACAAGTCTTACTAATATTAGCTCTAAAGCTATCAAAAGCTAAACTTATAACTTGACGAACTTTAGTTAGTTCTTTACTTTCTGCATCTTGAATCTGTTTATCTAAAACAGTATTAAGCTTAACTACATTTTCACTAACTTCTTTAATAGCAGAAGCCATTTGAATTAATGGTTTATTTCTGTCTTTAGCTTTAAATAGGTCAACTAGTCTAATAATAAGAGTATAAAGAATATAAACTCCACTACTTATTAAAACTGTTATATAAGACGAATCCTTAATCGCATCAGATACTATTTGATTAACTTGATTAAAATCATCCATATTAAAACAATTAATGGGAATGTTGCTCTAGACTCCCCGTAAAAGGAATGTAGAGCTTCATTCCCATTTAAACTATTACCTATTGAATTTTACACATCACCAGCTTGAGCAGCTTTAAGTCCTAAAGCAGTTTCAACTGCTGTAATAAAAGCTGCATTAGCAGTAGGAACTGCAATAGTTGCTTCCTGCCAAACTGCTTCATCACGAGTACGACCATAAACACGAGGATTCTTGAATCTAAGATGATATAATGTATAATCATCTGCATCTACATCCATAGGATAACCTGGATAAATAGTTGCACCATCAGCAAGAGTATTGTTAAATCCTCTATTCTGAGCTGCTTCAGAAGCAAGATTCTGAACATAAGCTTTATCACAAGTTGGAGTAGAGCCCTTAGCTGTAGTAGTAATTGTAGTACCATACAAATCATCAGCTGCCATCAACTCCCAAGGTTGATAATCCTTAGCAGTAACAGTAATAGTAGCTGTCTCAATAGTAACACCTACATTCTGATTTTCTACCTTAGCAGCCAACTCCTTCTGCAAACGAGTAGCAACTGTAGCAGCAGTATCACCACTCTTACAACGAGTAGTAGCTGTCCACTCACGACGCTCATGTTTTGTAGTATCAAGCTTAACAAGCTCAATAGTATAGTCTTTACCAGTTACAGGAGCAGGAATTGTAATTTTAGCACTAAACTTAGTACCAGCAGTCTTAGTAACTTTAGTTACAATAAGACTATCGATATTAACTTCGAGTACTACAGCTTGACTATTTGGACGACCATAAGCAAGACCAAAATCCTTAGTCAATTTAGCATCTGCAACAAACTTACTCAAATCATCAAGTTCAAAGATTCCAAGAGAACCAGCAGGAACTTTAGTAAGGTCAAATGCTTTATCTGTTTTAGGAGCAATAACTGCACCACTCTTTATAACAAATAATTGTCTCATATTATTATTCTATTAAATTATTATTGTCTCTGATTACCATCTTCACGATAATTGTTTGCTACTTGTTCTCTTTGTTGATTTTGTTGAGCTTGTTGAGCAGCAGCTAAACTTCCACTCTTAGCAAGTTGATAAAGTTCAACTGCATGCTTAACAATGTCTACGTGCATGTATTCTGGTAAATCACAATCTACATTAGTACCATCAACATCTTCAGCAAATCTAACAATAGCAGGTTTTGCAATATAGCTAAATCTAAGTTCATTAATATTTACACCATTAAAAGCGAAAGGTTGACCATCCTCAGGTTTAGCATCAGACTTATCAATATATAATTCGATAAGATTATCATGAATAGAAGCCACAGGACTTCTCATTTTTGGAGCTAGAACAAAATCATTAACTACATCAGCTACAAATTGGTCATCAACTATACGAACTGGAAATACATTACTAATAAAATCTGTTTTCTTATAATTAATTGATATATCAACTGCATATAAGAAACTAATAATGGAATAATTCTCTGTTACTCGATGTTCACCTCTAATTTCAGTGTATTGTTCCTCATTAGTGTACACATTCTCTCCAGTTTTTTTAAGTTTAAAATAATCCAAAGGTAATTGAAAACTAATAATATAATTAGTCTTTTCCTTACCTTTGACTGTAGCTTCAGCAATACTACCTTTCCATACTTTATATAAAGACTTCAAGGCGTTTACTTGATTAAGTTTTGAAGCATCACTAATTACTCTATCATTAGTAATACCAATGTTTTGAGTAATAACTTGATTAATGGTATCAGAAATACTATTATTAATAAGCAAATCAATCTGTTCAGGAAGAATAGCTCTAACATTTTGCATACCCATCTGTTGAGCATATTGTCTAAACATCTTGTGCATTTCTGGAATATCCATATCTATTTATATTAAATCAGTTTCAACTTATTTTCTAACTTGGTCTTTAGACCAGCATTATTTGGATTCTTGAAATAACTAATAGCTTCATTAATATTTGCTCCAACAAACTCTCCATCAGGTGTACTAATCTGTTGATTAAAATCAGAACGAACAAGTTCACCTCTTGTAATGAGAGTTTCAATAAATGCTTTATCAAGAAGATTCTTATCGTTTACGAACTCATTGAACTTACGAGGATTAGTAATAGCAAAATCCATCAATTCTTTAGATTGAATAAGAGCAGTCTTAGAAAGACCATCAGAAAGACTAATACCACTATAAATACAATATTCAACGTAAACGGCGTTTGTCTTAGAAGGAGAAGCTTGAAGTTCAACAAGATGTCTAAGAGCAGCCTGCTGTTCTTTAATAAGTTTGTTCTTACGAACTTCTTCCTTATTCTTATCCTTGATATAGAAACGAAGATTAGCATTAGAATTAATGAAAGCTTCATCTTTAGCTACATCTGGATAATTAAGACAATGACGATAAAGAATATATTGTTCAAGATTAAGTGGGTCACCATATTGATACTTTGTACTTTCAAGATTAAATAAATCATTATCTCGAATAACAGCAGCTTCATAAAGTTTAGCCGTATTAGAACGGTCAACTGCATTATAGGTTTCCCAAATCTTCTCTTCTGCTTTATGTATTTCTAGATAATCTTTCTTATGACGATAACGGAAAGATACATCAATAGTTCTTTCAGTATCACGAACATCAAAGAAGATATTATTAAGATAATTCTTAACTCTAGTAATAAACTCTGGATTGTTAGAAGCAACACCAACTAACTCTGGGAAGTAATGTTCAACTTCACCTTTATTAGACATAAGTTTACGAACTGAATTAACAGAAGAACCAATGGTGTTACGTGGCTTTCCAAGAGCAGCCATATTAATTCTACGATAAGCAGAATAATTAAGAACAGAAGCAATAATAATCTGTCGCTTGTCAATATATTCAGCTTCGAGTTCAGCTTCTAATGTAGCTTGCTTCTCAGCTTCTTCTTGTGCAACAGTTTTACCTGTAGGAGCATCACTATTTTGAGGAGTAGGAATATTCAAGTCTGGAATTTTAGTTTCACTCATAGTTTAATTTATTTTATTAGTTATTACAATACACACTTCAACTGGAAGAACTTAGTTGCCTTATCTACTTGCAGACCGTATGAGTTCTTAACCTCATAACGAGAGCAGTCAATATCAGTTGCAAGAGAATTAGTAGGAACTGCACCCCAAGAAGCAGGAATAGGAGTAAGACCCTTAATTACACCATTAATATAAACCTGACCCTTCTTACGTACCTTACGAATATTATTGTGACCATCATAAGAAGAAGTATCAAGCATAAATGCTTGGTGAGAAGTCATTGGATAACCAGTACGAGGATGAATATCTCCATTAGCCTTAGCATTATCTGCAAATGTACCACGGTCAAGGAATGACAAATGTTTCAAAGTAATAATATGACCATCAACAGTCTTATACTGACGGAAGTAATTACCATAAGTAAGACCAGTTGCTGATTGCTGAATCATCTTATCACCAAGAGGAGTAACAAAACCACTATCCTTAGCATCATTCTTAATAGCTCTATCAAAGTCCTCTACGAAACCTTTACCGCAAGCAAGAACAATATCCATCTTACCTGTATCAGTATCCTTATCAAGAATATCACCAATAGTACGATTCAACTTATTAAGAGTAAGTTCCTCTCCATAAGTATCATAATTACTTTCACGGCAAATTTGCTGCATACCAGCAGTATAAGGAATAGGCTGTCCATTATCTGGGTCAACCATTGTAATTTCACCATTAATAGTCTTATTGTACTCTGCGAACCAAAGACGCTCCTCATTCATTACTCTCTGTTGAAGCTCGAACTGACGCATTTCCTCATTAATCCAAAGATTAGTAGTACCACCGCCAGAAGTCTTAAACTCATAAGTAACTACTGTATTAGCAATGTTACCAGCAATCTCTTTACTAAAACGATGGAACTCAAGTTGAGAAGTCATCTTACCAGGTCCCATAGTATTAGTACGATTACCCTTAGAATAACTCTCTGGAATAGTTGGAGCAGTCAAAGACCAACTCTTACCTACAGTCAAGTTCTTAGATACATCAACATAAGCATTTGGATTTGGATTTGCAATACGAAGACGATAAAGATAACCACCATGAGCACCTTTACCAAGGTCTTTCATAATACGAACCTGAGTTACACCATCAGGAGCAATCAAACCATATTGCTCAATAAACCAATGAGTTCTAAACTCAACTTCAAAGAAAGCACCACCCTTACCAGGAGTTGTATTAGCCTCATTAAACCAAAGTACAGTATCATTGAACTTCATACGACCCATAGTCTTCCAAGTCCAATCAGTAGTATCAATATCTACTGTACCAGCAGCACCTTGACCTTCAGTCAAGAAATTAAGTGGAAATCTATCATCATCCATACCAAAAGTATAGGTGAGCATAGAATTAATCTCACTAGGTTTAGATAACATAAGATGAGCAATAGTTTCCTCATTAGAGTAACCTCTGTCATCATAGTTACCACGTTGCACTTCACGAATTGCGTACATACTTAATTAATTTATTTGTTAAACATTAAATTGATTAGCTAAATTGAATATCATCAATAGCTTTATGATTAGTACTTGCTGGTTTAGTAATTCGTACAGTGCCACGACCTTTACTCTGTTTGGTTACTAATTTGAGGGTTTTTACTTTTTCCTCGTTAATAGCCATCTTAACTAGGTCTTCATAAGTTCCACCTGTGTACATCAACCAAGCACTAAGAAGTTCTTCGTCACGTTCTTGTTCAGCAGATTTAGCAGCCAAATCTCTTTGATAAGCTGTTGCAACAATACCATCAGCATCTTTAGTCTGACGATAAAGATAGTCATAAAAGTCATTAGGAGTAACAGTAACTTTTTGACCATTAACTGTACGAACAAGAGTTTCAGGTAATGTATAATTACCAATCTTACGATTAGTAACAACATCTTTAATATCTTTCCAATAAGCTAAAGTTTCAGCTTCTTCTTGTTGACGTTGAGCTTCTGCTTGTTTAGCGTAAGCTTCATCACGTTGTTTGTCAGCAGCTTGAAGATTAGCTAACTGAGCTTTAGCTTCATCATAAAGACCACCTGAATCTTTAAGATACTTAATATAATTATCGTTAAGACTAGCATTACCAAATTCTTTAGCAGCAGTCTTAATAATAGCAATTTGTTGTTCCTCAGACTTTTCATCTACTGTAATAGAACTACGGTCTGGACGTTCTCCAAAACCATGAGGGTCTCCATTATTTACAGTAAGATAATCTACAAATTGCTTGAGAATAGGGTTATCAGTAAATACTTTATTAACAGCAGCTTGAGCCACTTCATTGTTTTTAAGTTCAATAACCTTATCTACATAAGATTTGATACCATCAATAGAATCTTCAAATTCAGCAGGTTTACCATCTTCATCAGTAAGTTCTACATCAAGAGCTTTTTGAATAGCAGCAAGATTAATTTCATCAGTAGGTTCTTCTACTTCGAGAGAATCCATCCAAGCTTTTACATCTTTAGCTTCTTTGAAAATTTTATTATCTTTATCTACAAGATTACCATTTGCATCAACTATATAAGTTTGACCATCAAACGTTACATTAGTACCTTGCTCTAGCTCCCCCGTAGAAGGTGTGGAATCATCACCTTTATCTTTACCATCAGGATTATCTTTCCCATCACCATCATCAGTTCCATCGCCGTCTTTACCGTCTCCGTCACCGTCTTTGTTACTAGGAGGTTCAGGGTCTGTACCATCACCGTCTTTATTGCCTCCTTTATTATCACCTCCGTTGATGTCTGGAGCATCGATTCCACCACCGCCAAAATCAAGGTTAATTCCGTCAAGTGGACCCATCAAACGAGTATGAGGTTTAAAACCAAGAGTATTACGAAATACAAACATAAAATAATAATTTAATGATTAATAATTAAAAGAGTAACATCAGTTACTTGTCTGCAAAAGTATAAACTTTATTTTAATAAACGACAACTTGTTTGCTAATTTATAATATATTAATATTGAATATATAATAATGAATACCTTATTATATAAAAGACTTATTAATGTTAGTTCTTCATTAGTATCTTTAGTGTTTCCAGTACAAGTTTCTTCAGTAACTTCTATATTAAATATTAGTTAAAACCAATTTTCACATGCCTTTCTGAGGAACAAACATTGACGTAGAGCATAATTCCTTTTACGGGGCGGCTTTCAAATATATTTGGTGATAAGTTATTCACGAAACACGATTGAACGTCTTAGAAACGAATTTGAAATATTAAGTATTTTATAGACAGATAATAAAAAGAGTAGTACCCTCACGAGCACTACTCTCACATCAATCAACAAATAATAAAACAAAACCTATTTCTTATCATACTTATTCTTATTTGTCTTGGCAATCTTTAATTGATTAGCCATTTCTTCTCTTTTAACTTGTCTATCTGCTGCTTTATTATAAGCATCCATTGCTATCTTTTGACGTTCAAGTTGAATCTTAGCAGCTTCACTAGCTTTCTTACTTTCCTCTTGAAGTTTAGCTAATTGAGTTTTAGCATAATCATCATTTTGAGGATTTGTATCTCCAAGTAAAGCTATATCACCTTTAGCATATTCAAGTTGTAAATCATATTGTGCTTTAAGAGCAAGTGTTTGTCTATCTTGTTCTCCCTTAGCAGCAATCTCTTGAAGCTTCATTTGATTAGATTGTTCTTGAATTGCCTGGTCCATTTGCTTCATTTGCTCTTCATGTTGTCTTCTAATCTCAGAGAACTGTCTAATACTATCAGAAATAGCTGCAACATTATCTCCTTGAATAGCTGCAAGAGCAGACTCTAAATCTCCATTTTGTGCAGCACTAAATGCCCATTGTTTAAGTTGTTGAATCTTATCCATTTCTTTACCATTATTTCTAACAGTAGTAGAATAGTCAGAATTAACAAAACTATTAACATCAAGACTAAGATAATGTTTCTTACCTGTTGTTTTATCAATATAAGATGTTTCAAGACCTTCAATATAAGCACATTTAGCAAAGTCCAAATCTCTATTGTAATCAGCACATCTTAAAAGGTCGAACATTTGGAATATTAAAACAGAACCAGTACTTGATTGACTAATAGCATTTTGAGTTGTAGAAGCTCCAGCAGATTGAGCTATTTGACCATAACGTTGAGCATTCATATCAACAAGCTCTCTAGCTTCTTGTTTAATAGCTTCATTAAGATTACTAAGTTCTGTTATATATTGTCCCATATTAGCATTAAGTAATCTAATGTTTTGCATTTTAACACCTCCTGCATCTTCTTCATCATCAATAGGAAGTACACCATCTGCTGCCATTCTATAAATAGCATCTTCTGTTTCAGAAGCAACAAGTGACTTTGGAAGTAGCAAAATTAACATCTTATTCTTTGCTATTACCATTTCTTGATGATAAGAAATAATATTTCTAAGAACTTGAAAAGGAGTAATTATTTGAATAATACTAAACTTTCCGCAATAAGGAAGAAGTTCTTGAATACCATTATATGGAAGTTTACCTTTACGTTCATAAAGAATAGGTCTAGCTTTAACAGGATAAATGCCATTATAACGAGTACCTATACGATAACCTTCATAAACTTGAGTTTTATATTTCCATTCAATATTAATATCTCCAGCTTCTGGATTAAATTCATAATCTTCTTCAACTATTCTTTGTTCTTGGAAACCAAGTTCATTTGTATAAGTAAGAATACCTTGACAAGCAAAGCCTTTCCAAACTACATGCCAAACTTCATAAAGATTACTATTATTAGCACTTGGAGTTAAAGGTTGAGATTTATATAATTTTCTTTCTTCATCAGTAAACTTACCACAAACATCTGGATATTTCTCAAATAATTGATTCCATCCAAGTTGAACAACTTTTGTAGAAGCACTTGCAGAAGTATTATAAAGTTCATTAAGATAACCTTTATCTTTATCAGTTAAATCATCTTCAAAAGCATCAAGTATTTGATTATATGACATCATAATACGTCTTGCAAACATATCATGGTCTTCAACCATAAATTGATTATTAGGAATAGGAAAAGCTTCAATAGTTGGAACACATTCTTTAATAATCTTATTTCCTCGAAGTTCAGTATATGTATAGCATTCACCAAGAGAACAATAATTAAAGAAAGCAGTAAGATAAATCTGAGCATCATTTGTAAGGTCTCTAATATAATTAAGAATATCTTGACCTTGTTTACTTTCTCTATCAATATAATCTTGATTAAACTTAGCAATAAACTCTTCTGGGTCTGGCATTACTTCTTGAGGATTTATACTTTCAGGAGATTGACCTTGACCTTGAGCTTGTTCTACAGCTTCTTTATACTTACGTTCAAACTCTTGTTGAAATGCTTGCTGTGCTGCTTGCATTACTTTTTCCTTCAAAGCTTGATTTCTTTCAAATACTATATCAGGATTATTAGCTCCTACTGCAAATTCATGAGTTCCTTTAAAATACTCTCCTATATATCTACGTATAATATCAGACATAATATCATAATTACGAAGAGTTGCAGGAAAACGTTTAAAACGTTCATTAGTTGCATTGTAAGGATTAAGAGTCTTTTTATAAAACTCTTGTGGTAAATCTCCATGTAGAACATTGAGCATTGTTTCAGTCTCAGTTCTATCATTCAAACTAAGTCCTAAACCAATAATATAATCTATACTATTAGCATACCAATCAGGTTTGGCTTTAGTAGCAGCGTCAACCTGTTGTTTAGGAAATTGAAAACTTAAATTATTAAACATACGTACATTATATTAATTAGTTAACTAAATATCAGAACCAGCTTCTATGCCAAATATCGTCATTAATATTTCTTTCAGTAACCTTCTTTCTATGAACAAGTTCTTTTGCTGCTTGAACATCTTGAAGTTTCCATTGTAAAGCATGAATAAGCATTTCAGATACTCTATCAAAATTACCTTTAATATTCCATTTTAAAAGTTCGAGTATAGCTTGATGGTCATATATTGTTTGAAAGAACAGAATATCGTTACCTTGAAAATCTTTACCTACTGGGCTATAAAGCATCTCTTTAAGAAGTCTAAGACCTTCAAGAACTTTACTACTACCAGTACCAGCACCACCACCTACATTAACACCATAAGAAGCAGTAACTTTAGCTTTAATAGAACTATCCCAAAGTTCAACAGGGTCTTTCATTAAATACTTTAATGCTTTCCATTTTGCAAAATTACTTACAGTCTCACCTCGATTTACCTCAACTCCTGTTGTTCCAATACAGTTATAATAACGTGCCATAAGGTAACATATCCAATCAGCTTGTTCAAGTTTCTCAGGACGACCATAATAAGCACAAACACATTTAGTTTTAAAGTTATTATATTGAGTAGGATTTTCCCAAACTCTAATACTATTATGAGAATGTTTATTAGTAAGTGCATCATTCTCTTTATTAACACCTACTGGGTCATAACTAATACTATATTGACCAGGAGGGATACCAAGTTTAGGAGTTCCATCTTTATCAACATAAGAAACTTTAATCGGTTCAAACCATTTACGAACACAACCATGATGATGTTCATGAGCTTTACGAGGAACACCTTGAATCCAATCAAAATAATCAACATTAAATTTACCACCTTCAGCTTTAATACGAGCATTAGTTTTAAATATAACTTTATGATTAATATCTTCAAAGAACATTCCATCATCTGCAATATCTGTATAAGCAGGGTCATTCTTTAGAATTTCTTCCCAATTCATTAAAGCTTCAGAACTAAATAAGTTTTCACTAGTAGAACTAAATGATTCACTAGGCATATTAGCATATTGACCTAGATAATTAATATAATCACTAAAAGTCTTACTACTTTCTTTTTTAGCTACACGTTCTTTAAATGCAATACGAAGACCAATTTCTATATTAGAATTACCTTCTTTATCCATTGCAAAAAGGTCTCCAATCTGACCTTGAAGACCCCAACAATATGGTTTAAAATAACCACATACTTCATTACGAGAATCTTTATCCCATACATTTTCAAAAGGCATAAAATGGAACTTACTAGGATTATAAAAGTTCATTTCAAAAACCTGCATATTACCACTAGTTGCAGTACCCCAAGCAAACAAGTTACCAGTAACGTAACTACCAGTACGCATAGCAGGTTCAGTAACATTCATATAATCATCGAAGTTTTCCATCGTAGAAACCTCCTCAGTTTTAACACTAACAGCATCCTTACCAATAGCACAATCAGGATTGTTATTAGCAGAAGCGCTAAACAAAGCACTATTCCAAGACTTAGGACTAATATCTCCATTAGGAAGTTTAAATCCTAAAGTAAAGTTCTCAGCAGCACGAGAAAGTATTCCTCTTTTAAAGAATGTATTATTCTCATAAAAATAAAGATTTCTAATACTAAAATCAGTAAGACCTCCACGTTTAGTAAGATATTTTGAATCAGCAGCTACATGAATACAAACTTTATTAGGTTGAAGATTAATCTTATTAGCACTATGAGCAGACATAATATAAGAGAAACCTCCACGACGAGTTTTATCTATAAGAAGATGAAAACCATTAAGTTCGCAAAACTCAATAATAGCAAACGTCCAAAACTGTGCATCTATAAACTTAGGAAAGTCTTGCTTCTTTTTACCAACAGAAGCTTTATCTGTATGTATAATAGACTTTTCATCCAACTGTTCAATTATAGTATAATTCAGATAATTATACATATCTCCACTAATATGAAGATTTTGAACTTTACCTTCACGCATAAAACAAGGAGCATCAAATCCGTGACTTCTTCTATATTCTTCTCTTTTACGAAGTTGTCTATGAGGAATACTATCTTCTTTATATAGCGTATATTTACCACCATTAATATGATATATATTAGCCATTTCAGTAAGAAGATTAGTATTTACAAATTTGTCTCCTACACGTATATCAAGAAGAAAGCCACCACTTTCTCCTATCATAAAGAAATCATTAGGGTCTTTATAACCAGCATCTTTAGCTCGTCTAAAATGACTTTTAGATTCCTTTATATATTGAAGAAAAGGGTAGCTTTCAATATACTTTTCTACAGTCTTATCATCATTCATTTCAATAGACTTAAAATTAGTAACACAATAGCAACACCACTACTACAATAAGCAACATTGCGTTGTTTCTTTATTTTCTTGCATGACCTATCCAATAGAATATATCTTTGTCTAGCTTGTTCTGCAAGTACACTATCATTTCTAATAATTTGTCGAAGCTTGTTATTAATATCTTTTTCATAACTTAATTCTATTAATTTTGTATTAGCTTTACGAAGGTCATTAATAGCAACTTTAATGCTATCATGCTCTAGCCCCCCCGTAAAAGGTATGTGAACTTTACTTGATGAGTTGATAGAATAACTTAACAGTACTGTCATTATCAAGAGCTTTAACTTCAATAACTTTTGCATTTTTAATACTATCTAAATTATTAACTTCAATTCTTAAACTATCATTATGTTTTTGTAGTTCAATGTCTTGTTCAATAATATTGTTATTTTTATTATGATAATATTTTCCAATAACCATAGAGCAACAAATAATAAATGTAAGAACAAGAACTACTACAAAACCTTTACCAGTTTCATTAGCAAAACTATCCATTACTTAAATATTTACTAAAAGGTTTATAACTATGAAGACTATTAATTATTTCTTTATCAATATCTTCTTGAATTTCAGAAGGATATATAAAACTAACATGTTCTTCAGGAACAACAGTTTTATAACCTATTGGTGTAGGAAGAGTATCTATACCATTATCTCTAGAACAAATATCACGAATTGCTTGTTCTAAATCTTTTATAGAAAAAGTACTTTGAACTTCACCATTAATAAGAATACAAGCCATTATAAATCCTCCTCATTAATTAAAGTATAAGTAAATAGTTTACCGTGTCCTTGACTAATCTGATAATGTACTAACTTCATAAACTTTTCAAAGTCTTCTTTGTTAGCAAATACTTGACAACCAGCAGACCAATTATCCACTCTAGTAGAATGTGTTCCAGCTTTATGAATATTGATACCAAATGTACCTTCTTCTATAGTCTTTGGATTAAAATCATAAACAGCATCTTTATTGTTGTCTCTATAAACTTTTACTGGTTTATATTGAACAATAGCTTCATACTTACCTTTATGATAACCAAGTTTCCAAGCAGAACGATATTGACCAGGAACAAGTATAGCACAACCTTTATAACTTACAGGTTTAGTCATACTAGTAATACCAGGGTCAGTAGTAGCAGCAAATATATTTCTACTTCTAACACCATACATATCTATATATTCTACGACAATAACATCGTCAAACTTATTAGTAACACTATTGCCAGCATTTCTAATGCCAATAATATTAAGATTATACTTACCCTTAGTAAAATAGGCATATCCTTTATTAACGAGTATTTTGCTGAAATCAGCTTTAGTTGCTTTATTATATAATTTTTCATTCATATCTTATCTATTTATATAACCACCTATACTATAATAAGCAGCTATTAGTTTAAAAATCACTATCATTAAATAAACTTGTTTGTTTATTAAGAAGTCCTTTACTATTAAGATAAATTCTTCTATCTTGAAACATAGCATCAATTTCGTTACGAATATACTTAATATGATACCAAGTAACAACTTCTTTACCGTTTTTATCTATTTCATACATTCCTCGTTTGTCACGTAATGGCATACCATATTGATTCTTAATAAAAGGTGTTTGTATATGACAAAGACCTAAACCATAACATGGAATATTAAGTATCATTTCTACCATACGAGCATAAGTTGAAAGCTGTATTGTATAATGATTACCATTACAATTTTCTAAATGACCAAAAGGAGGAAGCATCATTTCATGAGTGTTACACCATTCACTAGTTAATTGAACTGGTTTAGCTTTCTTATCTTTACGATAAAATCCACTAGTAAAATGAAGACCATCTTTATTAGTTTTCCAGTCAAGAATAACAAATCTATCAGGTCTTATACAAAGAACATCTATAGTACCACTAAGAAGAAGTTCTGGAACAAAACTTCCAATCTCTGAATAAATAGTATATCCTCTATCAATATAATATTGAAATATGCTATAAATCTCAGGATATTTATTATTAGTAGCTTCTTTAAATTGTTCTATATCTAGAGGATGAGCTTGAAGATTTGGAATATCAGCAACAGTTATACATCTACCAGTTTTAACTTCTGTAAGATACTGAATAGCATCTTTAAACATACTACTTCCTTTAATTCCGTCTTCAAGACCATTATGTGTAGCAGTACCACGTTCACAAGCTTCTTTTGTAATAGCAGCCCATTCTTCTTTGATACGCTTTTCGCTAATACCACGTTCTTTAGCTTTCTTACGTGCCCAATAGTCTGCATTAAACTTTGGACAGTAGTTTTCAATATTAGTTGTAACACTAAGATATTCATTTCCTAAAGTGTCAGTATATTTATGACCTTCTTCTTGGAAATATAGAAAATTATTGTTATAATTACTATTCATATCTTTAAGTTTAAAACTTTAATATTGACTTGCATCCATACTTGACGATACAGCCGTTCCACCTCTTGCAGTCTCAGTTTCTTTTTCATACATAAGATTCTCTTTAGCTTCTTCAAGCGATTTAAGAATCTTAGGTAAGTCAGAAGCTTTAGCACTAACTTGATTAATCAAACCCATTATGTCGCTAACATTTTCAACAGTTAGATTAGCTTTATCTCTAAGCTTTTCATTAAGCAACATATTTATAGCATCAATAGCTATATTTACATTATGAAGAGTTTTAAGAAGATTCTCAACTACTCTACCAGCTTCTCCAATATTAGCAGCATAATATCTACTTATTATTTTCCTAACAAGTTGATTAGGGATATAGTTAGCTGGCAATCCAGCTTGCTCAATAGCCATTTTAAGTGCTTCACCATCACTAAGACCACTTTGTTTTGCAGGAGACTTTGGGTCTCCCATATAATAAATAACTATACAGTCTTTTATAAACTGTGATTTATCTTTGCTTTTATCTTGTTGATAAAGACTACGAATATCTTTATCCATTAATTGACGAACATCTGGAGCTTGAGGCATTCCATTATCATCAATAACAAGCATATTATCTATAATTAAATCTGTTCTTCGCATGGTGGTGAATATCTTAAATGAGCTATACCGTGAAACATTATATCAGCTCTTACTTCTCCTATCGTATCAACATAGTTCCAATATTGTCTTCTGTTATGACTAACAACACGAGCAATTTCAAGCTTATAAATTTTGTTGTATTTATAACGTTTACTTTCATCAACAAACAAAGCATGTTTAAAAGCTATATAATGTTCTTTATCTAAAACTTCTTTAGCATCTTCAAGAGCTTCTTTATTTTCCCTAGCAATAGCTGCTGTAAGTCGTTCTTTAATTTTTCCTATATAAGGAATACCAGCAGCATCACCAGCAGCAACATACTTTTGACAAGATAACTCTAATGATGTTATTATTTCATAAGCTATTTCTTTATCTATAATATTGTCATCAATAGTTTTAAGAATATCATTCTTATTAACTATTGTAACATCATATCCACCCATTGCAGGAAACTTGCGAACTTCTAATTCTTCATCCATTGTATTATTATTAATATTATAAATGTAATTGGTATCGCTTCGGGGACTTTCGTCCCCTCCGCTATCGCTCTAGCCCCCCCGTAAAAGGAGTGTATAGTAAATCTCTAACTTACTCTAGTGTACCTCCTGGTACTAAATACATAGATTCTTTACTTTCATCTTTAGTCATACTACCATGAATAAAAGCAGTAGCTACAACTTTAAAATCTACAAAATATGTAGGAGTCATAACTTTAATAAGTTTCTTATTTAAATCAGGATTTGTTTCTGCAAGTTCAAGAAGCTTACTAGGAGTAAGATTATTATTAATTACTCTTACAGTATGACCAAGAGCAATATCAGCAGGAGCAATAATAATAGTATCACCAAGTTTAATATTGTCATAAAAACCAGGATTACTATTACCTTTAATAAACATTGCTACTGCACCAACATTAGCGTTTTTGTTCTGTCTTACACTACTTACAATTTCAAGAGGACGAACCTTATACAAAACTGCAATAAGAGCATAATCTGGAGCTACATGAATATGCTGAGTAATCTTATTAAGATAATCAACATTAACTTCATTAAGTGTAGTTGGCAAACTAAGGAGATAATCTCCACCACGATAATTAACTTGTAAATTAACCATAATTTTAATATTTTAATTAATAACTAGATTATATACATCTTTTTTCAAGTTATATAATATTTAAATAAATTGATTGAGGAACAACTAATGAAACTTGTGTTCAAAAGGGTGTTCCAAAATCTGCTGCAAATATAGCTATAAATAATGAAAGTAATAATAGTATTAGTAATAAATTATAATTAGTTAACTGAAATTAATTAAATTTTTATAATTATAGGCATGATTAATAGGAAAATTAATATGATGATTAATTAAACGTAAAGGTAAAGATAAAGGTAAAGTAAAAACAAGTAGTGATAATAGAGAACATTATGAAACAAATAGTAGTAAAGATAAAGAATGTAAAGGTATAAGGTAAAATAAAAACGATAAAAGAATATAATAAAAAGTATAATTGAAGATGAACTTAAAAGAAACAAATAAGATAAAGATAAAGCACATAGTATAGTTAAAGATAGAACTTATGAAGACCTAAAAATAAAATTAAAATAGAAGCGATAAAGAAAACAAACATAAAATCAATATAATAATAATAAAATAAAAGAATAGAGGTAATAATAATGATTTAGGTAAAGATAAGACTGAAAAGACGAAAAGAAACAAACAAATAATAGAAATAAAATAGATTTAGAAGAAGCGATAGAGATAAAGATAAAGATAGGGCTATTAAATCTGACTACATAGAGCATATAATAAATAATTGTAAGGGAGGGAGTATTACTAGCAACCCCCGCCACTAAGATAACGAATTGAACTCCCCCGTCAAGGAGATAAAGATAAGCATGCTTTTCTCATTCAAGAAAAAACAAGAACAATTCATCAAGAAAAAAACAAGACTTGGCAGGAGAAGGACTTCTGCTGTTGGTCGTGTACCAACTAATTATAACTTTTTAAATTTTTATTATTATGACTAGTGTAAAGGCAATCGTGAGTGGTATCGTAGTATCTAACGTTAATGGTGTTATCAACATCAAATTGCAGACTAATGCAATGTTTGACGGTTTCGTACGTCGTGTTGATACTACAACTGGTGTTATTAGTTTTGAAAGAACTAATACTAATGCGATTAGTTTCACTATGAAGCAGTTTCTGCATTTTATCAATGAGGTTGCTCCGTTGTATTCATACTACTTTGCTGGTGTGAATCCATACGAACTTCCTCAAATGGTAGCTAGAGATTTGTTCCTTGGTTCAACTATTAGTTTCACTAGAGAGTTTCAGCCTGCTGGTACTGAGTACCAACTTCCTGATGGTTCTACTGGTGTGACTAGTGGCGATAGATTTGCAACATCTATTGTGTCTATTGAACCAAATGAGCTAAATCAGGCAATCATCTTTGACATGCCAAAGACTCCTGCAATGGTTCTTGCTGCTGTTAATATAGCAAAGACTGTTGCTGCTGTTGTGACTGATGATGTTCCTGCTGCTGAAGCTGAGTAATTAACCTGGAGTAGAGCTTAGTGCTCTACTCCTTTTAAAATGTTTTGACATGAAAGAGATTAAATATATTTTCAACACTGTTGCAATACTTGGTTTTATTGCAAGTCTTATTGCATTTTTTGCAAGTGTTTATTTTGATTATTGTCACGATAGAGTAAATTCTGTTGTGACATTGGAAATAATGGGAATAATGTTCTTCGTTAGTTTCCTATTTGGAATTATTGGTATTACTACTGATGATTGAGTTCTTGCTAGAGTGGTTAATTACTACTCTAGCTTGATTCTTCTTGGGACAACTCATCAAGAAATAGACGAGAGTACTCATCAAGAAAAGAACAAGATTTGGTCATCAAGAAAAAAACAAGACCCGACAGTGAAAAGTTAGTGAAGTTCCTTATAAGACTTTTAAGAATTTTCTTATTATTAATTTAATTATAGGAGAACTATATTATGATTGGAATTTTATTGTTTCTAGTGTTAGCTATTATTATATTCTTTTTCTTATTAGGAGATGGACTAGCTAATAACTTTGAAGGTAGTGGTGAATATTTATTATATTGTATAATTGCTATAATTGGTGGTTTTATATGGTTAATGATACTAAAGTAGATAATATAGATTATGAGGATATTTATGATAATATTGATGATTATGAATATCCTTATAATCATATCAATCGTAGTGATTTGGTGTAACATTAAGAATTACACGCACGTATGCGCACGCACACGCACACACGCACGTATTTATATATAAATAAATATATAATATAATAACGTAGTTATTATATATTTATTATATATATAAATTAGCCGAAAGTCGAATAAAATGAGACTTGAGCCATTGTTACACCGACCAATAAGAGTTAATAATTAAATACATAAAGATATGAACAAACAATTAGTACAAGATATTATTCAAGCAGGTAATAAAGCTATGAATGTTGTATATGTAAGATATACTGTTGATACTAGAGATATGACTTATTATGGTTATAATGGACTTTATTATGATGATAATCATGTAGAGTTTGTTGATGACTATAATAATGAGGTAAATTTAAAGTATGAAGATATTGTTGGAATTAGAGTAGGTAATTTTTAAGTAAGTGATAAAGTTTGTGGTAAAGTTGTAGTGACTATTCCAATTTATATTAACGTAGATTATCCTAGTTCTACAACTTTTCCTCATCCTCATATATTACAACTTATAATCAACTCTTTTATATTACTGTTATTCGTATTATTAATACTATTGATACTTAATCATCTGATTGCTTGATACTTATATCATTTTACTCTTATGACTTAACTATTAATAGTATTGATTGTATTAATACTTATTCTTCTGATTATTAACAACTTAAATTATAAATTATGTTCGTAGGTATTACTATGCTATTAATCATATTATTCTTTGGATATATGGTTTTCAGTTCAATTAAATAATTATCAAATAGTTACGCTTGATTTACTGTTGATATAAGTCTTATGAGTTGTGGTTCTACTAGTTTTACTAGTTATCATCTAAATAGCGAATGTTACTAGACATTCGTGATATATTAATGTTGGATATTTTCCATTCCATAAATATATAATTGGTTATTGTTGTGTTCAAAAAAGTACGGTCTGTGAAGATAGTGCTTTTTGTTTTAATAAAGATAAAGATAAAGATATGAATAAATATAAACTATATGGTGGAATAGTTATTATTGTACTATTAAGTATTGTAGGTTTTATTAATAATTATAATAAATCTATATATTATAATGATAGTTGTGATAATGCTATTATGTTAGAATCAGATAATAATTCTAGCCGCCCCGTAAAAGGTATGAAATATAAAGATTCAATAGATTCTTTAGTATTTAGTAAACATGTTGATTTATCTAATATAGATGGAGATAATTTCTATAGTAGAGAAATAAACGAAGATTTAACTAATGGTAAAGTATATAAATAAGATTTTAGAGTTAATAAACATATTATAAACATTTTAAATTTTAAGATTATGGATTCAAAGAAAGTAATTACTGAGTTAGTAAACAATGGTGCAAACAACGTCGTTAAAGATGTAGTTATTCGTAATATTAATACAACTGAAATGACTAATTATGCGCGAGTTGCTATTACTCTTGATAAGCCTGTTAAGGGTTATGTAGCTAATCCACTTCTTGGTAAAGAAGCTGGTAAGGATGGTGTTCCAGCTGATGCTGATGTCACTAGTGAGTATGTAATTGGACTTGTTAATGTTATCTTTGTAAGTAACTTTAGCTTGATTGCTACTCTTCGTGAGATTCCAGATGTAGCATTTGCTGGTAATTCACTTCTTGAATCACCTAAAAGAATTGGTGTGATTCTTAGTGGTGCTACGATTAATATTGTTCAGGAAGCTGTTGCTGAAGGACAAGAGTATCGTAATCCTTTTAGTGATAATGCTGCTCCAACTGTAGTTAAGCACGATTCATATTATAATCATGTATATGATATTCGTCTTGGTGCTTTTGGTAAGCAGATGGTATTTGAATTGGCTAAACATATTATGTTTGACTAATTAGTATAAGTAGTAGTGCTAGTAATAGTGCTACTACTATTTATTGTTTAATTTAAAATAAGGAGAACTTATGAATAGATTTTATTTTGTTAGTGGTAGAGCTAGTGAACGTGATGGTAGCTATTTGATGATTAGCACAAGTAAAGATATTAATCATGCTAAGAAAATAGCTAAATCTCGTTTTAAGAGTTATGGTTATAAGGGTAGAGTAGTAAATATTCATCCATTCAGTACAACTATCGGTAAAGCTGTAATTTAAGTTAAAGTTTTACTGATAGTTATTGTTGTATAAATCAAATTCATTATCTTTGCAGCAAATATTAATAATTAAACTATTAAGTGTTATGACAGATAATGAATTTGATTTAAATGCTCAAGAAGTTGATGCCTTCTGTATAAATCATGATATTGATGATTATGATTTATATGGAGAAATAAAAGCTGAGGATGGTGATGGTTCTGGCTTTGGCGATGATATTGACTTCGATTATTAATTTTAAACATAAGAGAATTATGAGTAAAGAAAAGGAATTAAGTTCTAATGACAAACGTCGTAGAACTACACTTCGTAAAAAGAGTGTTGATGAATTGGTAAATATTGTCCTTCGTAAGGACGATATTGAACGTAAGTTACAAAAGTCTATTGAGACTTTTAAGAACTTACAAGAGGTTAATGAGAAGAGAATTGATAATCTTAAAGATTCTCTTAATAAGAGTGAGGAAATTCAAGTTGCTCAAGAGCAGACTATTAATAATTATTCTAATGTTATTGGTAGTCTTAAAGCTACAATAGCACATAAAGATGAAGTTATTGAGGAATATAAAAGCGATGCTGATAATTATTCTAAAGATGCTGAGTCTTTAGCTAAAGTAGTTGAAGCTCGCAATAAAGAATGTAGAATATTATTCTATGTAATAATAGTTCTTATTATAAGTGTTATTATAAGTCTTATATTCTTGTAGAATTTGTTCTGGGTAAATAGTTGATAAGTTTTCTTTTTTAGTTTATAACCACTATTGCTTGTGAAAGTAATAGTGGTTTTTAACGTTTTAATAATTAGTATATGAATGAAAATATTATAAGTGCTATTATAATTGATGGTAATACATATAATGTATTACCTAACGGTGTTAAATGTCCAAATTGTGCTGTAAAAGACTATTGTCTTAGAGGTAAACTTGGAAGTGCAGTCACATTTGATTGTGCTAGTGTTCATCTTGAAGTAGCAAGTTAATTATGAATAAAGATAGAGATAAACTTCCTAATCCTCCAAGTACTATTGTACTTAGTGATGATATACTTGATGATATTTACTCTGATATACAGGCAGACCAGGCACTTATGCTTGAACAGTCTGGTATTTATGAGTAAAATTCAATTTTTGCGTATTTTTCTTCGTTGTGAGACGTTCAGATATATTATCCGATAAATTATTCGGTAAAACAATTTGGGTGTCTCACACGAGAATTTAAAATATTACAAAACTTGATAGTAGTAACACAGGAGGAATTGAGATTGAAAGATGCAAGAGCACTTATGCTTATAAAGAATGAAATTAGTGGTCTTTATAAGTTTATAACATTTGATTATTTCACTATAAGTGCTGTTGCTGATAAATTATATAATAGATTCAAAGATAAGAAACATGATGTAATATTACATACGTTTGTTATTTATGATGAAGTAAAGAAACCATTTAAAATACGAATTAATTATGAGAACAAAAATAAATAATAATGAAGATAAAGAGTTTGCTATTGGTTCTAAAATAAAATATAATGATAAATTATATGAAGTAGTAAAATGTAAATATTGTGAAAATTGTTCCATTAGTTCATTTTGCAGTGCTTCTGATAATTACGTACCATCATTATTAATAGATAGAGATAAGTTACTTAGTATATTTGGTAAATGTTCTGCTATTGATAGAACTGATGGTACATCTGTAATATTTAAAGAGATTGTTGATGATAATTCTAATGAGGAATTTTATAAAGTTATACCTTTATATATTGATGATGAGTCTATTCAATTAAGACCTGTGGAATTTGATTTACCTAAAGGTTGTGAGATTGATAAAGAACATAGTGATTTAGATAAAGGCATTATTAGATTTAAGAATAAATGGATGTCTATTGAAGACATTTATAAACTTATGAATAAAGATAAGATGTATTGTCATCGTAATTCTATAGCTAAGTATGATACTGATAGTGTTTTAATGGCTATAGCTAATCTTATTGATATAGCTAGTTATTTTAATAAAGATTGGCATTATGACCCTACTAAAGAAGATGTAGGTTATATGATAGCTTATGATAATTCTATAAAAGAACTACATTATATTACTAATAAGGTTAATGGTGCTACTGATGTATATTATGGCAACCCTATATTTAGAGAAGAAGCTGTTGCTAAATATGTAATAGATAATCCTAAGTTTAGATATATGCTTGATAAAATATTTAAAGTATGAGTTTATATAAATTTAATATAACTGTTAAAGTTAATGATGAAGATGACAAATATAATGCAGTGACTTTATATTGTGGTATTAAAAATGCTATTCAACGTCATTTGCGTCTTGTTAATCTTCATCATAATAGTAATGTTAAAATAGAAAGAGATTTTAAAGTATAAAAATTATGGGAGATGAAGATTTATATGTAGGTGATATTAGAAATTATTATAATTGTAGTTCTTGTATATTATATCCTGATAAGTATGCAGTAAGTGTTCGTAATGATAATTTTCCTGATGGTAAAGCTCAACGTAGAGAACGTAGAGCTAAAGCTATTAGAAGAAGAAAGGGTAGATTATGATTATATGTAATACTTGTCTTTATCAATTTGATAAAAGAAATTGTTGTGTACCTGATTTTGGAGAAGTTGTACAATGTAATGGTTATGTTGATAAAAAAGACTTTTATAAACATTCTTCAAAACGTACAGGTTATGTTATTCCATACAATTTTCCTCTTAATACTCGTAGAGGTTTTAGAACTATATATTTTCTTATGAAATTAAGTCAACATGATATGATTACTGTAATTAAAGATATAATTGCTGTTAGACATGCTGGTATTAATTTCATAACTAATATATGTGATAAACTAGAAAAAGAGAATGATTGTATGACAACATTCCTTTACGGAGCGACTAGAGAATAGTATAATAACTTTATAAATAAAGAATTATGGACTATAAAAATAAGAAAGTACTGTTCATTGATTTGGACAGTACTTTAATTAAAACTATATCAGGTAAAACATTTCCTGAAGATATTACTGATTTTAGAGTACAACTTCCTGTATTAGATAAAATAATAGAGAAGATGCCTAATCTTGAGATGTTTTTTATAGTAAGTAATCAAGGAGGTTTAAAGACTATTACAGATAAACGTCTTTTTAATTCTAAAATATTTGCTATAGAAAGTATATGTGGAAGTTATTTACGTAATAAACTTAATAACTTATTATATGCTGATAATTTATATTGTTGTTTTATGGATAAGAATAATTCTTATCGAAAACCTAATACTGGAATGTTAGAACAATTATATTATCAATATGAAGTAGGTTCTAAAGATGAATGTATTATGATTGGTGATGCTTCTGGTAAAACAGGAGATTTTTCAGATTCTGATAAGAGATGTGCATCAAGATTTTTTATAGATTATATTGATGTAAGAGATTTCTTAGAATCATAATATAACTAAGTTCTGCTAAGTGTAGTAATACGGCTTATGGTGCGAAACCAAGCAGAACTTCCATTGAATGTAGTGTTCAAGTAGATAATATTATTAATTAAACTTTTTGTAAAATGGCAAAGAAACATGATGAAAGAAAGGATTTAAAGTGTGTATCACGTATTGCTGAAATCAATGGTAATCATATCATTGTTCCAACTAATACTTTGATTGGTATTCACATGTGGGGTAGAATTGATTTTCTAGTTCATTATTGCGGTTATATTCTTAATCGTAGTAAGAATGTTAAAGCTTCTAATCTTAAATTTGAAGATGCAGAAGTAAGTGCAAGAGAAGCTAAGAAAATTAAGAAGGAACATAAACTTTCTAATAAGAAAAAGTAATGGTTACAGATTTTAGTAAATTAAAGGTTAATCTTAATTTTAAAATTAAGGTTAGACACAAAACTAGAGCACCAGCTACCAAACAAGATAAAGTCTTGACTAAACAAATAGAGACTAAATGTCGCTATGATAATGGAAAGTTTTATGTTATTATCCCAAATTATGTGTATAGAAATAAACTTAAAAGTGGTGTAGATGTAAGCGATATAGGAACTAAAGATATAAGATTGGAATTTACTCCTGAATCGTTTGATTTAAATGATGCTACTAGAGTATTTACTATACATGGTCAAGATAATGGTAAATATATATGTTTGATAAGAAATGAAAGTGATAGGATATTTAAGAAACTAAACAAAGAACAATATGTTCCATTTTGTCGAAATTGGAATATACGTGTTAGAATTGTTCGACGTGTAGGAGTATTGTATGCTGACTTTCGTTCTTTGAAAGCACATAATTTATATTATAATTTAAAACAAGATAACGAGGATGAATAAATGCACAATGAAGATACATTAGTTGGAGGTCCTTTAAATAGGACTGATAAAAATAGAGCTGAAATTGCTGGTCTTACAAAAGACCAGCAAAAAGCTTATCAAGGGCTTATTGAGTTTATTAATAAGCCCTTTAATCGTAATGATTTTAAGCGTGCTCTAGTTGGTGCAGGTGGTGTTGGAAAGACATTCCTTTTAAAGACTATTTTAAAGAATTGTAATATTAGTTTTTCACAAATTGGTGTAAGTGCTCCAAGTCATAAAGCTTGTAGAGTAATACGTGATTCTCTTGCAGGTTTACCAGTTAATGTTAATACTATTCAATCAGATTATGGAATGAGACCTGATTATAATATTGACAAATTTAATGAACGAGATATTCAATTCAGTCGTCAAGGTAGAATAAAAGTTGAAGATTATAATCTTTATGTAGTTGATGAAGCTTCTATGATAAATAAAGCTTTGTTTAATTATATGTGTAAGGTTTTAATTAATAATTGTTGTAAACTTCTACTTCTTGGTGATGTTGACCAAGTACCTCCTGTTAATGAACTTGAACCTTCTGCTTTTAAGAATGTTACAACTTATAGATTAACTCAAATTGTAAGACAAGATGAAGATAATCCTATAAGAGAACTTTGTAGCATGCTTAGAAATGATGTAGAAAATAATACTTTTACGTTTCTTAATTATATAAGTACACATAAAAGTAAATTTGATTCTACAATGACTAAAGGTTTTATGGTTTGTAATAGTGCTGAGTTTCAACATCAAGTTGAACTTCAGTTTAGTGATGAAGCAATAACTAAGAATACAGATTATGTTAAAGTTATAGCTTATACTAATATAGCTGTTTCTGCTTGGAATAAGTTTATTAGAGAAGCTATAATTAAAGACAGTGAAAAATCTGTTATTACAAAAAATGATTTAATTACTTCTTATGTAACTCTTGTGAACGAATTTAAAGAGACTATTATAAGAAATAGTGAAGATTATATTGTAAGAGATATTGCTAATTATACTCATCCTAAATACGATATTAAAGGTTTTATGGTTAAGTTTCAAGCTGTTCATGGTGGACAAGTTACTTCTCCTTTGTTTGTTCTAGACCATAGAGATAATTACTCTATTAAGAGATATTGTCAAATATGTAATGATTTGATAGAACAAGCTAAAAATGCAAGTAAACAACAACGTGCTGGTAAATGGAGAAAATACTTTGAGTTTCGTGAAAGTTGTTTGATATTAATTAATATAGTAAAATCTGATGGAACAGTACTTCATTATCGTAATTTAGATTATGGTTTTTCAGTAACTGCACACAAAAGTCAAGGTAGTACTTATAATGTTAGTATGGTTGATATTAATGATATTGTTTATGACAAGAATGGTCATCCTTACAATAACGCTAAAGATATTAATCGAAGACTTTATGTTGCAGTTAGTAGAGCTAAAGAAAAAGTAATTTTAAGATATGGATGAAGTTAATTTAAATCCTTTAGATTATAGAAAATTTATTAAGAAAATAGAAGAATGTAAAGAACAGATTAAATATTACGAAAACGTAATTGCTGATACAGTTCTTAAAAATTCTAATCTTGAATTTAATGATTCTGTAAAACTTGAAAAGAAAGGTGCAATTAATAAACTTTATGGTATTGTAGTTGATGCTAAAGCAGTTATTAAAGAAGGTAATGAAGTTCATAAACTTATAACTGTAATACCTGAAAATGTTAACACACCTTTCGATTTCGACCTGGCAGAATGGTCAATCACGTTACGTGTACACTAGTAAAATTCGCATATTGCGTATTTATTTGAAGTATAAGCCGTTTATGGGTGCAGCATGATTAATCATATAGCCGCCCCGTAAAAGGAGTGTAAACAAGAATTTAAAATATTAAATAAAATGGCAGAAAATAAAGATGGAGCATTCTCTCCTAAAACATTAGTTGATAATTATATTAGATTAAAAGCTGAAGCTGATGTTGAATATGCAGCTAAGATTAAAGATTTAACTGATAAATCAGCAAAAGTTATTCTTGGTGCTTGTAATATTCATATTGGTGATGTATTTATTACGCAACGTAAAGCTGGTTTTGGTAAAACTAGAGATGTTTATTATAAAGTTACCAATATCAAAGCTGATATTAGTGGAATTGTTACTGTTTATGGTACTAAACGTAAACAAGATAAAACTTGGAGTAAGCGAGAAGGAGTATATATGTTTACTACTAGTCTTTATACTGATTTTAAAGTAGATAAAGAATATACTTATATTCCTGATTATAATGATGAACATATTGATTGATGAATGATTGCGAAGGTTTGTGAAGGTTGTCCTTTAGGACTATTTAATACTAAGTGTAAATGTCTTAGTGGTGTTGGTAATCCAGCATCAGGCATGATTATTGTTGTACCTAATGTTGATTACAATGCTTATAAGAATAGAGGAATGACTTTTAGTAAATATGTAGAGATAATAAATGAGATTATTACACCTTTTACGGGGGGGCTAGAGCAACTAGACCCCTTTATTGTTCCTCTTATTCGTTGTAAGCTTGATGATAAATGTCCTGTAAATGAAAATATAATTCGTAGATGTATGATACATACATTTGCTGATATTAGAATGAATGCTATCAATAAGATAATGCTCCTTGGTAGTGCTGCTATTGGTTTTGGTTTTGATATTACTAAAGGTAAAGATAAACTATATTATATAGCTCCTTTTGTTTACAGTACAAATTACTCTCCTTTTATTAAATTCGTAGATGATAATAAATACAAAGAATTTTGTAATCGTCTAATTAAATGGATTAGTGCTAATAAAGATAATAATTATAACGGAATGAAAATAATAAAAGTAATAAATGATTCATAGTTTAGCTGTAGATTTGGAAGTCTTTGAGAATATGATTTCATTTACTTTTGTAGATTTAAAAGATTATCTTAATAAATTTGCAGATTGTAAAGGTGCTCTTACTGATAGTTTAAAAGTTGAAGAAATTATCAAAAGACTTGATAGTGTAAAAAGCTGGATATTTTATGTTAGTGATACAGATGATTCTCAAATGTTGAGTATTATAGATTTCTTTGAAAAGATGAGACCTATACAACATGAAGATGGTTCTGTTGATAGATATGATTTATATGGCTATAACAATCAAGGATATGATGATATGCTGATTAAAGCATTTCTAATGTATTGGAATCGTTTTGATAATACAAAACAACTTTGTTCATTTCTTAAAGAAGTGAATGATAAGATTATATCATTACAAGACGATAAAGATGCTTTATGGCAAGATAAATTATTAAATGTTATTCGTAAGTATAGAGTTCCTTATGTAACTGTAGATTTATTTAAGATATTTGCTCTTAATTCTGCTGGAGTAAATATAGATAAAGACACTGGTGAACGTAAGAAGTATGGTAAAAGTTTAAAGCAAGTTAGTATTAATCTTAAATGGTATAATCTTCTTGATTTTAAACTTCCTCCTATTGACGATGAAGAAGGTGACATATATAGAAAAAGAGATGCTTATAAAGGTATGACTAATGAACAATTAAATCATTTGATTACTGCTGATTTTAGTAGGTATCTTCTTCCTAAGTATGTTGAACCTATGTTACATTATAATAAAAATGATGTATTTCTTTGTTGTGAAATGGTAAGACAAAAGCCTGATGAAGTTATACTTAGATATAGTCTTGGTCATGCTTATGGAATAAACTTCTTATGTAGTGCTAGAAGTAATATTGCAGATAAACTATTAAATAAGTTTTATGCTGAACGTAGTGGTTTACATGAAGATGCTTTTAAGAATCTTCGTACTCAACGAACTGCTCTTAGTTTTAATAAAATAATATTTCCTCATATTAAGTTTAAAACTAAACAACTTCAAGATTTACTTGAAGAAATGAAGAAAGTTGTTATATATAGAACTAATAAAGATAGTTTTGTACGTGAAATAGATTTTTATGGTACAATATATACTCTAGCAACTGGTGGTATTCATACTCAAGACAGACCTGTAATACTTAAAAGTACCGATGATTTTGTGTATGTTCACCACGATTACACATCCTACTACCCGAGTATTATGATAAGTTATGAAGTAGTACCTGCACATCTTAATCGTAAGGTGTTTGCAAAAATGGTAGATTACTTTAAACAAACTCGTGTTAAATGTAAACATACAGACGATAAAGACGGTTTTGTAGTACCAGGAGTTCATAATAAACTTGCAGCAGAAGCATTGAAGATTGTAATTAATGCTATTTACGGAAAGTATGGTTATGAAAATTTCTGGCTTTATGATAGACTTGCACAAATGAGAGTTACAATTAATGGTCAGCTAATGACAATGACTCTTTGTGAATCTCTTGAATTAGCAGGAATACATGTAGTTAGTGCAAATACTGATGGTATTGTTATAAAACTTCCTTATGACAAAGTTGATGTTTATAATCAAATTTGTAAAGAATGGAATGAAACTAATAAGATGTCTGCCGATGATGAACATTATAAGATGCTTATTAGTTTGAATGTAAATAATTATTTTGACATTCAAAGTAACGATAAAATTGAGTATAAAGGAGCACTAGACCCAAAACAGTATATTAAAGACCTTAAAAAAGGTTATGATATGCCAGTTGTAGCTACTGCTGTATTTGAGTATTTTGCTCATGGCAAGTCTGTAATGGAAACTCTTCGTAATCATAAAGATATTCTTGATTTCTGTAAAACTCAAAATGTAGGTAGACAATTTGAAGTTGTTTATCAAAAAGTAGTTGATGGAAAAATAGTAGATGTACATAGTCAACGTCATGTTAGATTTTATGTTTCTACTAAAGGAGTTGTGATTATGAAAGAACATGTAAGTACTGGTGCTCGTAGTGTTTTAGCTAGTGGAAAACCAGTACAAATTCTTAATTTGCTTGATGATAAAGATATTAGTGAGCGTAATATAAATTATGCTTATTATTATGAAGAAGCTTATAAGATTATAAATCCTATAAAACTTGGAATAAGTCCTAATCAGAAAGGTAAAGCTAAGAATAAAACTCTTAGTGGAAAATCTTTATTAAAGAAGAATTTTGGTTTATATAATGATTTATTTGATAATGAAGAAGAACAATGACAGAACAAGAATTGCATGAAAAAAGTGTTTATCAATGGAGAATGAATAAAGGAATTGGAACTTTTATAATTCCTGCTCCTTTAGCCGTTCTTAGACCTTTATTGATGATACTTCCTGCAATGTATAATAAGAGTCCTACAATGGAGACTAATATTGTAGTTGCAGACTTTATAGATAAAGATAAAATTAAAGATTATCTATTACATAAGAGTGAACCTGTTCATTCTAATGTTTATCGTAGATTGATTACTGATGGATTTATTAAGATAATGACTGTTAGTGAAGCTACAGACAGATTTACTTATTTAAATCCTAATTTAGTAGTTATTTATAATCCTAAAGAATGTCTTTATTGTTATGTAGGTTTGCTAGACAAAGCAAAGTTTAAGTTGATATTATCATCAATACCTCTTATTGGTGGACTAGAACAATTAAATAATCTAGTTCCTAGAGTTGGTTCTTATAATCAAGCTAGTATAGATGAAATACGCTCTAGCCGCCCCATAAAAGAAGTATTAGTTCCTTTAGTTATAGATGAAGATAGTAATCTTAAAAAGAAACTTGATTATTATAATAAAGAAATATCTACTGCTATAGCTATCTTTGGTGACTTTGATACAATTAAGATGGCTCGTCTAGGTAATAGTAATACTAATAGTTCTAGTATGGCTGTATGTTATAACATAGCTCGTCAAAATGGTTGGAATGAGAATCTTGATATGACTAATCAATTTAATATTGATATAGATGAACTTTATTCTCCAAATGCCCTTAAAGAACGTGCTAGTGGAATATACGAAATTATTAGAAGTAGAAGTCTTGCTCTTGCTTCTTCTGATGAGAAACTTAGTTATATTTTAAAGATTGTTGAAGATAATGTAGATAAGAATATTCTTATTATTAATAAGCATGGCGACTTTGCAAATGAAGTAACTAAATATATTAATGATAGTACTCATTATAATAGTTGTTATAATTATCATGATAAAGTAGAAAATATTCCTGCTATTGATGATAATGGAAATGAAGTTTTAATTAAGAGTGGAGTTAATAAGGGAAAACCAAAAATGCTTGGCGTAAAATCCCAGAAAAATTTAGCTCAAAAGTTGATGAATAAAGGTGCAATTCATATTTTATCAACAAATGCCGCTCCCGATAAGGATTTAGCCGTAAATATAGATGTTATTGTAATCACGTCACCGTTGTGTGATACCGTAGAAACCTATTTATATAGGCTCTCAAAGGTTGAATTTGCCAAAGAGATACAATTATATACCTTATATTATAAAGGCTCTCTAGAGGAGAAAAAACTAGATGAACGCATTATTCCTCCAACTCATGCAATTCTTAATAAAGCTGAAATTGAAGTTAAAAGTGATAATAATTATGATTATTGTATTGTAGATTGAAAAATTATGCTTATCTTTGCAGCGTAAATAAGAAACAAATATAATTGCTCTTTGAAATAATGAATGAAGTTGAAAACAAAACTGAAGAAAGTCATGGTTTAGCTGTTAGACATGAAGATGTTAATACAGGTATTAAAGTTTTTAATCTTCTAAATGAAAAAGAACTTGCAAATGCAGAAATATTTCTAAAGAAGATTATTGCTACTGATAAAGGTGGAGTTAAAAGCGTAAATGAAGGTCTTGCAATTTTAATGCGAGCACAAGACTTACGCTTACCATTTAGTCCTTGTATAGAACATATTCATGTTATTAATGGTAAAACTGGTGTTGACGTTCACATCGCTAAAGCACTGTTATCAAGGGCAGGTATAGTCTGGGAAATAACAAAAGATTATGTACCTCAGTATAAATATACTGATGGTAATAGTGTTTACGATGAAACACTACTCCCAGATTATTGTGTTAAATGTCGAAATCAGAAAGAAGCTGAAAGTAAAACTACTGATGATGTTATTGGTGTTTATCCACTTAGATATTATAGAGATTTGAAAGGTAACATTTATGATGAATTTCAAATATCTAGTAAATGTATTAAGTGTATAAATATGATTCAAGCTACTAAAGTAGCTCAAGAAGGTAATTATCCTGTAGTTAGAACAGAAGCTAAACCTATTGATTTTGTGACTGAGTACAAGTTTACAAGATATAAGAAGATATATGGCAAGATAATTGAAGTTCATGCAACTGGTCATTTCTCTTATGTTGAAGCTGCACAAGCTGACTTGTTTACTAAAGATACTTTTAAAAAGTATACTAGAATAATGATTGGACATAGAGCTTTCTTTTATGGAGCTAGAGAAATTGCTGGTGATATTTTGATGGGTTGTATGTCTGATGATGAATTATCCGAAGTAGTTAACAATACAAATCCTAATGTTGACAACTTTATAAACGTAGAAGATTTAACAGAAGATGTTACTTCTACAGAATAAGGATTTAACTAGAGTTTATTAAATAGTATTATACTATAATTTTATTATTAACAATTTAAATATTTAAAAGTTATGAAGATTAACGGTTTATCATTCGGTATTAATGTAGTTGCAAGTGGTGTTAAGGTTAGCTCAGTTATTACAGAGCCAGTTTTGGTTGCTTCTAGTACAAAGGGAGGTTTCAATATTTCAGGAGTAGTTTCTAAGGCTCTTGGTCTTTTGCCTGGTGACAACATTATGTTTGCTAATGATGCAGCTGATGTAGAGAAGGCTGTAATTAATCGTGTTGACGCAGTTGTTGAGTTTGCTCAGAATAATGGTTTTGACCTTGATACTCCAGAGGGTACTTCTGCTTGTGTAGCAGCTATTACAACTTGGTATATTGCTAAGGGTGTTCCAATGTTTAAGAAGACAGGTGAGCCTATTATGGTTAATGTTCGTCTTACAAAGGATGAGAAGAAGAAGTACTTCGATGAGCATGTAGATGATGTAATCAAGAATAATCGTGAGAAGTTGATTGCTGCTTATCAGCTTGCTGAGACTGCTACAGATGAGGAAATTAAGGCTGCATTTAAGGTAGATGATATGCCTTCTCCACAGATTCAGTCTGTAAGTGGTTGTAAGCTTGCTGCAAGTGGTGCTGCAACTGGTACTGGTTTGAAGCTTTCTTTCTCTGATACAAATAACTGGGAGCAGTTGAAGGCAGACCTTGCTGATAAGACTGCAATGAAACGTACATTTGACGTTGACATCAAGAATCCTATTACTTCTAAGTACAATAATGGTAAGGAAGATGTAGATGTTACATTCTATGCTCTTGGTGAGTATAAGGATGAGGTTCCTTCTCGTACAGGTAAGAAGGCTGATGATTCAGAGGATGCAGAGTAATTTCATTCATTAGATACAAAAGCTTATTTATGAGGGAGAAGAATAATAATCTTCTCCCTTTTTTAGTCAATTTTATAAACGTTTTAAAACTTAATTAAGTTATGACAGAAATGGTTAATGGTGCAGCAGCTAATGCGCAGGGTGCTGCAAAGAAAGTAAATCGTAGAGGTATTAATAATAAGACTCAGGCAGTAAGTCGTTTGAAGTTCCATGAGAAAGATGCTGCTCAGAATGGTTTGTTTATGGCTCATCTTGATTCTGTAGCTGTTGAATGGTCTCAAAGTGCAGATGGTAATTCTTTTGCTGGTTTGAAGATGCCTCGTTTGGTATTTACATTTGCAAGTAATCATACTGATGTAAAAGAACGTCGTTATGCAGTTAAGACATTGTTCCCAATTGAGAGTAATGTTGAGACTATTCCTAACGGAAGTAAAGCTTGGCAGGTAGATAACGTACTTAATACTATTAAGCATATTCTTGATGTATTCTATTTCAAGGGTCGTGAAATGACTATTGAAGAAGAAGATGCACTTACTCTTGACTTTGTAGATTTTACAGAAGATGAGAATGGTAATGTTGAATATGAAGCAGTAGATGCTCAGGCAGTTCTTGATGGTTATCGTAAGCTGTTTGATAACGCTGCTGCTATGCTTAATGGTCAGTTTAAACTTGCTGATGGACAAGTAGCTAAACCTTGCTTTAAGGATGCTAATGGTAAGTTTATTAATTGTTGGATTAAACTTCTCCGTGCAGTTCGTAATCGTAAGGGTGCTTGGGTAGATGTTGATAAGAGTAAAGATTTGTCTTTCCCTTCATTTGTTGGTAATGGTTTTGTTGAAATCGTTAAGATGAAAGATAATCAGATTCTTCCTCCAGTTATTTTGACTGTAGATAAAGTTAAAGAATCAATTACTCCAAAGGATACTGAACCTAAAGCTCCAACTGTTGGTGTTCCTGGTATACCTGGTATGGCTGGTGGTGCTGCTGTTGTTCCTCCTATGGGCGGTAATGATATGATGGCTGGTGTTGGTAGTTTTGACCCAACTGCAAACACTGACATGCCTTTCTAAGCAAATTGTTATTATTCTTCTAATGGATTTAATGTTCTAGGGGATAGTGATGCGATACATCGTGTCGCTATCCCCTTTTTAATTATACAATATGAAACGTACAATTAATACTACTAAACTTACAAAGGCTTTTATAGAGTCTCGAATAAGTCAAGAAGATATTGTTGCAAAATATCTAGATATTCCTATCAATATTGTAGAAGATTGTGTTAGATACAATCATCTTATTAAGTCTGTATTTAGAGACGATGATACTGATAGTAGTATGGGTATTGCATACAATATGAAAGGAAGACTTAAAGTTCGAGATTTTAATGGTTGTTTCTTTGGTGATGTATATGATGTAGTAGCTTACGTTCTTAGTATTGTTTATGAAAGACCTATTAGTACTGATAATAAACAAGATTTCTATTTTATTCTTAAACATATTTATAGTGTATTTAGTGATGATATAGATAATCGAGTTAATCATTATGAAATAGATGAATCTATTAGAAATGCTCTTATTAAAAGTAAATCCAGAAAAGCTATTATTGAAATTGTTCCACGTAGTTGGAATAGTAGAGATAAAGCTTATTGGAATAAACTTGGTGTAAATCTTGCTTATCTTAATACTCATTTTGTTATTCCTGTTGAACAGTATTATATAGATAGAAGTAATAATCCTACTCCTAGATATGCTTATACTACTAAAGACCCATGTTATGCTTATATGTTGGGTAGAAATAAACAAGGAATATATCTTATAAAACTATATTTCCCACTGAGAGATAGAACAAAAGAAAGGAAATTTATAACTAATTGTAATGTACTTGAAGGTCTTCCTAATCTTGAATTAGATAATTATGATTATATTATAATTACTAAATCAAGTAAAGATAGATTAAGTTTAGGTAATCATTTAGTTAATCATACCTTTTACGGGGGGGATAGAAAGGCTTTAACAATAGGTGTAGTTAATCTTCCTAGTGAAAATTATAGATTAAAAACTAACGAATATAATTGGTTAAAGAATCGTCTAGCTAATAATGGAATGATTGTTAGTTTATTAGATTTTGATAGAACTGGTCGTGATGGTGCTGATTATCTTTTAAGTACTTATAATATTCCTTATTTGTTCATTACTCGTGGTGAATTTGGTCTTGAAAATTATGAATGTAAGGATTTTGCAGATTTACATGATAAATATAGTAATGATGAAATAGATAATTTTATAAAAGATACTCTTAGATATGTCGAGTTACGATACAGAAAGAATAAAGGTAATTCCGATGCCTATTTCAAAAGATTATCAGACTGTGATTTACCATACTAATACAACTAATAAAGAAGGAAGACCAACTGAACAAGTTCGTATTCTTATGGCTCCAATTACAGAACAAGAAGAAGCTCTACTTGATAAAGGTAGAGCTTTTACTATACATAGAGGTGACTTATCTTTTAGTTTAAACTCTGATAATGTTTTTGCTTACGGTAAAGTTGACTTTCATAAAGGTACTGAGGATTATGAAAATATAGATGAATTAATACCTTATAGAGATGTAGTTCATCTTCCTTTTAATTATGATTATGATACTCATAGTTGTAAGACAAAGACAAAATGTTATCAGACTTATGAAACTGATGATATTGGAGCTATGGTTCAGTATGCTCATGGAAGACTTGGTAAACCAGAAAGAGTAGTAATATTTAAACTTATTGCTAGAAGGTCATGATTAAATTTCCGAAAAAGTATACAATGGAACTAGATGAACAAGTTAAATCTATGATTCGTAATGGTATTGCTCAAAAAGGTATTGAAACTTATATAGCTGATGAATTTGTTCGTCTAGATTGTAGTAGAGTTCTTGATAATATGCGAATGATGCAGACTATTGGAATTCCTTACAAATATGAAAGTGCTCATGTCTTATATGGAATTGATTATGCTCTTGAGGAAGGACTAATTGATGAAAATAAAAGAGATGAATTTGAATCTAAACTTGTAGCTTTGCATAAACGTAATCTTAAATATGAGGAAGAGAATCCTCCTATTATATATGATAAAAAGAAAGGTTTAAAGAAGACTACTCGTACTACTAGAAAGAAAGCTAAAGAAGGAACTATTAAAGGTTTTGAAAAACCTAAGAAAGAAAAAGCTCCTACTGCGGCTCAATTAAATGCTCAAGCTAGAGCTAAACTTATTAGTAAATTAAAGATTAATTTATGATATTATACAAAAGAAATGTCAAAGGAGACCCTATTATATGGCAAATAGAAAAAGCTAATGATGGATATAAAGTTTCTTATGGAGCTGTTTGTGGACATATTCATGAAGAAATCATTAGTGGTAAACTAGTTAAAGCTAATGAAATAGAGTCTCGTATTAAAGCTAAACGTAAAGAAGGTTATAAAGAACTTTCTGAACTTAAAGATAGTGGTCCTGTTGAGATTAAAGATAATATAGCTTTAGTCAATTATCTTTATACTTATCTTCCAAAGAATAATACTACTGATGATGGTTTTACTCTTCCAATGCTTGCAAAAGTACTTAAAGATAATAAACCTTTTAATAAACGTAGATACTTAGGACAATATAAGATTAATGGAGTTAGATGTATTATTGGTGCAGTTAAAACTAATGATATGTTTAATCCTGTTAGACTTACTTATCGTTCTAGAGAAGGTACTGATTGGACTCCTAAACTTACTTGGATGGATGAAGTAATTCTTCCAGCTATTAAAGATGATTTGCTTGATGCTATGCTTGAAGAAGGAGCTTGCCTTGATGGTGAGCTTTATATTCCTGGTTATAAAGTAAATGATATTAATAGTTTTGTTAAAAATGAAAAACTTCCTCAACATTTGTTGTTGCAATATTGGTGTTACGATATAGCTATAGATAATATGAGTTATGAAGCTAGACGTAAGTTTAAAATGGATAATATAAGTAGATTATGTTATACTTTTGATACTTATGAACAGCATCTTAATAATAAGAGTAAACTTATATTATTACCTGATGTAGTTATTAGTGATATTAATGATGCTACAAGATTCAGAGATAAGTTTATAGGTCTTGGTTTTGAAGGTCTTATTATTCGTGATGTTAATTCTGCTTATCAATTTGGTGCTAGAAATTTAGCTATGCTTAAATATAAACGAGTTGATGATGCAAAGTTTAAAATTGTTGATGTTGTTCCTGAAGGAGTTAGAACTAATCTTTGTAAACTTGTTCTTAAAAATGACATTAATGATGAATTATTTGAATGTACTCTTAATTTTGACCATTCAAGACAAGAGTATATTTTAAAGAATAAAGAAAAATTTATTGGTAAATATGCCTTTGTAGAGTATAGAGAACGTTCTGGAGTTAAGAGTGTTCCTTTTCATGCAAAGGCTATTGATATTAACGATTAAAATTTAAAGTTATGATTACTAATTTATTAAGTTCTATAGCTAAAGCTTGGATTAAAGCTGAACAAGCTAGAGAAGAAGATAAACGTGAAGAAATAATTAATTATATTATTAGAGATATAATTAATGATGGTTGTGGTTTAAGAATTGGTTCTATAATTGATTATAATCCTAATCAAAAGGAATCTAGAAAATATAGTACACCTAATGAGCCATTTATTCCTAGAAGAATGATTGGTATAGTTACTAAAATGACTGTAACTTATAGACCTATTGCAATTAGTGTTGATACTGAAGAAGGTATGGTACCTAAAGAAATCAATGTTGGTCTATTGCAATTAGGAATACATGTACCTACAGACGACTATAGTGTTTGTGGAAAAGGTGATTATATTATTAATATTGATGAGTTTAATATCAATAATTATGATATTAATTATGTTTGTAATAATGCTCTTACTTTATGTAAATAAATTATGAATTTAAACGCTTATGACAATGTAAAAGAAGAATTAGATAAACATAAAACTTGGTATTCACCAAAGTTTAGAAGATTATATAGTAGAGAAATAAAGTTTAGAATGTTTTATAAGTTTGTAAAACGATGGAATGGAACTATTAAACGAAATGATTATTTTCTAGCTATTAGTGAAAGTAATACTGATGGTAAGTTTTATAGAACTGAAAGAGATAATTATGGTAGATTAAAAGTTTCTATTCCTAAAGAACTTATTGAAGATTCTATTCTTAATTCTATAGTTGAAGATACTAATGTTGATATTAAACTTGTAGATAATCAAGTTGATGGAGAAGTATATCAATTAAACATATAATCGTATAGCATGAAAGCCGCCCCGTAAAAGGTATGTACGCTTAGACTTACTTTCCTTGCTACGTGAGCGGCTTTCTCATGCCTGCTTATATCTTCATAACAAATTGAATTTGAACGCCTTACACGAGAATTTTAAATATTAGATTTATTTCAAGTGCCTGGGGCATCCAATCTGGTATGTGTATCAAAGTTTCAAAATTTGTCACTTTTAGCTCGCTATGAGACATTTTGGTAAATTGTGGAACAATTATACACGACCCAAATTTCAATGCGTTATACGAGAATTTAAAATATTAAATAAAATGGCTTATGTACAAAATGGAGTAGGATATATTCTAAAATGTGATAAATGTGGAACTTTATTACATAGAGAAGGAAAAGACAAACCATTTCTTTCATTAGATATTGATGAACTTAATTCTATTGCTAAAGATTATGGTTGGTTAATTAATAAGCAAGTACATAAATGTACTTATTGTAGAACATTTAAAAAGTAAAATTATGACTAAAAGTAAAGTAGGTGCTGAACCTAAGAAAAAGAAAGTTGTAACTGCTGTTGGTAAAAGCGAAGGTATTCACGAAGGTATTCATAGAGATGAATATGGATATTATGATAGTAAGTATCATTGTTATTGTTTTGCTTATGGCTATTTCTTTCATAGAGGAAAATCATTAGCTGAGAAACTTACTCCTGATTATATTAGAGATAATTGGGATGAAGAAATGTGGTGTGGCGGTCTTAAAGGAACTTGTATGGCTCGTATTGACCGTAAACGTAAAATAGCTGTAATTAAAGATGGAACTGAATATACTTGGAGTATTGAAAAAGGTCTTCCAGAAGGTTATACTATTTATAAGACTGATGAAGATATTCCTGTTTATGATATAACTGAATCAAAGAATAAGAAGATACTTATTAAAATGCATGTAAAATATCTTATTAAAAAGTATCTTGAGACTTTTGGACACGAATATAAAGTACTTAATTCTATAAGTAAACGGATTCCTGAACATAGTTTTATTACAGCTAATAGAAATAACTATCTTGAATCCATTAGAGTTTTAGTTAAGAAATATAAGTTTATACCATTATATAAACCTTTATCTGATAAAGTGTTTTATGTTAATAGTTATAAAGTTAAGTTTCCTTCAATAGCTATTATTCTTAGTGATAGTTTATTTACTGATGTACAAAAAGAATATATTAAAAGATGTAAGTTCTATACAAAGTTTTGTCTTCATAAAGGAACTAGTTGGGCAGAGCTTAATAATAAGTGGTCTGATGAATATGTTGCAGAAGTAGAAGCTAAAGATAAAGTTGAAGAAGAAGCTTTTCGTAAAAGAGAAGCTGAATATAAAATTAAAACTGAACAGAATTATAAAGCAGCTTTAGCTAAAGCTAATCAAACTATTGATGAATGGAGAAAAGGAGATACAAAACAAGAAATTCATTATACCAAGTATTATGCTAATCCTGATACTAGAGAAATTAAAGCTATAAATGCTGTATTGTATCGTACTATGTTTTCTAATACTCAACTTAGAATTAAAATTGATAGACCTAATTGGGTTGAAACTAGTAGGGGTGCTTTAGTTCCACTTGAAACTGCTATTAATGTATTTAATCAATTATATGTTGATTATATTCTTAGTGGTAAGACTATGTTTAGATTTAAACGTGATGAATTTAAAATTGGTTCATTTTGCGTTTCAAGTATTTCTTATGAAGATAAGTTTGTTGACCTTATTAAATGTGGACATGATGAACCTGAGAAATTAGGTTATAAAGAATGGAAGTTCTGTATAGGTTGTCACATATTATGGTTTGATGATATTAAAGATTTTGCTAGATATTATAATCTGCAACTTAGACTTGCTTTTCCTCTCAATAGAAGTACCGAAGAATGTATGAAAAATCATTTGATTCATTTACATAGCGGAAAAACTATTGAAGCTGTAGGAACAATCAATATTTAACTTAATAAAAAAATAATAATTATGACAGAAGAAAAATATCAACAAGTTATTTCTCTTGATAATAGATTGAAAGAGATGAAGAAAGTGTATCATATATTAGATAATAATGATACACACCTTTCTTATTGTCGTACAAATGGTTGGGAAAATAATAAACTCTGTAGCTCTGAAGAGTTGTCTCCTATAAAAGACATATTGACAAAGTATGAAAATATCATACGTCTTGAAGTTAAAGGAGAAATTGAGAATATTAAGAAACAAATTAGTGAAATTTAAAAGTAAAATTATGAAATTAAAAAATGCTATTGATGTAGCTGTTTCTCATAATGCTTTAGTTGTGCTTGAAGAAACAGACCCAAAAGATTCTCATTATTTAGTTAGTATTTATGAAGGAATGGCTCATGAAATTCCTAATGAACTACTAGAAAAAGAAATGTTTCCAATAACAGACGTTGTGGATGCTACTAGAAGACTTCATATACAGTTAAAAACTGATTTTGAAGCCGCTGATGAGTTTCTATTATTTATCCAACTTCCATGTATTACAATAGAAGAAAAAGCTGACAATTTTGTAGTATGTGAAGAAGATTGTGGATATATTCCTCATCTTTATCCTTTTGAGTCTCAATATGGAATTGATTGGATAGGGGAAGAAGGAGATAGTCTTCATTATGTTAATGGTCTTACTCCAGAGCAAGCTATTAGAAATGCTTTTAAATGGTGTTTAGATAAAGGTCTTATAACAAATCCTATTTATATAAAATAATAAATAATAACAATTATGACAGAAAGTGATTTAAATTATTGGAAAGTTGCTCTTAATGGAGTAGTTCCAAAACAACTTATTACTCCTGAAGTTGTTGCTTTGCGTGACCAGCAAAATAAGATGCTTAATCTTATGGCTAAAAAGAATGCTGATTATGGTAATGCTTTCAATAAAGGTTGTGATAAACTAGGCTATAGATATGGTCTAGCAAGAATGTACGATAAAGCTAATCGTTTGGTTAAGCTTATCGAAGATGATTTCAATGGTTACTATAAACCTAATGTTGAAGATGAAACTATGTTTGATACTGTTCAAGATTTAGGTAATTATTGTAATATGTTGTTAGCTTGGTTGAGTACTAGTACTAAAGGTGAACCACAAATACCTTTTACAGGGGGGCTAGAGAAATCTTTCATAGATATTTCTACTCTTGTTAAAACAGATAAACTTATTCTTATTGAAGAAACTGCTAAGAAAGATGTAACTAATGAGATTATATCTGCTTATGGTTTTGAACATCTTTGTAAAGATAAAGATGGATATGTATATAATTTATCTGCTGATAATAAAGAAATTCCTGTTACTAGTGTTCATAAAGAACTTGTTATTGCTATAACTCATGAAGATTATGATGCTGGAAAAGATTTTGTTAAACGTAAAAAGTAAATAATATGATTAAAGTTGTAAATCCTAGTGTTGAACTTTGGAGACAAGAAGGTTATACTCTTGATGCTATTTGGAAACATATAGCTAGATGTGCTCGTGTTTGTTATCAATCGACTCCAAAGAATAATGGAGAAACTGATTATGGTTTCTTAGTTAGAACTTTATTTAGAGGTAACGACGTTGGTAATCAATCGTATAACACTAAAGACATTATAAAATGTCATCTTTCTGTTTGTGAACATGGAATAGTTCATCTTAAATATCCTCTATTTATGCCTAGAGCTGCTGCTCAAGCTACTAGATTTATTCACAATCAGTATAGTAGAACTAGAGAACACGAAAGCTATATTTATGTAACTACTAACATGAGAGTTCTTATCGAACATAATTGGATGGATGAACTTGAATTTATAGATACAACTCCTAATTGTCCTTATTATGTTCCAAGACATACTATTTGTTTTATAACAGATATTGGTGCTAGTCGTGAACTTAATCGTCATAGAGTTAATAGTATCAGTGAAGAATCTACTCGTTATTGTGCTTACGATAAAGATAAATTTGGTAAAGGAATAACTGTTGCTAAACTTCCTTGGATTCCAGATGTTGATGCTGACGGACAATGTTATAGTACAGGATTTTATGGCGATGAAGAAATATTTGATAATAAGTATATTCAAGGTCATTATTGTGATGGTTGGACTGCTATAGATTGGTTCCTTTATGGTCTTCAAATTTGTGATTTAGTTTATCGTAAAACTCGTGAACTTGGTTGGACTGCACAACAATCTAGAGAAATTCTTCCTCTTAATACTAAAACTCAAGTAGTTCATACTGCTTTTGATGATGATTGGAATCATTATATTGATTTACGTTCTAATGGTGTTAGTGGAACTCCTCATCCTATGGCTAAAGAGCTTGCCGATAAAGTTAATGATTTAATTAATGCTGTAACATGTGGATAAGTATTTTAAATTATAATATAGGACAAATTGAAGTTGTTGATATGACTGACTTTGATTTAGATACTAATAATACTGATGCTAATATAATAGCAGAACTGTGGTTAATTAATAACGGTTATAATCCTGATGAAGTTAAGTATATGACAACTGAAGAATGTCCTTTGTGTGTAGTAAATAATGTAGAAACTCATTTAAACTTATAAAATTATGGAAAAGACAATTAAAGAAATAAAAGAAAACGCAAAGACTTTAGAGAATGATATTCTCAAACTTATTAGTGATTTTGAAGTAGCTAATCCTGAAGTTGATGTTCGTGTTACTGTAGGTCGTAATTATTCTACTATTGGTGAAGACAATAAAGTTACTCATAGAGCAGATGTAGATTTAACTATTAAGTAATATGGCAAAGTGCTTTATTGGACTTCATAAATATGAAGTTATTAGAGAAGTAGAAGTTAAAGATGTTGATACCGATACCGTTGTCGGTATCAACATTGTTTCCCGTTGTACAGAATGTGGAAAGATTAATTCTACATTTGTAAGTAGTGATAGTAGATTTCTCGAAAGAGAATATGTCTATGTAAATAATAAAAAGTAATATGGCAAAAAGTATTTTTGATATTGATAAGGATTTATATGCTCTTTATGATGAGATTGAAGAAGCTGGTGGTGAAATAACCGAAGAAATGAAAGAAAAGCTTGAACTTAATGGTCAAGAAATGACTAATAAAGTTAAAAGTATTACTAACTTTATTAATAAGCTTAAAGCTGACATTCTTGCTATTAAGTCTGAGACTGATAGACTTTCTAAACTTAAGAAGTCTAAAGAGAATACAGTTACAGGTCTTACTAATCTTGTTTTGTTTGCTATTAAGAATTATGGTACAGAAGACAAGAAAGGTAAGAAATGGATTGATTGGGGTACTGGTAAAGTTGGTGTAAGAAAGAGCGTAAGTGTAGAACTTGATGATAAGAAAATTGAGAATCTTGTTGATACTCTCAAGACTACTGTAGTTAATGGTATTTATACTAATACTCTTCATCAAGCTGATAGTATTGATGCTAATGCTATTCTTGATGCAGCAGTTCATAACGCTCAAATAGAAGGAGATATAACTAATTCTGAAGTTGAAGTTGAAGATATGGATGATGTTATTGTAAATGTAACTATTCCTGTTTCTATGAGTAATCTTCTTCAAGGTGACGGTTATAGTCTTCTCGCTAAGATGGGTGATGTAACTAAAGACGGATGGAGTTTTAAACCTTCTGTTGATAAGAAAGCTATGAAAGTTAAACTTACAGATGAAGGTTGTACTTCTAATATTGCTAAAGTTGTTGAGAATGATAATTTAACTATTAAGTAAATGGTTATATTAGTTTTAAATATTGTAATACTAGCGTTAATAGTAATGCTAGTATTACTATTTAGTTTTCTTCTTTTTGTATCTAAAAAATATATTGTAGTAAAGGAAGTTTTAGAAACAGTAAGCGAATGTTATGATAAAATAATTCCTTTATATGATAAATATAGAGCAGCTGAAACTGATACAGATAAAGTTAAATATGTTAAAGATATACTTGATGTTGCTCAAGATACAAATAATAAATATTATAGAAAACTTGAAGAATATAAAGAAAATAACAAATAAAATAAAATAATATGAGTAACGTATATATAATTAAAACAAATATTAAGGTAAAGAATAATAATTTTCTTAATATTAATATTTTAGCAGAAGATTTAGCTGATGCTACAACTAATGCTTCATATCTTAGATATAACGGAGAAGAATTAAAAACACATATAGTTAGTGTGGAAGTTCTTGTTCAGAATGTATTAAATAATACATGGAATATTAAAGATTTGAATCCTAATTATAAAGGCGAAAATAAAACATATACAGATGAAGATGGTAATCCTCTTCCTACTGTGGGTTAATATTTTAATTTAATGTTTAATAATTTAATTAACGCTGAGTTATGAGTAAATTTAATCGTGGTGGACTTCCATGGGTACTTGGTACTGATGTAAGTAATTGTGTAACTGCACAAGATGTAATGAAGAGTGCAAAACTTGATTGGACTGTTCAAAAGTGTGAACTTGTAAGTAAAATGCCTTTTAGAATTGGTAGTAATAATGAAGTGGGAGAAGATAGCTTTGTTCATAATGGTAGTATTTATCGTGATTGTCCTAATGCTTTTGCAACTTATAGAACAGACATTAATATGCCATTGGGTATTGTTAAAGATAAGTATGAAATAGTTCAGAATATGGACGCTTTTAATTTCTTTAATAATGCTATTGGAGAAGGTAAAGCTATTTGGGATAAAGCTGCTTGTCTTAATATGGGCGAAAAAGTATATGTTAGTGCTAAACTTCCAGTACAAACTTCTGTAGGTAGAAATGATATTATAGATAATTATCTTGTGTTCAGTAATGGACATGCAGGTAACGCTTCTGTAGATATTATGATTACTCCTGTTAGAGTTATTTGTACTAATATGCTTAATGGTGCTCTTGATAAAGCTGCTTGTCATATTCGTCTTCGTCATACTAAGTCTGTAAAAGAGAAACTTGAACTTGGCGCTCAAGTTTTAAAGATTGCTTGTGAACATGCTATTGACGCTCAAGAACTTTATCGTCATCTTGCTACTATTAAAATGACTGATGACCAAGTTGCTGAATATATTTGTAAACTTCAGCTTACTCCTGCTGAAATAGCTAAACTTAATGAAGTTGACCCTAATCATGGTTATAAACGTCTTATTAGTCGTGATTATCATTTGATTGATGCTGTAGAGATTAGTACAAGAAAATCTAATCAACTTTATAATATGATGGATTATTATATTGATGGTATTGGTCAAAAAGATATTTGTGGTACTGCTTGGGGTGCTTATAATGCAATTACAGGATTCTATTGTAATGTTGCAAACCTTGAAGGTGAGAAACGTATGAATAGTCTTGTTTGGGGTTCAGCAAATAATAATATGAATAAAGCTCTTAATGAAGCAATAGCTTATGCAAGTTAGTTTTAGTAGAAACAAAAATGAATTTAAAGTACCTCATTACAAAATCGGTGATGAGGTACTAGCATTCAGTTATATTAGTGGTAAATTCTTTGTTGGTACAATTAGTGCTGTCACTAGTTATGCTGATAATAATCAAAGTGTTGTAAATTACACTATTATGATTGATGAAAATAAAGGTGTTCCTAATGTTCCAGAAGCTTTAGTATTTGATAATAAAGAAGATGCTAAAGAATGGATAAATATAATAGAAAAAGATTTAGTGAATATCTGATTATATTCCCTTTACGGGGGGGGTATAACAACTAGATGGTTTAATGATTCATGTTATCATGTTAGAACCATTCTAGCCCCCCCGTAAAAGGTATGAAAGCTTAAACTAGTAAACATCTTGGAGATACAATTAATAATAGTTATTTAACACTATTTTTTGGGTAATATTATGATGATGTTACCCATTTTTTGTATATTTGTAACGGCAATAGATAGTAACATTAATATATATATATTATATAGGAACTATCCATGTGCTATAACTATCTGAGTGTCAGATGTTTATAACGATTTGCAGTTGTCTGTGGAAACAATTTTTGGGAAAAAGTTGTTTGTACAGACAATTTTTTGTATATTTGCAATGCAAATCAAGTTATAGATATTTTAAACACTGAAGATATGAGTGCTAGAATTAAGTTTAGTGCTACTGATAATTCAAAAGGTCATGTAGCTAATGATTTACATTATTTATTAAAGACTGCAAACATGGTAAGTAGAGAAGTTACAAAGAAAGATATATTAGGAAGACTTACAACTAATGAAGTATGGTCTCCTAATGATGGTTCCACTCATTCTCGTATAGGAGATAAGTGGTTCTGTAGATATTATGACCATGCTCCTTATTATGTAAAAACAGTATTTAAATATATAATGAGTAATCTTCCTTATGGTACTAACTTAATTAGATTAGATAGAAAAGTTATTGGTTGTTGGGATAAAAACGAAAAGCCTTTAGACGCTCCTGCTATTTCAAAAGCTTTAAAATGGCTTCAAGGAACTGAAGAAAGACCTGAAGTTATATTTAGACCAACAGATGATACAACTATTATATTTAATGCTAAAGGAAATGAGAAAGATTATTATTTTGTAAATCCTTCTGTTATTTTTAATGGTTCATATAATGATTTAGTTTATGATTATTGTAAACAGAAAAATATAACAATAGAAGAATATAAAAGTAATATATTTAATAATATAACTGATTAAATTATGAGTCAATTAAGTAATCGTATTGCAAATGCATTTATCAATTATGCAAATGCTTTTAAAGAAACTCCAGACAACAGAGTAATGGCTGAAAAAGAACTCAAAGAAGCTCTTCGTATAGCCATTGATTTTGTTCCTGTTAAGATTTGGCTTGACCCTAAAGTTAAAGCTAAGATTCCAGAGTATGCTCATTATATGAGTGAAGGTGATAAAGATGGTCATGCTTACGGACATGCAACTGATGCAGCTTGTGATGTCGTTTGCACATCTATTGAACTTAAAGAAGATGGAAGAATAGTATGTGGTACTGGTATTCATGTAGCTACTGAATATCGTGACGAAATTAGTATTTTTGCTAATAGTCGTTTTACTAAGAGTAAACTTGTTATGCAAAATCTTCCTCCAACCATTGATGAATCATATAGAGGAGAAATATTTATTGTATTTCGTAAGCTTAGTGAAAATGCTGAACTTCCAAAAATTGGTGATGTGATTGGTCAATTTAAAGTTCCACACGACCGTCAAATTTGTTGGGATATTGTTGATAATCTCGAAGACCTTGGAACAACTGATAGAGGTGATGGTGGTTTTGGTTCTACAGCAAAGAAATAATTATTAATTTTTAAAATTTAAACAACTATGGTAGAAATGACAAAGAATTGGGTAGCTCGTATGATTAATCGTCATGCAGAAACAGTAGTAGAAATTAGTAAGGTTAAGAAACATCTTGCTAATGTAGGTAACAATCCAAAGATTAGTAAAGTAACATTTGCAAATCTTTCTCTTGTACTTAGAGATTTGAAGAATCTTGAAAAAGATTATCGTACGATGCTTGAAAATGAAAATGTAACATTTACTATGAATGGTGAATATTATAATAAAATAGGTCAGATTAATGAAAAGAAAAATCCTGATAATAACGACTAAGAATTGTCTTGGTTGTACAATTCTTATTAATAACATACAAACAGTACTAGCTAAATCGAAGAAAGATATAACTCTTGAAATCAAAGATTTTAATGAAATTCCAAAGAGAATACTTCATAAATATAGTGCTTTTGATTATCCATTTGTTGTATTTAGTAGAGACGATGAGGTAACATTTAAGTTTACTGGTAGTACTCATGTTAATGTTATTCAAAGATATGTAGATTTATATTTATAATGCACATTCAATATTCTTTATTAAACAATATATTTTTATCAAATCCTAGTGCTTGTGAAAGTACTAGGATTTTTTATCTAAAAGAAAATGAATAAAGATTATAATAAACATAGAAGAAATATTATTATTGTATTAACGATTATAACATCTATTCTTGCAGCATGTTCATATAATAGTGGAAAGGATGCTCCTAAAGCAAGACTTGTAGATACAACAGATTCATGTGGAATAAATGACGCATATTATGAAATACAAGATGTTGATACTACTAATGATGGATATAATACAGATAGTGTTATTTACGTTGATAATAATGGTAATATAATTAAAACTCCTCTTAATTGAGTTGAGGTACATGACAAATCCAATATTTTGAAATCCTCTCTACGAGGGTGATTTTCATCTCCTGAATAATTGTTCAGCCGTAACATCAAAGTGGCTTAGACGCTAAATAAATTGGGTCTATTTCAATTAACTATTAATACTTTAGTTGTCTTGTTTCGGTCTCCTGGCACACGAGATTAAACTATGCCAATCGTGGGAAACGCCCACAACCCAGTTTATTTAGCGTCTGAGTGACTTTCATATTCAATTTGATTAATCATACTACTTGAGTAAATTAATCGCTTACAGAAGAAATTAAAATATTAAATTTGATACTTACTATACAATTATATGTTTTTCCATATCGTTAAAAATTAGTTTATAAGATTGTTTATTATTTGTTGTAGCAGTGGCTACAATCTTGTTTTAAACTATTAGAGTAGCTTGACCGTGAGGTTAGGTTACTCTTTTTTTTTTATTCATCAGGCGACACACTGCAACACATTTTATTGAGCACAAAAAAAGCAGTGAATAATCATCACGATTACTCACTGCTTCACTTCCCGTTAAATTTTTCATTAAACAAATGAGAATAAAAAGGAACTCGCTAGTTCGGCATTGGATTACAATATTATCAACAATGTTTAATTAAAATACATTTAAAACACCTAACCTATGAATAAAATATATCTTTTAGAATCATCTAAGAACAATGTGTTACTCTAGCAGGATTCGAACCTGCTCTAACAGAACCAAAATCTGTTGTGCTGCCGTTACACCATAGAGCAATTCTTCGCATACATTTACTTTAATAATAACCAATACTTAAAACTTAAAATTATTACGTCTATGAATAAGAAAACCTTCAACCGCTGCAAAGATACAAATAATATTTATATCTCCAACAGTTGAAGGCAATTAATTTAATGAAATTAAAATTATTTAATGATTACATACCACACATACCTTTTACAGGGCGGTTATAACCATTTAATGTTTAACGTTCTAGATTACTAGTACCTTTAATTTCATTAGCCAAATCTTTGACATTAATTAAAGTAAGAAGATTATCACCAGTCTTATAATAACTATTAGCCTTATCAAGAGTAGCAAGGTTATTAATACTTCTGTAAATTGGAATCTGACGACCAAGTTTAACAATAATCTTGTTTTGACCTGCATAACGACCACTAGTATAATTAGGGTCATAATCATCATCCATTACATAAGCAGCAATATTATTACAAGCAGCCATTATATCTTTACCAGCAGTTACACCTGCAATAGGACTAGACCATAATTGGTCAAACTGTTGTGGTAAGAACAACATGTTATACATCATTGACTGAGTAGTTAAATCATCAGCTTCATAAAGCATAAGATTAGCCCAAAGACTATTCTTTAAATCATCATCGTCCCAAATACAACGAACAGCAAGAGCAGTACAAATACCACCAAGAGCACCAACTACATCACCAGCAGCACGTTCAATACTTGCTCTTTGCCATTTTGGCATTAACTGCCAATTAGTTTGTAAGTTCATTGCAAACTCAGCATAACCTTTAAGAAGTACTTGTAGACTTTCCAATGCTTCTACTTGACTATCAGACATTTCTTTTTCATATCTAAGTTGTCTAATAGGAGTAGTAAGGAAATCAAATAAAGCAGGAGCGCAACCTACTTCTTTAGTTCCTCTTTCTTCATTGAAATAACCTTTTCTACGATAATGCTTCATAACTCCAGGATAAATATGTTTATGATACTGCATAGCTAATGAACCCCACCATTGTTTTTCAAGTTGAGCAGCACCAAGTTTATCATATACTCCATGAATCTTCTTATTAACTGAAATAATTTTGCCTTTCATATATCCAAGGAACATATAGCCATCACCTACTTCTTTATCTTGAGATTTGGCTTGAAGTTCAGCAAGAATACTTCCCTCTTTAAAAGCAAGTCTTCCATCTTTAAGGTCAACTTGGTCCATTATTGTAGGAAGTTCTTCAAACTTAGCTTTAGCTTCTTTTTCAAGTTTCTTTCTTTCAGCGATAAATTGTTTCTTTTGTTCCTTTGTAAGATATAGATTAGCAAACTCAGTATTAATGTCTCTACGATTCCAAATATATTCTTTCTTCTTATTATCATCAGCAAGAATATTCTTCTTAAATTCTTCATATTTATTAAGAAGTTCATCATTACCTCCAATAATATTCTTCATAGCATATTCGTGGAACTTATTTTTATATTGTTCCCAAGTCATAGCTTCATAACCAAGTCTTCCATTACTTTCAGCATCTGGAACTTTAACCATTCTATTATCAAAGAACATACTGAACATAGCACCATTCTGCATGAAATGCTCACCCATACTATTAGGACTATACATAAAGTCTCTAATCTTATTAAGAACAGTATCAGCATCAAGATGTACTGTAGGTCTATTATTAACTTCATCAAAGTCAACAATATTCATAAACTTAACAAGTGCATCAGCAAGTGTTGTACTATCTTCGTTAGCCATACCTCTAATAAAGCTTGGAATAGCTTGTCTCCACATGTTCTTTCCTTTGAGCCAACCTGTAGGAGTAAAGTACTCTTTAGCTATATATTCTCCAGCTATAGCAGATTCACCGACAGTTACGTTACCAATACCACCAGTAATGTTCAACATCATAAACTTAGCACTAGTAAAACTTTGAATCATACTAGCAGTTTTAGTCAGTTTATTTTGAGGTATTTTATATTGGTCATAAACTAATCTACGAACCCAGTTATCAAACTGTTCTTGAAGACGAGTATCAGCTTTCTCAATATAAGAAGTTTCATCACTTGTACTAGTTTGACTATCTTTACGTAAGTCATTCCAACCAAGATTAGTATCATAAGTTTTCATCTTGCCTAACATTCTATGTGTATAGAACAATAATTGTTTATTGTCTTGAATAGCATTATAATGTCCGGCAGCACTAATGAAATCTTGAATAGCACCAATATAATCTCCATCAAGAAGTTTCTGATGTATTTCTTCATTCTTCTTAGTTGCTTCATCTATACGTTTTTGATAAGCTTCTAAATCTTTTTCATAAGCTTCATCACTAGTATAAGTTTCTCTCTTTGGTTTAGTACTACGAATATTATCTAAGTCAACACTTTCCTTATTTTTAAGTTGAGTCATTAACATAGGCATATCAATAGTTCTATCCTCAGAGTAATCAATCTTCTCATACCAAGTATCTTTACCACTAGGAATCATATCACTAAATCCAATAAACTCTTTAGCTTGCTTTGCAGCCCACTTAGCATCATGTTCTGCTTTCTTAGCTCTATGAGGAGCCATTCCACTAGCAATAGCTCTCTTTGCAGTTTCAGTCTTAGCAAAACTCATAAGAGTATCTTGAATATATTGTTTAGCTTCCTGTTCATACTCATTAAGTCCTAAGTTATTATCATAACCAGGAACGTGAGTAGTTCCATTTTTATCGTCAGTTTCAACAGTTTTATAATTTTCATTATCTGTATAACCTTCAATATAATTTGGATTCTTATAATGAGCTTTAGGAGTAAGAGTAGTCTGAGTCCAATTAGGAGAATACTCACCATTATCTATACTAGGAATAACTCTTGTTCTATTCCAAATAGGAAGAGCTTCATAAGCATGAGTAAATGGATTATAAACATGATTGTTATCATACCATTCTTTATAAGCGGCTTCACCTTGTTTAGCAGCAGCATCTCTAGCAGCATAATATTGAGGAGTATTAATAGTTTCAAGAGTATTGCTAAGGAACTCCTGAGCTTTAGTTTTGTTCTCAACTTCTTGCTTTTGTCTAGCTGCTTCTTTAGGGTCACGTTTGTTTAAATCTTCCCAATAAACATCATTAGGAGCAATACTAGTATAAAGCCAAGGATTTGGTTTGGCAGCTTTAGTTACATCATAAACTGGTTTACCAGTTGCTTCATCAATAACTATTTTGCCATCTTTATCTCTTAGAACTTCATATCTATTATTAACTCGTTTCCATAATTCATAGAACTCTGGTTCAGTTCGTTTCTTAGCTTCACCTTCTTCATCGTAGTAAGCTTTAGTATTTACATTTTCTTTAGCATATTTACTATAAGCTTTATAAGCATCATAGCCATACTTAGCTCTAACCTTTTTCTTAGTTTTATCTAACTCATCATAAAGGTCTGCAAGAGCTTTCAAATCTTCGATGCTCATTTTAGAAGTTTCAACTATCTTAGCAGCACTATTATAATACTTACGAGTAATATCATTAATCTTAGTAATAATCTTTTGATACTCAGGATTAGTCATACCACCACTATTAAGCATTTTAAAGAACTCGCTAGGAGCAGCTTCATTAGTTGGTTCGGCTGAATTAATAAGATTTCTATCAGAGAATAAAGAAGTATTACTTGTACCATAATTCTTCTCTACATCTGCTTTGATAGCTGCAATCTCAGAATTAGTAAATTTACTAGCATCAATGTTACCAAATTCATCATAAAGTTGCTCACCTTTAGCAAGTTTTTCTTTAATGATTCTTTTAGCTACTGAACCTTTACCTCCACTAATACCAAGCTTTTTATAAGCATCGTCAATTTGAACTTTAATAGTGTCATCTACTGACCAATGAGCATTATTAGCAATCCATTCTTTAGCTTTCTGATACTCTTTATTATTTTCAAGCTGACTAGCTGGAGTAGTAACTTTACCGTTAGAATCTCTAACTTCAGCATTATCAATAATATTGAGCATCTTTTCAAGCATATCACGGAAACCATCTTTCTCCTCTTTAGCAGTATATTCTTCTTTGATGTCTTTAATTCTCTTGAGATATTGGTCTAATTGAACAGCATCATTAAGAGACTGCTTACGAGCATTATCATAAACTTCTTGATTAGTTACAATAATACTACCATCAGGAGCTTGTTCAGTACCAGGGAAACCATATTCGTAAGCTGGTTTATAATCATCACCAATAAATTGACTAGTTAAATTGTTAATCTTAGTTCTGAGTTCAGTAAGTTTATCTTCAAACTCTTTACTCAAAACTCCATCGATTCTACGACTATTGATTTGTCTAATACCTTCTCTAAGCTTTACATACTCAGAATAGATTTGAGGATAATTATTAATAATAAATTCGTCTTCATCATAAAGTTTTTGATAATAACTATCGACATATTCACGATTAACATGGTCAAGAAGAAACTTATCAAGTTTATGTTTAGCTTGAATATATTCCATTGGATTCTCTTGAACATTAACTCTAGCTTTAGCTACATTACGTTTCAGTTCTTTAATGTCCTCAACAAAGTTATCTGTATAAGCACGAATTATATTTCCGTTCTTATCAAATATTTTATTGAGGTCAACTGAAGCACCAACTTTAGCAGCTCTAGCTTTAATGTCTTCAAAATGTTTTCCAAAAATTACAGCAAAATCTTTTGCTTGACTTTCTTTAGCACGAATATCAGTCATTACTTTTCTAGTAACTACTTGAACAAGACTATTACCTTGTTCTTGTAAATCACCAACCCAAGCATCAAACCAACCGCTAGAATGGAAACCGTCAAATATACTAACAAGACCATTTTGAATATTAGGGTCATTACTAAGTTTCTGAAGATAATCAATTCCAAACTTAACTTCTGCATCATCAATAACAGAACTATTACTAAGTTCCTTAATCATCTTCTGCATTTCATCAATGTAGAACTTCAAAGTAGGATTCTCAATATCATCAGCTTTAATCTGATTAATAATTCCAAATTTATCAATAATAGCGTTAGCATCAGCAAGAGCTTCAAGGAATTGTCTTTGTAAAGCAGGATTATTCTTAATAGCATTAATTACTTCAGGACTATTAATAGCAAAATAATTACCATTTTCATCTCTGTAGAATTGACTAAACTTTCCAAGAGTACTATTAATTTTATGTTTAAGATAAGCATAACCACTATAGAATACACTATCTTTAAATTCTTTATAACCTTTAGTACTTTGTTCAAATCCTTCTCCACGAAGTTGACGCATAAGCTTACCAGCTTCCATATCTCCAAGACCACTTCTACGATTAAGTTCTTTTACTATATTCTTTTCAAAAGAATCAGTAGTTGTTCTAAGACTTTGTTCAAGTCTAGAACTTGCAGAACCAAGAGTTATTTCTTCACGAGAACTAGCCATAGGAGTTTCTCTAACTATTTCAACCATTTGAGGTTTTTCTTCAATATGTTCTCCAGTACGAACATTATGACTTTCAATACTTATTTTATTAGCACGTCTAAATAAGAAGTTTCCATTAATACTAATAGGCTCACCAGTACTAGAAGTTGTTTCACCTTCAACATGAATAGGAGGAGTAAATGAATCATACTTAGTTTTACCATAAAGATACATATTTTGAATAAAGATTCTATTACCTTCATAATTATTGAAAGTTTTAATAATCTTATTAATAGCATCTTTAGCTCCACCGTTATCATTTTTAGCATCATTCATTATATCAAAATGTGTTGCAGCTTTTACTTTATTTACTTTTGTTGTAGCAATATGTTTCTTATACAATTCATTCATTTGGTCTAATGTATAATCAGCTTCATCACTCATCAGATTATCAATAACAGTTTCATAATAACTTGGAAGAGGAACAGAATTATTAGCATTATTAATACTAACTTCTCTATCTTCACCAGCTTCAAGACTATTTAATGGATAAGCAAATGCTATACTAGGAGCAGGAGAATAAATCTTATATAATCTAGTAACATTTTCATTACCTTCTTTCTTAGTAATATAAATGTAGTCATTAAACTGTATTGGGAATAGTTTAGAATTGCTTTTTCTAGCAAAACCAAAATCAACAAGATTAGAATCATCTGATAAACCAAGTTCATACATTCCTCTAGTTACAGTTTTAAACATAGAACTATATTTCTTACTCATAAACTTATGAGGAACGTTAGTAACTCCTGGGTCAGTTCTAAGATACTGTTCAACTAAATCAGTTCTAGCAACTGCATTATTTATTTGAGCTTTAATCTGGTCAACAACACTAGTTCTAGCACCATTATATTGAACAAAAGTATTTTCGTCACGAAGAGTAGTATTCTTAATGCATTTATTAATAGCACCTCTACCCATTTTAAATCCTTCAGCAACAAAAGCATACTTAATCATATCCATAGCAGCAAGTTTAACTAATGGATTATCTGAGTTAAATGCAGTTTCAAAAAGATTATAAGCAGTTTCGTTATCAATAGCATCTTCGTTAAAACGAATAGTTTGACGACTTTGACCATCTCTATTCATTTCATATTCATTAAATAAATTAGTATTTATATAATTGAATATACCAGCATCAACACTATTAGCTTTAAACCAACTAATTTTTTGAGCAGGACTAAGTTTACTCCAAGCATCTACTTCTTCTTGTGTAGGATTAGTTACATCTTTAACATTAAAAGTAAAATCAGGAGTACAACCATAACCCATAATTCTGAGAGCTTCATCTTCTTCTTCAACTTCTTTATTTACTACTGTTTGTTTCTTCTCTACATCGTAACTATAACTGTTTACAACAGCATCAGTTTGTTTATATGCAGTATTAAGAATATACTGAGTAAAACCTTTATAATCTTTTTCAGTAACATTATTAGCATCATTTATAACTTCAATAGCTCTATTAGCAATTCTAAAATTATCTTGTTCTGTATCAAACAACATTCTATTTATAAGAATAGAAGGAGCACTAGCATACTTTAAGAAAGCATTAAGACTAGGATAAGCACTAGTAGCATCACTAGTAATATAACTTCTTAAACCTTTATTAGGGTCGTAACCTGCATAGATGCTATTAACAATAGAAGAAGTTCCAACAACTAAAGCTGGATGTTCATCTTCAATTAAATTTGCAATGTCATTAAATACTTTACGAGTAGCAAAAATACTTTGTTTAGCACCAAATCTATCAGGATTACAAACTCTTGCAGTAGCACCAATCTTATCAGAAAGTTTAGCTAAATCATTATAAGCAAAAAGAACAGCCCAATCATGTTGATATACACTTCCTTTTACGGGGCGGTTTTCATCATTAAGCAGTCTCTTTGCTAACTCATCAGGTGATAAAGTAATATCATTATGTTTATCTAAACTATACTTAGTACCAAGTAATGCGTTAACTTTATCAATAATATCTTTAAGATTCATCTTATCGGTTTTAATATGATAAGTTTCAAGAATCTCTTTACCTAATGATTTAATAGCTTCTTCTATTGGTTTATTATGTTTATCTGAATAAATAGATTTATTAGCATTATAAGCATTTACAATTCTTGTAATAGCAGGTTGCATAATAAAACCTACAGCAGTATCATAATTACTACCAATATCAGCAAGAGTTTTATATACAGCAAAAGTAAAATCATTTACATTTGGAATAGCACCTTCCTTAACAGCATCAAGAATATGAGCAGTAGTTTGAGAACTATATGCAGTAAGAATATAACCATCTACATTCTTATTATCATTAGTCCAACCAAGAGTATTATGTGTAACAACATAACCTTCATCAGTTTCTTCTACTTTCTCAAATCTTTCTTGCAACTCTTTAAGATTGTATTTATCTTTACTATATGCAACTTTAACAACATAATTATCTGCAATATGAGGTTGAACTGTATTACATACAGAACAAAAAGTATCTCTAGTAACACTAAATGCTTTAAGCTTAGCACCACTCATTACATCTTCTTGATAAGCAGCTTGGTCAAGAAAATCATAAGGACTCCTAGCTTCACGAACTTGCTTAACTATTGGATTCATAACTTTATTACGAGCTGCAATAATACTCTCAAAGTTAGAACGGGAAAGGTTCTCTTCAAGAGATTCATTAGCTTGAAGAATATTAATCATATCATCAAGAAGTCTATTATTACGAGCTTCACGAGTATTTTCATCAGCAAGATTTTTATCTTTACTAAACTCTTCACGACTTTGAAGACCGTATTCAGCAGCTACATTACTAAGGGCAGTAGTTTCATTAACTCCTTCTTTAATAGCTTTCTTAAGTTTATCTTTTGCTTCAGTATTAAGTTGAGACTTTACATACTCATCATAACTTTTTCCAGCTAAATCATTATAAAGAATTTTTTGAATATTACCGTCAGCATTTATAGTAGTATTATATTGAATACCATATACAGAGTCAATATCAAAGTCAGAACCAGTTTGAGAAACCCAATCATCAGGAACAACAATAGTAGAACCTTGAGCATCATCAAGGAAACCAACTACTTTCATTACACAAACAGATTGTTTACCTTCAGTTGGAATACGATAGCCAATAAGAGTATCAAGACCTGCATCTTGAAGTTGTTTCAAAAGACCTCCTATTAAATTGCCATCTTTGTCTCTAACTTCATCAACATCTTTATATGTACCATCAGCATTTTTAGCAAAACCAAAGTTACTTTTAGGCAACATTATTTCAATATAACGTTCTCCATTTGGATGATACTTTAATTCTTTAGAATAACTAACTTGGTCTTTAGTAGCTTTAAAACCAACATTAGTAATCTGAGCAGCATGGAAACCAGGAAGTTCTTGTCGAGTAATAGCACTATTAAACATAGCTTGGGAAATACTCTCAAGCTTATTAATTACATTACTCAAATAAGTAGGCATTACAGGATTTGGACAACCATTAGTAGCTATAGGTGCACTAGCATTAAGAGTAACAAAGTCCATCATATTACTATCAAGACCAAGTCTCATAGCTTCATCTTTGAGTTTATCAAAGAATACTTGCATGTCTAAACCTTGAATACTTCCATCTTCATTAAACTTAATATTACCATCTTTATCAAGAGGAATCTTTAATTCATTAACAAGTTGATTAAAACTATCTTTAATGTTAGCAACATACATATTAAAGAAATCTTCTTTATAATCATAAAGAGGACTAGTTCTATTAATATTATCAAGAATCTTCTTCATAATCTGAATACCAGCTTTATTTTTAGCTTTCATGTGTTGAGGAGTCTCTTGTTGAGTATAAAGATGATTATAATCGTATTCCTCACGATAATCTTCAGCTTTATTATTGAAATCTTTAAGATGTTTGTCAGTAACTTCACCATTTTTAGTATCGAAAAGAGTAAGAACTCTAGCTTTACCTGCTTTACTAGTTTCCTCAGTATTAAGTTGGTCAATACCATTATCTTTCATTGCTTTATAAATTTGTTCAAGTTGAGTTCCTTTAATAAATCTTGGAACAAGAACAAATTCAGCATTCTTAATTTGACGAGGAGCAATAGTATTAAGGTCTTTATCATAATACTGGTCATAATAGAAATTCTTCTGTACTTGAACAAATTTCTTCATCAAGTCAGTAGGAATCTCTTTACTTTCATCTTGAATAGCTTCAATTAAAGGAAGATAATCATTAAGTTGACCTCTACCAGCAATACGACGAATCCATTCCTCAAAAGTAATATAAGATTGAGCATCATTTACAGTTGTTCCACTAAAACCTCCACTACGTTTGCAACTCTTATCTTTATTAAGTTGTGGAGTACCATCCGAATTATAAAGAATAGGACCACCCATCAAATCTCTAGCTTGGTCAAGAGTAAGTTTAGCATTCTTTACTAAGTCTTTTACAAGAATACCATCTTCTCCTTCAACTCTGCCATCTGGATAAACTTTAGCAATTTTACATTCTTCGCTGGTTCTAACAGTATTCTTAATAGTAATACCATTAAACTTAGTCTTCTGTTGAACATCAAGACCAATAGCTTTAAGTCTATTTTGAACTTCAGGAGTATTAAGAAAAGCTCCTTGAACAACTGCACTATTCTCTCTAAGGTCAAGACTTGTATCAACAAATCCATAAGGAACACCACTAGCTTGAGACTCTTTACTTCTTTTCAAGAAAGTCTGAGTGTCTTTATAGAACTTAGTATCGCCTTCAAATACATCGTTAAAAGCAATATACATAAGTCTATGATTAAGAGCAAAATCAATACTATTCTTTTCGTTAATAAGATTATTAATATCAAGGTCTTTGTATTCACTCATGCGAGTAATAGCATCATTAGAATAATCAGTTACAAAACCTTTAACCATTCTAATAATCATAGCTTCTTGGTCTGCTGTAAGGTTAAGTTCTACTTCACCGTTAGCATTAGATGTGAAAGGGATAAAGCCATCTCTAGCCCCCCCGTAAAGAGAAGGAAACAAATACTTTAATAACCTGTCACCATACTTTGTAGTTGTACCAGTTTTATAATCTGTAAGAACAAATCTATCATCATTAAAAAGAAGTCCATTAAATGCCCAACCATTACCTTTCTTTTCAATGAAATGTTTGTGTCCTTTACCAATATGATAATTAGCAAATACTCTACGAGCAGATTCATTATCTAAACCCCAACCTTTCTTAAATATTGGAGAACCATCGTCATTATATTTAATTTCACCTTGACTATTAGTTTCAAATACAATGTTGATAAAGTTTGCCATATCCAACAGTTCTTGTTTGAATATGTTTCTGAATTGTTGAACTATTGGATGATTCTCATTAATATCTTCAACATTAACTTCTTTACCTATAATTTCTCCTTTAGCGTTTCTAATAGCGTGCATCTTAGAGAACAGTCCGTCAACTTTATATCTAGGAGCATGAACTACAAAGTTCTTTGGAGCATCAGAAGGAATACGCATAAAGTAATCACCCATAAGCATATTAGGATTTTGCTCTGCATTAAAGTATTGAGCAAATCCTGTATATACATAATCTCCTTTAGACATACCTGAATAAAGAACATTATCTTTAGTATTAGGATTTCCTGCACCATCAAACAAAGAAATATTAATCATATCTCTAGCATAAGAAGTGATTTGAATATTTCCATCTTTATCTTTATAAAAAAGTCCATAATTAGTTATGGCACCATTCTCATTACGATGCTCCATAAGAATACCACTAAGATTATATTGTACTCCTTGGAACTTATACTTTCCATAATTAATAAGTTCAGTAGAAACTTTACTTCCATCTTTCTGTTGCTCCATTAAAGTTCCTTTAATTGCATTAAGGAAATTAGTAATCATACTATCATTAATTTGGTCAGCAGACTGATTACCAAGAGCATTAGTAGAGTTACAATCAATATTAACCACAGAATATGGAGCTAAAGTTTTAGCTAATTCAAGAGCATAAGCTTTTGTATTAGTAGAAAGATAACCTTGTTTGTAAGCTTCACGAACATTGTCTAAAGCTTCTTTCTTAGCTTTCTTATCCTCAATTTTATTAGCTTCTTTAAATCTATTATCGAGAGTTTGTTTATTAATAAGAGTTTCATTAGCATATTTTGCAGTATTAGAAAGATAACCATAAAGTTGAGTAAGGTTATTACCAATATTTGGAGCTTTACCATCAACTTTTC
>ERZ1035027.42-NODE-42-length-90726-cov-211.030120_pt1 | contig 90726 bp, 109 predicted proteins | sample MGYA00520604_ERZ1035027 | MGnify/ENA primary metagenome ERZ1035027 (study PRJEB33766, sample SAMN09781743) | gut metagenome | biome: gut microbiome | host: Homo sapiens | place: Madagascar | study: EMG produced TPA metagenomics assembly of the PRJNA485056 data...
GCCGTTCCGTTGAACGACTGTCCCCAGATGGTTCTTGCGGTTTGAAGTTTCGTGGCACTGGCTACATTGTCCGATGTAAGTGCCAAGGTTCCTGTCGCCGTTGGAAGCGTTACCACATTGCGGTGGTTGCCGTTGGTCTGCAACCTAACAGAGTAATCACTACCTGTAGTATTGTCATGGTGAAAATCAATGTAATGTCCAAGCTCTATCACGCCATCAGTTCCAATTACAGGAATCTTGCCATACGGCTTGCTACTTCCTGACTGAGCATGATAGCCGTCCACTGTGTCGCAATTCGTGGCGTAGGCAGCTGTCAACGTCTTATTCGTTCCACCAATGGTAATCGAGATGTTGTTCCCACTATTGGACAGATTAGTAAACAAGCCAGAGGCATGAACCCCATCCAACGTGTCGGCATTTCCTGCATTGCTCGCATAGTTGACGGTCAGCGTCTTGTTTGTTCCTCCGACCGTTATAGACAAGCTGTTTCCGCTGTTAGACAAGTTCGTAAACAATCCGTTGGCGTGTATTCCGTCCACCATGTCCGCATTATGCACCGTTGCCACGTCAGAGCCTTGTGCGATGCTTGTGTAGGCTTGGTTGTGAATGGCGGTCGCTGCGTCCTCAATGGTTGCGTATGCCTCGGTATGGCTTGCAGCGTTGCTTGTCTCCGTGCTATTAACCAAGGTGAATCTCTTGCCCAAGCCACCACGCTGGTCTTGCAACGTTCTGATTACAACAGAAGCATGTGCGGCACGCATCTTAAGGAACACATCATAGTATGCCTTGCCAGTGGTCTTGTACATTGCAATCTTCAAGCTGTCCAATCCGTAGCCGTTGCGAGAAATCCACTGAATGCTACAACTTGCGTTTGCACCTGTGGAGAGGTTATCCGTTCTTATGTAGACTCTGGCTATTCCATAAGAGCCGCCAATGAAGCCTTCAGAGATATAGAGTAAGATGCAGCCATCTGAATAATTACCTGTAAGCTCATTCACCTTAGCTATTCTTCGCCAAGGATAAGTGTTGGTGTTGCCGACGATTGCATTACAATAGCTCATGTAGCCATTGATGGTGATGTTGGCAGAGCCATCGAAGTTGGCATTACCCATAAGGTCGCCGTTAAGGGCGATGTTCCTAGCCGTCACCAACTTTGTCGCTGAGTACACTTGCATGTTCGCCAACGATTTAGCAACCGTTCCGATTGTCATGCTCACTCCATTGTTCGTGTTGCTCAAAGCGGTGAATATGCCGTTGAGATGGACATTATCCAACTTATCCGCATTGGAGATTGTCTTGCTGTTAATGTAACCCCATATTGCCGATGCTGGTCTCCTATATATCCTATTCTTGGCGTTGCTGTCGTTGAATCCATTGTTGCTCGCATAGGAAGTAAGAATCTCCGTCTTGTCGGTCAAGTTCGCTGTGGCTGTTGATATGGAAGCTATCAAGTCCGTGTCCGCAACGGTCACATCAGCCGAACCATTGAATGACTTGCCGAAGACCGAAAGGGAGTGGTTCACCTTGGTTGCTGTTGCGGCGTTACCTGTGATGCTTGCGCTAGCTGTAATGAATCCTGCTCCATTCGTCAATTGGTTCGTGTTGTTCGGAATGCTTATGCTTTTTGCTGCACTACCATCATAGCTTCCGCTTGAATATCCGCTCCATGAGAGGGCACTTGGGTTCTTCAACGAAGATGGTCTATCCGTGATGTCTGCCCACTTGTGGGTATGCCCACTTAGGCTAAACGTGCTACCCTTAACCACGCTGATAGTAGTGCCGCTCTTGCTGATGGAAGTCACGGCATTTCCGCTTCCGCTCACGCTAACGTTCATTGCCGAGCCACCCTCCAAGCTAGTAACCTTGTTGTAAAGCTGCTTTATAGACCAAGCACTGGCCAAGAAAGATGATTCCATCTTGGTAGTGTCGGAACTTCCATTCGTAGCGTTAGGCATCTTGATAGCGGAGTCCCATGCGAGAACGCTACCGCTCAATCCACCGCCACTTCCAGCAGAGCTAGTTCCGTATGCGCTTATTCCACCTGTGGCATAGAGGTTTCCGTTGACCTTCAAGTTACCGTCCGAATCCTTCTCCAAGACGATGCCGTTGATGTTCACCTTGGTTGTTGTGTAGATGTCGCCAACAACATGCAGCTTGTAAGATGGTGAGGCCGTTCCGATGCCGACGTTACCATTCACGCTAAGTTTGTTGGAGAGGAATACATTCTTGCCACCAAAGCTGCGAATCCAAGTGTTGTCGCTCATGTACCAACCACCGCCGTAGTCTTCACTATACCAACCTGTGCTTCCCTTGCTTCTGAACCAGTTGTTTGTGTAGATAGTTCCTGCTGGTGCTGCGGAAGTATTGATGTTGCCCACACCTGTCATGTTGCCGCTCACGTTTGCTGTTCCGTTGAAGGACTGTCCCCATAGCGAGCGAGCCGTTACAAGTTGGTCTGCTTGCTTCACGATGCCAATTCTCGTAGCACCATCAAGCAAGGTGTAAGGGCTATCCCCTGTGGTTGCTGGCAAGCTTTGAGCCTCAGAGAACGATGTATTTGTCACCAAAGTTCCTTGGCTTGTGAAATCGGCAGACGTGCGCCCTGTCTTCTTGATGATTGTGTAAGCCAGACTTCCATATTGACCTTGGCAATTTCCCCAAAGTTGAACATTGCCAGTTGCATTGTTGTAGTACACACGTAACCTTGAAGACATGTTTCCGACCAACTCACGCAAGGATATGCTAAAGTTGTATGCCCCAGAGTCCTTCGCACCATTCTGTCTAATTCTCAACACGACAACCGAATAGGTATCGTTATTTCCGTTGGAGAAGAGGAACGTGAAACTTCTATCATCGTATTGGTTGCCAGTGACGGTAATGTCAAACAACTTCGCCCAATAGTGGGAAAGGCTTGCGGTGTTGCTGTTTACCGCTCCAGACCACACGATGTTGTCTTTGTGCCAGCCATCGAGCAAGTCCGCATTGAGGTTTGTCCATTGTGCGGTTGTTGAAGCTATGTGGTTCGAGCCGTTGTAGCCGAATTGCATACCTCCCTTGCCGAACTTCACCATTCCTGCGTTGTGGTTGCCAACGCCCATCAAGCCGATAGTGTTGCCTAAGTTACAATCACCAATGTAGCAATCATCGCCAATGAGCAATCCATTGTAAGCACCATTCAATGCGCTTGCCACAATCTTAAGCTGACCTGTGAGCGTTCCACCTGTCAAAGGCAAGTACTTTGCGGCGATGGCATCCACCTGTGACTTCGTATAAGCATCAGTAATGCCATACCCACTTATCGTTGTCGGCTTGCTTGTGAGTTCTGAGAAGGCAAGGCTGTTCTTGATGGCAAACGAGCCGAAAGCACCCTTGTTGCAATAGGCGAGGTTTGAACTTGTGCCACTATATGCTCCGTTCCAATAAGCTATGAAGCTCATGTCAGGAATAATGTTGCCATCGGTCGATGCGTTAGTCCATCCCGAAGTGCCCACCGCAGAAAGGCTCTTCTTCGTGTAGCTCTTGGTGTAGGTGATGGCTGTTCCACTGGTGGATATGCCAGTCACGAACACATTGCTTCCACTTGGATGAGTAACCGAGCGCAAGCCATCCGTAATGCCAAATCCCGACAAAGTGGTTGGCTTGTTGGTGATATAGCTCCACGCAAGGTTTCCTTGGAACGCCGTGAGAGCCTTGATGTGTGGAGCAATAAAGTAGGCATCGCCTTGGTTCGTCACGAACGAAAGGCTTACTCCTGCTCCTATAGTGTCATGGTCAGTATAAACCAATGCAGCCGATTGAACGCCACTTGCATCAGGGTCCTCGTTAGTTGAGAAAACCAATTGCGGACCGCCATCGCCATAGGACAGCTTTCTAGCCGACTTGATGTAGTTTGCATCGTTGCCATAGGTATTTCCATAAATCACCAAGCGATTCTGCTCAGCCTTGTAGCTTGTGTTGACGGTGACGGTAGCCTTTGACAACTTCAAGATGTTGTCTATCTTGGTGATTCCTGTCAAGGCTTGCTCGGCACTGCTGCCCTGCACCTGTGTCGTTCCCACATAATGAGTATGGTTAGACAAGCTGAATGTGCTTCCCTTTGTCAAAGTCAAGGTATGCCCACTTACAGATGCAGCCGTAACCGCATTGCCCGAGCCTGTTACGCTAACGGCGTTCACACCGTCCGTGATACCATATCCACTGAGACTTGTAGGCTTAGAGGTCAAACTTGCAAAAGTATGTGTATGCCCATTGAGCGAGAATGTAGAGCCTTTTGTGAAGGTTATCTTTGTTCCACTCTTCGACACGCTAGTTACGGCATTGCCTGAGCCTGTGGTTTCAATGCTTGTTGCGCTACCACCCTCCAAGGTGGAGATTCTACCAATGGCAGCGTTCAACGAGTTGTTAAGCACGGCGATGGAATAGGCACTTGCAATCTCGCTAAGGTTCTCGCTTGTGAGCTTGATGGAATCGGCATACGCCTTTGCCGAGAAGTTGTTGCTTCCTGTTGTTCCAGCGCTTCCCTCTCCATAGGCAGAAATGCCACCAGTAGCATAGAAGTTAGCTGCGGTTGTACCATCAGACTTAACTACTTTAATGGCAGTATTAGCTTTATCATAAACTAATCTGACATCACCAATTTGCACATAAACACCATCAGTATTAGCAATAGTTATACTGCCATTTACATCAGCATTACCATTCACGCTATTGCCCCAAAGCTTTCTTGTTGTTCCCCAATAAGAAGTTACTATGTTGGCAGTACCATTAAACGATGTTCCGTTTATAGTTCTAGCATTCTGTAATTTAGTAGCACTTCCAGCATTACCAGTAATTGAAGCAGAAGATGTAATGAATCCTGCTCCATTAGTAAGCTGATTAGTATTATTTGGAATACTAATAGACTTTACAGCAGAACCATTATAAGAACCACTACTATAACCGCTCCAAGAAAGAGCATTAGCAACTTTTGATGCAGATGCTACATTGTCAGTAACTCTAGCAAGTCTTACCCAAGGAGCAGCCCAATCTGCATCATTACTTATCTTGCCTCCAGCTCTAGAACGGACATAAACTTCAGTAGTGCCAGCTTTTATAGCAAACTGAGTTTGCCACATATTAGGAGAAGTTGCCGTATTATTACTATCAGTATAAGACAGATTAATATAATGATGCCAACCAGTTTGTCCATTAGGATTAACATAACCATTCAACGTTTGATAGTTAGCAGTAGAACTAGCATAAGGTGCTGCAATATTAGACATACCCATACTATTCCCGTGTGTTGCAATATCGTTAAAATTGTTTCCAACACCACTAGGAAAAGCTCTTACTAAATTCAGTGCTTTAGAAGTTCCACCAATACTAATAGTAACCTTGTTTGCAACATCAGAAATACTGAAACCAGTAAACAAACCACTAGCGTGATAATTATCTACCATATCTGCGTTATGAGCAGTAGCTTCATTTTTAACCCAATTCTGAGTTGCATAAGCTGCGAGACTTTGATGTGCGGTGAGATAAGTTCCCAAATCTACAGCATCTCCACCACTAGCCGCAATGGTTTTAGTGATACCGTTAATCTTAACACTATGTGTATGACTAGTTGCCGACTTACCACTAAGAAGTGAATCTACACTACTTTTGGTATAATAGTTAGCAAGACTTTGGTGACTAGTCAAGAAAGTAGCACCTTTAGTAAATGTAATACCCTTTCCGCTTTTAGATACAGACGTGATAGCATTTCCACTTCCACTTACAGATATTGCATTAACGTAACCATCAAGTGACTGATGATTAGTTAAGAACGTACTACCTTTAACTATGCTGATAGTAGTACCATTCTTGGTGACAGACGTAACCGCATTACCGCTACCGCTGACAGAAATAGCAGTAGCACTACCACCTTCCAAGCTAGAGATACGAGAATCAAGAGCCTTGATGGAGTAGGCAGAAGCAACCTCAGACAGCGATTCTGATGTGAGCTTCAAGGCATCTGAATAACTCTTCACACTGCCGTTCAAGCCGCCACCACTGGATGAGGATGTCCCAACACCATAGGCAGAAACACCACCACTAGTATAGAGGTTTGCCACCTCGTTAGTCGTAGTATTCGTAATCTTCAGCGCCTTATTGGTTGCATCATACTCCAACTTGATGTTACCGATGGAGATATACTTTCCACTAGGCACGATGATGCTTCCATTGATGTCAGCAGTGCCATTGAACGAATTTCCCCACAATTTGCGAGCATTAGTAAGCTGGAGAGCCTTCTTCGCTGAACCGTTTGTGAAGTAGCCTTGCAAGGTGGCAATACTCCCTTTGTTTGCGGATATGCCCGAAGCATTTACCCCTTCTGCCTTTTTCGCTCTTGCTACCTCGTCAGATATAGACTTGTTGATTCCGTCAACGATACCACTTAAAGTGTCTGTCTGCGCAATATTGGCGAGGAAGCTCACCACCTCGTTCCACTTATTGATAATTCCGTCCGCAGTCTCCTCGTCAGTAGTCATAAGTGCATACCAACCATAAGCGCTATCCCAATGACTTACTTTTGTCGATGAAATACCGTCCAATACAGACTTATTGCTATGAGTATGCTTTGCCGATACCGCACCATCCCAAGCTGTCTGCTTTGCAGTAGTAGGAATAGAGTAACCCGAGGCAAGACTAATGGCAAACGTACCGCTTGTTGTGATAGTCTTTGTTGCACAAGTCAAACCAGTAGGAAGAGTAAGTGCTACAGATGTAACAGTACCCTTGTTTGTGGTATAGCCCTTTGCATCAATCTCCGCTTTGGTATAATAGCTTGCGAGAGACTGATGGGCAGTCAGATACCCAGCATCGTTAGTAAGCTGGCTTACCTTCGTGATGCGGTCAGTGATTTCCGCCCACTTATGGGTGTGCGCACTAGGTGCAAACGTTGATGGTTTACCCGTAATGTTATTCCAAGATAGGCTCAGACCGCCAAGTTCTGTGGCTATGTTGTCAATTCGGCTGCTGAGAGCCTTGATAGCATAGGCGTTCGGGATACTAGTCAAGTCTGCATCCGTATAGCTTCCCTCTATGATTCTCGCATAGCTGATTACGCTTGCATTCAATCCACCACCACTAGTGGCATCACTTGCTCCGTATGCACTGATACCGCCAGTAGCATAGAGATTACCATCAATCTTGATAGCCTTGTTGGTTGCATCATACGTGAGCTTGATGCCATGAAAGGAGATAGCGCCCTCGAATGTAGCATCGCCCTCGAATGTAGCATCGCCCGAAACACCCAATTTTGTGAATGGAGCGTTTGGCTTCAAAGACACAAGGTCAGCAACGCTCGTTCCTGCACTTCCTGCCTTCCAAGTTGGCTCGAAGAAGGTGAGGTATGCGCCAAGATTCTTCTCGCTGATGATAAATGACGTAGGGTCAGCGTGAACCTTTCCGCTCACATCCCACCAGATAGCACCCTTGGCAAGATAACCCGAGCCATCGAAGCGGATGAGGGAGGTTGCAGGGGTAAGATTTCCGCTATTATAGTCCTTATCCACCATCTGACCGCCCCACCATGTTGCGATACTCTTCTTTCCTCTATTCGGGTCTATTGCTCCGTTGATACCGCTCTGAACGTTTCCCTCTGCGTCTCTCAAAGCGAGGAGTGTTGTCATTACAAGACCCCCATCAATATCTGTTGTCTGACCGAGTGCATCCTTGATGTACTTGTAACCTGCAAGGTCGGTAATATTCTGCTTCAAGTCACCATATATCTTGCTAGTGATATATGCGTTCGCCAAACCCAATTTGTCATAGAATGCACTGTATGCTGACTGGAAGTTGGTGAACTTCGTTCCAACGGCTGAAACGATGGTAGCCTTGCCTTTAGTATCAGCAGCATTATATCTCGCAGAAATATCTGAAAGATACTCGATGAGTTCTTTCTTGGCAGTAGAGAGGGTAGTGAAAGCAGTATTAAGGTCGGTGAGTTCTTTTGTACTCTTTAACACCTCTGCTCCCTTCACTTCATTGTACGACTTCTCGGCGGCTGCAAAAGCATCTTCAAGTCGCTTGGAATCCTGCGCCATAGCCGCAATCTCAGAAGGCTCAAGATATCCATCGGTAACATAGCTGTCGAATGCCTTCTTGTTACTAGTGACTGTTTTACCGAGATTCGTAACGTTCGTCTGTGCGGTCTCTGCCGCCTTCTGCGCTTTCTCCGCCGCTGCCTTGGCTGCGTTGGCAACGGTATCATCGGTATATTTAGAAGCCTTAATCCAGTCGGCAATGGCGAACTGAGAACCAGCCGCTTTGTTGGTCTGACAGCGCAATACTTCATTCTTGTAGATGCTGCCATCTGTAGGATAGGTAGCGTTTACCCAAATGTCGCCCAACTGATAAGGTGGTGTAGGCTGAGTGCTAAACACCTTCATCTTGCCGTCTGCGGTCTCCTGTGCCTTGCTGGCATCGGAGAGGGCTTTGGCGATGTCGGTATCTGTAATGATAGTCCACTTATAGATGTTACCGTCCTTGGCAAAGCGGTATGCCTTGCCCGTCTTGTTATCATAATAGAGGTCGCCTAGGTGGATATTCTTGTCCTTGTCTGTCTTCCAATCACTCGCTGGCTTGTTTGACAACGTAGGCACACCATCATAGAACCACGTCTCGATAGCCCCATCCACCTGATTCTGAAGGTCGGCTATCACCTGCGAGTTATTGATGATATTGTTCACCTGCTCCTCGGTCAAGCCCTTCGCTGAGTTCTCCTTAATATACTGAGACAGTTCCTTGCCATCCACAGTGGATTTGGCAGAAATCTTGCCTTTAACAGATACCTGCTTGGTTGCGCTGTCATACTTGATGTAGCTGCTACCCTCGTAATTGTTCTCCTTGGTAGGTCGGTCGCCTACATACATATCGCCGTAAACATTGAAGAACGCCTTGTTGGTCTGCTTATTCACACCATATTCCACATACTCCCTATTGGCAAAGGAATAGCTGTTGATGCCGTGATAGAGGCTGATGGATGGCGAATAGGTATCTACCGCCGAGAAGATAAGGCAGTTCTGACGTTCTACATCGGTTCTATTACCGCACTGGTTGAGCACATCACCTTTAGCAGGAACATCGCTTGCCGTAGCGCAATCTGTATCAGAGAGGTCGATATAATGATATTTCTTTCCTTCCAACTCTACAGGTTCCTCGTCACGACCGATTGCCAATCGCCAATAGAAGTGATTGCCAGCCTTGTGATAAGTGCCCTTGCGAACGTTGAATGATTCCGAGCGCACTTGGTCGTTAACCGCGAAGTCGTTATCTACCTCATCACCATCCTGCTCTGCTAAGAAATAGCAACGATAAGCCTTCTGTGACACATTATTGTATGTCACAGTAACTTCTTCTACCTTATGAGCCACCACGCCACCAGCAGGAGAGATTATCTCCTTACCACCGATAGTGGATGTTTTATTAATGACCAGCTCCTCGAAGATAGCCTTCATTCTTACCTCCAAGTAATCTGTGATGAGATGCGAACGACCTTCTGCATCGGGAGTCCAGGAGCCTCCGTTCTCATTGTTGCGGTTACCGACAAACAATCCACTAAAGAACTTCTGCACCTTCTCCCAGGTAACTATACCTTTTGCGATGTCATCGTTTATCTTTGAGATGAAGTGCTTGCTTCCCTCTGTCGCAACCTGATTCTTAACCTGTGTAGTTGTCAAGCCTGCACCAGTTCCGCCATTTCCGCTTTGAAGCGACGAAATCTGCTGCTGAATCTTCTGGATAGTTCCAACCTCTTTATCCTCACGGAGAGTTATGTCGTATGTCGGTATCTTGCCATCTTCTTCCTTGATCGTGAGCTGGTCGATAGAGATGATTCCTTCGATATTGAGGTCTGTATCATTGAAGTTCATCAGGTCGCCGGCCTTAAGCGTATCGTGGAGGCTCTTGATAACTCCGGTGTCGTCTGCCTGCGCTTGGTCGTGCTGCCTTGCCATGAAAATCTCATCTACCTTAGGCTGATATACATACCTTGTATAGTCATTCTTATCAAGGAGCGCTATGGCGTATTTTAGAAGCTTCAGTGATGCAGCATTAACATACGAATCAGGAAGGGTGATGCCGGTAAGGACGAAATGGTCTCCTTTCTTGATAGGGTAGTCCTTGTATGGAAACCAAAGCTCAAGAGCATCGTCCTTGATTCGTTCGATAGTGAGCCTCCATCTCCTATCAACCTTGGTTGAGGATGCTACCTTGAACGTTCGACCACCACACATGCCATCTTTCATGTAGATGGAGAAATCGTCATCCTTAAGGTCGTTGATGTCGAAGTCTATAGCCTTGCTGAGATAGATATCAACGTTCTTGACATTTTCGTTATTATTGAATCTACCATCATCATCAGGAGCAACACCCTCATCAATCTCGTCAACACGAACGCCACCAATAACCATTTCCTCGATAGTAGGGTAGATTTCGATAACTCCATTCGTCTTGTCGTCAGTATCAAAGAACTGTGATGCAGAACGGAGACCAATCTGCTCAATATTGACAGAATCAATATATGGTCTATATGGATCAGTAGAGAATCTGTGTTGTTTCCCTGTAGGGTTCACGTACTTCTTTTCTTCATCCGTGAGTGAATCATAGAAGTCGCTCAGAGATACATGAGGGAATCCAGGCAACATAAGTCTGTTGATGGACATATTGTTCGGGAGATTCTCTGCATATTCCTTCATGGACGAAGGAACATTTTTCTTGTTGAGGCCCGATGTGATATACATCTTCGTGTTTCCCGCTTTAACCTGAGCGATGAAAGTGTTAAGGTTTTCCCTTGACTCTTCGTCACCGCTATCTACCTGCGTTCCCCTGTATTCCGAATAGAATCTACACTTATTGGTATTGTATTTCTGTGTTACATAACCGGTAATCTCAGTCTTGAAATCAAATGTAACCTTAAGCACCCAACCAGAAGACTGCTCGCCAGTTTCTCCAGAAACAATATACTTTCTCGGATTCTTGAAATATGTCTCGATATAGTCGACATCCAGTTCAAGCTCAACATTCGTGCTGGCCCCGACGACTTTCGTGATGTTCGCCACGTACTTGACACCGAGGTCCGCATAGTAATGAGAAGGAAGATTCTTCTCCGAACCATAAGCTCTCAGTCTCGTAACGACACTCTGGTCGGAATCAGCGTTCTGAACAATCTCATATAATCCATTACCGAGGCCATACTTGAAGATATGGTTTGCCTGTATTCCGGTAGTACCGACATATATATTCCTTCCTCTGACGATGAAGTTTATGTCCCACTTCTCGTTCACAAGCGCAAGGGCTTGCCAACAGGTCATCGAATCCACTGTAATAGACATCGATTCGATGACGTTATCTCTTGTTCCTTCGCCGTACATTGACAGCCAGTCGCTCGCGAGGCATCCACGCTGCACGGAACGTTCCATATTTCTGGAGTAAATCTTCCAAAGACCTGCACCAATCTGGTCGTCAAGGTTCGCCTGGATCCTGTCTAGTAAATCATCAAGAGTCTGTACGTAGAATGGAAATTTCGGTAGGGCAGTGTAGTGGAGTTCATTGTCATTCAATACCACATCAAGGAACTCAGCTCTAGAAAGCTCATCCTGCAATGCATTGAACTTTACGCTGTCATATATGAAGCCATCACCGTAGGTGCCAGGTCTCGCCTGCTTATCTTTGCCCGGCTCGTAGTTGAGCTCAAACCGCTCGCCACGATAGACAATATAGTCGCCTATTTGAAAGTTGATAGGCACTTCGTGCTTGAAGTTGATAGTCACGAAGCACTCACCCATCCAAAAATCGGAGTATTCCAATCCATGAACGGTTATCTGCTCTTCGTTAACGTCTGTCAGCTTCGAGCCATCCTTATGATAAATATTCCAAGTGCTCATGTGTCTGTGTTATCCTAAATTTGAAATCCTGTCCTGTGCATCCATGATTGGCTTGATGTCAGTAACAGGGTCGTTAAACTTGAAAGTTATAGAGAGAATAAGCAAGTCCTCGCTGCCAGGATATCTGAATAGGTCCGGATCAATGCTCTTCAGTCTCACATGCTGCCTTCCAATCTTATTGAAGTCGCAGTACATTTTCATCATACCCGACTTACTGAGATAGTCAATGAAAGCCTTACACTTCTCGTTTGCGCCGAAGGCATCACCTTTAAACAGGAACTTGACCTTGTTCTCGTATGCTGCCATATAGAGACCATGCTTGCCAATATACTCGTCGTCGCCATGCTCGTCGTGCCATTCCCTTTTTATGGGTTCCTTGACGGAATCGCATGGTTTGAACGGATTCTCGCTAACATACATACCGAAGTCGGCGATGGAGTCCTTCACCTCGTTCCCATCGCCTTCCTTCTGCATGTATATCCTGAAATAATCTTTCATACCTTAATTCAACTTTTTATAATTGCAAATATACGAAAAATAGAATAAATATGCAAGAAATATTCAATTAAAAATGCATAAATATACAAAAGAGGGCACGAATATAGATCCGCGCCCCCGATTATTACTTCATCTTCAATGATTTTGTTCCGTTAAGAACTCTATTGAAGTTGTCGTTATACTCAACGAATATTCTTTCAATCCTCTCGGCCGCATCCGCATTGCGTAACGTATTTCGAGCAATCGTATTAAGCTGAGACAACTGCGACTTTGCAATCTCGCTCATCTCTGGGTAGTACTTAGCCTGCTCTGCGCGGATAACAGAACAATCCAATCTAATAGCATTAAGATACGACAGACCAAGATCTTCTTCTTCTTCTGTTATTCCCTTCACAGAGTTTCTTGATGAAGAACTGCTATTATCTGACCATCCGTAAGTTTTCTTAAGGTAATCTCTCGTTGCCTCGATTTGCTTTGAGAGCTCATCTGTGCTGTTCTTTACGTCGGCATACTCGGCTCCTGTGTATTCTGAAATGACATTCCCGTTGGAATCCTTAATCTTGTCACCATTCTCTGCGTACCCCTGAGCCTTCTTCAAAAGAGCCTTGATTTTGTCTCCATATATATTCTCAATCATGGAGTTCAAGATGGCGTCCTTTAATTTTCCTTCAAAGCCATCCACCAAGTCTTCATACCCATTGCCCATAGTTGACATTGCGTCGCCCCAGGAAGACACCAAGTCAGAGAACTTGTTACCGGTCAGTTTCTCTGTAAGAGCCTCAATTATGTCATCGGCCTTCTCGCCATACTGAATGAGCTTTTCCAGGTAATCTCTGAAATCTGAGTCCATGTTAGCCCAAAGACCAGTGTAATCCTTCTTAATCTTTGACAATGTATCAGCGTTCATGTTGAGCATGTCTTCCATGCCGTTGAACTGGACTCCGTACTTCGAAGAGATTTCTCCGGCAACATCACGCCAGTTCTGACCATTGTACTTATATGAACCCTTCCACATTCTATATTTGATAGAGTGGGAGCCAGCTGACGCACCGGCATTGAGCCTCTTCTGCGCGATAACCTTAGTCTGCTCAATCTCCGCCTTAAGCATTTCCTGGGCTTCCTTGGATGCCTCTGTAGCCTCTGTACCCCAATGGATATTCATATACTCAGTCTTCTTGGAGATGAGAGAATCCCAAATTGAGGTAAGGTTATCGTACTCAGCCTTCGCTTTGTTGTAGCTGCTGTAGTCTGCACCGAATGCCTTGATGAGCGAACTTCCCACACTCAGGGCTGCTGCCGCTGCCGCTCCGTAAGGACCTGCCGCCCCGAGACCAAGAGCGCTTAAACCGCCAGATACATTGGCAGCTGCGCCAAATGCATTGGAAGCACCTCCTGCAATCTGGCCGAGAATAGAATTCTGCTCGCCAAGAGCCTCAAACAGGTTAATAACTGGATCCATGATGTTTGACAAAGCCTGCATCTTTCCCGATAGAGAAGTAATAGCCTTTGAGGAATCATTGTATGCTCCCTTCTTGCTATTCTCTAAGTCTGCATTGCTATACCATTTACCCGCTATTAGTCCTGTCTTCTTTGCCTGGGCATCCGAGATGTTGATTCCGGAAGCACCAATCTTCCTGTTGCCCTTAAGTATCTCTCCGATTGCATTTCCTCTACGAACGCCTCCAAATATAGACGGGAGTGGATTTCTGTCAATCTGTTCATTTCTCAGCTTATCTAATGCATCACGCAACTGCTTAACAACTTCGATCGAAAGTCCTGTAGTCCTAGAAAACTCATCGATATTGCTAATCATTGTGTTGATAGTAGCGGAAGACACCCTGTCGAGGTCATCGAAGATAGCAACCCAATCAGATTCCTGCTTGAACTGTTCAAACTGGAGCTTTGCCAAATTCTCGTTGTGAGTCTTTGTGGCTCCCTCACTAGCTCTCTCCCTCATCTGTGGGTCTTCGATGCCCTTGATGAGTTCAAGCTGTCTCTCGTATTTGCGGTTTTCATCCTCAATCTGCTGGGCGATGGTTGCATTCTTTTCAATCAGACTAGCCATCAGGTCGATGGTCTCCTTCTTGATTTTATTGTTCTCATCTTCCAGCTTCTTGCGTATGTCGTAAACACGAGTCTCCTCGCCGTACTTATCCTTGACATTTTCAAGACTCATTCCCTTAACCTCGTCCGTAGTCAAGTTAAGGCCGGACTGAATATTATCGTGCTTTACGGCAACATCGAGCTGTTCTTCCAGGAATCTCTTGTATGTGTCGAACTGAACAGTTCCTCCGAAAGCTATATTTTCTGAGCCTTTCTTGTTTCCTGTCAGCTCATATATCTTTTTGTATGTCTCATACTGATCGGAGATAACATCAAGTTGCTTATTGAGTACATTCAGTTCGTCTCTGCGCTGGTCTTCGAGAAGTTTTCGGTTTTCAGTTTGGATGCCTGCCTTCTCGTTTGCAGCGTAGTACAATCTGTCCTTTGTTGTCGCAGGGAGAGTCTGCAAGAGTTCCTTGATGGAAGTCTCGTAGTTGGTGTAGTCAGAGATAGGGAACCGCTTCTTATCACCAAAGATAGCCTTAAACTCTCCGTCGTTTGCAAGTTGACCAAGAGCACCCTTTCCGTAGAGTTCCTTGAATTTCTTAATTTCGGAATACATCTTCTTATATAAGTCGATGCGCTTCTTTAAATCTTCGAGATCCTTATCCGTCTGTATACCAGAACTTCTTTTTCTTCCTTTCGGAACCTTATTGGACTTCTTGTCTTGCGGATAGAATTTGTAGCCGAGACCTTCCCATGCTGCCTGATTCAAGCTATTGTAGCTTTCCCAAGCCTCATCTCGAAGAGCCTTAGATATCTTACCGCGCTTGAACTTGTTCTCGCGGTTCTTATACTCGTTGTACCTGTTCTGCAACTCTGTTTGCAGGTTATTATCCGTATTATAGTCGGAAGTTTCATCGAGGTAAGAGTCAAGCATAACCGCCTGTGATTCTACCTTCGCTTTGCTCTTTCCTTTCTTTGACAGATTTCTGCGCACTCGTTGCTGCATAGGTGTCTTTGGCTTTTCCGTCTTACCACCACCTGCTTTCTTTGGCAGCTTTACTCCTGCCTCCTGATAGAAGATAGACTTCAAGTACTCCCGAATCTGAGGAACATTCACCTTGCACGCATCTAGCATTCTTTCTATCATGCTCGCAAAGCGTGAAGAATTTCTGTTGCACCACTTCGAGAAATCTGCGCCGAACAGATTAAATGACTTCTTAAGGAAGTTAATTATTCTAGGAATATTTTTCTTGGCGATATCATTTATCTGGTCACTAACCTTGTTGGCCCTTATTCCTATTTTGTAAATGCTATTTGCAATATCATTGCTTCCGTTACTTGACTTCAAAACGAAAGAATCCCAGTTTGCGCCTCCTCTTTCTGCAAGAATACGAATCTTCTCATCGAGAGACATGGTTCTTTCCTCTGGTTTCAAGAACTGATTAGCAACGCTATCCATTCTCGACTTTGTATCTTCGTCAAGTCCAGATAAAAGCGTCTGGTACTTGATAACCGCCTCGTTGAGATCTTCGACAGCATCCTCCATCGTGTCTGCAAAAGGATTACCGGAATCCCAACCACCTGAAGCTCCAAGTGCTCCAGCAACAACATCCGAGTCGTTTGCTTCCTGCTGTGAGTTATCACGAGCGGCAACTATTCCCTTATTGAGAATATCATACTGCTCGTTAAGATTCTTTGCCCTTGCAATTTGATCTTCTATAGTTTGGGTATAATCTCCGCTATTTTGAAGGAGTTCCTTCATCGAGTTTACACGCTGCTGCAAGTCAGCACTGTTTGTAGGCTTCTCGTTCGCGAGTTCATCTTCGTAACCCTTCTTCTTGTTATATGCCGAATCCCTGAATCCCTTCGCATTCTCGGAAATTCTATCCATATCACTGCTATAGCTGGAGAATATCTGAACAGCTGCCCCGATAGCAAGTCCCCACCATCCGCCAAGCATCGTAAAGAGGGATTTGATTCCTCCACCTATCTTAGAGATACCCATATTCATTACGGCGGCAAATCGTGTTCCTCCGAGTATAATCTGCTCCTGTCTTGCTGTAATCTGTCCCATCACCGCAAGCTGACTAACAAGCTCTTTGGTTATAAGACCTTCCTTGACCGCTTTTTGCATTTGAAGAACAGACATCTTCCCTTCAAGTGCAAGACGAGACATAGCATTCGCCCTTGAAGCGGTATCAGACAGCAAGTATGCCCTTGCCTGTACATTCTGCAATGCCTTCTGTTGAGTAATCTTACCTTCTGTGACAAGTTGCTGCTGTTCGATAGCGTAAGTCCTCAGCTGAGCGTTCATCTGCTGAGTGTAGTTCTTGTTTATTGAGCCTAACCCGAGCTTACCGGAAGCCATCAGTCCGAGTTTCCTTGCAGCAAATATAGCTCCGAAAGAAAGCATAGCAGGGGACAGTTTATCAAGAGCTAATACTAAGTCTGTTACTCGGTTGATAATAAACGAGAACGTACCGCCTATTACATTCTTTCCTTCTGCAAATTTACCGAGCATAATATCCCACGCGTCGATAAGCTTATTCCAGCGACCAAGCAGTGTTTCGGACAACACGAGCTGCATATTGTAGAACTGACCACCCTCATCAGTCATTTTCCACAGTACCTTCTGAACATCCTCGAAGCTTACCTGCCTTCCAGATATCATCTTCTTGACGTCTGCTTGGGTGTAATTCTTGCGCCCGTTCTTGCCTTCAGAATTATATAATTCCGTTATCTTCTGCAAGAGAGGAAGACCAGCGTAAGCAAACTGGCGCAACTCCTTACCATCGAGCCAAGAACGAGCCTTTACCTGGCCGAATGCCAAACCCAATCGTCCGAAGTCTACACCAAGACCAGATGCAATATCCGCAAGTCGTTTTGTGGTATCATACAAGTCATTTGCTTCGACTCCGAATGCAGCCAGCTGCTTTACATCTCGGTTCAGCTCTCCAAACTTGAATGGAGACTGCAACGCAAGCTGCTGTGTCTGAGCGAACAGCTCGTCAGCCTTCTGTACATCACCAAGGATGGAGCGTAACGCAACATGCTGCTGAACAATCTCACCACCGGTCTGTACGATTGAATTAAAGAATTGCTGTGCGCCAAAGACAATACCTCCCTGCAAGAAGAGAGATTTGATGTCTCCGACTATGGATTGCATCTTCTTCGCTTCAGCGTTTGCTCCGGCGAATGCTGCTGCAAGGTCGTTTCGTGCTTTTGCGGCAGACTGAGCAATCTCCTGCTGACGTTTCTGTTCAAGCTCGATACCTTTCTGAACCTCTTGGTTTATTGCCTTTTGGTCTTGAAGTATCCTCGATGCTAAAGTGGTATCGTGCCCACTACCAATGTTGCCAAGCATACCAAGGCCTTCCCTCCAATTCTCCGAATTGAGTCTGTCTTTGATAGTTCTAAGATTCCTCATTAAAGAAAGGAGCCTGCTAATCTCAGCTTCTGCTTTGCTAACATCTGCTCCGACAGAAATTCCTCGGCTGTATTCAGAGCGAAGCTGGCGAACCTTATTGCCGAGAGAATCATATCTACGCTCCGTGTTCTTCAACTCATTCTGGCGTTGCCTCTCTGCCTCTTTTGCCTCGCGTGTTGCGTCCTTTATAACCTTTGCATAAGTCTTTGCTTCATCTATAGCATTAAGATACCCGGAACTCTTTACGACATCAGTTGCTGTGAGTCCTGTGATAGGATGAATACCTCTGTTATTCCTAATCTGTTCTAACTCAGTCCTGTATTTAGACAGCTCTGACAACGACTGACGTATGTTGTTCGTTGAATCGACTCCAAACATCTGTATGCCTTCACCATGGCGTTTATTGATTTCGTCAATAATAGAAGATAACTTATAAAGTTCTCTCTCTGCCTTGTTTGCCTCAGTTGAAACACTGTTAGGGAATATGTTGAATCCAGTACCTTCCTTAGACACCTCTCCTAGTATGCGGCCTATTTTGTATAACCCGTCCTGGACAGACTCCAACTGCTGGAGTTTTTTCGAACTAAAGAAATCTTCGCTTGAAAATACGCCAATGTTACGACGTAATTCTTTAACGAAGTTGTTTAGCTTTTCAAAACTACGACCTCCCTTATCTCCAATACCTTTTGTTGCTTCGGATATTGCTTCCAAAGCATTCTGTGCCTGCTTACCAGTAGCATCAATCTTATTTAATTCTTTGGTAATCTTTTTGGTTTCCTCTTCAATTCTCGATTTAAGAGTGAGCGAGAAACTGAGGTCTCCCATATTTCCACCTGCCATATCCTGAATATTTTTAAATTAGAGTTTATTGTTTAAGTAATCTGGAAGACTTATCTTCTTGCCAACAAGACTTCCTTCTTTCTTCTTTTTCTCCATCCATCTGTCGTAGAGATCATCCATCTCCTTCTTGGTGTGCTTCTTTGGCCCACCTTCCTTCTTGGTCTTAGGATAGACGACAAGAGGCTGATCTGCAACCATTAGGTCAATCTGCGCCGATGAATATCCCCACCAGTAGTCGTAGGCTGCGATGAAGTACTTGCGCTGAAAGAGGAAACCGAACTTCTCCGCTAGTGAGAAGGCTGCTCCCCAGCTTGTTCTGCTTGGATAGCTTTTGCTTCGCTCCTCGTCATCGTCATCATCACGTCCGTCATCCCGGTCGCTAATATGGTAGCCAGTGAGAATGCGTTCGATGGAATTTTTTTTTTAGAAACATCGAGGACTCTCAGCACATCGGCCACGTCCACATCCTTGATGTAGTAGAGCCAACGCCAGTAGATCCAATACAGGAATCGAATCTTCCAGATGTTGTTGAGGAGAATGCAGACACAAATCTTGACGTTGCGCTTCCATTCGTTCTTCTCCTTTGCCCTGATGTGGGAACACCTGCTCATGGTTCCCTTGCGAAGCCAGCCGAGCTTGTGCTTCTTTCCACGGAACACGAACTCGGTAGGCTCGTCGTGCAGTACGCTGTCGAGCAACTTCTGCAAGTCCACCGAAGGCTGCTCAATTTTCTTTTCTTCTGCCATGATTGTATGCTATTAAATGAAGAAGGGCGGCACGGCTGTTGACTAGCCTGCCGCCCAACGGTTTGTTATCCTGAATCTAATTACCTAAAGAAGCCTTACACGTCGCCAGTTGTTGTGCCCTTAGTAAGCCAAGCGATACTGCGCTTACCTGCACCCTCGATAGAACCAGAGAACTTGAACGCAACCGGCTCTGTACCTGAGTTGTCCCACTGCAAGGTAGCGTAGAGAGCGATGTTGGTGATAACCATGAGGTTCTCCTTCTCGTCGTCAACAATAACAATAGTACCCTTGATCTTGAACTTCTTAGGCTCAACAGCGATACCTGTAAAGCCGGTAGTAGCGTCGAGAGTAGCGTCACCTGTACCCTTCAGAGTAACCTTGGTCAGCTCTGTGATAGCATCCTCGCCGAACATAATTGTCAGCAAGTCCTTTGCCTTTGAAGGAACAACGAACTCTACGTTGAAGTCGCCGAGCTCTGCGGTAGTTGCCCAGTCGCCTGCAAGACCGATAACCTTGTAGTGGTTTACGGTTGGGTCATCCATAGTCGCCTTCAGCGAGTCAACGGTAACCGGAAGCTCAACCTCTGGGGTGATGTCAACTGTAGCCTTGCTCAAATCGGTAATAGCCTTTGAGTAGAGCAGAGTTTTAGGACCATTGAAAATGTCCTTCATCTTGTCAATAGTTGTCATAGCCATAATCTAAAATATTTTAAATTGTTATACCTGAATACTTATCTAGTACGTAACCTTCCCTGTATGATTGTCACGGAAAAACCTGCGCCGTCGTCAGCCTGGATAGCAACGTTCGGTCTAGTAACGATGATGTTGTCTGTAGAAATCGGGAATCTTTCGAGGACCGCCTTGACTTTCTTATCCATTTCCGCAGGACTGAAACCATTCGGATTCGCCGAGGAGGCCTTATCTCTTACATACACCTCTATCTGGATAGTGGTAGTATAGTAGTTGTAGGAGCCATCGTAGTTCATCTCGTTGTTCCTGATTGTGTACGGAGCACTTACGACGATGTAGCTACCTATTTTGGTATCCACAGCCTTAGGACGATTCCTGGGGTACACCTTGTCGCATATACCCTTTACGGCGTTCCCTAAGTCGAAATATATCTGCTTGATATCTACCATAGCTTACAGTTTGTTAAAAGTTGAACTATTGGCGTACACTACGCAGGCATCGAACATATCTGGAAGAGACTCGTATGTGTTGTAAACTGTCTCGAAAATGCGGTTCTCCTTATCGAATACTGCATATTCAACAGGACATATCGCAACGAGCGCCCAGTCTTTCCCGGAAGATTTCACTTTTCCGATACGTCCGTAGATAAGGTTTGGACCCCACTGGTGACCGCCACCGACTGAACCGGTGTAGCCTTTGTTCTCTCCTCCGTCGTAGTAGAACGGGAGATTGTATTTCTCTCCTTCTGCCAGGGTTACTCGCGTTGGTGCTTTTTCACCCTTCGAGGCACGCACCATGTAAACGAGCTTTCCTTTGTAATACACTGCTGCATAAAACGAGGTATAGGCGTTACCGGTGATGTTGTAGAACGTCCTGTTCTCTTTGAAATAGTTGACGGTTCTGTGAGCAAGTTCCTGCATAATCGCAAGCATCTTGTCATACGCCAGCTTTTCGACTCTTGGTTTAATCTGATGCTCGAACTGCGCTCCAAGAGACAGACGCTTTCCGCTAAAGTATTTTGCCATAACCTAAACCCTAGTGAGATTCCAGTAAACGACAGTCCTGTTATTATCCGGTTCGCAGTCCTTGACCATACCTACCTCGGTATTGTTGCCGACAGTGGAGTAGATGGTGTCGCCGTCAAGAGGACATCTGTCAGCATCCCATTCGTCATATCTGACCGGAATCGATGCCTTCCTCTTGTTCTGGTCGACATTCTTGTCTCCCTCTGTAGTGGTATCGGTGTAGCTGCGGCCTTCGCCATAGTAGAGAATGATTTCCTTGTCCTCACCAACTGGAGCATCATCATCGGCAAACGGGTCATCAGGGTCGGCTTTTCCGACGACCTTCCTCACGATCTTGATGATGTGAGGGTATCTTGGGTTTCTGATGTATTCCTTTTCCATACGCCTTATTTGATGATGTGAGGGAGAGGTTCTCCCCAAGGAGAATAATTCGCCCTCTTTACTCCGTGGGAGGTCACCCGGAAGGTGGACTTCTTCTTGAGCATCGAATCAGGCTCCAGCTCTGCATAGATAGCGTTAGCCTCTGCCTTCATCTCGCTCCTGTCGTTGTCCGACATGTCGTAGCCACCTCCCGAATGAGTCCATCCGTTATCGGAGTCGGAGGTGTTGTTCACCTTGCTCGGACCAAGAACAAACCATTTCAGCATGTCGGCATAGGCAAGTCTCACCTTGTCCTTGTCGCAGGCTTCGAGGTCGATGCCATTTTCAAGCTCCCTGTCGTGCATAATGCCCAACAGAGCCTTCATCGGCATCTCGAACTTCACCTTATTAATAAGGTAGTCGTTCACAGTGTAAATGTTCATCTCCGAATCCATAGTCATACAATCTAGTTACGTTAAAGAATTAACCCTTCTTGGTGATATCGATAATCCAACGGTAAGGGAAGTCGAGCATAGCTGGAACAGCAGCAAACATCAAGTCTGTATGCCACTCCAGGTAATCACCGTTGGCGATTGTTGTGTTGGCAAGCAAACCAAGACCGTCGTTGGTTGTAGCGAACACCTTGTCAACAAGTTTGTTACCCCACTTCTCGAACATCTTCTTATCCTTGATCTCCTTGTGCTCGAACTCGAAAGCGTTACCGCGAGGACGAAGAACAACGATGTTGTCAGACCAAGCCTGCTCTGTCTTCTGTGTTCCATCGAAGAGAATAGTAGTTTCCTCTTCCTCGACAAGCTCGATAGGAGAAAGACCCTGGATGTCACCGAAAGCCTTCAGGAACATATCCTGGTTCACACCATAATCCTCAACGTAAGCTACATAGTGAGCTTTACACCAGTTGATCCACAACTCCTTAATCTGCTTGTTCTTCAAGAACACATTGAAGAAGGTGTTGACGGTCATCTGCCAAACGAGAGGCTGACCCTTACGATTGAATGTTTTACGCCAGCTCTCTTCAAGAACTCGCATCTGTTCAAGAATATCACAGGTCTCATCAGCCCAAGCAACCTTACCACACTTCTTGAAGTTATCGGCAGGCATATTGGTCTTGTGGATTGGAGCCTGAATACCACGACCGATACCAGTGTAGTCAAGCTTACCTGTAGAAGCAAGCTTTGCTGTCATGAAGTTCATAGTGGTATCAACGGAGTCCATCAACTCCTGAACCTGATCTGTCCATTCCATAACGACATCACGGTCATTACCGAACTCTTCAAACTGGTTCATCAAATACTCGCGTTCCTCTGCATTCTGGTAGATACCGTCTGTGATAAAATCTGGAATTGTTGCAGAGTAAACCTGCAAGCCTCCCTTATCCTTCTGGAAAGAGCCAGCCAAAGGAGCACGCATGTTAGCCAATGTAGCGGCACGAAGCTTCTTTGCCTCGACAGTGAATGTCGCAACACCTTTTCTGTTGGTTGGAGTCAGATCAGGAGCAATACGTCCCTGGGTCTTCCACCAGCCATAGTTTACGTGAAAGATGTCCTTTTCGTCAAGAAACTTCTGGAGGTATTTGGTGTTGTCCTTACTAGAGAAGAACTTCGCCATCCTCGAATTTTCAATATTAAACTTTGGCATATCCTAAATACAATCTAATAGTTAAACAATTAGTAGTTCGTGTAGAACAACTCTGGGTAACGACTGATATTCATCGCCTCTACAGCTGGTGGGAGAGGACTCATCCTGTCCTTAATGAAAATCGCATCCGGTCCAAGCAGACACGGTGTAAACATCATACGAGGTTTCTCGTACTCGTCGCTTCCAGGAAGAGTATAGAACGGCATGTCGTAGTCGTGAGGAGCGAAACAGTTTGGATTAGTAACTACAGGGAGTGTAGAACCTACCGCAGCAGCCTCAACGAGCACCTGACCAACTGTCAATGCGCCCAAAGCGGCAGACAGTGTAAGTTTCCAAACATCACCTGCTGTGGCATCGGTTGTCGCCTCAACTGCTGTAACAGAAACACCAGTTCCCTTTGTCTTAAAATCCTTCTGGCCTACCATGATTTTATCGCCAATAAATGGGATGTGATGGTAGCCGTCACGAACGATGTAGATATCTGTGTCTGTTGCGGCACTTGTTGCCTTAGCAACTGCGTAAGACTTCAGAATCTTAATAGTGCCACCCTTGTTGTCTGCAAAGCCGAGGCTATGCTCAACGAGATCACCTGCATAAATCTTAGCAGGTCCAGGGAACGGATTGGTGATAATACCACCGATAGGAGGGTATCTGAAAGCCTCCTTGACAGCACCTTTAAGATTGAAGTACACATGCTTCTGACCGCCAATCTCAGCCGATGCCTGCAAGAGCACCGCTCCATTGAATACCGCACCCTGTGCGTTCATCTGGTCGTAATAATTGCTGTACTGCATAATCTTTTTACCTTAATTAAAATGTTATCCTGAATTATTTCTTGACAGTCGCCTTTGTAGCTCTGTCCTTGCAAATATCCTTAATGTCGTCCCATTCATGCTCGTCGAGTTTCTTTTCCTCACCAGAAGGAGCACTAGAACCCTTTCGTGGTACAGCATTTCCACCGTTGGCACGCTTATAGTCGGCAGTATAGATATTTTCTGCCGTTGATACCAGTTCTGCAACATCTGCATCATCAGATATCTCCAGCTTAGAGAGTGCAGTATCGAGGAAAAAGTCGTTCATTTCAAGGTTTGCCTTGTCGAACTTATCCTTCAAACCTGCCTTTACAGACTCGATGGTTGCCTTCCTTGCAGCCTTCTTGTCTCTTTCTGCGTTAGCTTCCTTGAGGGCTTTGATTTCTTTGAGAAGCTCGTTATACTTGTCGTCAGAACCGGTTTTACCCTCCTCTTCCTTCTTGCGCTTGCGCTCCTCTTCCTCTTCCTTCTTCTTGCGCTCAGCTTCCTCCTTGCTCTTCTTGATCTCATCAGAGACGTTCTTGTGCAGGTTTCCATCCATGCGCTTAAGGCGATTTGCTAACTTGGTAACCAACTTGGCATTTGCTGCCTCATCGTCACCGAAATCTTCCAAAACATCATCAAGTTCTTCATTGATGGTCTTCTGGCTAAGTGATTTGAACTTGGTGGTATCAGCCTCCTTGTTCACTAGTGCTAAGAGTTCTTCTCTTGTCATGCTGTTGTTTTATTAAAAATGTTATCCTTGAAGTAGTTCTTCCACTTCGAAAATGTATAAATATACGTTTTAATACCGCAAATATACGAATATTTATGCAATAATACGAAAATATTCTGTATTTTTGTGTATAAAATTGTATTTTTATGCAGAAAGATATTTATTCAGGATTAAAATTGGATAACGGGGAGCCAGTATATACGCAAGAGTATATCCAGTCTCTACGAGACACCGACAAGAAGCATCCCGACAAGCTGAAGATTATAGCTCAGCGTGGCGGACAGGAGCGTATGCTGTCTATAGACGCTGATATTAAGATAGTTGGCGGCTCGCGAGGTGGCTCAAAGTCCTTCTCTTCTCTCATGGAAGTTCTGAAGGATATTAAAAATCCGGATTTTCATGCAACGATTCTTCGTAACGAAAAAGACGACTTACAGTCCTTAGTGACAGACTCTTATAAATTGTTCTCCCAATTTGGAACTTACAATAAGTCACAAAATGACATGACCTGGAACTTCGATAACGGAGGATGGCTTAAATTCTCGTACTATGCTGGAGCCTATCAGGACTTCAAGACACGATTCCAGGGACGACAGTATGCCTATGTCTGTATCGACGAGGGAACCCAGTGCCCATACAAGAAATTCAAGTATCTCTTGACCAACAACCGAAACGCAGCGCATATCAGAAACCGCTTCTGGATTACCTGTAACCCTGATCCGGAATCTTGGGTACGAAAGTTCATCGACTGGTGGGTTGACGAGAACGGATACATCATACCGGAGCGAGACGGAGTTATCCGCTACTGCTTCATGGATGGAGACACGCCGGATTCAATCTACTGGGGTAACACAAGAGAAGAGGTATACGAGCAGTGTAAGGGCATCATCGATAGCCTTTGGAAGGACAGCTACGAGGAACTTGGATACACAAAGCTCGAAATGTTCATCAAGTCGGCGACATTCATCCGTGCAGATGTATCAGAGAACATCAAGCTTATCTCTACCGATGCGTCATATATCGCCAACCTTGCCCAACAGGACGAAGAGCAGCGTATGCGAGACCTGGAAGCTAACTGGAACTGGAAAGCTGCCGGAGATGACATGATCAAGATGGAAGACCTTGATGAAATCTACGACAATGCAGAACAGATAGGAGATGGAAAGCGCAGAGCCTCTGCCGATATCGCATTCACCGGCGGCGATAACTTCGTAATGTGGCTTTGGGAAGGATGGCATTGTAAAGACTTGGTTGTGCTGAGGCTGGACCCTAAGACACTTGTTTCGGTAGTTGAGGCCAAGCTGAGAGAGTGGGGTGTCGAGGAATGTAACTTCACTTACGATATGCAGGGTATCGGTCAGTACTTTAAGGGATTCTTCAAGGATGCCGTCCCATTCAACAACCAGGCAGCACCTATCGCTAGGAATCATCAGGAAGAAGAAGGAATCAAATACCTATATAAGGATTTGAAGTCTCAGTGCGCATGGTTATTCTATAAGATGATAAAAGAGAAGCAGATTTCCATTGACTCGGCCCTGCTTGAAAGAAAGTATTCAGGAAACGGATTTGACAAGGTTCCTCTCAGACAGATTCTTCAGAAGGAGCGTAAGATGCTCAGACGTGACGAGAATAGCGATGATAGGGGATTCAAGCTATTACCTAAGAAGATTGCCAAGAAATATGTCGGGCACTCGCCTGACTTCTTTGAATCTTGGTTCTACGTAATGATATTCAGTTTAACAAAAAAGAAAAATAAAAAGGTAAAAGGATTATGGATGCTATCAAGGTAACAAATTTCAGAAAGATTCTCGTAAAGAAGCCTTTCTTTGAACTCACGCCAAAGGGGTACATGACCCACGATGGCTATTGCAGGAACGAGGTGTCCGATAATGAAGACCCTCAGATGCCGCAAGATACATTGTACAGAGTGATTAAGACTCAGAAGGACTTTCTTCGTGAGTTCTATCCTACGTCCCACAAAATCTTCGACAAGGATCTCTACCCTGACATCTGGAGAAAGAACCCGGAAGACGGGAAATGGTATGTCCAGGAGATTCAAAGAACGGCATTTGCTTTCCAGCAAGTTATTCATACGAAGCACGTTCTCCATATGACAGGTAACGATATTCAGTTTGAGCTTGCCGGTGATCCTGAGATGAAGAAACAGGAAGAGTATATTAATCTCCTTGCCAAGTTCAAGAAGGGATGGTATATGCACGATATGGAGATTCGTCACTATGAGGCTGTAAGTTCGTACATGAAGGTTGCTGAGGCTGCTGTAGTCGGATTCTTCGATAAAAACAAGAAATTCGGTACTCGCACATTGGCTTTCGATAGAGGAGACACATTGTATCCTCAGTTCGACCCTCTTACTGGCGAACTCGTTGTGTTTGCTCGCAAGTATTACGACTTCGATGAGGAAGGCAATGAAAAGATTGAATGGGTAGAGGTGTGGGATGACAAGACATTCTACCGCTTCAAGAAGCAAGTTAACGAAGGCAAGGTCAAGGAGACTATCAAGAGAATTGCCAAGATATTCGGAATCGACGACTACACTTGCGTTGAAGAGAAAGCTCACGGCTTCCCATTTATCCCTGTTGCATACGTAAGAAACGATGACGGCCCATGTTGGTCTGTTGTACAGAAGAACATCGAGGACTACGAGGAAGCTTTCTCTTATCTCTGCGAGAACAACAAGGCTTACGCCTTCCCTATCATGAAGTTGAAGGGTGACGGAGACGATATTACCGTTGTCGGAGATACGGATGGTTCTGCGAAGATGATTCAGATTACAGATGTAAACGGCGATGCGGACTTCATTAACGGTACAGACGCTTCTGATGCTTTCGCAACTCAGCTCAACAAGTCGTACGACCTTATCTACGAGCTTTCGTTCACAGTAAAGCCACCGGAGCTGAAGTCGGGTGACCTTCCGGGCGTTGCCATCAAGCTGCTCTATTCTCCTGCTATCGAGGTTGCTGAGAACGATGCTAAGAAGATGCATCCGTTCCTGGATCAACTTGTTCGTATCTCAAAGTATGGTATCGGAGTTGAAGAAAACTGCATGGCCACTATGACCGGTCTTCCTATTCACGCTTGGGTGGAAATCTATGTGCATCAGAATAAATCTGAAATAATAACAAACTTGGCGACAGCTGTTCAGAACAACTTCCTCTCAAAGCAGACTGCATCTGAGCGTTGCCCAGACTTCCCAGTTAACGATGAATACGACCGTATCATGCGCGAGAAGAAGGAAGAGGATCAGCAAGACCTCCTCATGGATATTCAGCGTGCGGATAACGAAACTCAAAATGCAATCGAGGAGCAGAAGGCAACGGCGAAGATTCAGAATGGAGGTAGCGGAAACGTACGTACTGGTCGTGGCAGAAAAGCCGGAAGACCTAGCGAAGGAAAAAACACGGATAAGTGGGGGAATCAACCATCAGAGAACAACTGGAAAAAGTATAATCAGACTCATTAACACGTATTTTTAACGTCGTTCTATAGTAGGCGTTTTTGGTACAGATGTTATATGCTATATTTTTCGTATTTTTGTAGAGAGGATAGGCAGGAGTAGCTACCTGTTGATAAGGGTGAAATCTCGACACCCTTCCTCTTCTTTACTTTTCGAGATTAACTTAATTATTCGGGATATGAGATCAGAAAATGAAATTTGGAAACCCGTTGTTGGTTATGAGGGGTTGTATGAGGTTAGCAACTATGGAAGAATTCGTTCTATCGATAGAGTTGTTTTTCAACAAGGAAGAAATCAGATTTATAGAGGTCGCATAATGGCAACGTTTATAAATAACAGCGGATATGAAGCGATAAGATTGAGCAAAGGTAACAAGAAAAAAGGGATGCTTATTCACAGGATTGTCGCTGAGGCTTTTTTGCCAAATCCGAACAGCCTTCCATACGTAAACCATAAAGACGAAACAAAGACCAACAATAGTGTTGATAACTTAGAATGGTGTTCTTTAGAATATAATGTAAATTACGGAACATCGACGAGAAGACGCTCGATTAAAATGGGCAAACGTATTTATGCATATTCTTTAAAAGGTGAATTTCTTGCAACTTATTTTTCTATAAGAGAAGCGGAACGCGTAACTGGAGTGAAAAAACAAAACATTATGTCTGTTATTGACAAAAACAAGACCGCAGGAGAAATGTTTTGGAGAACCTATATGTCGGACAATATAGAAACGAAAGCTCCCAAAAATCACAAGTTGCATATAGTGCAATATGACATGCAAAGTAAAAAGATAGCTTCATATAGTTCAGCTCGCGAGGCAGAGAGGGAAACTGGCATAAAGCATGAATATATATGCAAGTGCATTCGTGGCATAAAAGAGAGTTATGGCGGTTTTATTTGGAGGAAAGCCTATGGATGAATTAAAACGTTCTGTCGATTATAGCAGGAAGCGCTTGCAGGCAATCCGAAACTGCGAGGACCATGTTGCAGATATTCTATGGAAATCAACGCAGAAGATAATTACTGCAAGTAAGCGATACAGAGGTGCGGGCAGGCTCACAAACGAGTCAGCCCTGCTCTCTTACGCCAAGAATGTTACTGATGAGGCAGAGGAGAGTATCAACAGCTACATTTCTGCTTATTCTAAGGCTTCATGCAAGATTCTCGGGATTGACAGCGAGAACATCGAATCGTTTCTCGTAAGCGACATCTACGGAAAGACGACATCCGAAAGAAACGCCGTCTATCTCGGAAACTTTGCGGAAGACATCGTGAGAATGATTAAGGCAGGAACTCTGATGGGATATTCAGAACAGCAGCTCCTGTCTTCCATCCGCACAGGCTACAAGGACCCATATCACGCATCAGTCATCACCAAAGCGAAGAGAAAGGATATTAACATCGATGTTCCTTCTTACGGAAAGGGTTACTACAAGAACGCCTATCAGAATATCGTAAGAAATGCTTCTCAGGTGATTGCTTTGGCGTGGGGACAGGCAGAGCAGGAGTATGGGCATGAAAGTGGAGCTGTCGGTTACTTTGTTCACAGAGGATCGTCGTTTCCTTGCCCTGTTTGCGATGATTTATGTGGATATGTACATTCGCTTGACACGATGGTTATCCCCGCACATCCAAACTGTGTTTGCCGTGCCGAGTTTGTTTATAAAAAATAAGTAGTATGATAAATTCTGAATTAAATTTTACTTTAGAAAAGGTTCTTCCGAAGTTCCCTAAAGAATTCCAGAAGAAGATAAAGCACTCCGTAGAGCTGCTGAGAAAGGCGGAGAAGCTTGCGCTGGCATACTCGCCTAACGAAGGCTTCTATCTATCGTTCAGTGCCGGCAAGGATAGCCAGTGCCTGTATCATATTGCCAAGATTGCAGGCGTGAAGTTCAAGGCTCACATGGGGCTTACGTCCGTCGATCCACCAGAAGTAATCAAGTTCTGCCGCAAGCACTATCCGGACGTAGATATGATAAAGCCGAAAATCAGCATCTATAACCAGGCCCGTAAGGAAGGCATGCTTCCGACAAGACTGATACGATGGTGCTGTCGAGTCTATAAAGAAGGTATCGGCGCAGGCAATGTTGTCCTCATCGGAATCCGTCACGCAGAAAGCAGACAGCGTTCGGGTAGGAGTGAGGTCGAGATTACCAACCATAAGTACAGAGGCTCTCTTGAAGGTCTTGACGAGTTCCGAGACAAGAGGAACAGCCAGAAGCGTGGCCGTCCAACCCGGTGGGGCATCCACGAGATTAACATCACCAATGCCAGTGATGAGCGTACCATCGGCTGCATCAGAGGCTACGAATCGCTCTTAATCTCTCCAATCATAGAGTGGACAGATGATGATGTATGGCTATTCTTGAACACACTCGGTATTAAGCATTGCAAGCTGTACGACGAGGGCTACTATAGGATTGGCTGCCTGTGCTGCCCTATGCACAACTATAAGCAGAAACTCGCCGACTGCAAACGATATCCGCATATCTATAATAGTTGGATTAAGGCCATCAAGGATATCCAGGCTAGCGGAAGGATGATAGACGAAGGATTGTCGCCGGAAGAAGTGTTCGACTATTGGATATACGGCAAGTCTATCAATGTATGGAGAGAACACCGCAGGCAGCAAACGTTGAACTTTTAAATATCAAGATTATGATTGAAGAAACAAAAGGATACACGTTATCCGTCGATACATACAAGAAGGCGAAGGCTCTCAAGATGAAAGACCCTCGCTATTACATCTACGCCAGCCTCCGTGGTTCAGGTATGTCAATGAGGGACTGTTGGGCCATCGCCTTTCAGGGAGAAGGTCTCAACTGGGAGAAATCCTTCCTTGAAGGAGAGATGAATAAGCTCGAAGCCCAGGAGTCTGTTCAGAAGAGAATCGCAGAGGTGCAGGGTAAAAAAGCGAAGAACGAGGACGCTGAAGAGCTTTCTCCTGAAGAGTTAGCGAAAGCTACCTCCAAGGAGCAAATTCTCAAAGACCTGGTATTGGCTCAGCGAAAAGCCAAGTATGGATCACCTGAGTGGCTCAAGATAGTTGCATCCATCGCAGACTATAACAAGATTAAGCAGGACGAGATTGATACGGAAAACAATGTGGTCCATTACTACATTCCTCTGTCGATGCCACGATGCTGCGAGGACTGCATTATCTTTAAAAATGGCCAGGCGACATTCCAAAAGAAGAAGAAATAGTTAAATTCGTGTTAAAGTAACTTTGTTTTACTAGGATTTCAGCAAAACAGATTACCTTTGCAAACAGTCTTATGTTTACAGATTCTTTCTGTGAATCATAATTCGAAATTTTGGTTAATAAGAGGGGCAGTGTCTTCACAGATGCTGCCCCTCGCTTTTTTAAACAAATGTATAAGTAAAAGAAAACTTTGAAGTCAATTAAGGATACTTCTCTCCAGTGATGAGTTCAAGCGCAATTTTGACCTGATCATTAAGAAGAGAGTCGTTAAACGTAGGAAGAATGCCGTATGATGGAAGTTTCTTCGTCTCTGCGGCCTCCAAAATAAACTGGAGTGCCTGTACTAGGGAAGTATGGTCTTGAACAACCTCAAGCAATTTATCGCTCATCCTTGCCTCCTTCCTTTTTAATCTGTTCTGCCATCTCAAGAAGAGTCTCGGCGTGCTTATCGCGGTCGATGACTTCCTGTACGGCCTCATCGCTCTCCTTGCGAAGCTGCTCTTCTGTCTTACCCTCATCGGCAGCAGCGTTTCTTCTTTCAGCCTCACGAGCAATGTATTCGTCACGGAGTTTCAACTTACCTGCCGTGTATTCTGCATCGCCAGGCAACGATGTATCAGCATACATAAGCTGGGCAAATGCCTCGATGATGTTTCCATTATCCTTGGAGAACTCATAATGGTCTCCTACAGCAACAGGAATACATTCATCGAGCGCAGCGTACATTGATGTACCGATAGAGTACTCGATTCCCCATGTGCCGGCAATGTCCGCAATCTTGATAAAAGGCAGCGAGCCTCTCTGTAAATGCTTCTTGATATCAGCAGGGATATCCTCTCTGAGTGAAGCAACTTCTTTCTTAGACAAGCTCTTACTGAACTTCAGCACGGTGAAGTGTCTTGTCTTGATAGTCTTTCCAAATGGTAATGCCATGATAACAATATTTTAAAGTTCAACTTTTATTTCCTTATACTCGAAATCTGTGCAAGATGGATTCTCCTCAGAAGTAAACCTAATCTCATTAGGGTGGTTACAAGCTCCATTCTTGAAGAAGAAGCAATCCTTACAAGTGTAATCAGTCTGTTCCATGTTCCTTACGTTTTTGATATTCCATCAATGTCAAGATACAATAGTTAGCGCAGTCAAGAAGAGCATCTTCCAATGGTTCATTAGCAACTTGCGCCTCATTGTCCTTCAGCGTCTTGATGCGATTCACCTTCTCTCGTATCTTTCCGTAGCCGTAGTTGATACCAAGCTCATCATACATTTCGGAAAAAGCATTCCCATAATCACGATTTTTCTTGATGTATGTATCATGCAAGTTATTTAAAATATTTCCATGCATTTCAATGTCGGAATTTATATCTATTTTATGATTATCGGCAACTGGTGCTACTATATCGAACTTTGTACCAAACATCATAATATCTTCCTCGCAAAAACGAGCGAAATACTTGTAATCTGTGCTAACAGATGTACATATATAAACATCAGCATCCTTTCTCTCGGCATTGAACAGAATAGGGGTGCTGCCGTCCTGAATACCTATCGGGTCAAAATTGCATTTTAAGCAATCCTTTCGTGTGATGTAAAATCGCAGCCCAACCTTAATATCTTTTTCATTAATCATAAGCTAACAATTTTTATAATCTTTCGTATATATACGAGTACCATTTTTACAGACAAAATCAGCCAACATTTGACACATAAATGTCTCTGAGTTGTTTTTATACTTAACATAAACAACATCTTCGTATCTGTCGCTTTTTAGAAAGCCTACAACCGTAAACACCGGACAGTAATCTGTGACAATCCAATCGTAGTAAACAAACTGCTCGTTCTGGTCGCAAAATACTTCTACCCGTGTTTCGCATCTTTGCTTAACGATTGCAAAATCATCGTTTTCGGTAGGACAGTTTCTAGTAGTGACATATTTGAATGGGAGTAAAAAACGGTCTCCAACCTCAATACCATATTTATTCATAAGCTATTCCTCCTTATCTTTTAGTTCTACGAAATCCCCAATACCCAAACGAGCCTTGTTGATGCAAGACGCAATCCAACCAATCAGGTAGGCAGAAGGCTCGTCTCCGTGCTCCATACCAATAGCTTCCTCGATGGCATCGCAGGCGTGAGAAGCCTCGTGGCAGCAATAATCCATCGACATATCCTTCGAGCATTGAAACGAGACTAGAACACCACGTCTGTTGTCGCTCTTTCTGACAGCATCTGAATACGTAACGCCGCCGTAATCTCTATCGGGAGCATTGCACCCGTCAAAACTGGAATCTATCAGCTCTTTCAAGTCTTTACCGATGTGTACCCAAAGTTTCAAAGGGTAGATTCCGTTTCCGTATTCTAATATCCTTTCTTCTTCATATTCTAAACTATTTCTTGTTATACTTGTGCCCGCAGTGGAACATATTGCATAGATTGCACCTGTAGACCGTCATTCCCTGCTCGATGAGCTTCGGGTGAGTCTTCAGGAACTCCCAAGCATCATCCTCAGTCTCGTAGGCGACCTTAGCCTTCCAGGAATGAACCTTCCTGGTCCAATGCTCAGGATCCGGCTTGAACGGAGGAACCTTGTTCGGATTGTGATGTCTTCTCATGACCATCTCTCCTTTAGAAAATCATACACTTGAATACTCCGAAATGTTCTAATATCGTCATCAGAAACCTTCCACATCTTCTCCAGCCACTCGTTATTGAGGCGTTCAATGGTTTTCCTGATTCTGTCGCCGTAGAGGATTTCGAGCTGAAGTTCGTCTAAACCTTCACTGCATTCAGAATCAAGAGTGAATTCGCCACTGAAACTTGGTCCGTCAGCTTCATCTACTCCTCGAATGTAATCTTTATCGAATGGATTGGTGGCGAAATAAAACTCTTCACATGCACCCGGAGGCAAATAATATATATTCCATAAGCTACAAACATTTAATTCCCTTTATATATTCCTTGTCTATCATATAAATCTGTTTTAATGGTGGCCGCCGACCGTGGAAGGGACTCGAACCTCCCGTCTGCCCGGACTTATACCCGAAGGTATGTCCCACCGCCTTGCGGCCACCAGTATCGTTAATCGTCAGGCTGAATGAAGCTCTCCGGCTGCTTGATGTCCTCCTCACCACGCAATTTATTCTTCACGTCATTGATGAGAACCTCCTGCTTGAGGTCAATCATCTGCGCGCCATACACCTGATACGTCATTCCTCCCTGTGACCGCTTCTTGAAGAAGCCGTACTTGTCGCTCATATCACGCCCGAACTTCTGAATCGTAGGGATATCCTTCTCCTCAACATCGTTGGCCTTGCAGAACTCGACAAACCTCTCGTACATCTCCTTGGAAAGCATGCACTCCGAAATCTCGCCCCTCGCCTCTTTGCTGCACCTCATATCATACGCCCTTATCCAGGCATATATAGGATTGCTTCCTAGAAGAGAGATGAGCAGCAGCCTTCTGCTGCCCTCAGCTGCCGGGAACCTGTACTTCCTGCTCCTCAGCTCCATCGCGCCGCGGAATATCCAGTTGAACACTCCGCTCAGCTCCTCACGGATGATCTTGCTCGCCAGCTCCGGGTCCTGCCTCTCCTTTGGAATGGTCACGTCGAAGCTCACGTACTGCAAACGTCTGATGAATCCGAGCGACGCATCGTCTGGGAACGGAAGCTCGTTGAGGTTGAAGATGAGGTAGGGGATTGTGTTCCCCTCCAGGATATCCCTGCCGAGCTTTCTCATCGGGACGGGCTCACCGCTAACGAGTCTCTTGAACATACCGGTGTTCTTCCTTCCGAACTTCTTCGGGTCGGAATCGGAAGACCAGTTGAAGATGGCGTTCCTGATTGGATACCTTCCCCTCATTCCCTCGTCTCCGTCGGCAGTGAGGTCAGCGTAGTCCATCTTGCTTATCCTGTCCTTGCCGAATATGTTGCAGGCAACGTCGAAGATGACACTCTTTCCGTTGGCTCCCGTACCTATAAGGAGAAGACAGAGCTCAATCTTCGATGATTCCTTCCCCTCGTACGGATTGTATGCAGTACCTCTCTGTATGAGACCGAGGCCGAGGAACATCTGGAGGATCATCCTTGACGTCCTGTCCGGAAGGACCTCCTTGATGAAGTTCATCCACCTGTCACACTTCGCCTTCGGATTGTAGTCGTATGGGTGGTAGTATGTGACATGGTACTCGGGAGAGAACGGCATCACGTTCGGATACTTCAGACCGCTACCGAAGTCAACAACTCCGTTGGCGAATGCAACGATATCGAAGGTAGGTCTCAGTATGTTGTAGCACTCTATCACCTCCATGAATGACTTGTTCATCACCGTGCTGATGCCGAGCATCGGAGCCATGGCCAGATCGAGGAGCAATAGCTGGTAGGCCTGCTCAAGGACTATCTTCGGAACAGCTTCGTATATCTTGCCGTTGAACATGTAGTAAGCACCGTTGTAGTACTTCACCGGAGCCTTCTTCGCCAGACGTCTCATTGACCTGATGAAATTAGACTTCAGCTTGTTGTACTTCTCAGAATTCGCCTTACCCCAGTCCTGACAACGGAGCTCTTCGAAGCCGTACTCGTCATGCCTCGAAAGGTCAAGCAACTGAGCGTGCAATGTGTCTATAGCAATACCATTTTCCATTTATGTACAATAATAATATTAATTTTCCGTTATTGTGTAGGATTACCCCCGATAAACAGGGGCTTTCTGAAGGATAACACGTGTCAGGTCGTCCTTACAACATGTCGTCTATAAAATATCGACAACACAAAGATACAGATAATATCCTGAATATCCGGTAAAACCCTAGTAGATAAAGGGTATAAATATACATTTTAGGTATACATTAAATGAAGGATAGGTATACATTTATGGTTTGGTCTGCAAAGTAAGAGTTTATGCTATCAAATGTTAATAAATAACGGATGAATGAATATGCATAATTATCCTTTATAGTTGAAAGTAATTAAACTTTACAAAAAGGCTAAAAATCGGAAGAAAAAATTTTTAGATGAGGTGACTACCGCGCTGATTTATAGCTACAAAGGGGGTGTGGAGGTGTTTCTTCTGAAATTATTACATTATATGTCGGTTTATATAGTGTAAACTAACAAAATATAGACTTTTTCGACCCATAAAAACATGTTGGTTTATAATATCCTTAAATTCTTGTAACTATCTAGTAATCAGTTACTTACAACGTATTTTAATACTTCTTACTTGCATATTATTACATATAGAATTTGCTAGCATAAACGAACACAAAAAGCCTATAGTGTACAACATACACTAACTAACTATCTAGTTATCAGTTAGTTATGCAATTTTCCTTATTTTCTAGATTTTGCCCATATTTTGTTATATATTATTACCATAAAAGTGCTATATAACATATTATTTGTAGTAATAAATCCCTTAAAATATATTTAATAGTGTATAGCAGACACTATAAAATGGCTAATTTTCCAACTTGTCACCAACTGGAATATAGAACACTAAAAAGGTAAAATAGAACACTAACAAAGAAGCTCGTATTTTAGTTATTATTTAGATTAAATCTAGATAATAAATAGCAGATAGGAAAGCGCCATTTTTCAACTTGTTAGTAACATTATCTAGATTAATTCTAAATAATATAATATAGCCCGAAATTTGCGTTTTAAGAGTGTTTTATCTGCATACCTTATTACTAGTAAGGAACACTATTAAAAGCCTATAAACGGCAAATAAAAGGCATTTAAGGCTATCTTTGCTTTTATGAATAACTAAACTAACTAACTATCTAATATATAGTTATTTAGAATAAATCTAAATAAGCATAAACTAACAAAATAATCGTGTTTTTATTTGGTTATTTCAAATATTCTTTGTACCTTTGCAGCAGCTATTGAAAGATAGCCTAAAACTACATATAGGGGTATATGCAGCCGTGCGAGTCGGCACGACATTTTGAAACAATTCATATTGGTAATTTAAAGCCGTTTTATCGTGGCGGGTTTATAATAGACACGATTAAATAATATGAAGACAGAGAAGCAGATAGAGAGCGCAATTGTAAAGGCATTTTCTAAGGAGTGCGAAGGTGTAGCAATTACACGTCGAGAGTTTATCAAAGATAATGTTTCTGACCCTATCGATAAATTTTTTGATAAGGGAAAGGGGAAATATCGTGAAGACTTAACCGCAAAGGAGTGCAACGAAATTACACCTACACAACGTGCCTACATGAAGAAATTCAACTCAAACGTTGATTTTCGCAACGCTTCAGCAGATTATTTGCTTGCAACTTCTATCGGTGCTACACAACACGGAATCTTACAGAAAGCCGTGTTTAAATTTGCAGATTTGAAAACAGATACGGGCTTTCTACAGTGGGTTTTCAATAACCACAAATTAGAGAGTGTTTCCGTCGTTTGCACCGACACGACAACACGTCTTGTTTCGTTTCTGAATAATCTATATAAAGATTATGTAGACGGCATGAAGCTAGTAACTGCTGATAAGGCAGAAAAGGCAGCTAAGACAGCAGAAGCTAAGGCAGCAGCAGCAGCGGTTAAGGTAATGAGCGATGAAGAAATTCAAGCCCAAATCGCTGCACTCATGAAGGAGGCAGCGGAAAGAAAGAAAGCAGCAGCAAACTAGAAAGATATAAGGTAGTGGATTTTTCCACTACCTTATTTTTTCGTACCTATATTCTAGAAAGATTTTTCTAGAATATTTTTTTTTCTGATTTTATTCTCAGAATATTTTTTTGATTTTATTTTTCAGAATTGTTTCAATATAAATTTTCCCTACATTATTTTTCAATACCTTTTCGTGGTGTGTAGGATAAACACAATTTCTAATTGTGGCTAAAATTGAAAACGTAACTTGTTAGCTAGATTTCTAAGCGAGAAATTTGGCGAATCATACGAAATATTTTTTTTAGGCGGCACAACTGGGGCGGTCATCCTCAGGCGTACCAACTACCGGCGGCGAGCGGTTTCTCTCCGTGATACGTGAAACAGAATATAAGAGACTGAGATTTTTGTGGAGCGTATCACCGGAGCGGATACAGGGAGCACAGGCACAGGAGCGAAATGCAGCACCAACAGGAAGAAGCGATTTTGCGAGGATTGAAGGCTAACCGACGGCAAGGGTACGGATGGAGACAGAACGAAAGTTGTGCGATACGGGCGCAGTGTGATAATAAGGCGTACCGGGAGAAATTAAATAAAAATCATAATTCATATTCTATCGTGTGGCACACGTGGACGAGTTCCGAACGTGCCAGGCTTGTCAGTTGTGAGCCTTGTGGTTAAAATCACAATTCGTGTTGTAATGAGAGAATAACACACGTGAGGTATATCCGAAAGAGAAATCTCTCCCAGTGTGCGCCAGTACTCGTAGAAGCGCAACGCACCAAATTGGTGGTGCTCTGGAATCCATGAACGGGGACGGTAGCGAGGCAACGGAAATTAAAACGCTCGCAGCAGATTTTAATCAAGCGTGTGAACGTGTCGATTATTTGAAGCGAAGGTGTACGGAGTAAACATGAGAGAATGAAGACAATAAAAAAACGTGTCCGTACTTCCTATGGCTAAATCGGGGCGGGGAGAAATCTCTGCTCTACAATTACAAACCATTTATATTAGAATTATGAGTACGCTGAGAATTAAATGCCTCGATATGTGCGAGGTTGAGAGTATCATTGCAGATGCTCAGGAGATTTTGAGTCACGTAGAATTCGGGTCGCTAAAGAATGGTGTGCTTACATTATTCTGCGTGGCGTGAGCCTAAAATCCGTAGCCAGTACGATAATTGTCGTGTGTGGCTACGGAACAATTACCAATAAAATTAGAATTATGACAGCAAGACAGATTATTTATTCAAGTGCTATAATTGTGCTTGGATTTATTCAGACATCGCCAATATTCATCTGCTTGGCAAGTACGAATATTCTGATAATTCTGCTTGGAATTATTTGGGGTATTCTGCTTGGAATATTCTGGAGCAGTACGATAATAGGTAGATGGTATTTCCGTGAACTGTGGCGATCCACGCTCCGCTTGGAAAGTTTCGTACTGCCTGGAGTTTCGTAAATCTAGAAAGTACGAAAATTGTGCTTGAAAACATTTAGCTAAATTCTGCTTGGAGAAATCCAGGCAGTACGATAATTGAACCAATTAAAACAGAAGAATTATGGAAAAGTATATCGTGAGAAAGGGCGTGCTATCTGCTGCGCTCGTGGCTATCGTAAGTTTCGTGTGTGGTGTAATTGCCATCGTAGGATTTGTGCTTGGAGATTTTCAAGCCGTTTTATATTCTGCGGTTCTTGAAATGTGCGGTCTGTTTATCATCTGTGTGATGATAGACGCCATACAGCAGCAGATAGAGGATATCTACGAAATGTAGCCAAATACCGCTTGGAGATATTCGGGCGGTTCTAGTATTAACCAAATTGAAATTAGAATTATGAAACAGAGAATTTTCGTGGCATTGTTTGCCGTAGTGTGTGTTGCATTGTGTGTGGTATCTGTTACTCTGTATAATTGTCACAGAGCAAACGTGATGCTGAGGCATACCGTTCTCAGCCAGGCGAACGAGATTTCAGAGCTTGGCAACAATCCACACACCGAGAGTACGATAATGTACGTAGGTCTTAAGAAGTAATTAATTTAGCGTGGTGATGGCGCCACATACCCAATATGGGACGAAAATACACATACCCCTCTTTATTAACCAAATTTTTGAATTATGCCAAAACTGAGAGGAGTTTCTGCTCCTCTCTTCTATTAACCAAAACTTTAGAAATATGAAAGCAATTAGTAAGGCACAGGTAATAGACCTGCTTTCCTACATCGGAAAAGACGGAGTAGATAACACAAACTACGGCGTAAATGAATTTATAGCTCCAGTAAAGCCTAACGAATGGTACGGCTGCGAGGATTCCGGCTGTGATGTTTTGCAGCCGGGCGTATATTGCGCCATTTGGTTTGATGAGGATGATTTCTCAGATTTTCCTAGCCTCTGCAAGTGGATAGACGAGAATCTTACAGAAGAGAACATCGTATTGCTTGATAACGGCAGGGGATGGATTGTATTAATCTGCTTGGATTTATTGTAGCCAAAAATGTGCTCAGGCATTTTCCTGGGCATACTATGTAGAACCATTAAACAAATTGAATTATGTTAGACAGAAAATCACAGAAGAATTTTGAGCGTGCGCTTATGCATGAGATGGAGAAGATCAAGATTGCTGCACGCAAGTGGCACAACAACAATACCAGAGGCTACAGGGATTTCCGTAGCAAGGAGGCTATCTCCAAGAGTTTCTCTGAGATTGCAGTATTGTGCATGAGCTAAAATGTGCGTGGCGGTTGTCACGCATACTATTCACCAATATTTTAAGATTATGAAGAAATTAGAAAATCCCAAGTGGGAAGAGTGCAGAAATTATCTGCGTAACACCATCCTGCCTAGATTGCAGGAGATTCAGCGTGACATGTTCGGTAAGGGTAAGGTTGGGCTTGAGATAGACGTAGAGCCTGAAGGCGAATACATCGTCTGCCATGCCTACACCATCATGTATGGTAAGGTCAACAAATACCTTCACCTGCATCTCTCCTGCGTGCTTGACAGAGAAAAGCTGGAGTCTGAGTACAAGAGGCTCACCGACTTCATTAAGGTACATTCAGCCTAAATTTGAGGGAGTTTTATCTCCCTCTCCTACAAACCAAATAATGTAGAATTATGAGTAAGTGGATTCAGTTTTATCACAAGATCAACAAGTTTGACCTTGTGAACATGAGATTTACCGATGAGGTGAGCGTTGTGGAAATGGTGGGCATGGATTCTATTATGCCTATCGACGGCAGATTGAGTCTGTCATCCATACGTAATGTAGTACAGAATAAAATCGAGAGCATGAAGAAAATCGAGAGTTTCGACCCTTGTGCATTCTCCATTCTCACCGGCAGTTCTATCCTGAATGCTTCAGAATCTCCGGTGTACAATCTCTAGCCGAAACTGGGCAGTACGATAATGCGCTGCCTGCTATTAACCAAAACAGAATATATTATGACAGCAGAAGAAAAGACTCAGCTAGAGAAGCTTGTAGAAAAGTATTTGAAAGAAGATGCGTACAAGCCACGAGGATGGGGAGAGAGAGCCGCAAGGAAGTTTCTCAGCGCATTAAATGGCGAGTGGCTTCTTACGTACAGCTTTAGACCAGACCCGGCGTAGTTATTTGCTACGCCTCCAATTATTAACCAATAAAATTCAGAATTATGACAGACGGAGACAGAAAGTTCCTTGCAAGGCTCGTAGCGAGCCACAAGGCAGTTATCAGCGAGGAGTGCAGACGCAAGAACCTCGACAAGAGCGAGTATTTCAGACGCGTAGCACGTGCAGACAAGAAGGCTCGGGAGATTGAGCAAGCGTGCATGAGTCCTCGCAAATTCTAGCCAAACATTCTGTGCAGTCTATCTGCACAGAAACCATGTTTAACCAAAAATACAATAGATATGGAGTATATAAAGAGGATAGAGAACAATACGCGCGTTGACGTGTATTTCGATGGAGAAAAGTACGTGTTCATTAACGCATTCCACGGATGTGTGGCAGTTGCGAGAAGAGAAGGACTCGTTGAGTTCACTAATGACGGATACATGGCTCACGTCAAGTTCAAGGTCGAGAAAACGAGATGCACCATCAGTAAGAGAACTATAGATGGCGCCATCTATAAGATGGAGAACAGATACATGAGCACTGTCGTTGAGTATGAATGGAAGGAGGTTGACAGAGATGACTTGCCTTATGCCGTGAGCGTGAAAGTAGAGGAGCGCTAAACCAAAAAATCCTGCGTGGAGACACGTAGGAGCTATTATTAACTAAATATTCAAAGGATATGAAAGAAAGTATTGAGGCTATGCTGTGGGATTTCATTGTTGATAACAATATCGCCACAGAGGACGAGATTAGACTTGTCTCGGATATAAAATGGCTTGAACGAGGAAACGATGACAGACATTATTTATGCCAAGACAGGACTACGAAGTTACGAGCAGTGTAAAGATGAAGGCTACTCCGGCACAGATGAGCTTGACAGCTATTATTGTCTTGACGAAGAAGAAGACAATGAAGAAGAGGAAGAGAATGAAGAAGAGTAGTATTTACCTAAAAAGGTGCGCCCATGTGTGAGCGTACCTACCAATAACCAAAACAAGAAGAATTATGAATGAAGACAGAATCCTAGAGATGTTCTTCGAGAAAGCCAGATGGCAGTATGCCATTGAAAAAGGCTTGTTCAAGGACATGAACAAAGCAGTAATGTATCAGCTTACAACGCCGGAGGCTCGTCTGGCTATGTATCAGAGGATCAAGAGCGGAAATTACAAGATAATGCCGCCTCATACAGCCAAGATTCCGAAAGACAACGGAGAGTTCCGTACGGTCTATGTGAATGAACCTGTAGACAGAATCCTACTGAGCATAGCAAACGACCTTTTGTTTGAGCTGATGCCAGAGATGGTGCATCCACGCTGTACGTCATACCAAAAGGGTATCGGCTGCGGTCGTGTGGTGCAGGAAGTATCTCGGATAATATACTCGGCAGATGGTAAAATCATCGGGTGGAAAGGTGACTTCTCCAAGTACTTTGATTCTGTGCCTATTCGGTTCATCGACTGGGCATTCGACAAGGTAGAGGAGAAGTACGGAAAATCTGCGCTGATATATGTCATTCGTGACTACTATCACACAGATATCTATTTCGATGAGGACAACAACCTCTGTGAGAAGTATCAGTCCCTAAAGCAGGGATGTTCTGTTGCTGCATGGCTGGCTGATGTCATTCTCTATCATCTTGACGACAAGCTATCTAAGCTTAACGGATATTACGTCCGCTATTCAGATGATACGCTGTTTGTCGGTGAAGACTATGAGAAAGCCATGGATATCATGAAGAGCGAGCTGGAGATGATGCAGATGACGCTCAATCCGAAGAAGGTTGAGTATCTTGACGCTAATCACTGGTTCAAGTTCCTCGGATATTCCATCAAGGGTCACAATATCTCCCTGTCGTCCACACGCATCAAGACCTTTCAGAAGGAGATTGAGAAGAGGACGATAAAGAAACGTGATACCACGATGACAAAAGCCATCAATTCAGTAAACAGGTATCTCTACAAGGGGTACTGCGATTATTCCTGGGCTACTCAGGTTCTTCCAGTCATAAATGTAAAAGAGGACATCGACAAGCTCAACACCTTCGTCATGGACTGCATACGTGCGGTCAAAACAGGCAAGAGAAAGGTCGGTGGTCTCGGATACGTGAAGACTCAGGCTGTAGGTTGCATAGACCGAGGTCGTGGAAGGAACGTGAAAGCCAACAGGGGTAAGACAGAGAGCGAAATCAAGGGGTATCTATCAATCGGTTGTGCCCAGAATGCCTTGCGAACGAGCAGGGCAGCGTACAACACATTGGTGAATACTCTGTAGATGAGCATCCTAGCGCAAGGATTTGCCGGAATGAAGACACGAGGTTTTAAATATCCCGGTTGCGGAGTACAGGGACCATCTCATACCTAGAGATGGTCCTCTGTTCGTCCTAAACCGGATATTATCAATCTGATATAGCTATGCGCAGTATCTTCTGACCGACAGACTCTGTAACCGAGCACACGGACGTGGGAGAAGGACGGACCGATTCAGGCGACGCCTCTATAACATCATCTGAACATCCGACAATGCATGGATGTTCATATAACCGCACAAGGCGTAGCTCATCAACGAAGTACAGAAATGTGACATTCCGTATGACCACCACCGGTGGCGCACACCACTAATCCCTGACGGATGGCTGAAGTTTATGCAACAGGTCTCTTAACCAGAGTAGTTGATCCTGGACGGCTGCGCTGTGGGCGCATTGTCCTGGATCACCTATTCTGGCGAATCCTGTGTCAAATCAGAAACATAAAGTATTGTGCCGAGCCATCGGTCATGGAACCACCCGAGCACGAGGGTAGTTTACGGAACTGTTACGAATCTCGCCGGCCTCCCCGGAACACTATCCGGGTATTCCGGCGATACATAACAGCTCAAATCAAACTGCTAGAGCTACGTGCCACGCTCTCAGATGAAAACAACGTTATTGCCAAACGAGGTACACGAGGATGTTGCGTATTTACAAACCCGCTGGTAAATAACGCGGGGAGGCATCCTTAGAGCAACGATGCTCCCCGCGTAAACCAGCTGGTTAAATCATCAGCCTATAGCAAGGCAACAGACATATGAGTGTACCTACAACAACCAAAGTGAATTGCATCACGACTTATCAAGAGTATGAGGTTTAATGTCACGTGAGTGGAATACCTGCGACGGCCGATATCTCCGCCGTCGCAGGTATCCAATCCACGGGACCTAATCGTGAACATATATCTATGCAACATAATACATGAGATAAGTCATGCGCATTGCAGCGATGTCTGGCAAGTTCTGAGAGTTCATCGAGCGTTTCATTGATTCTGAAGCCAAGGATGTGGAAGCGTACGCTTCCTGATGTTGGCTTCATAACAATGCCACTCCCTTAATCAAAAACTTAAAGCAATGCAACGTATCAGGTTGAGTCAGACTAGGTTATTGCGAGCCGAATATGGTGCGCAAGGAGAATAGATTGTACAATACTGTATCAATCATCCTGAGAATCACTGGATTATATCCAGGAGTCTCAGGACTTAGATACAGTATTTATCAAGACCTTATAGTTACGCAACAGATTCTCTGAGCGCACTTCTATTAACCAATATTTAAGAATTATGAACAGCAGATTACTAAAGAAGCTTGAGGAAATCAAGAAAGAGTACGAAACGTCAGAAGTTTGCATGGGCGAGATGCTTGATTCAGTAAGCGCAGACGGATTCTCTATCGAAGAGGCTCACTGGTTGTATATGCGTGCAATGGAGTGGGCGAACGGAGATAAATTCTATATCCACATCGGAGAAGACGAAGATGTACTGAGTAAGGATGAACTCGAAGAAGCCAATTTGATAGTGCTAGAATAAGCACTATCCCTATTAACCAATACAATAGAATTATGACATACGACGAGATTATCAATGCAGTTGAGAATGGTGCTAAGTTCACCATCAACTTCCAGAAGAGAACATGTAGGGTGAATGGTAAGATAGTGATGTCCGAGGAAGATAAGCCGAAAGATACACCTTACCTGACACATGCAGTAGTCCTGTTCACAATAGAGCAGAGATACAAGGCATACAAGTATTCTGTGCCGTCTGAACGCTCTGAATCACATCGCCGCTACTACTTCAAGGCTTTGCCTGAGAAAGAGCTCTCAGACGAAGATATGATGTACGGAGAGCGACGCGAGGTAGCCAGATGCAAGCTGGAGCTGCATGTACTGATTCAGCTTCTCAGAGGAAACCTCGCATGGGAGAACAGATGGGGAACATGGTTCTGGCGTTCCGAGAACGACAAAGACCTGATAATCCTCAGAGACTGGGTTGAGCCAAACAAGGGTGGGGCGTAAGCCTCATCCACTAGAGTTAAATAAATTTTTAGTATAACTAATTTAAATTATTAGAATTATGAAGCAGATTGTAACAATCACTGGTGAGAACTTGAACATCGTAACTAGCAATGTAGAGGCTACAGCAGCTACCGGTAAGAAAACCAAGGCACAGATGCGTCTTGAAGCTCTGAAGGCAGCAGGTGTTGACGTGAGCAAGTACTTCCCTCTCGGTGACGACCAGCTTGTCAAGATCGAGAATGGCGCAGCAGTTCCTGTAGACATGGATGATGCGACCATCGATGCGGTAGGCAAGCAGATTGTCGAGGGAGGATACGTAAGTAACTGGAAGCTCTTCCGCCGTTGGGTAATGAGCCAGATGTTCCACATGTTGAGAGACATGGATAAGAATTATCTGTCATTCAACGAGGTGTTGCAGCGCAAGGGATACGAGTACCAGTGGCACATGTTGGAGAACGAGCTGCATGCTCAGATGAAGATGTGTGACCACAAGGACTACGAGAACACCAAGGCGAGAAATCGTTGGTTCAACGGAGTTGTAGCACACGACATGGCTATTGACTATATTAACAAGCTTCGCAGCTACATTGACGACAAATGCATCTACACTACCAAGAAAGACAAGTACGGAAACGTGAAGAAGACTTACAAGCATACCTGCAAGGGTAATCCTTATATCCGTCTTCAGAACGAGGACATTTTTGTCGCAGACTTGGAGAGAAAGGTATACACTCCTCTCCGTGACCTTGCCAACAAGATGGGTGCTGTACCGACCTACAAGGAGCTCTACGATGCAGTTCGCGAGTTCAACAAGAACCGCAAGCATCTCGCATGGGATACCAAGCAGGCAGATGCATTCATTCATGCTTACAAAGGGTCTGGTTCCTACTACACGATGAGAAACCTCATTATGTTCCACGGAGCAAGATTCATGAAGAACGGACGAAAGATGTCAGAGTCCAATTCTCTGAAGGAACTTGAGTCTAAAGCCAAGCTCTACGATGAAGAGGGTTGGAGAATGCTTGGTATCCTCAAGCAGCTTATCAAGGACAATAATATCAGCGTCCAGGGCAAGATTCTTGAATGGAAGAAAGCCAAGAGCGAGAATAAGTAATCACCAGTAGGACGTAAGGTTCGCCGCCTAAAGCGTGGTGGCCCGGCAGCTTGTGTTTACAAGAGCTTCTGCAACGAAGGATCTCCTCCAGTGCATTCACTGGAGGTAATCCTTCGAGCTAAAGCTCTCTAGATCGAACTTATAGAGTAAGGCGCCAGCCGGGGACCATTCTAGCCAAAAGTCGGTTACTGATTCGGTAACCGATTCTATGTTTAACCAAATAAAATGAGGAATTATGAAGAAAATCAAGAAGATAATCTATGTAGACAAGCTTACTCCAGCACCCCTTGACAACAAGAATGTCATGCTGGACTGGTGGGAAGAGAATATGTTCGACGACGGAAGCTACGCATTCTCAGGTAATACGTATCTAGGATTCATTGCCGGTGTTCCGGTAATGGCCACAGTCAAGAGCAATGTTGTCGAGCTTAAATGCATCCCGCAGCCCTACAGAAGCACGGACAAGCTTGATGATTTCGGAAATGCAGTCATAAAAAACTTGACTGAAGACGAATGTCACCTAACGACCTACATGGTTCCGGCGTACAAGCAGTACATAGATGACGAGCGTGAGGGAGACGCAAAACTACTAATATCGTTCTCCATCTACGAAGACGAAGCGACGATTTCATTCCATTGGAACGTACCGAAAGATTAGCCAAACATGTCAGTCGTTAACAGCGGCTGACTACTCATATCATAACTAAATTTTGTTTAAATGGTTCAAAGCCGGTCTGTCGTGAGACACGCCGGTTTTTTGTTCCCCAAGTATTAACCAATCAAAATTAATGAATTATGGTAACAGCAAGAAGAGGTACAAAAATGCTCAAAGCTTCTGACATCATGAAGAGAAAGGGCATCGTCCAGAAACAGATGGACATGAACAAGTTCAACGAGGTTATAGAGAATTTCTTTATGGCACACGAGCCTAAGGATACGATTCTCCTTACGCCGAAGAGGTTCATTGAGATGGATAACCCGCCAGAGGGAGACTTCATCGACTATCTCGACGTGAACATATGGGCAAAAAAGAGTGAGGACCCAAATGACCCGTTCGACTTCATCGACTATCAGTACATGAAGAAGAACGGTATGCTTCGTCCTATCCTTATGGTGAACGAGCCATTCATCGGCAATGCTGCCGGGTGGCTGAGAGATTTTTGCGGATTCACTGTGAAGAGCAGAACACGAAAGAAGAAGAAAGAATACATCGTGTCTCTGCCGGTTTGACATACTCTCACCCCTGAAGGGATGAGATTCTTGGATGCAGGCGCACATGCGCCCTCCTTGCGGAAGGTGTCTTACTTGTGCTCTCCAATTCGGCAATGCCCTGCCGAAGAATATTCTGGGCAGCGAGAAGGTCACGGCTATGGACTGCGCCACACTCGGGGCAAGTCCATTGCCTATCCTTCAGCTGAAGCTGCTTGTTTACATATCCGCATGTACACGTCTTTGATGACGGGTAGAATCGGTCAATCTTATGGACGATGACACCATACTTGGAAGCCACGTACTCCAACTTGGTGACGAACTCACCGTGTGCAAGATCGCTCATCTTCCTGCCCCACAAGGCTGTCATGCCGGTGAGCTGGAGGTCTTCGATGAAGATACGGTCGTACTGCCGGCATAACTGATGGGCGAGCCGCCACTGGAAGGCGTTGCGCTGGTTGACAACCTTCTCGTGGTGTCTTTCGAGATCCTGACGTTTCCGTTCCCGGTTATGGGAACCTGGCACACACTTCAAGAGGTTCCGCGACTTACGCTGCAACTGGCGCAGTCCGCTCTTTAGAAACTGCGGGTTTTCAACCGTGGTTCCGTCGCTCATCGTCATGTAGGTCTTTAGGCCAAAGTCAATGCCTACGGATGCACCATTGTGTGTCTTTCCGAGGCTGACAGGGGCTTTATCAAGCACCATGATGATGAAATACTCTCCCAGTGGACTGCGCTTGACGGTGAGGGTCTTAACCTTGCCGTCGCAAGGTCTGCTCAGCGAGAATTTGAAACGCTTCTTTATTCTGTTTATCGTCAGCACGTTCCCGTTGATGGAATAACCTCCTTGTCGGAATACAAAAGAGGAGAAATCCTTCGCCCGTCTAAACTTTGGAGGTCGTGCTGCAAGATGCTTAAAGAAACGCAGATATGCGTCATCGAGACGGTCAAGAATCTCCTGCACCGTCTGCGAGTGCAATAGGTTTCGGTTGATGCGCTTTGCGAAATGCTTACGCATTCTGTTTATGCCGATATATTTGCCGTACATGCGGTAGTAGCGTTTCTGTAGCGCGAGTGCATGATTCCACACAAAAGCAGCCTCGCGGAGCATCTTATCCAGGTGCTTCGTCTTATCGGTGCGATAGAGTTTGTATTTGTATGAAATCATAAGCAAACGTTTTATGCTTACAAATATACAACTTTTTCTTCAACTTTGCAAATAAATTCAGAAAAATATGCACTTTCATCCCACACCTGAAGGTAGTGGGTATTCCCGCGCTAAATATCGTAAAGCCGAACAAGGCGTGGAACATTTTGTTTCACGCTCCTAGTATTAACCAATTAAAATTATAGATATGAATGATTTTTTAAAATTAGCTGAGGAATTAGACTGGAGTTATAATGTTGACGATACACCTAACGAAAGAGGTGAGGTTTGCGTCGAGTTAGAGAAGTATTCCCTACAAGACCAAGACTTCATCGCCACAATTTGGTTCGAGAATGGCAATAAGTCTGACTTCATGGATAAGTTGTATCAATATTATAGCGACTTCGATCCTGACGAGGAAGCCAGTAAATGGATTGGCGAGGATGGACATGGTGCTAACGGCGCGCCATACAAATTATCGGATATTTTGCAAGATATGGAGGATTGCAAGGATATGCTACTAGATTTATGGCACGAGTATTTTTACGATGAGTACCCAGAAAATCGTCCAAATGAGACCGACGAAGGGAAGCGACTCGCAGGAGAAATCGAGGAGAAATCCGGAAAGCATTACCACTCGTGCTCTCTACAGAATTATCCGAGCGGTAAGTACGGCGTTATCATTGATGGCTGCCAGAAGTTTCTATCGGAATGCAAGGAAGAGACATTAGCCTATATGAAAGGCGTGCTTACGGGCCTTGATATCGAAAGAAAAGACTAAGCCAAACAAGCCTGCCGGGAACGGTGGGCATCAAGTTAAACCAAAATATTAAGATTATGGATAGAAAAGAATTGAAAGACGAGATTGACGAGTTGCGTTCAGGTGTTAAGATGGAGCTAGCATGCACTATCCGCGAGATAATGTATGAGCACGGAATCATCCGCAAAGAGCTGAAACGTCCGGTTAAGTGCAGCGACGGGCTTTTCGAAGCTGTCCTCATTGAAACTAACGGCGAGGATACCGCTATCCCGACTATCACGCTACGTATGATGAGCTACAAAAGAGTGGTGAAGAGAGTATCCCCTATGGATTTTGAGATGGATTTCGAGTCGCTCGCCCGTATTGCCTACGAGCTAAACGATGAGCTCGAAAGTTAATTTAGCGTTAAAAACGGCAAAGGTGATGGTTTATAAAATAAACTTTGTTACCTTTGCACTATAAACCAAAAAGTTAGAATTATGACAGAAGAATTAAGAATCAAGACAAGAGACTGGGAACGACTTTTGACTCCTGTTCAGCAGGAGAAGTACAAGCTCGCTATCAAGCAGGGTTGGTTCGCCGATTATCACGGCAACGCGTGGAGGCACAACACCTTCTATGGAGCTTATATCTGGAAGTATCCGAAGTTCATCAAGGTCGTGAGAATGTTCGATGAGCTGTTGGGCCACAAGCCATTGTGGGAAGACATCACTGACGACAACCTCCGTGACCTCTTTGAGAAAATCAAGGAGAACTATGCTCCAAACTCCGCAAAGACCGTATGCGCCACCATCAAGGCGGTGATACGTGAGAACGATGCTACGAAAGAGATTAACAGCCCTACATTCGGAAAGATACTCAGAACGAAGGCTGTTCCTGTCCAGTCCGTCTATCTCTCGGATGAGGAGATAAACAGAATCATCAATTACAATCCAAGAGGACAGACGAAGAGATATGTTCAGCGCATGTTCCTGATGGAATGCCTCTGCGGCGCTCGCTACAGCGACTGCCAGAGAATAACTACCGAGAACATCGACGACACCGGTCACTTCCTCGTCTATGTGGCACAGAAGACCAAGACAGAGGTAAGGGTTCCACTCCACAAGAAGCTCCGTCCGTTCCTGGTATGCGGCACGGGTGTCGAGCCTCTCCCTGGCGAAATCAGCGAGATGACCTTCAACCGAACTCTTCGTGACATCTGCCGTGAATGCGGAATAGATGCGAACACGAAGGTGTTTAAGGCCGGAAGGGAGGAGACCGGAAAGAAGTACCGCTTCATCTCCTCACACACCGGCAGACGTTCGTTCGCCACGAATCTTTCCAAGAAAGGCGTACCATTGGAACAGATCGCCGTCATGATGGGCCATCTATCAAACGGCAAACCTAACATTCAGATGACGATGCGCTACATCGTCGGAAAGACGGAAATCGACAGCAACACCCTCAAGCTATTCGGAGTCTATGATAAGGACGACGACGAGCCAGATGAGGGACTAAGCCAAACTGGAGGTGGCCAATAGCCATCTCCTGCCATTATTAACTAAAAATGAGGAATTATGAAAAAAGAAGAAGCGATAGCTTATAAGGAAAGTCTCAAAAGTATGACAAAAGGTGAGCTTATCAAGAACTCCATGTCATTAAAGAGAAGGCTCGACAAGCTCTCTGGCATCTGCGATGTAGAAGATACGTACAGAGCGATGATAGAGCAGGGACAGGCAGAGCGCAAGGCAGAAAAACTTGAAAAGGAAGTTTCTTGCGTATCCGAAATCATCAAGAAGGAGCTCATTAGAAGAAAGGTGCGCTTCGAACCTTGGTTTTCGGCAACCCAGCTCACAAATTTACTGATAGATAGTATTAACCAATAAATTATAGAATTATGTTAACAGGACTTACAGAGAATCAGATTGAGGAAGGAAAGAAGCAGTGTGAGGAGAAATTCAAGCATGAACTTCTTGGCGTTTGGAAAGATGCAGCAGAGTACAAGATCAAGACGTATGATGATTTTGTTTATCAGCTCAGAATGCTCAACGAACGTTATGTTGATGAGGTGGAAGACTTCGACGACTTTCCTTCAGACATTGTTTTGGAGTGCGAGTACGACAGCATAGAGAAGTTCAAAGAAAAGATGAGCTTACAGCTGTATGCCCTTGGTCACCTAGATTCCATCTACGGAATGAAGTGCGAGGTTCCGCTTGATACCGAAAAGCTTGCGATTCCATTCCAGGTTATCTTCGGCGAGAAATAGTTGTCAAATGCGGAAAATAAGATATTTCTAGTTAATCATACTAGATTTTGTTTAAATGAGTGTCCTCTCTTGCCCGTGAGGGTAGGAGGGGATTTTTTAAAACGGCCCCGATTAGCCAAAAATAGGGAGCTTCGGCTCCTGTAATTAATAACCAAGCCCTACGCAACACGGTCAAGCGAATTTATATGAGTGAAAAACTAGTAGTAAAGATTCTCATGATAGCCGGAAATATTGCCGCTGTCGTGTCTGCATTGGTTGTCCTCTACAATCTAGGTGCAGCAATATTTGACTCGGACCTCAAAGCTTATGCTGCAATAGATAGAATCCCAATCGGCATTGCTTCCTTTCTATCATCCGTCGTACTCATCGGTTTCGCGTATATCGTAAAACACGTGTGCGAAGCCAAGGATTAATTCATACAACTAGCCGCTTGTCACTTAACAGATAGGCGGCTATTTTATTAAGATAACCACCCAAAAAGCAACGAAAATCACACTTTTTTCTTAAACTACGTTAATTGTAAATATTCTGTACTTTAATGAATATTGCAATCAGCTGTTTTTACTTCGCTTGAAACATTTAGCTATACCAGTATCTTTAAAACGTTTGTCCTCACTTTTTACTTTAATAAGTACGGTTTATGGTAAAAACAGAACTATTGCACGGAATAGAAAATCGTAGTATCTTTGCAGTGCTTGTTAGAAGTCACGCGCTAGCAAATAAATAAGTTTTATCTAGAAGTTGATTAGTTCAACTACAATGATATACCCTATCCAAAGTTTGGAGCGTGACCCAGACGGCGGATAGGGTTTTTCTTTACCCTATCTCAAAGTCCCAAGCAAAGACATACGAGGTTCAATCCGTGCAGTCCTCTTCGGAGTTATCGACCGATATATAAAACTGCTCTGTCAGGTAAGTTACATTATGGTTGTGTAAATCCCGCAACGTGTCACCTCACGACGGGTGCCCATATCAGAAATGAGAAAGCCGACCATAACGAGCAAAGCTCTGTGGGTGTCAGAAGACTTATGCTGGCTTTACAAGGAGTACGAACTACTATGGTATATTATATATATTGTAGTTGATAAAAAATAAGGTTCGGCTCGCTTGGCTATCCCATTTATTCTTATGGGTATAGAGGTGTTGTATATGTAAATGAAGAAAAACGTTAAACATTAGTTCTATGGCAAGAATAACAAGAAACAAAGCTGCCGAGATACTGGGAGTATCAAGACAGACTATAAGCAACTACATCAAGGAAGGCATCCTTGGAAGCTACGTAGGCGAACACGGCATCCTCTATGTCAACAGCGAGGATATCGAGAAATATGCTCAAAAATACAAGATGATTGCAGCAAACGAGAAGATGATTGACGAGAAGCTCAAGGAAGTCGAGTATCGCAAGCGCGCAATCAACGTAGAGCTCACTGAACTGAGAGACAGAGCTACCGCAAACGGCAAGCTGGCTGCAAACGCCGTAGGCATGCTGTTCGGTGTAATCAATACAATGTCGCATCTTGGTGTATTACCGAATCTTACCTATCGTGAGTCCAGTCTTCTGAAAGACATCATTAACGGAATGACCTATGATGAGCTGTCAATCAAGTACGGCGTGTCTGCAACGAGAATCAGGCAGATTGCAGAAAAGACTTGCAATAAACTCACCTACAACGAGAATATTGTAATTGCTGAGCTCTCAACGAACAGAGCCTTGCAGTATGAAGTTGAGCGCCTGAAGAAGGTAATCAAGTCTCTACAGGTAAGCTTCGACGAATACCGGCGCGCGAAAGGAGACAAGCCTGTCAGTAGCGCAGTACTTCCTCCGCTGATCCTTTCCAGGGATATAAATGACTGCGGATTCTCTGTCCGCATCCTGAATGCACTCAAAGCATTAGACGTATATACCGTAGGCGACCTGGTTCGTAATCTCCGCGGAAGGTCAGAGCTTATGAAGCTCAGGAATCTCGGCAATAAGAGCGTCTATTCCATCCTTGACTTCGTTGAGGAAAACAATCTTGACTTCAAGGAGAACGGAGAGTCTGAGGAAGACTTCTATATCAGGCTCAATAACAAGTTGTCAAACCAATAAATACATTAAGATATGAATAAGAAACTAAGATTGCTGGTGACTGCAAAGTGTCACAACAAGTGTCCGATGTGCTGCAACAACCAGTTCGACTTCGAGAAGATTCCGGTAGTTGACAGGCTGGACTATGATGAGATTAGTATCACTGGTGGAGAACCTCTTCTGCCTGGTAGCAGCCAGAAGACAACATGGCTTGTTGAAGGTATCAAGGCTGCGCAATACGCCATGGGCTTTCCAGAATCGAAGTTCTACCTCTATACTGCATTCTTCGATTTTGACATTCTCAGAGATTGCAGCTACGAGTTCGACGGAATTTGCCTCACGCCTCACAAGAAGGTGGATGTTGAAGAGTTTATCGACATCAACGCAAAGATGCTTGACTTGAAGAGAAATCATTGTGTTGACTGGAATTTCGACCCTGACTGCTCTCTTCGTCTCAACCTCTTCGCAGACATGAAGGCTCTTCTCCCTAAGGACATCGACCTGTCTATGTGGAAAGTGAAGGACATGGAGTGGGTGAAGGATTGTCCAGTTCCAGAGGGCGAGGACTTCCGAAGAATCAAGGAGCTGTTTTAGTTGATAATTAATTTTCTGAAGTTATGAAAGAAAGATTAAAAATGATTTTCGACCGCATCGACATCTTTGTCGTGTGCATCATTCTCGGCCTATGCCTGTGTATTGTGGAAGCCTTCATCGGAAACTGGGACGTGTCCGCTGATTGTGCCATCATGGTTTTTCTTGTTTCTGAAGTCTGTTACACCGACCGCTGCAACGAGAAACTGAAGAAGGAGCTAATTGAAGCTAACTGGAAGCTGAAGGATGCTGAGAGTGAACTGGAATCAGCCCATCTAGAGATTGTCAAAAAGAGCAAGCTCGTAAACCTCTATACACTACTGATGAAGCTGTGGCGGGAAAGATGGAAATGCGAACGCGCCAAGGTCAATTACTGCAAGCGCAAGATAACATCGAGACAACTTGTTGATGCGATGAATCATGAAGAGAAGGAGGAATCTGAGATTTCCGATAAAATCGTTGAACTTGACAAGGAACTTGGCGAATTCTACAAATAGATACTTGTCATAAAACAACTTTCCCCACGTCATGTTCCGATGGCGTGGGGGTTTTCTTTGTTAACCGTTCAGATAGTCGATGACTTTTCGGTTCGCCTCGTCTATCTTCTTGTTGTCGAACTGAATATATAATGAAGTGGTATCGTTGTCCCACTCGCTATGACCTAGAGCCTTGCCGATAACTTCCTTCGGGATATCAATGCTTGCCGCTATGGTGGCCCAGCTTCTTCTGGCAGTGTACCATATAATATCCTTGTGAAGCGGATTGATTTCTTTCTTGATCAAGGCTCCACGCTTATTCTTCTTCATCTCGGTAGGTCCGATTCTCTTCAGATAATCTCCAAGTGTTCTCCTGAAGCTTGATTCCTTCGTTCCGTCATCCAGGATGCACAGAAGATGGTCCTTTCCCTTATACTTCTTGATGATTTCCATCGCTTCCGGCTCAACCTTGATGTCGTAGAGCCTGCCGGTCTTGTTGCGCTTGTATTGGATGCGCCCTCTCTTGATGCAGTCGGCAGGGAGCTCTAGCAGGTCGGAGAGGTTGATGCCTATCAGATAGAATCCGAGCATGAACAGGTCACGGTACTTCTCCATGAAAGGCTCTACCGGAAAGTCACGATACTCCCTCATCTCCTCGGCACTCAGATACAGGTACTGCTGACGCTCCGTCTTGATGGAAAACTTACGGAAAGGATATTTGGTTGTAATCTCGTTATCTATGGCCCAGTTGAACACCGTACGTATGTTTCTGAGGTCAATGGCGATTCCACCGCTCATACGACCCTTCAGGAGCTCGTGTGCCTGAAATCTTTCGAGCCAGTCCCTGTCGATGTTGTCGAAATCCGCATGCTCATCGAAGGATTCAATCCTCTTCCTTGTTCTGAGGAATATCTCCTTTGTGCTGTCCTTGGCCTTGGTCTTGATGAACTCATCGATGTAGTAGAGGATATTCTTCTCTACAGATGCAGCCCTTCCGTTGATGATGGCTTTGATTTCGTCCTTCATCCTTGCTGCCGGAAGATCACCATTCATATAGACATATTCTTCCACGGACGCAAATAGCCTTGCTAGCATGGCCGTCTTGGCTCTTGCGTTCGGAACACTCTTCGGGAATACCATCCCGCTGAACTTGACGGTACTCGTGATGCCGGTATAGACCTGGAATCTCTTTCCCTGATAACTGATGATGAAGAAAACCTTTAGGGACTTTCCTTCAACGTACGTCTTGATGCTATTCATACTTACTCACAGATTTTACTCACAATTTTTACTCACAACTCAATTTTACTCACATATTACTCACAAAACTGCTCACATTGGCGTACATTATGCACGTTTTTGTACCTATTATGTGGGTGAAAATGATGAATTTTGATTATGTTTTTATAGTGAAAAACGATGTAAGTGGCTGATTATCAATACTTGAGCGAGATACGGGAGTCGAACCCGCCTCACAGGCTTGGGAAGACTATCGTATGTTTTGATAAAACGCTAACGCTCTGACACTTAGGGTTATCGAATAATGCTGCACTCACATATTACTTACAAATCCTATTCTATTTAACTTTCTTGAGAGTGTAATAGCTATTGTAAGTTGTGTGAAACCAAAGCTTTATTGTACCATCACTTTCAAAGTCTATGTCATGAGTTCTTGGCATGCTTGACTCCGATTTATATGTGTATAATGTAAAACCAGTTGCTTCGTAGTATTGCAAACTCCATTTTATAAACGACAAGTCTTCTTTTACGTCTTTCGTCATAAAAGGTTCTTTTCCGTCATAGTATACATAAGCAGTTGCTTCGCCAGTACACTTCGTTCTCTCGCTACTCATAAGCTCCAGATAGCAATCTCCCTCTATCCTGATTTTTGGATCATAAACTCCACCGCCAGAACCACCACCGATAACTTTCCATTTGCCGATGAGATAGTTTTCGTGCTCGTTCTGAATCTTCTGGTCGTTGATAGAAGAGTCATCGCTACTGCTGCATGATGCGAATGATGCTCCTGCAAGAAGTATCATTGCTGCTAATAATACCTTCTTCATAATCGTATATTTTATTATTTAACTTCTTCTAGTCCCGCATTGGTGTTGTTATGTAATGCGGCGCTCCACGTCCACCTGCTTTCTTTGCGGCGCATTGAGGGCAAAGCAACCCATAAGGTGTTATATAACCGAAGCTTCTGCCGTATCCGCATCGGTTACATATAAACTTGTGTCGAATCTTCCTACCTTCGCAAAGCTTGAACCTCGTAGTGTGCGAATTGGCTAACTCATGGCAAACCTTGGATGACATAGGATATAGTTTTGGTTGAAGTTTCACCCTTTTCTTATATTCGACTTTTGGTGCTTCGACATTTATTTCTGGTTGTTTTTGGTTTTGGGCCTTCCAACTCTTGTATGCGAATACTCGAATCATGTCTTCTGTCGCCCATGGTAACGCTTCTTTCACCTCTTTATATACATCTATATATACTTTCATTATTATAATGCCTTTAATGAGCCAAGTACCTTGAAAACCTTGGTGATGGCTTCTTTCTTTATTTCCTGGTCTTCGTACTCCTCGTTGATTGCGTGGAGGGTGAAATGTTCATTGTCGGAACCCCTACGGATGACCTTTACAGTCCTTAGGTCGTTCTTCGTCATTATTGCATAAATCTCATTCATAGGCAAAAATTCTGTCCAGTCAGGTATGACCTTCAAGGCAATGATGTCTCCATTACTTATTAGAGGCTTCATACTGTCTCCCGAAGCTCTGCACCAGAAATCAGTTCTCTCGTAACCTGGGACAGATATGTACTTCGTAGGGGTGTTCGGTGTATCATTGTACATCTCACAGAACCCTAATGCAAAGTCAACATCGTAGAACGGCTTTGCATCTTTACCATGAATCGCTTGTCCGACAGACTTGTCGATAGCCATATTAACTAGGCTTCTATCATACATTCTTACATCATCATCATATCGGCTTCCTTCTCCTGTTTCTAACCAATTTCGACTTATCTCCAACGTTTCGCTGATCTTGAGGTAGTCTTTGGCAGTGAAAGGCGTACTTCCTTTAAGCTTTCTGCTTAGATTAGACGATCCGAGACCGACTTTCTTTGCGAAAGCGTTAGGTGTTAACCCTAAGTCTTTGATGAGAATGTTAACTCTTTCGATAACTCCATTCATAATTCAAACCTTTTAGTTATGTATATGTAACTAAAACCGGTTAAAAGGTTAAGGTAAGTTAAGGGGGCGAACAAAAATCGAAAAAGACTTGCTTTGTCCGCCTTTTTGTATTACCTTTGCACTCGTGAACCGGTTCAAGCAATAAAGCAACACCGACACAAACGGAGGCGGATGCGACCGAAAGTGCCGTATCTTACATTAGCACTGCAAATATACAACTTTCCTGCGTCCCCTCCAAATTATTTTAGTTAATATTAAATAAAGCAAGATGAAAAAGTTGACAAAGTCAGACATTTTGAGCATAAAGCCCGGAAAAATCGAGGTTTTTGTGTTTGAGACAGCAAAAGCTATCATGTCGGCTCGACAGTATGCTTGGCTGATAGGTAAGACTGAACCGCCTGAAGGTGTGGCGAGATACAAGACGAAGGCTAACTTCGAGAACAAGACATTGGTTATCGAGGCGGTTCCGGTTGGGCAGTAAACTTTAAAAGTTAGATTATGGAGGAAATAGCTAGAAAAGAAACAATGACCTCACTAGAGATAGCTGAGGTTACAGGTAAGGAACATAAGCACGTGATGAGAGATATCCGTGTTTTGTTAATGCAAGGCGTATCAGGGTCCAATTTTGGACTATCATCTTACAAGCATCCTCAACCGAATGGAGGAACCAAAGATATTCCTTGTTACATTCTTACCAAAAAAGGATGCATGATTCTCGCAAGCGGATATGATGCTCTTCTTCGGGAGAAAATAATCAATCGATGGGAAGAACTAGAGATTCAGGTTAGAAAGAATGAGATTATAATGCCAAACTTCTCCAACCCTGCTGAAGCAGCGAGAGCGTGGGCCGACCAGTACGAGAAGAATCTTGCTCTGGAAGCTCATAACAAAGAACTGAAAGAAGAAAATCAGCATCTCGCTCCGAAGGGAGAATATTTCGACGATTTGGTGGCAAGAAATCTTCTTACGAACTTTACGAAGGTGGCGTATCAGCTAAACATAAAGCGAAAGACCTTTATAGATTGGCTGATAAGAGATAAATTTATTTATCGAGACCAGAAGAACAGGCTAGTTCCTTACGCCAAGTATGCTCATACATATTTCCATGTAAACGACGCGAAAGGGAAATATAGTAAATGGGCAGGCAACCAGACGCTGATAACACCGGAAGGAAAAGAGGCGTTTAGATTGCTCTACGAACGAAGAGGTGAAAATTTATTAGAGTTTAAAAAGTAAGGTTATGACACAAGAAGAAATTAATGATAAATTCATCAAGGAAAACCATTGTGAGAAATATCTTGCAAGGGATGTTTCAGAATTCAATCCAGATGTATCTTACGAAGTTCAGACTACAACGGGTTTTTGTGTTGATGAAAAAAAGAACCCAACTGAAGTTGCGGATGATTTAGTTTGTGTTACTATCTATGATAGTGATGAAAACGAGGAACTTGACGGAGCATCGATATTACTCAGTCGCAAAGAAACACTTTCCCTGATAGAGAAGTTGGCGAAAGCTGCTAGTTTGTTACGTAAAGAATATACAGATTAAGCCTATGCCTCGCAAGAAAGTATCAGTAGAGCCTGTCGAAAAGATATGGCTCTCAACAAAAGAGTTTGCCGAGTATATCGGCATGAGTACAGGCTATATACACGACTTAAGAAAGAGCGGTCAGATCCATCATTATATGATAGGTAACACCGCATTCTTCAAAAAGTCCGATATAGATGAGCTCATTGAAGAGCATAAAGTATGCTGAAATATTGGTATGGTTAAAGTTATAGATTTGTTTCATTTGCTCGTGAGGGCATGATTGTTAGTTATTAGTTTTTTGTTTACGTCTACAGCGGTAGACACTTTGGGGCGATGTCTGTTCGTTTAGCTTCTTTCGCCCCAATCAGACTGAGTAGCTCAGTTGGATAGAGCATCGTTTTCCTAAAACGAGGGTCGAAGGGTCCGAGTCCCTCCTCAGTCACACTCTTTTTTTAGTTCCGTTTAGTAGTTGAATTCCTCTCTGACGGCGCAAAGGTAAGTCCTTATACCTTATAAAGTAGGTCGTTCGGGCAGCGACAATCTTGCGTCAGATGAGAGTTTCATTGAGCGGACATGGAAGATAGTTCTTTGACATATTGATGCACAGAAATAGTATGCGTGGAAAAGAAGTAACTGGATAGCATCAATGGATGCCGGGACCCGGCGAAAGGACGCACGACATACGAAAATCCAGCTAATCTGCATCAAGTAAGCAGACGGACTACACCGGAACGAAGAATTGTCGGTGCAAGCACTGCCCAAAACGTTGCAGTCTGGTGAACATGGAAAAGTTCTGAAAATCCAAATGAAGTGAGAATTGCTCATTCATGATAAAAATCAAAGAGGAGACTGGTGTAATTGGAAGCACAGCGACAACTAGATGATACCGTTCTTATCGTCGTGAGATGGGGGTTCGAGTCCTCCGTCTCCTCCAAAAAGTAATTTATTTTATATTCAAATTTATCCGATTTAAATGCAGCTCGTCTGTGAAGATAGGCTGCACACATCGCAGGTTGGAGCAGTTGGTAGCTCGCTAGGTTCATGACCTAGAGGTCACAGATTCGAGTTCTGTACCTGCCACAAATGTTTTCATATACTTTAAATTAAAATTGAGGTGAAAGTTTTTTCTTTGCGTATCTGGTCTGAGAAGATAGGGTACGTCTATCCCTTTTAATAGATTATTTTTTATTTTCTGAGGAGAGTAGCTCAGTAGCAGAGCACCAGGGGAAGCCCCTTGGAGGTCGATGGTGCGAATCCATCCTCTCTTCCCAATTTTCTTTCGTTTTTCAAGAATTTTGATTGGTTAACTTATGTGTCGCCCAGTAGCTCAACTGCATAGAGCCGTGGTACTTTCCACGAGGTTGGGAGTTGGAGTCTCCTCTGGGCTTCCCAAGTAGGTATTTCTATATGTTTTTGCTTTAGCTGACAGAGGTCGGCGCTTTATATAAGTCATTTAATGTAATTTGAGTTGAGTATTAATCCTCTTGCTTGTGAAAGTAGGAGGTACAAGCCACATTAGCTCAGTTGGTCAGAGCAGCCTAACATGGTGGTTGGTCGTAGGTTCGAGTCCTGCATGTGGCTCACTTAATTGTGTGAGTGCCATAAATTTACAGTTTTTGATTATCTTTGGGAGTGAGGGAGTCAATTCTCCCTCCTCCCTTTAATATTGATTTCTACTCCATCTCACAAATAACCACGTGCAATCCTCTCCTGCCTTGCGTGGTTGGCTAAACGGAGAGGTTTTACTATAGATGAAAGTTAAAAACATAATAAGAATCAGTAAGGAAAACATTAATGCTCTTCGGAATCTGGAATGCGTTGAAAGCATAGAACAGAACGGAAGGGATATTACTGTTCGCCTTAAACCGGAACGTACGGACGGTAAGCTCGAAGCCCGAAAGGGTGAATATCTTATCCAGTGGGGTAACAAAATGTGGCAGAGGTACGGATCTGAGGCTATCAATCTGCTTTTTAAAAATCCCGGAGCGGAGGCCGGCAAGACATGGGACGCGTAGGTTCAAAGAAGTATTACGCTCCTGACGGGAACGAATACGATTCAAGAGAGGAGTATCTGTACTTGCAGACCATCCTCGATGATCCTGGCATAAGCTGCATCCACAGACAGGTAACCATCACGGCCATCAACTCGGTGTGGATGCTGAAACCAAAGCAACTTAAGACTAAGGTTAAGTACGAGAGAAGGTCACTGCTTTACGGGCATAACTATACTGCCGACTTCGTTTACCGGGAAGGCGATAAGATTGTGATATGCGATGTCAAAAGCCTCTACACCTCGAAGCTTAGGGAGTTTTCGATAACTACTAAGGCTGTGGTAGCAAGACTTATCGCCCACAACAGGAAACGTCACAACGGTGAGTCTGTCGTGATATTCCGCAAGGCTATCAAGATAAAGAAGAATGAATGGAAAATCGTTGATTATCCACCGTCCGACTGCTATATAATATAATAAGGTGTAAAATCTAAAAGATATGTGTATAATTTCCATTAGTTTACTAACCACAGTAGTTATGTTTGCTGCTGTATCATTCGTAGCACATCTTTTTGGTTGGGACCAGGAAGACTAGTTGTTAAATTCTAAATATTTTAAATTATGGACAAAGACAAAATTATCGTCAGTGTAGTAATTGACAAGCAGGCTCTTATTGACAAAGCATTCGACATCTCGAATGCTCATTCTGAGTTCAATGAGCTTAAGAAGGTTATCGAGGACAAAAAACAGTTTACTCGTGATGTCGACGAGTTTGATGATGAAGGCAAGAAGGAGAATAATACGAACCTCTTCGCCAACATCGCATTGGACATCATTCTCTGTGATTGCCCGGAGCTGGGTATCACAAAGCGCATCAAAGCGCAGGAGAACGCTTATCTCGACAATATCAAGAAGTTAGATGAGCTCAAGGAGAGAGTAAAAAACGGAGAGACGACCGGTCTTGAAGGCCTCTGTGAGTTATTGAAAGTAATGAAGGAGGGCGAGTAATAACACATTAATTCGTATAACAATGAGAGCAAAATCAGGTCCTTGGTTCGAAACCAAGATTAAGTATCAGAAAACTCAGGAAGACGGTTCAGAAAAGGTCGTTAGCGAGTGCTACATCGTTGAAGCTCTGTCTTGTACAGGTGCAGAAGCTTCTATCATCGAAGAAATGGCTGTCTATTCTAGTGGTGACATGAACGTCCCTAGCACAAAGGAGGCGAATTTCAAAGAGGTATTCTTCTCTGACAATAGTGAAGATGACAAATGGTACGCAGCAAAGCTCCAATTCATCACGATTGATGAAAAGAGTGAGAAGGAGAAGCGTAGTAATGTCAATTACCTCGTCCAGGCCAAGTCGCTTGCCCGTGCTCTTCGTTATGTTGATGAGGTGATGGGGAAGACAATGATCGACTACGATATCGTTGGCCTTAACGAGACTAAGGTTATGGATGTCTTCGAGCATGTAGCTCCATCTTCTTCTGAGTCTAAAGAAAATGAAGAATGACAGAAGTAGAAAACAGAATAGCAAGAATGCCCGCCAAGATGGCCTTTGCTGTACTTGACTTGCGTAAGGTACATGCGTGCCTCATGGAACTTCCACGGAGCAAGTCACTACAGCTGGCCAAAAAGGCGGCATACCTCAACTATATCGAAGGTGAGGGCAGAAAACTCGGTAAGATACCACTTCACTACGATTACGTCAACGAAAAAGGTGATGTGGCGACCGTTGAAACTTACTTCAGATATTTAGATAGAGTTCATTAATTTTAAAATCTATACAAATGGATATAGAGCAGTTAAACAAAACGCCTCATAATCAAATTTGCGATTTGGCAAGAGACAGATTCATCGAGGTGTACAATCAGAAGTTCGGAGAGGGCGGAGAAGTATTTTTCGAAGAGCAGAAGGCATTCTTCAACGAAGAACTTCTCAATGGCTCGTTCAAGGGCTATCTTGAAAAAGCCCCGTCACTGAATATTCATGATGCCTTCATGAACCTGGCAATTAACGGATTGTCTCTCGAAAAGGGAACTACGACACTCTGTTACCTCATGGGTTACAGTAACTACGACAAGAATACCAGACAAACGAATTATACGGCCAAGATCACCTATACTGGATATGGCGAGATTCTTCTTCGCCAGCGAGCCGGTCAAATTGTTCGTTGTGACAATCCTGTCGTAGTTTACAATTGTGACGATTTTCGTTTCGGTGAACGAGACGGTCATAAGTACGTTGATTACGCAAAGACTTATCCTCGACCTGAAAATTCATACATCGTTGCTTGTTACGTGAAGATTATTCTTCCGAATAATGCCTACGATTACTTCGTTCTTGACCGCGAAGGTATCGACCGTCTCCGTACGTATTCGGAGAAGTTCGGAGGTAAAGACCACAAAGCCAACGCTCTTTACGGCGGAAACTATGTCGGGAACGATGGCAGAACGTATTTCAGAGATATCGACACAGGCTTCCTTATCTCGAAGACATGCAAGCATGCGTTCAAGGGCTATCCTAAACTGAAGGTTGGTCTTGGAGCTCTTTTGCAGGCCGACATCGATATGCAGACTCAGCAGAAACCGTCTCAGGAAGCCTTTGGCGCCGGAGATACCGCACCGGAAGACAAAGGCGTCAAGGTAAAGGTTGACAGTGATTCACCATTTTAAAATTGTTATATATGGCAGAAAATACAGAATTGCAGTTGGTACAACAACAAGCCAACAATATTACAAGACAGATTGCAACGCTAAAATCTGATACGGAAAATGCGGTGCAAGCCAACAGGAAATCTTATGAGGCATGCGTGAATGCAGGTGAGTCTCTGTTGTTTGATATTGGCGTTTCCGGAATGAACGATGCTCTTGACGAGAGAGCCGCTGAGTTTATCAAGAAAGCTAAACTGACAGAGAAAGCAATGACGGAGAAACGTAAGGGTGTTACCCAAGTGTTCGATATTGTCCGTAAGGGTTTTACTATGATGGAGAACCTTATCTCTATCAAGAACACCGATTCTGTTGTCTATAAGATTCAGGAGAAGCGCAACGAGTATGCGGCATACAAGCTTGAACAGCAGCGTAAGGCTGAGCAGGAACGCATGCGCCAGGAGCGCATCAAGGAGGCCAAGATTAAGTTGAAGACTGATACGATTGATATTTTGAACAATCTCCTTACAGAGCATTCTTCTGCTGCTATCAACTCACTTAATAATACGTTCTCTCTTCTCACCCTTGATAACAAGGATGAAGTTAAGAAACGTATTGCAGAGTGTTCTGATGTTCTTGACCTCGGACATCTTTTCGTAAATAACAAGCCTTCATACTCTTCCGAAATTGATGAGAATGATGCCAAGGAGATTATGAATGGAGCCTACAAGGATGTTTCCGCTTCTCTTCTTTCATCTTATAAGCAGACCGTAAATGCTACGCGTGATGAGCTTCTTATGAAGTTTGACTCTAAGATTGCTGAACTTCTTGAAATCAAGAAGGCAGAAGAGGAGCGCAAGCGTAAGGAAGAGGAAGCTCGCAAGGCTGAAGAGGAGCGTAAGCGCAAAGAGGAGGAAGCACGTAAGGCTGCTGAGGAAGAGCGCAAGAAGCAGGAGGAAATTCAGTGTGTAAAGGATGAGGAAGAGCGTAAGCGCAAGGAGGCAGAGCTGAAAGCTGCTGAGGCTGAACGCAAGGCCAAGGAAGCAGAGCTGAAAGCTGCCGAGGAAGAGCGTAAGCGTAAAGAGGCGGAAGCTGCCGCTGCTGAGGCTGAACGCAAGGCAAAGGAAGATGCTATTCGTAAGGCTGATGAAGCCGCAAAGGAAGAGCAGCAGAGAAAGCTTGCAGCTGAGCAGGAGAAGCGTGATGCAGAGAATGCAGCCCAGCACGCTACTGCACAGGCTCAGTCGCTCTTTGCCCAGACTTCCGTTGGAGAAACCGGCAAGCAGAAAATCAAGGTAACAAAACGTCTTGTTGTTACCGACAAGAATGCTTGGCTCGACATCATTCAGCAGTGGTGGACGATCGAAGGCTCAAAGATGGCTCCTGATAAGCTTGCTTCTAAGTTGGAATTCATGCGTAAGGCTTGCGAGAAACACGCAAACAGCGAAGAAGAGTATATCGTTTCTCCTTATATTAAATATGAGGATGAGGTGACGGCTAAGTAATATGGCAGAACAACCGTTTGACCCTTATTATTCTCGTGGTGAGGTCTCCAATTCGGACCTCACTGCGTTGAAATTTGCCCTGAACCCGCAGCTCAACTTCGTAAAGGAAGAGGACAAGAGAAAGGCTTTCCATCTCGGAACTCTCGTTGACGCTCTCGTTACCGAACCGGAAAAGTGCAATCATTACGCCATGACGGTCGATGACGAGAAATATACGGAGAAGGATTGGAAATGGGGTCTAGATCGGCTTGCTGTTCTGAAGAAACAGGCCACGAAGGATAGGTTCCTTGATTTCGTCCTGAAGAATGCGGTCGGTCAGAAAACATTCATCAATCCGCATATGAAGATGGAATACCAGGGCTTCGAGTTCGAACTTCCGGTACGCTGCAAGTTTGACTGGTGGCTCGGGGAGTTCGGCGGTGATTTGAAGACCACCGCAGCTATGTCACAGGAGCAATTTGAGGCTCAGATCGATTTCGTCGATTGGGATAGAAGCCGTGCATGGTATATGGACCTTACGCACAGCATCGACCCAAGATACGGAAATCAGGACTTTATCTTTGCGGTCTCCAAGACCAAGAAGAAAGTATTCTATAAGAAGATTGAACGTGGTGACGAGTTGTATTTGCGTGGTAGGGAGAAGGCTCTTGAATGGGCTTTCCGCATGTGGTGTTTATTATAATTTATTATTATGTCAGATAAACCGAAATTATACGATTATCAAGAAGAAGGTGTGCGCATGGAGCTTGCCATGAAGCGCTGTATCAATGGCGATGACATGGGAACCGGTAAGACGGTTCAGTCTATCGTCGCCATTGAACGTGCAAAGGCAACTCCCTGCCTTGTTGTTTGCCCTGCTGCACTTAAGGTTAATTGGGAACGAGAGATAAAAAAGTTTACGAACCTCCGGCCTCTCATTCTTACCGATTCCGTCAATGCGACATACGGATATCATCTTACTAAGATGAACCTGTATGATGTAGTGATATGTAATTACGAGTCGCTCGCAAAATACTTCGTCGTAAGCCTCGGACCGAAACCGTTACGGCTGAAAAACTTCCTGTTTCGTGATGAACTGAAGATTATCAAGTCTGTGATTATCGACGAGTCTGCAAGAGTCAAGGATCCATCAACAAGGCAGTCTAAAATTATCATGGGACTGTGCCAGGATAAGGAGTATATCTATGAGCTTACAGGTACGCCCGTTGTCAATCACGCAACTGACCTGGCCTGCCAGCTTGCTATCCTCGGTCGTCTGAACGACGAGTTCGGAGGGTTTGGCGAGTTTTGTAACAGGTACGGTGAGAACGAGAATCTTGAAGAGCTTAACCGGAAGATACACGAAACTTGCTACTTCCGCAGAGAAAAGAAAGATGTTCTTAAGGATTTGCCGGATCTGACCAGAACGACCATCAGTGTCGCCCTCGACCCGGAAACGCAGGAAGAGTACGATACCTGTCAGAAAGACCTGCTCACGTTCCTTCTCGAATACAAGAGCTGCTCCGAGGAAGAGGCTAGGAAAAAGCTTAGAATGAAGGCTCTTGTCAGGTTTATGAACCTTCGCTCGATATCCGGGCGAGGGAAGATGAAGGCGACGATAGAGTTCCTTCATGATACCGAAGAACAGATAATCGTGTTCGCCGAGCATCGTGATGTCGTTAGTGCAATCAAGAAAGAGTTTCCTGACGAGGTTTGCACCGTAACCGGCTCTGATAGTCAGCAGCAGAAACAATGGGCTATTGATTCTTTTCAGGCTAGGAAAAAGAGAATCATCATCTGCTCCATCAAGGCGGCCGGCGTAGGTCTTACGCTTACGGCTTCTTCCAACGTGGTGTTCGTCGAACTCCCGTGGACGATGGCAGACTTGTCGCAGTGTGAATGCCGTGCCTATCGTAACGGTCAGAAGAATGCGGTTACATCGTGGATTCTCATGGGTTCAAATACCATCGACGGCTATCTTTATAGCTTGATTATGCAGAAAGGCTCAATAGCATCAAAGGTTACAGGCGAACAGGACTCCGCTATCAAGGATGCAGCCTACTTTGATGAGTTGGCCGATTTGGTTTTACAAAATTCTTTAAATAAAAAATAATGGAAATTCAAGGAAAAGTTATTGCCGTTTTACCTGAAAGAAGCGGCGTCTCTGCAAGAGGTGAGTGGAAGTCTCAGACTTATGTGATAGAAACACAAGAGCAATATCCTAAGAAGATGGCTTTTGATGTTTTTGGCGCAGATAGAATTGCTAGTTTTGGCATTCATTCCGGTGAGGTTATTAACGTTAGCTTTGATATTGATGCACATGAATATCAGGGCAGATATTTTAATCAGATTCGTGCTTGGAATGTTACTAAGGTGTCACAACAAGCTGCTGCACAAGCACCAGCAGGTGTAGCACAGCCATCTGCACCTTATACCCCACATGCACAACCGCAGCAACCACAATCTGGTGCTCCATCTTCTGATGCACAGTCTTCTGATGATTTACCCTTCTAGTGTAGAATTAATCAAACGAGCATTCAACGCTTATGTGGTTCAACCTGAAAAATGTGTTTGAACTGGAAACGTTTAGGGCAAAAGTAGCCAAGTTGGAGAGCAAAGGCGCTATGGTAGAGTTAAAAGAGAAACGTGGACGTTCTTTAAATCAGAACGCATACCTTCATTTACTTCTATCTGCATTCGGTCTCCAATACGGCTACACTCTGAACGAAGTTAAGACGCATTTCTACAAGTTAGTAGTGAATAAAGATATGTTCCTCAGAGAAGGGATTGATAAATTCACGGGAGAATGCTATAAGTATCTCCGTTCTTCTGCTGACCTTACGAAAGACGAAATGAGCAAATCAATTTCTGATTTCAAAGTATGGGCAAAAGAAGAAGCTGGATTTGATTTTCCTGATTCTGATGAATATATCGCACTACTGCATATTCAGCATGATATAGAAAGACAAAAAAATTACATACAATAGCTTATGATGTTACAAACTAATATACGTCAGAAGTCTAGCGAGTTGTTTCCTAATGACGCAGAGAAACAGAAAATCTTTTGTATGGGTGCTGCGTTCTCGTTAGGCAACGATTTATCAGACTTTGAGGAAGAAGTGCAACCGGAGGAGATTTACCCCTGTCAAGAAGCTCTCGATATGTGGCTTGCATACAAGAAAGAGAAACGTCAGAAGTATCAACCTCGTGGTCTTGCGGCTCTTAAAAAGAAGCTTTTAAAGATGTCGGGCGGAAATCCAGAATACGCAAAGGTTATCGTTGAGCATTCTATGGGAAACAACTATTCCGGGTTGTACGCTCCTAAAAACAATGGTGTAAACAGTTATGAACAACAGCAACGAACTTTCAACAAAATTAGTTCAATCCTTGCCGACTGAATGTAGCCAAGCGGTAGCAAAATATGGCAAACAATATGCGCTATTCTTAGACAAATATCCTACTCTGCAAAATCGAACAGATGCAATCACATCTGTATATGATTCTGTAGCTAGAGGCGGTATGTCGTTTGTTAGTATTGATAAGTACTTCAAAGAGGGTGCAAGCGAGTTTTGGATTAAGATAATGCTCATTGACTTGTTTATGGTTATTGGTGCTATTGATTCGACTACTCCTTATCAGTTCAAAGCTATGGCGCAGCGTATCAGACAAGAATACTATCACCTTACGCCTAGTGAACTTACTAGATTCTTTTATGAGTTTTCTATGGGCGAGTATGGTGAAATCTATGTAGGAAAGACAGTAAATCCTCAAAAACTTTTTATTGCTCTCGAAAAATACATGTGTAAGCTTTATGAAAAGAGAGCTGAAATTGATTCTCAAAAGTTAGCTGAGAAACAAAAGAAAGAAGATGAGGAATCTAGAAGAAATGCAATATCCTACGAAGAGCATTGCCGCTTAAATGGTGTTGATATTGAAAAATCACCTCTTGAAAAGCTAAAGAGAAAACTTGAAAAAGAATCAAAACGAGGCAAAAATGGCGGACGTAAGTAAAATGGCAGAGGAATGGCTCAATGAACATCCTGATGCGACAAAGAAAGAAATATGGGTGGCAGGTTATTGGCAATCTACCGATAACTGGTGCAACCGAACCAAGTAAATTTTAGAATTATGACACAGAAAGAACGTATCGAGAATGCTACCACAAAGCAAGCGGTAGTGTTCATCTGGATCTATTCCTGGGTTATTGTGAGAAACCTGGGAAGAGCAATCAACAAGGCAGTACACAAGCTGCCTTGGTTGTTCATCGTGGTAACGGTAGTAATATCATTTATCGTTAGCTTTATCTTTATCTCTAAGGCTAGGGCAGAACGAGATAGCTACAATCAAAAACTAGTTCACGCAACACGGCAACTTGATAGCTATGTGGCTGTATACGGAAACATTAAATCAAAGTAAATATGAAGAAATACAAACATACAATAGTGATGATCCTGCTTGTTATCGCAGCAATTATCGCAGGCTACGGATTTATCTGTTTCATGGTTGAACACATTTTCCTTTCGCTTCTGATGCTGTTCTGTATCAGCTGCGCATTGGCAGTAGAGAAGGAGGTGTAGGGATGTCGGCATATAATTTCACACCGAAAGGAGCATTCTTCATCAACTACAAGGAGCCTGACAGGGAAACAGTAGACCATATCACTTCGCTCTATTACCTCATTATCGGTTCTCTCGCCACAATCACGCAGACGGCAATCAAAGACTTACACGACAATCTCAGTGAGAGGAAGAACCTGTTTAAGCATGAACTTAAGTATCGCATAAAGGAGGCATTCTCCCGTTCCGAGACTCTTATAGGTATATTCAAGAAGTATACTACCGAGATTTCGCAGTATGAACTCTGGCTTGATATTACAGACAGCATGGAGGAAGACCTGAAGATTGACATACAGAGACTCTTCTATACGACCGACAACATTCTTCTGAAGAACAACATCAAGGAACACAAGCTTCAGGCGTATGCATGCGTAGCCTACAACCTGTCAATCATGCTGCACGATATGTGTACGAAGTTTGATGACGTTATGAGTGAACGTGGCATCAGTTCCGGCAGCATAAGACCTTGCGGAGAATTCATCCAGTCTATGTATGGTATGTATGCCTCGATGAGGGAGGTTGCCAGGATTCTCATACCGGACAAGGATGCTGAATACTTCAAGGAAGGCGGTCAGATTTACAGGGCTTTGCAGGTGGTTGCAATGAAGGTATGCAATCCGGAAAGGATAGACAACGCTGCCGACGAAGGACTGAAGCTTAATGGCGTTGACTACCATGGTGAAGAACATCAGAATAACGCATTCCTTCCTTGGAACGGCATTCAGGTTAACTTCCTGTCACGCAACTTTAACAAGATGTCTGATAAAGAACTTGCAAAGGCTCTAGGACGATCTGTTGGTGCAGTAAAGGCAAAAATGAGACAACTTAAACTAAAAAGAACGGAATAGTATGAGTGGAGGCGCATTTGATTATGCTCAGTACAGAATTGCTGACATATACACGGAAATAGAGGATGAAATCTACGGTCATCATCTTGATGATGAATTTGACGTAAATCGGTATATTGAAGATCATTGGTTAGAGGATTCCGAGAAAGAATACGTTCGTAAGCATCATCATACAATACCTAATCGTAGCGAGTATTCTAAGGAAACCATCAAGGAGTTCAAGAAAGGTATAGCTCTACTAAAGAAAGCCGAGGTTTACGCACAGCGCATTGACTGGTTACTTAGTGGCGATGATGGCGAAGATAGCTTTCATAAGCGTTTGAAACACGACTTGGAAGAATTAAAACGTAAAAAACAATAGCTTATGGAAGATTTACCTATAGGCTCAGAAATCATCTTGAAGGTGATTGAGACAGAGAAAGAACAATGTAATGGCTGTTTTTTCGATGAGATATGTAACAATATCTATGAGAATGTTTGTGGAGATTTTGACTGTAGCGCAAGCACTAGAAAAGACGGAAAGGCTGTTCAATTTAAAAGAGTGAAGTAATATGGAAGAAAAGATTAATATAGCGAAAATCCTAAAGGATAAGCCAGAAGGTACGAAACTCTGGACTGATATGTTTGGAAGTGTTACGTTATATGTCGTTACTGTTGCATGTGATGCTTTTCAAGTTAAGCATCATAATAAAGAGCCATGGTTCGATAAAGACGGTAAATTGTACAAGGAAGGAGTTTTGTGCATCTATCCTAGCAAATCAATGCGTGATTGGGAAAAGCTCACTTGGAAGGATGGAGATGTGTTGGTAAATAGTTCTGGTTTTAAACTATTCTTTGATAGATGGGCAAATGATGATTACACAAGGTTCTTTGGTAAGGTTAATCTTTTAGAAGATTCATTTAGTTACGAAACCGAAAAATATACTTTAGCATCAAAAGATGAAACTCTTGATACTTTGGAAATAGAAAAGCCTGAGTTCAAGGATGGGGATATAGTAGCCCTTGTGGTACGAAAATGTACACATATTGCTATATTCCAATCGAGACAAGAGGCATATATAGGATTCCATGCAGTTCTTTGCCAGAATGATGAGCTTCTTCTAGAAGAACCATTCAGAGAAGATGTTGGAGATATTGAACTTCGCCTTGCAACTGACTCCGAGAAGCAGCAACTCTTTGATGCTCTCGCAAAGAAAGGCAAGACTTGGGATGCTGAGAAGAAAACTATGGTGGACTTGAAGCCAAATGTTGAACTAAAGCCATTTGATAAGGTTTTGGTTAGAGATAGTAAATCAGATAATTGGCGTGCAAATTTGTTTGGTTATATAAACAAAGATAAATATTATCATTGCGTTTATGCTAATTGGGTATATTGCATTCCTTATGCTGGTAATGAATCATTGTTAGGTACAACTAAAGACGTGGAGGGATAGATATGAAGGAAATCAAAAGTAAGACAGTTCGTGACTATGTTATGTACGATATGGTGTGGAAGGTTGATTTGCCAAGTTTATTGAAAGAAATAGCTGAATGTTCAAAAAGCGTTCCTTATGCTAAGACTTTTAAGATTTTGGCACAGGTACTTAATGTACTCACAGAAAGAGCTATTGAGATAAATGACCCTGCACTTAACATCATTATGCTCAACCTTGGACTTTACGAAGGAGCGCATGATAAGAACGCTGGTGAGGTTATATCTAAACAACGCAAGTTGATTACTGATAACAAATAACGTGGATGGCTGATTTATGGATAATGAAGATTTAACGAATTGCGTACCTTGGTATTTTCCACCACGCTTTAAGTGTGAAGATATACAAGATGGTAAGACACAAAGAAGAATACGTAGAAAGAATCAACTTAGAAAAAGAAAGGGCAGACTATGATTGATAAAAACAAAATAGAAGCAGCAAAGGAAGAAATCTATGAAGATAGATTTCTGTTAAATGGCGAAGAAGTAGTCTTCGACAATGATGCTAAAGAGGAAATGTTCTACAAAGAGGACATCAAAGAAGCTATTGTACTAGGTGCTAAGTGGGCTATCAATGAGTTTATTAAAGACTTGTGGCATGCTATTGATGGAAATCCCAAAAAGTACCATAAATGTTTGGTAGAAGTTGTGTATCATAGACCACTCAACATGACGGATGAGATAGACTATGTTACTTCGCACCTAACAAACTTTGGTTGGGATGAATCTAGTTTTAAGCGCAGCGACTATACTATCAAGAGGTGGATATATATTGACGATTTGTTGAAAGGATGCAACCATGATTAAGCCAGTTACTATGTACTCTGTCGTTTGTGACAGATGTGGAAAGACCTTCATTGAAGAGTTTAATGGCATTGCGGCTTGGTTGGACGAAGGAACAGCCAAAGAGCAAGCAATGGAAAGCGAATGGGCGGAGATAGGCGATAAGCAATACTGCCCAGACTGCTATGAGTTTGACTATGAGTTAGATGAGTATGTTCCTAAAAAGAAAGGAGATTAATATGGAAGAAGTAAAGTACATTCCAGGAGATTTGGTGATGACAAACGGAGTACCACTAGGTACAGCTAAAGATGTCGTTTACCGAGTAACAACATCTGACCCATCAAAGACTTTGAGGTTAGATGATGGAACGGTTCTGAAAGGTGTTGTCCGCTTAGAGAACATCGAAGGCGCGGAATTTGGAGATAAAGGCTATCTCTTAGGTGACTGCTGTGCTTGGGTTAAGGATATTGTTCCGATTCCTATCACTCAGAAAATTCTATGTAAGAATAAATGGGAAGTAAATGCTATTGACTATGATTATAGCATCAATGATAAGCTATACTTTCGTGCGTTCCCAGCAGATAGAAAAGCAGGCTGTATTGAATTAGAAGTCTATAATAATATTGCTCCATCTGATAGCTATGACGTATGCCAAGATGATTTTTATCTTGGGGATATTTCATACGTGCATGACTTACAGCACCTTCTCTTTGGTTTAGGGCTTAACACAGAAATGGAGGTGTAGAAATGAATATAAACTTGACAATTCTCCTCGTAATAGGAGATATACTAATGTTAGCTGGAGCATACTTATTCTTACATGCAAAGGATTTTAAGTATAAGTTTCTAGGCTTTCTCCTTACGCTAATTGGTCTAGGGATTGCAGGTGTTACCCTCTACATATCCACGACACAAATGATTGTTTAACCGCCTTCGGGCATAAATAGATAGTAATATGCTTTGGAAAGTAAAATATTCAAATATACTTGATGAAGAAGAGTTTATCTACTACCCTTACCTTGATGATATGGGGCATGTTACTGACCCTTATCTGCTTTGGTATAATGAATTTAAAGCAGCAGGTAAGGATGTAGATACATATTTAGGCGCAGAAATTACGGAGTAACTAACCGTCCTTATAGGACATAAATATAAGTAATATGAATAAAAAAGTAATTGAGATTGTACGTAAGTATGTTGAGGAGCACTTGGATAAGAGTGACCCAAAACAAGAGTTTGAGGTGTTTGTAGTATGGCAGTGCTACATTCTCGGTAATGCGAAGTGGTTGTTATCAACAACTCTTCCAGATGGTATGTACTACGAGGTGACATACAACAAGGTCAAGGATGAGTTCTACCTTGATGCTTACAAGAAGTTTGAGAACCGTTGCATCCCAAACTAGTAACTAACCACCCTCTCCTGCAACAGGGAGAGGGTAAAAGAAGAGAATATGAAGAAAAGAAAGATAAGCAAGTGGCGCATTAAGCGTGGAGTAAACTTCCATGATGAAATGCGTAAAGGTAAGTATGGGTGGAATGAAGCTGCCCATCTAGGTTGGTTTTAATTAATGAGAATATGGCAGAGATTATTTACTTTGGAACAGATGGGTGTCCTGGGCATTATCCTATCGGAATTGATAAAACTTTGACAGGGACAGAATACGATATATGGCGTGAGTGCGACTGTGATGCTTGGATAAATAATATTCGAAAGAATCCTGGTCGCCACCTTATCAAACATCACGGAGAGGTTTATACTAATTATGGTGTTCCGTTTTCTGTAGATGACGACAGAGGTGGTAGTCATACCGAACTATTTTGGAAAGGCATTCATTCGGAAGAAGAAATCGTCAACTTGATAAAGAATAATCAGTTTTTGGCAAGACAATTTAAAAAAATATAGGATTAATTATGGACAGAAATCAAGCTAAAGAATTTTATCCTATTCTGCAAGCATTTGCGGAAGGTAAAGTAATAGAGATAAGAACTGACCCAAATTATGTTGGTAAAGGTTTGGAAGACATGAATGATTGGACAGAAATGAATGAGATTGAACACTGGAATAATATACAGTATCGTGTCAAGCCAGAGCCTACATACCGCCCTTTTGCAAATGCAGAAGAGTGCTGGGCAGAAATGTACAAACATGAGCCATTTGGGTGGGTGAAGACTAAAGACAAAGGAATTAGATTGTGTATGAGTGGATTGAATCAAAAAAGTGCGTTTACACAAGTTGGTTATAAATATGATGAAGCCTTTGATGAATTCATCTTTGCCGATGGTACTCCATTCGGTGTAAAAGTGGAGGAATAGTTATGGCAGCATGGTTAGCGGTTGATAAAGATGGTACAGAATGTATCTATGCAGACAAGAAGCCTCTTCGAGGTAAAGACAAGTGGGGGCCAGATTCATGGGACTATCGCTCTGATGAAGCTTTCTATGATTTCGTTGAAATTCCTAAAGGCTCAATCAAAAAACTCATCGGAAGAGAACTAAAATGGAGTGATTCGCCTGTTAAAATTTAGAAAGACTATGAGTAAAGTAGAAATGAAAAGAACACAACTATCAGAAAAGTTTGGTCTATATACAACTTGTGATTTTTTTTGTATGTTTGCACGTGGAAGAAGAAAAATTCCACCAGAAGCTTGCTATGACCCAAGAAGAGATATAGAGATAAGGGCACATTGCAGAGAAGCGGAAAACGCACTCGCTGCTCATTACAATATAAAATTAATAGATTAATAGTTATGGTTAAACCTTACAGAATCAAGCATAAGGCTAGTGGGTTGTACTACCAGCCTGCAAGCAATCATAGTAATCTTTCCAAGAATGGCAAGGTGTATATGACAAACAACTCACCATTACTAATAAATGACGGATATGATTATGTATCTATTAGTGTTAGAAAAGGCACGAATATACATAATATTTTAGAAAAGTTAATGCCCTTAAAAGGCGTAGAAGAATTCTTTGGAAAAGCGGTTTATTATCGTGTTCCAAAGAGTGAATTTGAAAAAGAAGAATTATAGCGTATGAAGAAGATAAGTTTTACTCTCAAATATCTTATAACCAAATACGATTGGTGCTTTTATTTCATTCCAAGTTTAATTGTATGGAAGCCTTATGATGGCGTTTGTGAAATTAATGTAGGCTTTCTGCTTTGGGAGTTTAATATTAGAATAAGAACTAAGAAGAAGTAACGTATGGAGAAACGAATAATTTTAGACGAACAAGATATTAACGTGTTTCACGAGGATGCGAAGATTTTACGCTGGGTATACGACTTAATGGTGAAAGAGTATCGTATAAGTGAATACTCTAAAAACATGCCCCGCTTCTCTAGAATAATTAATAAATTAGAGCAATTATAGCGTATGAAGATTAGATTAGCAAAGAAGATAATGAGGCACAATACGCCTTATTGGATATTTCGTTACCTCTGCTATAATCGCATATTATTACCAGGAGCTGGATATAAAGTCGATTTTAAAGACCACCGTATCATCAAGGCGATAAGTTTAACAAATCACTGGAATGCCCGTAGGTATATTAACGAATTGATAAAGTTCAATAAGAAGCATCCGTTCAAGCTAAGAGATGTTCAACGTGATGCAGAAAGATTAAAACAATGCAGCGTATTGAAATGTTGCGGTAACTGCTATTGGTTTGACAACGAAGACGTTTACGGCGCAGGATGGTGTTGTAATAACGAGCATGAATCATCTTGCGATCAAGTATGTGATGAACATGAATTTTAAACTTTAAATATTAAAATGGAAAAGATTTACAGACATTTCAAAGGAGGTTATTACAGATTTATTACTGAGGTCACTAATAGTGAGACTCAGGAGAAAGAAGTTGTTTATCAGGCTCTCTATGGGGAGCACAAGGTTTGGACTCGTCCTGCTGGTATGTTCTACGGAAAGGTGAACGTTGATGGCGTGGAGATTGATAGATTCACCGAGGTTGTTGGCGTGCCAGTCTTGTTTGAAAAGACAAACGAGAACGCTGTTATGCCATCCAAGGCGCATGATGATGATTTCTGTTATGACTGCTATGCAGTATCAGAGAAAGAGATTGCACCTAACGTGTGGAAATACGGTCTCGGATTTGCGTTACAGATTGAAAATCGTAACAAGCCTGTCGATATTTCAAGATGCTTTACGTTTCGTTGTCGATCTTCTGTATGGAAGACTGGTATGATTCTCAGTAACTGTGAAGGCACTATCGATGACTCCTATACCGGCGAGATTTCTGCCGTATTCTATCACGTCATGCCAAATATGCCCCGATACAAGGTTGGTGATAAAATCGTGCAATTCCACCTTGAAAAAAGTGAAAACATCATGTTTATAGAGACGGATGAATTAAACAAAACAGAGCGTGGTGATAACGGCTACGGCTCTTCTGATAAAAAGTAATACATGAATATCACAGATGAACAGAAAACTTACATAAAGGAACACCCTTACGAATCTCCTTACGCAATGGCCAAGAGCTTCGGTTGTGCAGTACAGACTGTTTACTGGTGGCTACATAGGCTGCATGGGGATTCGTTTAAGGACGCAAGAAAAGAGCAAAGAGAGAAGATCAGGGAATCTGTCCGTAAGCTATATCCGAATTACTCTTCTTCCGAAATTTCCAAAGAGCTTGGGATAACAAAGTCATGTGTAACAAACATAGCAAAGTCACTTGGCGTTGCTCATACCCAGGAAACGGAAGAAAGACTTCAGTTGAAATGTGCTCAGGCAATAGTAAGACCGGAGGTAATAGCTAAACGTTCTGAATCTCTAAAAAAGACGCTGAGGCTTGACAGGTACAGAGCAACGAATGGAATAAAACAGAAGACCCGACGCAAGTTCAAGACCATTCCGAGCAGATGTCTCTGTGCAAGGAACTATCTCTGCAATAAATACAACTACTTCTACGACAAAGATTACGGAGATCTGCTTACCATATTCTACGACAGCGAAACCAATATACTGAGTGAAAATCAGCAGAAACACTACGAGACGAAGTATGGTATCAAGTTCCTCCAGGGAGCTGAAGAATAATTAATAATTTCTGTGCATTATTATATGTTTAGGGGTGGCTACACATCGCGTGCGGTCACCCCTTTTTCTGTTTATAAATCAATAACCAAATAAAAACATTAGAAAAAACTAAGAACGTTTGTGTAGCTTTAATTTCCAGTATATCCAACCTAAAAATGCGAGAATGCCTATAAAAATGCAAACTGAAGCTATCTTACCTATATTCAAGAACGCTCTGTCGGTCTTTGATATTGGCTTCTCTATTTCAACTTTATATGGTATCGAATCTCGTACAATCAAGGTATCAGATTTATTTCTTACGATGTATCGGTCTTTATATTGAAGATGGTACTTATCCTTGAATACTGTATCACCTCTAATATAAACAGATACGCTATCATGCACATAGACGGAATCAGTCTTCAATAAAGAATCCGTCTTTAATACGACTCTATCTTTGTATTCTGTGATTGGAACATACTTGGTTGTAGTACATCTACAGAACATAGATAGAATCAGCATTGCTACTGAAATAGCAATTACAACTCTTGTTATCTTATCAATCAGTTTCATAAGCTTACTGAATTACAATCGTTACTTTTTCCTTTTTATCCCAAGCTGTCTTCATTGTCTGAATAAGCTTGTTTGTCCAGAATCGGGAATCGCTTACCCAACCTTTCTTATCATTCTTACCACAAAGAATGCACCCCTCTGTGTCTTTTGCTGAGTTGCCGGAATGAATACGGATACCATCGAACCCTGTTACATCCTTTAATAACGGTAACATCTTTTTGAATCTGTTAGAGTAGGTATATACGCATTCATAACTGCCGCTTGGTATTGCAGTCTGCCCATAAACCTTCTTCTTCTTGATTTCTTCAAGCTGCATATCTTGGCGCAATCCTCTATCAGCATCTTCAAGAGTATTGCAGCCGAACAATTCACCGTTGACGTAAAGACGACTGATAGTATAGCCATCCTTTTTCCAAGCTCTATCTATTGTAATTAACATGATTGATTTCCTTTCTGTTGTTTGTATGAGTTAAAAAATGATGACAGGAAAGGTATCCTCTCCAAAAAGTACAGTCCAAGGCAATAATGTAGAAAGTTCGCTACCATCCATGGTGGCGTACCTTTCTTGAATATCTCCATCATCTTTTGGGTGATATTCATGCCATAGAAGTAAATCACAACGTAGGTAATCATTGACACACATTGAATAGCTCCATCCATTTGCCCTTTCCATCTACCAATGGTATATACGGCTGCACATAGGACGAAGTATATCGTTGCGTGACCTACGCAAATAAGTGCCTTCTTGAGTTCAAATTTCTCACCTTTTGCTATCATACCACTAAGATATCCAAACACAAAGTTGAGAAAGAAAACCAAAGCCAATGTCTTCAATTCTCCATCAATAGGCTTTAAGTAGGCTACGACCGCTATCACGACCCCTACTAATAATTCTCTTAATCTTTCTGCCATTTTCGTTATCCTGAATAATTAATAAAAATAAAGTTTCGGTCTCTTTCTGCAAAGATAGCAAAAAAAACCGAAACTTTATTCAGAATAACGAAAAACTTTAGACATTCAAGTCGTAATATGGAAGTCTGCCACTTTCCAGGAAAGAAATACATTCATCGAAAATCTTTTGCTCGTAGTTGTACGTGTTGATCTTTGGGAACCATTTCTTTATCTTTGCGTCGTTACGTTTAACCATTTCGCCCCAAAGAACGCACCAGTCTTCGAGATTGATGTTGTCGTTCTTGACCTCATGCCAATAGTCTTTTGCCACATCTTTAGTATGAAGCTGACCGATGAGACAAAGATGCATATCTGCCATTTCTTCGTCATAATGACACGCGCCAATCTCTCCCTTGACCTGCTTCATCATGTCAAGCATTACGCTGTCGTTCATTCCGACCTCGCAACAATCTGCCATTATTGTGACGCAGTTCTTGATAGCCTGTATGTCATTGCTAGCTATAATGTCTTCGAATACCTTTTTCATAACCGTATATTTTTGATGTTACTTCAGAAAATAATCTCTGATGTCGTATACGCCATCCTTATCTTTCAACAAGTCGAGTGCAAGGTGGTTGGCATACTTAACCAGATGTTCTGTACCAATGTCCTTAACATCTTCCTTGCCGAGTATCTTAGCAATGGTGCATCCGTGATCGCTTACAACCTGATTCATTGCAACGTACAAAGCGTAATCGTTGTAATAAGGTTTCTCCTCTGTTGCAAGTCCGAGACCGGTCATAGCATTGAGCCACGTTTGCATATCCCAAGTTGCAGATGGATTCATACCGTTTACAATCTCAGATGCCTCCTTCTTGGTGAGATAGTTCTTCCACTTGATAGCACACAGCTTATCAAGATACTCTTGTGCCAACTCTGGGTGCTTCGATGCCATATCCTTCATCATGCAGCGCATCGTATCTCCGAATGTGCGCATATACTTTACATTAGTTGATGATGCCATCATTCCGTAAAGCTCATCAAACTTACTCATAATGTCTTTTGTTTCCATATCTTGTATATTTTAACCTATTATCAAATCTTTCAACTCTACAAAGTCCTCCTCTGTGAAGTTGATGCTTCGCTTGCTTCCAAAGAGGATAGCGATAAACGGATTGTCTGGCAGGTCGATGGATATTGTACCATTGTCAATATGCCCGTGAATAATACCAAAGTCAAAGTGGTAGTTTTCGACCACTTTAAGCATCTGCATCGCATCGGTAAAGATGGTATCTGCGTCAATATTTCCGTTCTCATCGGCAATGAATAGGGTAGCGTTGTCTATCGATTTATCCCACTTATCCTTATTCTTGGATATGATGTTGTGCGCCGCACGTTTCATATACACTGATGGTATGGCGAGCATCGGATTACCCTTAACCATATCATCAATCCTTGCGTCTGCCCATACGTCAACCGATTCAAGCAGTTTCTCTTTAAGTTCTGTTACGTTCATTTCTTAGTTTCTCCTTTCTTTGTTTTGTTGTACCAAACGAGATATTCTTGCCAAGTTTTGTCACTATGGTTAGTCATATAGTCGTTGAGCATAGCTGATTTTTGCTCCTCGGCTTGCGCTACTTCTTTTCTCAGTCGTTGCATCAAAGATAAGTGCTTCTTCAATGCTTCCTGTCCTTGCTGAGTGCTTTCAATACGAGGACGTATGATGCGCAATTCCTCGTCTTGTACGAGCTTAGAGACATATTGCAAGCTATTAACGTATTCCTGATTCTGCATCAAGTACTGACGTTGTGCGCCTGTAAGATTGTCTTCAATCTTGTCGATTTCATCCCATAAAGGGGTGGGTGACTGTTGCGCTTGCATATTGATAGATGCTCGCTTTTGTTGTATCGCCTCATACATCTTCTGTAGTTCGGCATCCATCATCTGCGGCTGCTGCTGACTTGTGCCCATATCAAGCAAAGGGCTGTTTCCAAAATTCATCATAATCAATATCTTTAAGTTGGTGATATGAGAGGTGAGAGGGCATCCACCAACGAGGGCAAACACCCCTCACCAACTCATTTTTTCTTAGTCCTTCTTACGGTCTTTGCCTTGCTACGCACCAGTGCTGGGCGTTGTGGTGGTTGTAGTGCCGCAGTTGCAGCCGCTGTAACTACCATATCCCTGGAGTACTGGAGTGTTCGGGAGCATCAACTGCCCTCGCAAGCAGTTGCAAGTGTTCTCCTTGACGTAAGCCATCATAAGCTTCTCCTTGTAAGGAGTGAGGGCTTCCATAATGGCTACCTTCTTGTCGAGGTCACAATACTTAGCTTGCAACGCATCGTACTGGTCTCTCTGATTCTTGTACAGACCGAAATCCGCATCAACCTGAGACTTGTAAAGACCGAACTCTGCCTCCATTGCACGGCGATTCTCAGCGTTGATAGCCTCAGTAGCACCCTTGTACATAGAGAACTTCTCTGCGATGTCATTCTCACGCATAGCGTAGAACTTGTTAGCTGTGTCGAGCTTCAAACCGAACATATCGGTGAGCAGCTTCACCTCATCAGCGCATTCCTTCTCCATTACCTCAAGGGCTGTAGGAGCAGTATTACTTGCAGTCATACCACCATAGGTGTTGATATTCACATTATCTGGCATACCATTACCAAGTGAGCCAAACACGCTACGGTTGTTACCGCCAAATAACCAAGCACCAAGACCGAGTGCAGTACCAGCTATACCAAGACCCAATCCTGTGCCTGCGATACCTTTAGAAGCATACTCATCATGCTTCTTTCCCTCTTCGTAGATTTTCTTCTCTACTACTTTTGCATCTGTCATTTCCATAATACAATCTTTTGAAATCCTTAATATTAACTAACACTATGTAATCGATTACGGATGCAAAGGTACGAAGAATAGGGGAGAGCAAATATAACTCTATCACACTTTCTTTTAGTAGCTGATTATCAGTGATTTAAGGTGATAGTAGGTAGTATCATATATCGTTACGTATAATTTAAGGCAAAAAGTGCGTATATTTTTCGGGGAAATATGTGTGTTTTTGTCTATTATATTGTACCAAATAAAAAAGAGAGGCAATCACTTACCTCTCTTGCTCTTTATGAAGTGAAGAATATCCCACTTCTTAAAATATCGAGTGTGTCCTCGTTTTTTGCACTCGCCATTCGGAATGTCGCCCCTAGCAACCATTCTATTCAATGTTGCATCAGAAACGTGAAGCTTCTCCTTGACCTCCTCGGTGCTCAACATAGGGTTGAGAGCATACGGCAGATAGTTCTCACAAAGGTCTTCTATCTCATCGCTGCTCATTCCGCAAGCAGTTACCTTCTCCCCTCTCTTCTCTTGCTCGTCTGCTCGAAAACAAGAATCCGATAACGATTTTAATAACACTCCCAAGGTGTGATAACCAAATAACTTTCCCATATCATTATAATCTAGAGATTAAACTTTGACAGCCCTTGCCTGAGAAATACTTATCGGCAAAACCATATACATAAAATATAATGGTCATTACAAGTATTACAACATTAGCTTCCACCATTTCGTTGGTGGTAAAAACATTCCAGTATACGATATGAATAGCATTTATCCCAAATAGGTAGATGATCATCGGAATACGCCATCTGTAGCAGAGCCAAAAGAATCTGCTCGCAATTATAAGCACAAGCGGATGGATGTAAACGGAAAAATAGATAAATGCTGCCGATACCCAATTCTCCTTAAACCATACGCACATTTCTTTTTCATGAGACGCAAATGTTACCATGCATGCAATATGAAAAAGCATGATAAACAGAGGCATCACTTCACAATAATACTTAAACCAAGTGAGTAGCTTTATGCTGTAGCCTCTACCTGCAAGGATAATGACGTTTATCATTTCGCTAACGTCCATGTCCTTAAACATTACTCTTGACAACTGTACAACACCGACTGATTGAACTAACCGATGGACTTCGTCTTTTTGTTCTTCTGTCATTGAAATACCTCCTTTTGTTTTTTTTGTTTATTATTTGTTCTTAGTTCCTCATTTTTAATAATAAGAAAAGTGCTGCAAAGATACACTTTTTAGCACAAAATCAACGGAAACGATAATATTTTTGTGTTAAACTTTGCGAAAAGTAACAATCTGAAAGTAAATGGCTGCAAAAATGGGGGGGGGTAAATTACAGATTGTAAATAAAAATGATGGGCGACCGAAATAATCAGCCGCCCACAATAAAGAAATATTCTCATTTTCTTTTACGTTACTTGCAGATGCAAGCGAGCATCTCCATGTCATCGAAGCTCTTCTCGCAAGCCTTGATAGCCTTAAGCAGCTCGGCTTCCTCGACCTCGGTGATTTCCACCTCGACCTCCTTGTCGGCGAGTTCGTTGAAGTATTCCATGGTCTTCTTGCTGAAGCCAGCGAAGTAGGCGTTCACCTCTTGCAAGAGGTCTGTGTCCTCCTTGGTGTAGGTGTAGCCCTCCTCCTTCATCTTGCGCTCGTTCTCCTGGGCGGTTTTGAGCTTGCCTTGCATTTCCTCGAACTTGTCATCCTTCAAGGACTCCTGCGCCTCCTCTTTGTCCTTGTCGAAGGTGTCGGCGATGGAACGGAGAGCCTTCATGTTCTTCCATACCGCCAGCATAGTTTCCTCACTCAAAGAGCTTGTCTTGAAGCCCTTCAATGTCTTGTAGGCGTTAACCGCCTCGATTGTCTTAATCTTTTTCATAAATTCGCTTGATTTATTGATAAATAAATTCGCTTACAAAGGTACAAAATAATTTGCACATACGCAAGCATTTAACACTTTAATATCTAAACAATTAGCAAGAAAGTGGGTGTTACTCACTTTTTCGTTTTCGCACCCACAAATCAAGCTAATTGTTACTCGTTCGCAGAGTCGGCAGCAATACCCTCCGACAACTCATTCACGTGCTCCTTGACATAGGCGGAGAAGGCGTTGATGTTGGTCACGGCATCAATCATCTTCTGCAAGTCGGAAGTGTTGTAGTTCACGTTCAAGTTGTCCGTGGAATACTGGCTGAACGTGGCAATCTGGTTGCCGTCGCCGTCCAACACCACACCGTTGTCTACACTCATAATGTTACCGTCACTGACGGCTACATTTCCCTTAACCTTGGTTGAATCGTTCACGATGTCAACCTCTCTCTTGAACTCTGTCATTTTACCTAATGTTACTTTCATAATTTTGTAGTTTGAAAAATTAATTAATACTGATTATACTTGTAAGGAACAAAGCCATCTTCGTTTATTGCCTTACCTCCTATGCTATATAGCTTTGTTCCATATAAGTTAATAATGGTGTTACCTTTTATCTTTAGCTGAATATCCAACTGCTTTGGTTGGTTTATCGTTGCATCATAATCACTAAATACATTTTTAAAGTGGAAACTAAAGTATTGGCTCTTTCCTTTTATGAGACTTAACGAACCAGCAGGGTTTTTGTCTATTTCCAGGTCTGACAAGTTATAGTCAGAACCTTCGTAACTTAGCTTTACATCCGTTAATTCATAAGAAGAATTTGTCAGCGGAGTGCCATAGAAAGTGATATAAAAATCTCTATATCTATTTACTGCCAAAATGAGATGTAGTCCATCTCCATATTCCTCTTCTAAATCTAATAATGTATAAAGGCTATAAGTTCCATAGCCTACACTTATTTGGTCTTTACTATCGGCTGTTATCAACGACAAGTCTTCCTCAAAGAAACTCCTGTAAAATACAGCGGATAAGGGATAAGAAGTCAGTTTCGCTTTACCATAACTATTTGGAATGGTTAAGAACTTATTGCCTTTAGCATTGCCCATTGCAAAGACAAAGTATTGCCTTCCTAATCCAACTGTTATTTGCGTTCCCACTCTTGCACCTTCTGCTATTGGAGAGTCCGAGCGAAAATAATTGAACGACTTGAAGTTTGGGTCTTTTGAATAAAATCCCCAAAGATAAAGGTCGTTATTGTCGAACAAACTAAACTTACTATACAGCAAGTCTTCGCCTTCCGTTATCCCCCACATGTATGTAGGCGTTACTTGCACATTAACCGAAACCTCCTTATCATAATTCATGTAAAAAGGTGGATAATTCTTATTCTTATATCCTACAAAGTCTCCTAATCGGTATGGAGAATTAACTCCTCCCGTAGGATGAGCATAAACCCAATCATCATTACCTTTAAGTATCGCCTGTATAATGTTACTCATGGCTGTTGTGTCGTTCGTATAACTGCTATCTCCTTCCACGATTACGGGAGACAAGCCATAATTTCCATTACCTTTGCCGTCATTACTATCGAAATTAGCCTTGTAAACTACAGGCTTGTGTTCCGCCCACTTGTCTATATTGTCGCTCTTGCAGAGGGTAGCAAGGTCGTTGCTACTCTCTCCAAGTACACTTTTTACATCATCTATGCTTACTGGAGCACTGATGATTCCATTGTTCAAACTCATAATCTATCACTTTTTAATTGTTCAACTTCGTTTTCCAAGTCTCTCACTCTTCGCTTCAAGCGGCTCACCTCATCGTCAACTTGCTCGATAGCACCAAAGGCAACGGCAATCAGCTTTGGAGACCAATAGTTGATTTTGAGGAAGCCCTTGTCGTCTTTCTCCACAAGGTCTTGCATGAAGGTGTTGTGAAGAACCCTTTGGGCAATCCAACCGATGCTATCCTTGTTGTCGGCATTGTATCGGAATGCAACCGTGCCACCCATCGCCTTGATGATAGCCAAGCTGTCAACGCCGTGTATGTTGTGCTTCAAGCGTTCATCGGAAGACTGATAAGCTGTTATGCCGCCTGTTGTCTTGATAGAGCCTTTGTTAAAAGTCCAAGTATATTCCGAAGCTCCTGTTTGAGAGACGCTGAGACTAGCAGCACGATAAGTTACGTCAAAACCACCAGTTGCTACCATTGATATTGTACCATTTCCACCATCGATGGTTATACCTTGTCTGCTAGTAAGCCCTATGTTACCATAAGCATCTAAAGCTAAAGTGGCTTCATTAAATGTAATGGAACTATAATAAGGTGAGCCACCACTATGATATTCTCGTATAACATTCCCCGAAAGCAACAAAGCTTTGCCTGGTGTAGAAGAAGTAATACTATTAGCAGTATAAATACTTGGACAATAAATTCTCTTAAACGAACCAGAACCATCTATACTTATCAGCCAATTATTAGTATCATCTCCATTATCATCTGTGTCCCAATTACCAATATCCGAAACTAATACGTGTCCACTATTATCAGAAGAGCCAATACGAAGATAATCATTGCTATTATCACAATGTATTTGAAAGCTGTCGGAATCTGAATCAAACAGTATTGTATCTATTGCCTTAAGCTGAAGTTTACCATAACTCTGCGCATTATTTGCGTTGAACACACTTCCGTCCGCAATGCCAAGGTAGACAGTCTTGTTGATATGAGTGTACTTCAATCCTGCCCACTGATCCCAATTCCAGTTTGTCTCGCCAAAGCGAATAGCCGCACCTGTGTTGAAAATAACTTGCGCATCAATGGCACTAATAGGAGTTGACTTGTTGCCAATCTTAAGCGCACCATTCTGCAAGGTGGTACTGATGGTGTTGCTTGCGCTGATGGTGGTCGCACCGCTCAAAGCACCGCTCACGTTAGCCGTTCCGTTGAACGACTGTCCCCAGATGGTTCTTGCGGTTTGAAGTTTCGTGGCACTGGCTACATTGTCCGATGTAAGTGCCAAGGTTCCTGTCGCCGTTGGAAGCGTTACCACATTGCGGTGGTTGCCGTTGGTCTGCAACCTAACAGAGTAATCACTACCTGTAGTATTGTCATGGTGAAAATCAATGTAATGTCCAAGCTCTATCACGCCATCAGTTCCAATTACAGGAATCTTGCCATACGGCTTGCTACTTCCTGACTGAGCATGATAGCCGTCCACTGTGTCGCAATTCGTGGCGTAGGCAGCTGTCAACGTCTTATTCGTTCCACCAATGGTAATCGAGATGTTGTTCCCACTATTGGACAGATTAGTAAACAAGCCAGAGGCATGAACCCCATCCAACGTGTCGGCATTTCCTGCATTGCTCGCATAGTTGACGGTCAGCGTCTTGTTTGTTCCTCCGACCGTTATAGACAAGCTGTTTCCGCTGTTAGACAAGTTCGTAAACAATCCGTTGGCGTGTATTCCGTCCACCATGTCCGCATTATGCACCGTTGCCACGTCAGAGCCTTGTGCGATGCTTGTGTAGGCTTGGTTGTGAATGGCGGTCGCTGCGTCCTCAATGGTTGCGTATGCCTCGGTATGGCTTGCAGCGTTGCTTGTCTCCGTGCTATTAACCAAGGTGAATCTCTTGCCCAAGCCACCACGCTGGTCTTGCAACGTTCTGATTACAACAGAAGCATGTGCGGCACGCATCTTAAGGAACACATCATAGTATGCCTTGCCAGTGGTCTTGTACATTGCAATCTTCAAGCTGTCCAATCCGTAGCCGTTGCGAGAAATCCACTGAATGCTACAACTTGCGTTTGCACCTGTGGAGAGGTTATCCGTTCTTATGTAGACTCTGGCTATTCCATAAGAGCCGCCAATGAAGCCTTCAGAGATATAGAGTAAGATGCAGCCATCTGAATAATTACCTGTAAGCTCATTCACCTTAGCTATTCTTCGCCAAGGATAAGTGTTGGTGTTGCCGACGATTGCATTACAATAGCTCATGTAGCCATTGATGGTGATGTTGGCAGAGCCATCGAAGTTGGCATTACCCATAAGGTCGCCGTTAAGGGCGATGTTCCTAGCCGTCACCAACTTTGTCGCTGAGTACACTTGCATGTTCGCCAACGATTTAGCAACCGTTCCGATTGTCATGCTCACTCCATTGTTCGTGTTGCTCAAAGCGGTGAATATGCCGTTGAGATGGACATTATCCAACTTATCCGCATTGGAGATTGTCTTGCTGTTAATGTAACCCCATATTGCCGATGCTGGTCTCCTATATATCCTATTCTTGGCGTTGCTGTCGTTGAATCCATTGTTGCTCGCATAGGAAGTAAGAATCTCCGTCTTGTCGGTCAAGTTCGCTGTGGCTGTTGATATGGAAGCTATCAAGTCCGTGTCCGCAACGGTCACATCAGCCGAACCATTGAATGACTTGCCGAAGACCGAAAGGGAGTGGTTCACCTTGGTTGCTGTTGCGGCGTTACCTGTGATGCTTGCGCTAGCTGTAATGAATCCTGCTCCATTCGTCAATTGGTTCGTGTTGTTCGGAATGCTTATGCTTTTTGCTGCACTACCATCATAGCTTCCGCTTGAATATCCGCTCCATGAGAGGGCACTTGGGTTCTTCAACGAAGATGGTCTATCCGTGATGTCTGCCCACTTGTGGGTATGCCCACTTAGGCTAAACGTGCTACCCTTAACCACGCTGATAGTAGTGCCGCTCTTGCTGATGGAAGTCACGGCATTTCCGCTTCCGCTCACGCTAACGTTCATTGCCGAGCCACCCTCCAAGCTAGTAACCTTGTTGTAAAGCTGCTTTATAGACCAAGCACTGGCCAAGAAAGATGATTCCATCTTGGTAGTGTCGGAACTTCCATTCGTAGCGTTAGGCATCTTGATAGCGGAGTCCCATGCGAGAACGCTACCGCTCAATCCACCGCCACTTCCAGCAGAGCTAGTTCCGTATGCGCTTATTCCACCTGTGGCATAGAGGTTTCCGTTGACCTTCAAGTTACCGTCCGAATCCTTCTCCAAGACGATGCCGTTGATGTTCACCTTGGTTGTTGTGTAGATGTCGCCAACAACATGCAGCTTGTAAGATGGTGAGGCCGTTCCGATGCCGACGTTACCATTCACGCTAAGTTTGTTGGAGAGGAATACATTCTTGCCACCAAAGCTGCGAATCCAAGTGTTGTCGCTCATGTACCAACCACCGCCGTAGTCTTCACTATACCAACCTGTGCTTCCCTTGCTTCTGAACCAGTTGTTTGTGTAGATAGTTCCTGCTGGTGCTGCGGAAGTATTGATGTTGCCCACACCTGTCATGTTGCCGCTCACGTTTGCCGTTCCGTTGAACGACTGTCCCCAGATGGTTCTTGCGGTTTGAAGTTTCGTGG
>ERZ1035027.45-NODE-45-length-88346-cov-367.055974_pt1 | contig 88346 bp, 133 predicted proteins | sample MGYA00520604_ERZ1035027 | MGnify/ENA primary metagenome ERZ1035027 (study PRJEB33766, sample SAMN09781743) | gut metagenome | biome: gut microbiome | host: Homo sapiens | place: Madagascar | study: EMG produced TPA metagenomics assembly of the PRJNA485056 data...
CATAAAGTTTCTACTACCTTTGTTCTTGTAGTTTTTGTTGCAGGGTCATATTCATAATGAATAGATTTTGCCACACCTTTTTTGTTGGTAAAATAAACAACTCTACCACCATCATAGAAACGATATACGGTTATACCATCCACAACAAATAGCTTCTCTACCTTAATTTCATTAATAGAGTCTGATGTTGGAATATTAATTCCTTTGTTCTCGGTAAGCCTTCTCAAACACGTCCTTGGGAGACCAACTTTCATAACCGCCTTCATAGACAACTTTATAGCCGTCTTCACGGTTCATTGACCTTGGCACAGCCTCATCTTTAAGCATCAACTCGCCACGCTGGAGTGGCATATACAACTTTTGTTCCAATATACTTTTCCATATCAATTTATTTTATATCCTCATAGAGGATGGTTAGTTACTCTACTACTTTCTCAAGGGAAAAATAATCAATTCCCCAAGCTTCGTTTGCGTATTGATAAGGTTCTCCGTTTTTCTTTATTTTTCGGATAAGAAAATGAACCTTGATTTCATTCTTGCCAAGAGATATGGCATCTTTTAGACGTTCTATGATAAAGATATTGCCATCTTTATCTTTCACCTTGTCACCTTTCTGAAAAGGTAACAAACTTAGAAAGTCGTCCATTATATCATTCTTCTTTTTGCGAAGCTCTGATATTTGTGAATCCGCCATCTTTAAATAACCTTCTGTATTCTGTAATTCGTTGTATAATTCTATTTTTGTCATATTACTTATATTTATGCCCGAAGGCGGTTAATACTTTGTGATTTCAAATTGGTCGTAAAGCGGTGATTTCTTAATATGAGGTATAGAACCCAATCCGTTGTTACCTGTTACTATCACTATCTCCATATCACCTTCATTATCACAAAGGTCTTGAAGCTGTTGAATAAATTCACTTATAAGCATTCTATCATATTTTTATGCCCGAAGGCAATTAATAATTGCGTATTATCTCAACTTTCCACTCCTTAGAAGAGAACTTCTTTTTGAGGTTTTTAATTAAACTCTCGATCTCTTGAAGAGATTCAAAGGCATTAACTAAATCCCCTACTTGATACCAATAGCCCCATCTGTCTGGTTGCTTATCTATCTCCTTTTGAGTGAGTGGTCTAACAAACTCCCCTTTGATGGTTTGATATTCATTTGGAATTTCAATTCCACCCAAATATCCACTTACCGAGCTGTTACCACACACATTGCTTACTTTAATATACAATTTTGCGTAATAATGTATTGCTCCACCACAAAGACCACAAAAAGAACTAATTTCGATATTCATGAGTCTTTTTTTGTCTTTAGTATAGCTACCCATAGTTGTATATGTTTTATCAGAAAGATCAAACTGAAATCCTTCTCCAATATTCTGAGGAATAACCCCAGTTATCTTAGATATATCATATCCATTTTCTATTCGTAAATAGCTGTTTGTATTCATACGCTTTGCTTCTTGTGCCCGAAGGCGTTAATCACCATATTTATATAATTCTTCTCCACCACTTGAATCATACCCACAACAAGGACAAACCCATCCATCTATTATAACGGATTTTTTACACTTAGGGCATAAGCCTCTTACTTTATTAAAACTTTCTAAAGCATATTGGCAAGCTTTCAAATACTCTAATTCATCTTCGTCAGCTTGATTATCAATAAGTGCCTTATATTCATCCTTATCTAAAACTACAACTTCTAATGCCATACTACACCTCCATTTCTGAATTAAGTCCTAAACCGAAGAGAAGGTGCTGGAGTTCGTGAATATACTTTATTGTAAAAAGCATGGTCTTCTCATTTATGTAAGCATATATACCATCTTCTGTAAATTCAAGTACTACATAATTTGCATTTTTTATCTTTAAAGCATACTTACCATTTATGGACTTCCATTCATTCTTCTCTAGAATCTCTGGAGTGAGAGGGATTGGTGCTATAGCATCCTCTCTAATCCAACCATAATCTCCATCTCTATAATAGAATAATTTAGTACCTTTTAAATAAGAACTTGTAATTCTTATTATTTCTTTTTTGTGGTTATACACAATATCTCCTGGTATATACTTAGGATTAAAATTTATTACCATACTACTTTCCTTTTGAATGTTTATACTTCTTTATAGCATCCTTCTTAGAGGATGCCATAATCTTCACACCCTTAACGACAAACTCATGCTGCGCCTTTGGCTGACACTTCTGCTTATCAGAAGGAATATTGCCTCTTGGTGCGTCAAGTCTAGGACTTGAACACCCGAAAATATCATTTTGTGCATAAGCTGCCGTAGCAGCCATTATTAACGCCATTCTCATTAAATTTCTACTCATTCTTATCTCCTTTCTTTTTAGGAACATACTCATCCAACTTTTCATCAAACTCATAGCAGTCTGGGCAGTAGTGCTTATCACCAATCTCCGCCCATTCGCTTTCCATTGCTTGCTCTTTTGCAGTTCCTTCGTCCAACCAAGCCCCAATGCCATTAAACTCATCAATGAAGGTCTTTCCACATCTATCACATATTACAGAATACATAGTAACTGGCTTAATCATGCTTACCTCCTTTCATAATCAAATCAAACAACTCATCTATGAATATCCAATCAGTCAAATGGTACGCCTTGACTTCCTCGTTCCACATTTCTTGATATGTGTCGCAAGTGGTTTTGTCAAGCTCATCGTTCATATCGTAGAGCTTTCTATAACCGATTTCTTTTGAGAACGCAAGAACCTTTCCATTGTCATTACGTGGAACTTCGCTAGCTGGATGAAACAAGTCCTTCAAGAACTCATTGATAGCCCACTTGGCACCATGTCTAAACCCCTCTGCTATAAACGGAGCATCCTGTGAAGCAGGATATCTATTGTTGCAATAATATCTTGCAGCATCTTCTATTTTTTTATCATCTATCATAATCTACCCTTTCTTTTTCTAAGTTGATTCTTTCTACGCATTCTTCTTTGCGTCTTACCATCTTGTATATCTTCACACTTTAAGTGTGATTGACAATACCAAGGTATGCAATTCGTTAAATCCTCATTGACCATAATTAGTCCTCCTCTTTTTTGTTATCAGTAATCAACTTGCGTAATTGAGATATAACCTCATCTACGTTCTTATCATGTGCTCCTTCGTAAAGTCCGAGACGAAGCATAATGATGTTTAGTACAGGGTCGTTAATCTCAATAGCCCTTTCTGTGAGTACATTAAGTACTTGTGCTAGAATCCTAAAAGATGCAGCATAAGGAACATTAGTTGAACACTCAGAAATTTCTTTCAAAAACCTTGGTAAATCAACCTTCCATGCCATATCGTCCATAACATAGTTCTGAACATTCTTGCTTTTGATTTCCTTCATACCTAGCCCTCCACGTCTTTAGTTGTACCTAACAATGATTCATTGCCGATGTAAGGAATGCAATATACCCAATTAGCATAAACGCAATGGTAATATTCATCTTTGTCTATATAACCCAACAAATTTGCACGCCACTTTTCTGATTTACTATCTCTAACCAACACCTTATCGAATGGTTTTAGCTCAACCTTTGGCTTCAAGTCAACAATCTGCTTCTTCTCAGCATCCCAAGCCTTGCCTTCCTTTTCGAGAGCATCAAAGAGCTGCTGTTTCTCTTCTTCTGTAGCAAATCTATACTCTTCAGATGATTCCACCTCATCGGCAAACAATAATCCAACCATTTCATTTAGAGAAACATAGAAACTAAGGGTATGCTTATAAATCTTTCGGCATATTGCTACTGATTTTCCATATACCACTATATCCCCATCCTTGAACTCAAGCTGCTTTTCAATCTCCAAAGTTTCAAGATTGAGCTTGCCGTCCAAGTGTTCCTCAATGGTTTTGATGTAAGTCTGAGCAACATCATCGGATGCTTTCTCAAATACAGAAGTTAACATTTTGGTTTCTTCTTTATTATAATCTTCTACGTTAAATTCTTTCCAAAGATAATGCTTACCTTTAAATCTTGTGTAGGTAGCATCCTCAAACTTTTCAAAGATAATATGCACATTATCTTTACTAACCAAGACATCGCCCTTCTTCCAAGAGAACTTCTCCCAATCACGCATTTCCTTTGATGGGAAGATAATGCATTCTCCACCATTATACATTTTCCCATTTGGCTTGACCGAATGAGCATTAGTGTCTTCTGAAAAGAAGTATACTTTATCTTTGTGAACACCATTAAAACTAATATAGCCAAAAGTGTTACTATAAAATTTAAGTCCGACAGGCTTATCCTTTAGGATATCCGCTATGTTTATTTTTGTCTCCATATCACTTCACTCTTTTAAATTGAACATTCTTTCCGTCTTTTCTGTCGATTGCGACACACTTGAAATCTCCGCAAATAACATTATAAATGTCGCTACATATCTCATCGAAGAAACAGCCATTGCATTCTTCTTTCTCGCTTTTAACCACCTTCAAGACGATTTCTGAGCCAATAGGTAAATCTTCCATACGCTTAATTTCTCATTATGTGACATTTGATAACCTTATGAACCGCATTTGGCTGCGATTCATTGAAATTCTTAATGAATTGACGCTCCATTTCCTTTGGAAAGATGGGCTTTATCGGCTTCGGCATAGTGAGGACGGCTTGAATCTTTGCCCCCCCATCCAAGGTAAGCAGACATCTGCGACTAATTTTCTCAAATAACATTTTTGTATCTCCTATATTTAAACGTTAAACAAAATCTTAGTTTTTTATAATCTAATTATATACCACGATAGAAGCGAAGCGAGCCGAAGGCGAGCCTTCCATTACCTCATAGGTATTAGCATACACCCTACAGACTACCCCTCCCTTGATATAAGTATAGTTATTGAGTATCATATCCTTTACATAGTCAATAGAGGATAAAAAACGTTTTTCTATGTTTCTGTATTTGCATAAAATCTCGTTTTTGACCGCAAATTTTACTAAATCAAAAGCTTTCTGTACGCTCACGCTTAATTTCTCAGCTATATACTTATATGATATACCATTCTCTCTGAACTTATCGCCGTAGCCAAAACGATTGCAAACCTTCTTAGCCGCCTTCAACTCTTTTAAGCCTTTAGGGTGCTTAGACTGCTGAATCATTTGCTTAGCGTAATTCTTTCGATTCTGTACATCAATGATAAGCATAGCAGATAAGGTATCTTCTATGAACTTTACATTCTGTGCATAGGCATTCTTTTTAGAATCATTCCTTGAGATAAACTCGATATTAGGAACGAGGACGTTCCTGTGAGAGGTATGACTTTTTAGAGACTTGAAGACGAGGCAACGATTATTCTTGCCCGTGAACTCAACCAAGCCCAGAGCCTTCAATGTATCAATACGCTTGCGGACAGCACAGGCACTTACTCCCGTGATTTCGTGAAGCTTATTGATGCTCCATTTTTGCACGGCAGAAGACTTGACCCTTGTCTTAATGAAAAGGGAAAATGCAATTGCCTTCCTTAGTTCGGGATTGCAATACATATCGTTCAATATCTTTCTGCGTATCTCCATTTTACAGATGCTTTAAAAAGTCAAGAGCAGCAAAGAAATGGGGATTCTCTGCTGCTCCGTATTTAGTAGCCTTGCGGCTCACGTAAATCCAAAATCTTACACTTTAGAAAGTTCCCCATAAACTCGCTAAGTGATAGTGTTCTATCTTAAACACACCGCAAAATTAATAAAAATCTGTCAAATAACCAACTTTTCTATTAATAAATTTAAAATAATTAATAGTTTCTATTCGCTTTTTAATAGATTTTTATAACTTTGCATTATATTTTCTATTAATAACCAAATAATAAGTAATAGCGTATGATATACAATCAATATCAGCAGTACGAACTCTCCGACCGCATCATGCAAGCGGTATGTGAGGTAGGCAAGGTTACGTTCATGGAACTTTGCTCTGCGGTGAAGACCGTCAAGCTCAACACTCTTAGAGGACTATATTGCCTCATAAGCCGTGATTATTGCATTCACCCCGACCGCTCGGCTCGCCTACTCTGCCGCACCAGAGCAAACGTAATCAACCAAGCCCGAAAGTATATGCAATACGTTCAGTCAAAGGATAAGTATACCTTATCCATATATAACCAAATCGTTGAACTCTTAAAAAGTAACAAAGAATGAAAAGAACAGATTATGAGCTTACCTTGCCAGACCAGCTCTTCCCAACGGACAATGACTTGGAGATTCCGATACTCGATATTGATATGCAAGCCAAGGAGTGTCAGTCACCCTTCCTTTGCTTCGGCGAACAGAAGAGAACCTTCAACCTCAATGGCGAAGGCTCTTTGCACTTCTATACCGATGATTACCGCTTCTCAGCTATCTACGAGCACCCTGAGAAGATATTGCAGCATCACCCTGCCGTTATCGTTGAGCCGAACTTCTCCCTATATAATGAAATGCCCGTATCTTTTGGCTTGCAGGCTATCTACAAGAAACGTTGGATTGCCCGTTGTATGCAAGGTAAGGGTATCGGTATCTTCGTTGACCTCAACGTGGCGCAGAAGTTCTATCGCCTTAATATGATTGGCGTACCTCGTGGATGGCGTGCCTTCGCTACCCGTGGATATTCGGATAGACTGAATAATCTCGCCTTTGAGTATTCCATCGCAAGCGATTGGGCAGAGGGCAAAGAGCCGCTATTTGTTATCTACGGCGGCGGTGCTGAGTGTCGGCGGTTCGCCCAAACCCATAGAGGTTGCATCTACATCAACCCCGTTGTTACTACAAAGAAACAGCTTGCCGCCTTGCAGAAGATTCACGAAGGTGTTGCCTTCATCGGTGAAGAGTTCTCTGTTAAGGCGCAGCTTGATAAGCTCACCCCTTTCTCCAAGCAGATTGAGGATTTCCGAACAGATAATGTCTCTAAACAGATTGAGGAAAAGTAAGATTGTTTATGCGAGATATGGCATTTATTTGCTGTATCTCGCTTTCTTTTGTATCTTTGCATCAGCAAAACAGAAATTGTGGAATATAGGTTCTGAGGTGTCATAACTATATGTATTAGTTAAGATTTGGTTAAATGAAAATAATAGTTAGTTTTTAGTCAATAAGCAGCCGCCTGTGATAGGTAGCTGCTTTTCTTATATATAAGAGGTATAAGATTTTATAACAACTTCAAAGGTTACTCATTATATGGGTAGCTTTTTTATTTGTTTACACACAATCTATTATTTTCTATTAAAATCCGAATAATCTCCGTAACTTTGCAAATAATAATTATTAAATGGTAAAGTTATGGCAAAAGAAAGCTTATATAATAACGAGGAAATTTGGAAACCTATTGCTGATTTCGCAGGGTATGAAGTTAGCAATAGAGGAAGAATACGCTCGTACAGAAGAGGTAAAGTTAGATATCTGCATCTTATAGAAGCTAAAGACCATTATCTAAGGGCACAACTATATGTTGGGAAAAAGATAAAGCACTCGATAGCAGTTAGCCGTTTAGTAGCCATAGCTTTCATACCAAATCCATTAAAATTGGAGCAGGTAAATCATATAAACGAAAACGTAAAAGATAATAGAGTCGAGAATCTGGAGTGGTGTTCTCCCAAATATAACTCTAACTACGGAACAAGAGCAAAAAGGATTGCTGATAAACTTTCAAAGCCAGTTCTTCAATATGCAAGGGATGGCACATTTATAAGAAGATTTAATAGCGCAAGCGAAGCTGCAAAGGAAATCAAAACCACAGCGACTTCAATTAGTGCTGTTTGTAGAGGAGAACATTATACACATAAAAATTTTGTTTGGAAATATGAATAAAAAGATTGAAATCAAAATGTACCCACTTGAGAAATTAGAGCTCAACGAAGGGCAGCTGAAGGGATTAGGAAAGAATCCTAGGTACATAAAAGAAGGCGAATTTAAAAAACTAAAGAAGTCCATTTCTGATTCACCCGAGTTCTTGGAAGCAAGACCATTACTCGCCTATCCGCTTAATAATGGCAATTATATTGTTATAGCAGGTAATATGCGTCTTCGTGCCGCAAGAGAACTTGATTTTAAGGAAATACCTTGCTATATCTTTGATAAGAAAACCCCTATAAAGAAACTAAAGGAGTACACTATCAAAGATAATGTTGAGTTTGGAAGCACTGATTGGGATGAGCTTGCCAATGGTGAGTGGGAGATTGAAGAGTTGCAGGATTGGGGTATGGATTGTACTTTTCTGACAGAATCCGAACCAGAAGAAGAAACGTCTGACCGAAAAGATACAGAGGACGATGAGTATAGCGAAGAAGAGCATGAGATTGAAGCAAAGTGTCAACTTGGTGATATCTGGCAGCTTGGAAGACATAGACTTATGTGCGGCGATTCTACAGATGCGACTCAGGTTGCAAAGCTTCTCGGTGGCAAAACCATTCAGATGTATTTGACAGACCCACCATACAATGTGGCTTACGGTTATGAAGGCGCAGCAACAGAAAAACATCGCAAGGATGGACTGGTCGTCTTAAATGACAAGATGGACAACGATAAATTCGAGGAATTCTTGACAAACGCATTTAACGCTGCCAATGCAAATATGGAAAAAGGTGCTTCGTTCTATATATTTCACAGCGATTACTACTCATATTGGTTTCGGAAAGCCCTTATCAATACGGTAGACCTGGAGCTGCGAGAGAATTTGGTATGGGTAAAGAACTCCATGGTATTAGGAAGGCAAGACTATCAATGGAGACATGAACCTTGCTTGTATGGATGGAAGAAGGGAGCAAGCCACAATTGGTTTAGCGACAGAAAGCAGACGACCGTTATGGAGTTTGATAGACCTGCAAAGAGTGTAGAGCATCCAACTATGAAACCTATTCCACTCTTTGCATATCTTATTCAGAACTCATCGCAGGAAGGCTGGAATGTCTACGACAGCTTCGGTGGTAGCGGCACGACTATAATGGCGTGCGAACAACTCGACAGAAATGGTTTTTCAATGGAGCTTGACCCTCATTATTGCGATGTGATAATCAACCGTTGGGAAACTTACACAGGCAAAAAAGCTGAAAAAATCAAAGTTTAACTACATAAATTAAAATTAGAAATGATAGAAAAAGTAAACCCACAGCATCCAGATAAGGTTGCCGACCGCATTGCGGGTGCGCTTGTTGACCTTGCTTACAAGAAGCAGGAGAACCCAAAAGTTGCCGTTGAAGTTCTCATCGGACACGGTGTCGCTAACGTGATTACGGAAAGCTCCGTTACCTTTACCGAGAATGAGGTGCAAGGGGTTGTTGAGCGCATCACAGGACGTGATGATATTTATATTTCACTTGTGAGAAGCGAGCAAGACAAGCATCTTGCAAAGAACCAAGAGGGGCTAGTGCACTGCGGAGACAACGGAATTTTCAAGGGATTACCTCTTACAGACGAGGAGATTGAACTCTCAAAGATTGCGCATAACATATACGCAAAATACCCAACGGACGGTAAGTATATCCTTGGCGATGGAAAGCTGATTATCTGCCAGAGTTGCGCTGAAGGAAAAGAACTGCATGAAGAGTATCCCAACGCTGTAGTGAATCCTATCGGTGATTGGGCAGGCGGAACGGACGTTGATAGCGGTGCAACAAACAGAAAGCTCGGTTCTGATATGGCTCAGTCTGTAACTGGTGGCGGATTACACGGAAAGGACTTATCGAAAGCTGACGTTTCGGTCAATATCTACGCTTTCTTGAAAGCACAAGCAACAGGGAAACCAGTTGAGCTGTTCTGTGCAATCGGTGATGAGGACATTGACGGCAAACCATACGCTGAAATTGTTGAGATTGCAAGAAGTTATATTAAAGAACTTGGTGGTTTTGAAAAATTTGCTGAGTGGGGATTGTTCTAAAGCTTCAAAAAGTAAAAATATGAAAAAGGGCATCAAACAATTAAAATTATTTATAGTTGATTTGATTTGTGTAACAATCAATGACATGAAGGAAGATATTAAAGAACTTAACAGCAGAGAAAAGCTTAATGTTATTCTTAAGCTTCTTCCTTATGTTTGTGATAACAACGAAGTCAAAAAGTCTTTGAAGCAGTTCGTCTTAAATATGCGCAACAGAAAGAAGAATGCTTAAAACTGCAAAGTATGGCTCAGAAACAGCACGGAACAACAAAGAATGTAACCCCAAACACAAAGGCTATAAAGGCTTCGAGTGCTAAATACATAAAAGCACTTGAAAGCGGCTTATACGACAAGGAACTATCATTCTTTGACAAGAACACGGGAGGTTACCTCTTGTATTCTAAAAACAGAAAGATGGATAATATGGAGTATAATGCTGCAACCTTTATGGCTGTCAAGGGGAAACAGATAACAATGACACCCGAAGGAGAAGAAGGTTACGAGCTTATTATTGCTAATGGTAAGCCAAAGTATGGCGATGGAAGGATTGGTATTACTTCATACGAGCAGCGTTCACCCAAGGCTGCAAATGAAGCTACAGCAAGAAAGACAGTTGAAAACGCAATAAATCATGCGAGAAAAAAGGGTGCTACCATTGCTGTTCTATTTGATTACAGCCGTTCGTTCAAGGTGCAAGACATCAAACACGGAGCAGAACACTATGAAAGAAATCACACTGAGACAAAATATCAGTCCGTGAAATCCTTTATTGTGGTTAGCGGAAGTGGAAACATTCACGAATGGGATTTGTATAAGAAATAAAATTGCGGATAGAAGAACGCCCTTCTCCGCAAAAAGCTCATAGCACAGTTAGGACGAGGACGTTTCGCAACCCTAACCCACTGAACTTGGGCGCAAAGTTAATAATAATTCTTGTAAAAACAAAATTTATGAAGAAGAAAAATAGGGAAAACCAAAAATAAAGCGAAATTAAGTATGAAGGTTAAATCAGTCAAAACAAAAATCTTGGAGGAAGTGGGGTTTCTGCTTCCTACCAAGAAACTTCTTTCCTCTAAGGAAAAGGTTGAAATCATGGAGCAGTTCTTAATGATGCCAGCGTATCAGATAGTGACCTTGCAACAAGATGGACGTAAGCCATCTTTTGTACAGCAGATAGCAAAGCTGCTCTATAACAATAACCTCGAAGAGTATTTCAACGTACTGAAAATGTGCCGAGATATGGCAGCAAAGGAAGAAGAGAATAAAGGTGCTTTTCTTAAATAAAAGCTATTGTTGGGAATAAATTAGGAATAAAAGTTATTAATATGCCATTATCAAGAGATGAAAGCAAGCGAAAAAAGCAGCTTGCAAACCTTGAAAAAGGTAAGTTTAAAAAAGGTGGAGTTGGCAACCCGAAGGGCAGACCGCCAAAGCCTAAGACGATGTCATTGTTCATCGAAGAAATGAAGGAGAAGGGTTACGAAGTGCCTTCCTCTCAGATTATCGCAGAGTCTTTTCTGTATATCGCGACCCTGCCCCAAGCCGAATTGGAGGCGGTGTTGACAGATAAGTCACGCCCGATGATGCAACGCATTATTGCCAAGGGAATACTTGATAAGAAAGGGCTTGATGTGCTCGAAAGAGTTATTGATAGAGCCTACGGAAAGATTCAGCGTATTGACCTTACAAGCAAGGGCGAGCAGATTAAGCAAGACCCATTGCAAGTACACGTTGTTACCAATAATGAAGAGTATCAGAAGATTCTCGCTGAGATTCAGAAAGAGAAGGAAAAGAAGGATGCTGAGCCAGATAAAAATATAGGAGAATAAATATATGGAAATACAGAAGAAATGGGCTATGCCAAGTGGTGATACTTTCGGTATAAAGCCAATCAAAGAACTTTTTGATAAATATAATAAAGGTGGTGTTATTATTGCCCCATTCGCAAAGGATTGCAAGCTCGGAACAATTCGCAATGACTTAAATCCGAACTGCGATACTCAGTATCACCTTGACGCATTAAAGTTCCTTCAAGGGCAGAAATCTAACTCTGCTGATATGGTATTATACGACCCACCTTATAGTGTTACACAAGCATCTTTGCTATATAAGGATTTTGGCAAAGAGAAATTGGAGATAAATGTCTCTAATGCCAAATATTGGTCTTTATGTAAGAAGGAGATAGCAAGAATATTAAAGAATGAAGGTATCTGTATTTCTTGTGGTTGGAATACACAAGGAATAGGAAAATGTAACGGAGCGGTATGTAAAGAGATTCTTATCGTAGCACATGGCGGTTCGCACAACGATACCTTAGTTACAGTTGATGAAATAAAGAAATAAGAGCAGATAAAGGATAATAGAGATATGCCGCACGTATATTTAGCAAAGAACTACATGAGGGTAAAGGCAGCGAAAGAAGCAGGGTTCACAACTTGCTCTCTTCAAGGAAGCTCACGTTCTGCCAAGACCTACTCGGTTGTGCAGTTCCTTTGTATGTTTTGCTTCAACTATGCTGGAACGACCGTTTCCATCATTCGTGCTGGTATGCCTTCCATTAAACGAACTGTCTATCGTGATTTTAAGGATATAATGCTCAACTTTGGTTGGTGGGATGATAAGTGTATGAATAAAACGGAGTTCGTTTATACTTTCCCTAACGGCTCTTGGATTGAGTTCTTCTCCACCGATAATGAGCAGAAGGTGCGTGGTTCTAAGCGTAAGATACTTTTCGTAAATGAGGCAAATGAGCTTTCTTTCATCGAATGGCAGCAGCTACAGATGCGTACCACGGAGTTCTCTATCCTTGATTATAACCCTTCCTTCTCAGAAGACCATTGGATAAATCAGGTAAATGAGGAGAAAAGTACCTATTGGTTTATATCCACATACAAGGATAACCCTTTTCTCGAACCAAAGGTTATTGCTGAGATTGAGAGCCTTAAATGGAAAAATCCGAGCCTTTGGCGTATTTATGGTTTGGGATTGCGCTCTATGGTTGAGGGATTGATTTTCAAGAATGTGGTCATTGATGATTATATTCCTATCCAAGCGCACAGACACCGATACAGAGGTATTGACTTCGGTTACTCCAATGACCCTACGGCGATTGTTGATGTATATATCTACGGGAAGATTATCTATATAGATGAAATATGCTATCAGACTGAAATGCTTGCTTCTGATATTATCAGAGTATTGAAAGAGGATAAAAAAAACATTGAGGTAATATCAGAGAGTGCCGACCCTCGTCTGATTGATGAAATCTATAATGCTGGTATTGATATAAAACCTGTAAAAAAGTTCGCAGGTTCTATTCAAGCTGGTATTATGAAGATGCAAGAATACACAATTCATATAACAAAACGCTCTACAAATGTAAGAAGGGAATTTAATAATTATACCTACCGCCAAGACAAGGAAGGAAAGTGGCTTAATGAGCCTATAGATATGTATAATCACGCCATCGATGCATGCCGATATGTTGTCATGGAGAAGTTATTGGGTGATTATGGTAGCGGAATGCAAGCCGCCGACATTCTCGGTCTGATGGGTTAAAATCGAAATGCTTATGAAACGAATATATGATAAACAACCAAGGGAGCATCATCGTAAACGCTCCCACTATAATAGCAGAGGAGTAGCCAAATTATCCTTTGATAATGAGAAGGCAGCCGCAAGATACATAGAGAAAAAGCGGCTGCTCGGTTACACCGCATATCTTTGTAGTGAGTGCAATCATTGGCACATTGGAAGATTGCCGAAATAGGCGTTTTTCTTTTGTTTACACAGGGTTTCTTCTTTATGCCTATATAAGTCATATTATTACTAACTTTGCCCTTGTTATAACAAAAAATATTCATATATGAGAGCAATAGAACAGATAGTAGCAATACAAGATGCGAACACAGTCCACTCGGTATTGACCGCAAGGAAAAAAGGCTTTAAGACACCACTGAGTGTGCTTGAAGAACAATGGAATCCGTCAAAGCATAAAATCTTTGATGAGGATTTTCGTCCTAAGAAGCGAATCAAAGTACCTACGGGTCAGTATGACCCTATCACACAGAAACCGATTTATAAGGATAAGAAAGTTGAGCCAGTAAGAATCGCTATCCCTGCTCAGAAGTCAATCGTAAATCTTACTGTGGGTTTCTTGCTTATGAATGCCGTTACCTATAAAGCTACGGCACATGGTGTTGATATAAAGAAGATGAACGATAAGCAGCAGAAGCTATATGACGGCATCATGCATTGCTATCACGACAACAAGATGAAGTACTTCGATAAGCGACTTGCCCGTACCCTCTTTAAGGAATGTGAGTGCGCCGAGTTATGGTATATGCCAACAGATACAGAAGGTAAGCTCCGAGGTGAAATCCGAGTTCAGTTGCTTTCACCTTCAAACGGCGATAAACTCTACCCTCATTTCAACGATTTCCATATCATGGATGGCTTCGCCCGTAAGTACTATGTATATGATGAGCTTGGAAAATCTGAGCTACATTTTGATGTATATACAGATAGATTGTGCTACCAGTACACCAATATTGATGGCGCAGGATGGAAGCTTATCTCTGCCCTACCTCATGGCTTTACCAAAGTCCCTGTCGTTTATTACAGACAAGACCAAGCAGAGTGGGAAGATGTTCAATGGGCTATTGATAGAGTGGAGACTTGTATCTCAAATTGGGGTGATACGAATGACTACTTCGGCACGCCTAAGTACTTTATCAAAGGTCGTTTGGAGGGCTTCGCAGAAAAGGGTGAGCAAGGTGCTGTATTCCAAGGTGGCAATGATGCAAGTATGAACGTCCTTTCTTGGGATAAATCACCTGAGAGTGTGAAGGGTGAAATTGCTTATCTCTTCAATATTATCTATTCATTTACCTCAACAGCCGACATCAGCTTTGAGAATATGAAAACCTTGGGTAGCAATACCTCGGGTGCGGCTATCCGTTTGATGTTCACCGCTCCTTATATGAAAGCGGATTTGAAGACAGAAATGTTAGGTGAAATGTTCACTCGCCGCTCGAATATCGTAGCTAACGGCATCTGTAATACGGGAGTTTACGTAAAGGGTATCGACCAGAGTGTTGCTGAGCAGATTGACTTTGAGCCAGTCTTTAAGCCATATCTGCCAAAGAATGATGTTGAAATGTTGCAACTTATCACTTCATCCAATGGTGGTGCGAAATCTACCTCTAATCGCCGTGCTATCGAGCTTAACCCTCTCAATGATGACCCTGATAAGGTTGAGGAAGAAATGAAGAGTGAACAGGAAGAAGCGTTAGCGCAGCAAGCAGCCCTTTCGGGACTTGGTAGTGCCGCAAGTGGAAGTCAGTCAGTTTCCAATGAAGAAGAGGAAGAATAACTATGTCAAAGAAGCTCACATCAAAACAGCAGAAAGAACAACTGAATAATCTGTTCGCCGTTTACAACAAGCGGTTGGGCAGATTATACAGCGATTATGTCAAGAAGCTCACCTCTCTTGGCTATGGAGAAGATGTGCTCGAAGATGATGCGCTTTTTAACTTTGATAACTTTCCGCAGTTAAAGGCTCGTTTGAACGACATCTTTAATGATTACTATCAGAATAGCCTTCTTTGTTATAAGAGCGGCATCACCGATGGCGTTGCGTTGGCGTATAACCACGATGAAATGGTTATAGGCGGTTATTCCGTGCTTACTGATAAAGCTATAAGGGTCGCACGAGATACCGCCGCAGCCACGTTTATTTCAAATCGCTTGAAAACAAAGAATGGATTGAATCTCGCTCAGATTGTTTGGAACTACTGCCAACAGACGAAGAGTGAGTTTGAAATGGCTATGAGTAATACCATTGCGGACGGAATCAAAAAAGGCTCATCAGCAGAGGAAGTAGGCAAGAGCATACGAAAGTATCTCAACGACCCAGATATGATGTATCGCCGTTATCATACCATCAAGGTTCAGAAGAACGGAAAGAAGAAAGATGTGGTGACTTGGCGCAGACGTAGAATCATTGACGGCAAGGTGCGCTTTATTGAAGAGCCATTAGAGAAAGTAGGCATGGGTGTTTACCGCTCGGCAAGAAAGAACGCTCTCAGAGTAGCAAGAACGGAGATAAATTCCGCATATCACAAGGCAAGAAATGAACGATGGCAGAATGAACCATTCGTTATCGGTCAGTATATACACGTATCACCACAGCACAATATTGATGATATATGCAATGACCTCGAAGGTCGCTATCCAAAAGATTACGTATGGATTTCTTGGCATCCTCAATGTATCTGTACCTCAGACCCTATCACCATACAAGGCGAGGAGAAGAAGGAGTTTTATAAACGCTTGATGGCTGGCGAGGATATGAGCAACTACGTATCCCCTTTTGCCGTGCTCACCATGCCCGAAAAGTACAATCAGTACATCAAGGATAACTCCGAAGCTATCGTGAAGGCAGGAATGAAGGGTAAATTGGCTTGGCACTTACAAGATAATACAAAGTATTGGGCACATCTTTTAAGCCCGTTAGACCGCAAGAAATTGGGGTTAAAGTCGGTTTCTTCTAAGGAGCTTATACTTGCGAAGGCAAAGGAACGCCACGCCCTTAGAACTAAGGAGCAAATAGATAAAATACAGAGCCGATGGGATAAGCATAGACGTGACTATTACAATGGCTTGGTTCATAATCTGCTCGGTAGTAAATCTGTTACGGATATAAAGAGCCAAGACCTCTTTGAACGGTACTATGCTATCCGCTACGCAATCAAGGACAAAAAGAGTGCTTCTGAGATAGCTTCTTTGTTTGATAGATTCAAGCGAGGTTATCAGACTAAACTTGCATGGACTGACCGCAAGGTTGCAATGAATGTTATGAAGGTGGCTGCTAATTACGGAGAGACCGATGTTTCTGCCGTTCTAACCGCATTAAAGTCTGCTAACTATACATTGGCTAGGAAAGAAGCAAAAACGCTCGCAAACGCCATTTCTGCCATTAAAAAGGATGAACTATCACTTTCCGCTCTCATCCCTGATGTCAATAAGTGGCATAAGCAGTTCACGTCAAAGGAATTGCACGGAGTATATGATGCCGTAGAGGCGAAGTTGGCTCAATGGCAAAGCTTGACGCTTGAAAAGCAAGTTAGCAAATTGCAATTTGAGGCAGTTGATTTCCTTGGTGGAAATATGCACGGGGTTCAACAGAAGTATGCTACATGGAAGGTATCGCAAGCGGCATATATAAAGAAACTTGGCGAGGTTAAAGATGCTATTGATTGGGCAAATATCAGTACTAAACTTGCTGATGTTAAAACCTACAATACGCAAAGCAAGGTTTACCATAAAATGCTATACGACCTTGAAAACGCTATCAATGCAAAAGATATGGCACTCGCACAACAACTTCTATCAGACACCGAAGCCAAGAGACAACAACTAATGAACCTCAAAGCAAAAAGAGGTATCAAAAGCAATGGCTCTATTCCGTTTGATACAGATGCTTACTCGCAAACAAGAAAGAATGCTGCTATTTGGTGTAAATCCTCAACCGAGAGTCATAAGTTATTTGATGCCGAGAGTAATGCTTTTTGGAATAATGTTATGACAAAAGAAGAGCACGTTGGTTGTAGAGCATACACGGGAGGTAGCGGACACATGAATAGACCTTTGCGAGGATATGATGGCAGTTGGGGATGGTCTCATTATAAAGGAGTTGGAAACGTACCTTTGGATAGAGAATATGGTGAAGACCACATAAAATCTCTTTATTCTGCACTTGAAAAGAGCGTAACTAAGAAAGATATGTGGCTACAGCGAGGTAATGAAAATTGGGAAGGAGTTGAAGGCTTCTTTGGTGTAAAAAATCTATCAAAAGCAGACTTACAAAAGTTTGTTGGAAAAGAGGTTACCGACTGGAGTTTCTGCTCTTGTGGAACAGCAAAAGGCACAGGATTTAGTGGAACTATCTTTAATATATATTGTCCTAAAGGAACAAAGGCATTCTACGCTTCACCTCATTCGCAGTTTGGTTACGAGAACGAGACTATCTTACAGCTTGGAACGAGATTTAGAATAACAAAGGTTGAAGTTACGCCATACGGTAATGTTTATGTGGATATGGAGGTTATCGGATATGATAAACATCCATTATTATAAAAAAAGGGGTGATTTCTCACTCCTTTTCTTGTTTGTATTGATTTATGTACCACTCCTTAAAGCCATCGTTTGTTTGCATCCAGTGTGTATAACGATTGAATAAAAGAGCTTTTAAGGTAATAGGAACGCCATCATCGTTCTTAAATAAACTAAGACCAGCACGCAAATAATCATCAAGCCAATTACCAACCATTTTAAAGTTTTCACTATCTTCCTTTGGATTTTCTGATAGCTCTACCCAAACCTTTTCATACTCCCAGAACAATACATTTGTTTCTTTTGATGGCTCTGCTTCACCTTTGAAGTATCGGCAGAACTTGATTAAATCTTTCTTATTCGCCATATCTATAAATAAATTTAATTACTACATCCTTCATATCCAAAGGAAGATAATTCAATGCTTTTTCCTTCATTTCTTGTGGAATGCCGAAGAGTGGCTGAGCGATTGAACCAACGATTGCTCCCATCGTATCGCTATCACCGCCGTATGATACAGCATTTCTGATTGCATCCTCGAAGCTATCACTATTAAGGACTATTTTAAAGGCGAGTGGAACGCATTCTTGGCAAGTTTCTGCCCATTTTCCTCTTGGAATAAGATTCTTATCCCAATCAGAGCCATAATATAATATCGCTGCTGTCTTAATAAAACTTTTTCTTTTAAATACTCTTAAATCACAGATACAATCTGCTACCGCAGCAGCACCAATCATTCCTTCAACGTGACTATGTGATACCTTTGCACTCATCATTGCCTGACGAACAGCATCAACATTATTTTCGAACGCCCAACTCACAGGACTAACTCTCATTGCTGCTCCATTTCCAAAACTATCATAAGGCTCTGGGTGCTTACTTGTAAGCCAATTAGAGAAACCACTGCCATATCCTCCCATCGGATTTGGATAACGCCTACACCATTTAAGAAGCGATTCTCTGAAATCTGACGCATCGGGTATTCCATCTTTTGCTTGTAATATTGCATCAGCAATAGCTATTGTACAGATAGTATCATCTGTAAAATTACAACCTTCGTCAAATAGTTTAAAGTTATAATCAAATGTGTTATTAAACTCATATTTAGAGCCTACAATATCACCTATAATTGCTCCTATCATAGCTGTATCTCCTATTTTAATGTTAATTATTCGCAAATTTACGAAGAAATATTCAGATAACCAAATATTTTTTATTACTTTTGCATTAATTGTTGTATCGAGTGCGTATCTCCTATGTACTCACAACGTTAAACATAATAATTATTTACATCTAGCATCGTCCTCATTCGTATCTCCGAGGGCGGTGCTTTTTGTTTATAAGAACTCCTTTAAAGCAACGTGATAAACGTCATACATCAAGCGAGTTACGTATAATACGGCTACCTTATCAACTACGAAAGAAGGATAAGTTTTACCCTCTTCGATGATTGCGTCCAATGACCATTTCGGGTACTTGGCTGAATACAGCTTCAATGCTTTCAGAAGCTCATTCAACCTTTCTTCCCCGAATGCTTGCTTTATCTTCTCCTGATTTCTGAGAGCGAAACGAGCCATAGATTAATTACTTTCGATAATTGTGAATACGTTCTCTATCATATCGTTACCGAAAAGTGTAGCTATAACATAAGTTTCATTTTTGTTTGGTTTAACCTTATCTATTAGACATTCTTCCATTCTAAAGACTTTCTTCAGTAAAGTAGTTCTTGCTAACTTTACGCTTTCAAAACTACCACCAAGTATTCCTTTTTCTCTATTCACCACTTTGCGAGGAGCGTTCTTTACGTTTATCGTTGTGCTATATGTTACAAGATTTATCTGATACATAATATATATTTATTTACTTTTCTACTTCATAAAGATATTGAATATCCCCACCGCCAAGAGTGAGGATAACCGAAGGCTCGCCGAGCATTGGCTGCTTATGGAAGTCACACCAATACCAATGATTCCGTTTCAGCTTACCTTCTATCACATTCAGCTCCAAATCATTCTTTTCAGGAGCTTCAAGATAATCCTTGCCCTGTCGCATATCTAAGCGATGCAAGGCTAAAAGTACGTCAAATGCTCTCATATCTTACTCAGCTTTATCAACGACAACAAGGTTTTTCAATCTCTCCAAGAATGTGTGGTAATCATCCTCGCAGGGAATAACTTGACCACCCGTTGGTGTGGTCTTGCAATTTAGCTTTATAGATGTTGCTATATCGCCATTTCGTGAAGGTTCAACGTAAGCGATATTATCTATATTAACAAGGGTGCAATGCCCTTTATACTTTACCTCAATAAACTTTGTCATAATCTTAATTATTTATATCCGCATTTAATACCAGAGCAGCAGCCACCTAAATAGAAGTGGCAGAAGCCTAAGAAATAGTGCTTACAATGCTCATTTATCTTAATTTCTTCCTTTTTCATAATTGAATGAATGTAGCAGTTTATTCTTCTTAAAATCATAAGAATAGCCCTTATCCTTCATTATCCCCAACAAGTAGTCTCTTTCTGTATCATTTGCTTTTCTTAGATACCCTGTAGAGTACTTTACATTCGTAGAGGTATTGCCTGCCCCTATTCCTAATTTTTCGAATATGAAAGAATACTTAGCGTGAGCTTCTATCCAATCTTCGTTATGTACTTTATGTAGGATGAAGACACAATGTTCTCCTCTCCAATCATTCTCCAATGTTAAAATATCGCCTTCTTTATACATATCTTATTCACATTCATCTAAATATTCACACCAAGCCTCTTTAAAGACTTTATTTAAACGCTCATTTTTCTCAACCTCTTCGTAGGTAAGATTAAGCGGTGGAAGCGCATCTTGCGGTGTATATGTATATCCGCATTCATGGTTAGCGAACTCATATTTGAATGCTGATTTAAGATTATCATCATCCTTTAAGAACTCTTCAAGCTCTTTCTGTGTTCTCTGAAAGTGCTCCTCAAAAAGATGGGTATCTTTCTTTAAGCAATAGCAACCACCAACGAGCATATCTATCTTATTAATATCTTCGACGTTGGTGGTAAGCCCCCACTCTTCCATCATTTTCTTAAACTGCTCTTTACCAAAGGCAGCTTTCATGGGCAATTTATTAAGCTCTTTCTGATGCTTCTTCTTTAATTCTGCGTACTTATTCATTGTCGTATCTCCTAAATTAGTAAAGCTGTTCTGTTCTTGTATAGCAGCCCTTTACGGCATACTCTTTACGTTTCTTTTCAGCTTCATTGTAATCAGAGCTAACGGCAACTGCCTGCCATTTACCACCTTCGTAAATCTGAGCAACGTAATCAAAAACGTTAGCCTCTACTACCTTTCCGTTAATCATTGTAACTTTCATTGTTGTATCTCCTATAATTTAATCAAGTTTTGAAACCAAGTAATCAATCTCCTCCTCACTAAGTGGAATCTTATTTTTGCGCTTAATCTTAATGGTGTTATCCATACCGATTTTCGCCATCGCAACTTTAAGTGGATTACCACCCTTTGCTTCTGTTACAAGCAATTCCGCAACGAAGTCAAGCATATCTTGGTCGTGAGCTATCTGCTCCTTATGCAACTTCTTTTCAAGTTCCTCTGCCTTTTTAGCAAATGAGCAACCCATTTCGATAGCAAAATCATTTTTGATATTCTCCATCATCTGTTCAATATCATCTGAGCTAAAGAACTGATTAAAGTACGTATCACCTCTTTTACAGCCCTTCAAAGCCATCAGATGATTGATTTCCTCTTCTTTTGTCATCATTGTTGTATCTCCTATAATTTAATTATTAAACCTATTTATTAATTATTTACACCGCAAAATTAATAATTTCTTTTGAAACCGACAAATCTTTTCGGTGTTTTTATTAGTATTTTAATAGCTTTTAATATATTGATATGTAAATTAAGGTTATATTAATATAAAAAATGCAATATAAAAATATAGTAACCGATTTTTCGCTACCATTGCATACATAACCAAATCAGACGAGTTATGACACAGATTTATGACGCATCACCAAAGGAGTTGGCGGCAATGGCTCAACGCTACCTCCGTGATGGAATACTAAGCAGAGCCACATATTGCTACGAGCGGCTGATGTACCTCGGTTGCTTGCGCAGAACGGGTTATCTTCGCCTTGCCTTAGTATATACCAAGCAAAGGAAAGATAATGCCGTAGAGCGTGTTTTAAGTAGGTATTGTGCAATTTATAAACATTAATATAGGAGATATAGTTATGAAAAAGGGATGTGGATGTCTTGGAATCCTTGTTATTTTGTTTTTTCTAATGATAGCTATCGGACAGAATGAAAACAAGAAAGAGACTGAAAAACTTATGAATACCCCTCTGTACGAAAACAAGGAGTATGTAGAGACGATGGCTGGCAATTTAATCAAACAACGCTTACGTGACCCTGAAAGTTATGAGTTTGTTGATATGCAAGAGCAAGAAACATCAAAACAGGGAGAGAAGTTGTTTGTTGTTACATATAGAGCAAAAAATGGCTTCGGTGGTTATAATGTGGGACAAGCTATGTTTTCTTGTGATAAAGATAATCTGACTTTTATAGCACTTGAAGATAAATAAAATGAAAGATATAGAACAAATAAATACCCATACTTTAAAGGAAATCTTTGAGGGGGAAGCATCAGGGTTTACACCTTGGCTTACAAAGAATATCGGTGTGCTATCAGAGAAGTTGGAAATCAATATCTCGGAAGCAGAGCGTGAGCACAAGTTGGAGACAATGAAAGTTGATATTGTAGCCAAAGCTGGCGATGATGGAGAGAAAAGCATCATTATAGAAAATCAGTTTGGAGATAGCGATTCCGACCATTTGGGCAAGGTGATAACTTATGCTGCACACTATAACGCTGATTATGCTGTATGGATAGTAGAGAAAGCAAGAGCGGAACATATCAGTGCCATTCAGATGCTGAATGATTCAACCATTCAATGCAACTTCTATCTGATTGAAGCAACTGCCGTGAGTGTCGGCAACTCAAAGGTAGGCATACTGTTTGATATTGTATGCGCACCACCATATGAGAAGGGCGAAGCTTCGCCGAAATCAGACACAGAGCAGCGATTGATGAAGTTTTGGACGGCATTTAATGAATACGCAAGCAAGAACGGAGCAGACTTCCAAAAGATGCCACAAAGTTACCATTGGATGAATATCTCAACGGGAACATCAAAGGTTCATTATGACCTCTTTGTACGCAAAGGTTCTGCTTCTGTACGCTTATTGCTTGATGGCTCTGATAAGGCTGAGAATAAAAAGCATTATAAGCTGATAGAAAAGGATAAGGAAGCTATCAATGAAGCATTCGGGAAACCTGCACTTCAATGGAACTTGGCAGAAGATAACAAAACGAGTGTGATAATGGCTACAAACTATGAATATGGTGGATATGAGCAAGATAAGTGGGAGCCTATATTCGCTTGGATATTAGAGACATATAATAAACTTCAAGGTATATTTAAGCCATATATCGAAAAAATAAAGAAAATGTAATGACAGAAGAAGAAAAGAAGAAGGCTTTAGAGAACTTCAATGCTCTCATAGAAGAAGCAAGGAAGAATAACGTCAATATGACGATGGACGAGATTAATGAAGAGATTCGGCTCGCAAGGGCTGAACGAAAGCAAAGAGAAAAAGAAAAGGCAGAGCGCAAATAGTGCCCTGCCTTTCTTATAAGAATTACGGACATCTATACTAAACTAAGAGTGGGTCAGTTGGCTCACTCTTAGTTATTTTGCTTCGCATTCTCTATAGCTTTAAGTATTATCTTTTTCATTTCATCTTTAAGAAAGAATTTTGTTAGGTACAATACGTTGTAGCCCTTATTTTCTACATATTGACCGTAATCTACACCAGATGCAATGATAAGAGAATATCCTTTGGGGGCAATAACACCTTGCTGTTGAGCATACTTAACTGCTGCATCAGGGATAAAATGAGCCTTATCTTTTTCAGTTCCATTTAATTCCTCGTGGTCGCCAACGCACACAAGTTCGCCATCAAGAAATAAAGCATAATCAATGGTGTTCTTTAAATTTGCTGTATGGTCTTGATAACCCTTGTTATCCTTAGAATAGGTGACAGCACGCTCACCTAGTTCAGCCATAGCGTATGTAAGATAATTAATCATTATCTCTCTTTGCTCCATTAGTTTCTTTTTGAGGGCTTCAATACCCTTAATTCGTAATTGTACTTTTGCCATAACTCATATTTTGTTTACCATGTCAAAGGTATAGTTTTTTCTGTAAATAACAGGAAAATACAGAGATTATATATAAACAAAACAAAGGCAGCACGTATTTCAAAGTACTGCCTTTTACATTTGTATCTCCATAATTATTTACACCTTGTTGTATTGCGTATCTCCTATTCACTCATAACATTAAACCTCAATACCGACCACATTATTGTAGATACCCTTTGGCAGCACTCCACCAAAGGCTTTCACGGCGTTACCGATACCTTCAGCAATCATGGTACCCTCATTGCTATCATCAATACCCTCAGATACCAAGAACCTCATAGCCTTCTCCTGGACTGCCATAAGCTCTTTGAGCAGAGCGATACACCGCTGAGTAGCATCATTATCAACCGTTACCTCTATCATCATATTCTGATTATCCATTTTTGATTTCTCCTATTCAATTAAAAGTTAGACTGATTGTTTTTAGATACAAGCGCAGCTCTCTTCTCGCCGTTGATTTCAGCGATGGCATCCTTCACATTAAAGTCGTTGTTATAGAGAGCAAGAATAAAACGCTTGCCACGTTGATTCCATACAAGATTTACTTTTGTGCCCGTAGAACCATCACCCTTGATATAATTGTAGGTTCGGGTGCTTGCGAGCTGCCATTCACGGTACTTGCCCTTCAAATGCCAAGAACCTGATTGAAAGTATTGAATACCTGCATTGGAAAGCTGTTGATTGAGTGCTCTTGCGCTGATACCAAGGTCATCAGCAACTTGTGTGGTGGTAAGGCAGTCCGTTGATGCAAGTGTATCATCGTAGTACTTTACCTTTGGTGCGGCAACAGTCAATTCCTTCTGCTGAATGCCGATGGTCTGCGCTTGCTGCTCGGTCTGAGCTTCAAGCTCACGCACACGCTGCTCATTGCGCTTGATGGTCTCGTCAGCTACCTTCAAAGCTCGTGCCATAATCATTTCGGGAGTATCATTCTCGTGCGAGACAATGTAGCCGCCCTCCTTGCGCAAAGCTGGCAAGACCTCATCAAAAACCCAATCTTGGAACTTGCGAGCGGAAGACTTGCGAGATTGGAAGATTACACGATAAAGGTCTGGCTCGGTAATAAAATACATTTCAACTTCTTTTGAAATACCAGTAGGAGCACCATGAGATATTACCTCATTTGATACCCCGATAGTATCGGGGTGGCATCCTGTGCGCTTGATAACATCATTTACACGCAATTCAAGTGAATCACAAACATCCTTTAAACAGAACAAAGGCTCATCCTTCTCGTTCCGTGATGTTCTAAGTTCTCCAAACATAGGAGAATTAAAAATTTCTACGTTCTTCATTTTGCTTATCTTTTTGAACGTTTAACTAACAGACACATAAAGGGCGTACTGTTACCCTTTGTTCAATTCCGATAAGCTAAAGGAACGCATACACCATTATAATATATGCAAGGGACAATACGCCTATATTGTATTTCTTTATGAGAAATCAGAGCATAAAAAATGCCCCTCCATTATACTGAAAGAGCTTCTCATTCTCAATCAGCTTATCTTTATTGAACGCCGCAAAATTAAAAAGAAATCTGCGAACTACCAACTTTTTCTCCAATTATTTTTGATATTAATAGAAATAAATCGGAATTAATAGCATTTAATAGCTTTCTTGCTAAGAATCAACGATTTACTTCTTCTTTAGGTTATTGAACATATAATCTATTGTAGAGCGAAACTCTTTTACAGCATCTTGTCTTTTAGGTGCTCCGTAAGGAGTTTTGCTTCCTGTATAATACACTACGTGCATCATACTCTTATTGTCAGTACTACCTTTCAAATCAGCTACATACTGATTTTTACCACCCTGATGAACGCTAACTACCCATTCTTTGTCACCGATTTGTATTGTTCGGCTTTCACCAACTTTTGGAATACCGCCTTTAAGGGCTTGCGTCTTCAACTTTTCAATGTTGGCGTTGTAAGCTTTTACATCGACTTCTTTTGCTACATTAGAGCTATTCTCGTTTGTCGTTGCATTGGCAACGCTCTGCGTTCTACTCTGCGCAGCGTTATTGCTGCTTATGGTGCGAGTGCCACCGCTTGACTTACTCATATTCTTTGAATTTTAAATTATTATTTTGTGCAAAGATAATCAATTCTCCTATTACTTACAATAGAACCAATATATGCTGTGTAAACTTTTAGAAGGGAGCAGCAGCCGAGACCGCCACCCCCAAGAGATACAACATATATTAAGATGAAATGATAATCAGTTTTTGACAATCAAACACAGGAACGGCGACTGCTGTATGATTCCATATTTTAAATTCCATAAAATTGAGGCATTCTTCAACAGTTATCGCAGATAGCTTCTTCTTTGTATATTTAGAGTAAACATCTCCATACGAAATCAGCCTACGCATATCTTCTTTATCCATACCTTACGCTCCTTTGTTGAATCTTTTTGCACCATCCTTGAGCTCGCAGAAGCCATCCTCCTCTCTCAAATTATAGAGAGCTTGCGTTTCTTCGGGCATACTATTAAAAGCCGAAATACGAGCCTTCTTTGCGTTGATAGGGTCATAGAGAGTTCTTGTTATATCAGACCATACGGCGATAGCCTTCTTATCCTTAGCGATATTATCACGGAATTTCTCTGCTTCATCGTGCATGATGTCGTATAGACAATTATCCGCTTGCGTGAATGCCATTTTAGCCCGATAATTTTCATAGCTTGGAGCAATATCAACTTCATACTCCCTTTCGGTAATCTCCATAACGTGTTTATAAGTATCATTAATCTGTTGTACGAGATTTTGAATAGTAATGGCATAAGAACTGAGATAAGGGTTGTATTTGCATTTAAGATTGCGAAGCTTATTTTCAATTATCTTTCGTAACTTCTCAACCTTATCCTTAATCAAATCCCACAAATAAGTAGAATACTCATTATAGTAATCCTCATCCATGTGTCGCTCATACAACTTCATCGTGTTACGGACGGATTTCTGACAATCGGTAAAGTGCTTTTTAAGATTGAATTTAAACACCTTCTTCTTATCAAAGACCTCCTTAGAAATAAGAAGGAAGTTATCTGCCAAGATAAACTCCATATAGCAGCTTTGGCAGAGGGTAGAATAAGCGTAATCAAGGGCTTTCTGAATCTGCTCATTATCAATACCGCTCGGTACATAGATAACGGCTTTATAGCCCGAAACATCGGTTTCTACATATCTTCCCTTATCCATCTTGCAACCATTATGATTGCCTAGCAAAATAGGTGCTTCCATACTCTACTCCTCCTTATCTCCATTACCTTGAATGAGGCAAGCAAATACGCCTACGCTCACAATAACCGCCATAAAAATAACAAATCCCATACCTTATCCCTCCTTTTCCTTTAAGAACCGCACAAGGCAGTTGTAATTCTGACTAAGGCTGTTGAGAATCTTAATTTGCTCACTACGTGCCAAATCATCGAACTGTACCATTTTATCATTCTTATCCTTTATAGTCATACCGCAAAAGACGTCATTGAGTTCAAGTATGACTGTTAGACTAATATATTTCTTATCCATAAAAAGCTATTTTTTTAATTTACGACAATAATAATGTTTTTCGTATTTACAGCGCACAGCAGAGTACTTTTGAAGGTTTTTCTCATATTCCTCACGAGGATAAGAGAATGCGCCTTCAATAAGAGCAATACGCTCAAAATCGGCATACTTCTTATCATATCCAAGAAGCTCAACCAAATCCTTCGGATAACACCATGCAATCTGTAGTTTCTGCGGCTCGTCTTTTTTAGGCGAAAACTTTATTGAACCTATATCTTGGTAACGATTTGCATTAGGCATTCTCATATCCTCAATATAAGGTTGTAATTCACCACTTCTTACGTCTCTGAAAAAGACAAAGATAGCATTACTACCACAAGGCTCAGTAACAGGGTGGAGTATCTTATCAATACGTTCTTTCTGTTCTTTCTGATTTTGTTTATAGCCTTTTTTGTACCCTCGAATAAAAGCCTCCGAGCATACTTCAAGCAAACCATCTGGGCAAACACGATGATTGCATTTCCTACAATGACGTTCATTGCCGTTAGCTATTTTAGCTTTATCTTCTAAGCTTAATCTCTTTTCCATTTTATTACAGATTAATTATTGATATTCCGTTATACAATAACACCCAACCCATTATGAGTAAGATGAATAAGAATATAGTAACAAAGAATTTCTCTTGTATAGTTACTACACCTTCTATCTTTCCGCTTATCGCCCCAACAGCGGTAATGCTGCTGAATGCGATAACTATTGCGCCTATAACGATTAATATTTCTCCTGTTCCCATTTTTCAACCTTCCATTCTTCTGTAATATCCATCTGTTCACGATATTCCTTTACCGCATTGGTAAAGTAAGGAGAGATATTCAAATCCTTAACGAAAGAGGTGATGGTTTCTGTCTGATGATAGTTATCACCTTGTACCCATCCATCATCTTCTTTAACGAAGCAGAAAACGGCAAAACAAGAATTTTGCTCGCCCGTTTCATTATTCCATATCTGTTGTCTTCTTGCACAGAACTTCATTGTTCGTTCGTTATTGAATAGCTCGTAACCATCCCCCGTACGCTGAGCAAAGGGCACTTCGCCCTTTGCTTCTATGATAAACTTCTTTTCTTTAATCTCTTCCATAGTCATTATGTGTTAGAAACTACTGAATAGCTTTCGTCTTTGCCGTAAACCACATTTACGTTGAGAAGATTGTTAAGTCTGAATCCCATAGTCCAACTGAACCAAAGATACCCTAGTTTCTCGGCAACCTTGATAGCTGTGTCGGCATATTTCTTGGCATCACCTTTAAAAGGCTCTGAGCCATAATAAGAATAACCATTATCAAAGACCATTTTGAACACCTGCCCCTCTGGCAATTCATACTTACAGAAATCATCATAAGGAAGAATATTTCCATCTACCTCAAAGCAAATCTTTTTATAATCAAGGAAGGAAATAAACCCTTTATCATTGATAGTAAGATTACTTCTTTTAAAGACAGCTAAGGCATCTTCCTCTTCCTTTTTATTAAGAATGCGATAATTAGTAAAAACTATCTCGCACCCGATTTTCTGCGGAACAAAATCAACGATAGCAATAAGCGGAATGAAGCTGCTAAAAGAGCCAGATTTCGCTATCCCCTGCTCCCTCAAAAAACGTTCACCATCGCACTTATTAAGGTACACGATAGCTAAAGGGAACTCTCTTCTGAATGCTACGTTTAAATTCTTAAATTCTACGAACATAAGCCTACGTTTTAATACATGTCGTTTTCACTAAAACCATTGATGAAGATTGTCTTCTTATCGTGGTCTATCTCCATATCCTGAGCGCAAGCCCAATTCAAGCATTTATTCAGCTCATCATCGAAAGTCCCCATAAACGAACCGCCAGGTCGCCAAATCTTGCGCATACCCTCACGTTTGAGCTCTCTGTCACCGCAAGCACCTTTCCAAGCGAAGCCAGCCAACCAATGAACCTTGTAATCTGGGTGATTGGCTACTTCTTTTCTTACATCTTCATTGCTACACAAATTAAATTTTACCACATTTCCCATTGTATTGTATCTCCTATATTTAAACGTTAATTATTTCTTCTTCATACATTCCTTCACTGTGTATTGACCTTTGAGAAGGCATTGTGTTGCATTCAATCCTTTCAGAGGAATAAAATACTCTACGATAGCATTCCAACGTCCTCTAAACGTACCCGACCCCTTTGCGTTGGCGATAAAAGAATCCTCTGTAGATTCACCTACCAAAGCACCTGAGTACTTAGTGATAACCTCGCCTGTGTATTTATTGATAATTGTAATCATTGTTGTATCTCCTATAATTTAATTGTTAAACCTATTTATTAATTATTTACACCGCAAAATTAATAATTTCTTTTGAAACTAACAAATCTTTTCGGTATTTTTATTAGTATTTTAATAGATATTAATATAAAACTAAGAAAATCGGATATTTTTACACAGAAAACTTATCTTTTAACCATTTTTCGATGGTTAAGATAAACTCATCCAAAGAGCGGCAAATGCTGTACTGAAAGCCTAACCGCTCAACGTCAGACTGAAATTTGGCTTGCAAATCAGATTGATATCCGTCCTTCGTCTTAACTTCCACAAATAGGACATTTCCCTTTGCTATAATGATAAGGTCGGAGAAGCCAGCCAAAACGCCTTCACCCTTCATAATCTTCGCTTCAAGCGCACTTCGTTGTCCTCCGTTAGGGATGGCAGCAATGATGTAATGAGGATATTGTAAGCGAAACCACTTCACCATCTGAATCTGAATCTGTGATTCAATATGCCGTGGTTTACTTCTGCCTTTCTTCTGGCTCTCCTTCTTAAAAAACTCATCGTACTTCATTATTGCATTTCTTTAGACTTAATATCCTTAACGAAAAATTCAATCATACGTTCATAATATTCTCTTCTTTCAAGATACTTCGTACAGTTAATCTTTCGCTTACATAAATCCACATTATTTTGAGCCAATAAATACTTATAGATGTAGAGCATCTTCAAATCATCAGTTCTGATAAACGCCAAAGTCTTTTCTTTGTAAGCCTTTTCAAGCTGCTTATTGATTTCTTTCAACTCTTCGTTCTTTTTGATAAGACGACAAATAGACTTCTGTAAGCCATAGACAAATATCCACATAGCGATAAACGGCAAGAACAATATCGCCACAGACCACCCCTCTTTGACCGCACTATTGATACAGCATCCTAATAGAAAGAATGCACACAGCAGCTCAGTGTGAGAGCCGCACCAAGATAAAATCTTTTTCATATTGATATATTATTTATCAGTTTCTAATTTTGATACCTCGCTATTGAAGTACTTACGCATACCTTCGTAAATCTTCAACTGACGAGAAAGTTCTTTGTTCTTTCTGAGAAGCTCATCACGCTCGGCAACGACCTTCTTATAATCATCATTATTCAATTCTTTGATAGCCTTTCTGAATTGATTGATAACGTCATTACAGAACACAAGTTTATCACTCTGCTCTCTTACCTTATTCTGTAGGCGATAAAGTTTGATTTGCATCTGTGAGTAGTTTTGTAACACTCGCAAGACCACTCTCTCATAAGGCACGTCATTATTGTACTTTGTTTTTTCCATTCTTATTCTTCTTTTTAGCATTTTCAAATATAGGATATTTCGCTATCTGAGTAATAACGATATTTTCGGTATCACGCTGCTCCTTGGTCTTCATCCATTGCAAGCAAGGACGGCGTTCCGACATAGTAAGAGACGTAATTAGTCCTAACATTTCATCGTAACCAAGTTCTCCGCTACTTTTATCTCCTTGAAAGACTTCAAAGTAGCCATTATTATACTGCTTAATAGTTATATCCGTCATAGTTATAAATGTTTTTTAGCCTTTTCATATACACTGATGATATGCTCATCAGTTACACCATCATTATTCAATCCGTAACGAAAGAACTGCTCCTTTGTCAATGAGCTAACACCATATTCTCTTGCAATCATGCAGATTCCTCGAAGAGAGCCTGTTTCCTTAAAATTAGTAATAAGCTCACGGACATAACTCACGAACTTCTGTTCTTTAACGCTCACAGAAGAAGAAGTGTTATCTGTTACATGCTCAATAACTTTGGAACGAATATCGTTTTCAATCATATTATCAGAGCAGAATATTTCTATCTTTTCTTTTGCGCTATTCATAATACCATTGATGGATTCAAGCATTCCATAAGCCTTATATAAATCGTTAAGGATTCGGCTATATCTCATACCGTTCTCAGCCTTATCAGCTTTGAGCTGTTCATACCTTTCCTTATAGTCAATATTTGTCTGAGTACTCATATTGCTAAAGCGATTGAGCATATTACGATAAAGAATATCCTTTTGCTCTAACTTCTTTTTCAATTCTTCGTTCTCCTTTTTGAGAGCATCGCATTCAGCTTGCTTCTTATCGAAGTTTTGCTGAATTGTCTTTACTTGCATATCTGCTGGCAAATCCTTATTAAATTTCATAATGTATTTATTTTATATACTAAGAAAAAATATAATCAAGGCAAAGCTACTTCCCCCCTTCTGTATTTCTCCCAAAACTCTTTATCGTACCTAAACCCTTTCTTAAACCTATGTCCGATAGTATTGCCTTTTTTGAATCTACAGCCATAGTTGTTACCTTCCTTGAATAACACCCTTTTATTACTTGATTTAGACATAATGTAAGCAATCTTTAAAGAGTGTATATTTTTAGAATGAAGCCATTCATTATCCTTAGATAAACCAAGTTGGCGTGCCTTATTCCTTACCTGCCTAAGCTTGCAACAGAACTCTTCGGAGACCTCTTCATTTGTATGGAAAGGAAAGTATTCCTTGAATCTCTGCTCCTCCTCCTCGCTCCAGTGGCGACAATGTCCTGAATAACGGATTTCACCATACTTAGCGATAAATCGTGGTGATGCAGGTTTAGCTCCATTCTCCTTTAGTCGCCGCCGTACTGTTTCATAAGGTATGCCTACCTTTTTGCTAATTTCGGGTATCGTAAGCCCCTGTGCGTACAGAGCTAATAATCCATCATCTATAGAATGAGGATATTTTAGTACACAACACCCTTTATTACTTACTCCCATGCCAATGTTTTTAATTGTTCGATATTCTGATAAGAGATTTTGCATTTCTTATTCTCGTAGCAACCATCTTTAGCAAGGGCATTCCATAAAGCATTAAGACAGATGCCAATCTTCTCTTTATCATACTTTAAATAAATCTCTGGGCAAGTAAGGAAAGGTTCTGGCTTTTTGTCTTTTAACTGAACCACAACAACCCTTTTTGCTCTTGTTGGTCTATCATTCAATCCTATCATGTATTCACCTCACTTTCTATCTGCTTCTGCGATTCGCGGATAAGCAAGTCAAGCACCTTGCTAATAATGTTAGGGTTCTTTACTACATAAGTTCCAACATTGGTTACGAGGTCTACTTTTACCACCATTCCGTTATTACGTAAAAGCTTATATTGAGTATTCAACTCTTTAATTTTATCCAACTCATCCATATAAAAATACTATTTACCATTATACGCAAGCATATACAGCCTACGATGTTCTTTATGAGCGTTGTACCAAGCTTTAGCTCTTTCGATGCAAGCCTCACGATGCTTCTGATAGTAAGTCTTACCGTATTTACTTCTGCGCATTTTACGTTCTATTTCTGTCATAGTTACTTAATAGAGCGGAAGGAGATACTATTATATAATAGACCTCCATCCGCAATTATATATTTTACAGCTTAAAAATCATAAGAACGGCAAGCGGAGCACCCTTCGGAATAATGAGGTTACGAGAGCGAGAACCGAAGTTTGTCTGCTCCTGTATCATTGTCTCGTCATTGATTGAGAGTACGAGCCTTACCATTTCTCCTTCGCCTATCTGCGTAGAAATTACATCAGAGTGCTGTAGGCGATAATCTGATTCCGTAGGCAGACCATGAAGAGCGTTATATGTGATTGGAACCGCCAATCCACGATACCCTTTTATAAGAGTAATACCCGTTACAACTTCAATACGTCCCTTACGGGCTTCAATATCTTTTGGAGCATAGATAATGAACGAACCATTATTGTCAATAGGGGAAGGAACTCCATCCTCTATTTCAAAAGGAAGTCCATTTTCTTTCTCATTCTCTTCAACTTGCTCCTCACTTTGCTGCTGAGTCGCATTTTCTTGGCTCTGCTGAGCGTTCTCGTTCTCCATAGGCATATTATTGCCATCCAAATTCAAAGGCTGTTCTACACCATTTTTCTTAGGTCTTGCCATAGTTTACTCCTCCTTCTTTTCTTCGTTAGACTTCTGTTCCTTCTCCTCCTTTGTCTTATGCTCGAAGACATCGTAAACATTGGTTTTGCTGAGACCGATGATTTCGTAATCGATAAGCGTCTTCCCCATCACCTCATCAATGTTACTGATTGCTCGGTGCATAGACTTTGCTTGCACGAGGTAAGTCACGTTGCTACGCTTCTCCTTATTAGACTTTTCGTCTATGAGGATGAATTGTAACTTGGCTTTATACCAGCAATCATCATCATCCTTATCTGAGAAGAATACCTCTCTGTACGAAGCTTCTTGCATTGACTTAACCTTGAACTCGCCGCTAATATAAGCAGCCATTTCCTCTGTGATTGCGCTCTCACCTTCCGTGAATGATAAAGCATCAATCGCATATTTCTCGGTTACAGATTTCTCTGAACCATCTTCTTGGGTCTTCTGGTAGCGGATTCCTACCTCAAACCAATTACTTTGTCTACTTCTCATGTTTCTAATAATCTAAAACTAACTTAAATCCTATATCTAAGAAAGCCCTTACGCTAAAAGGGCAAATCACTCAAATCCTGCGCTTGTGCAAAAGGAGCATCGCAAGTAGATGCTCCATTCTGAGCTTCAAAGTTTGCAGGTTTTAAACCACCGAGAATAGGCATCGCCTTCTTCTCCTCGTCTGTCATCTTCTCACGAATCTCCTTAGATAACGACTGCTTAATCATGTGGGTTTCCTCGTACTTAGGGTTCTTCAACTCCCAAGCGGTAAGGTCGAGATAAGCAGCCTTCGGGCGGTTATTCTCATCCGTACTGATGAAGATATTATTCTCTTCAATAGGGATAACCAAGCAGCGAAGCACTTCGGTTCGTCCTGGTATTTGCATAACGCCAGCTCTTTTGAGCTTCAGCAAGTTTAATTTTCCATTAAAATCTGTCATATTGTATAAATTTAAAAAATATAGCCCCAAGAGAGGGAATCGAACCCTCGCCAACCTCCGCTTATTAAGAGCTGCTTATTACGGAGTATCTTTGCATACATTCTTTAACACAGTAGAATAATATATTCACCTCTTTCCTTTAGGGTATGATAAGAATATCGGTATCACTACCATACAGCCCACGCACACCCGTGCGATTGGTTTTCCTTGGGATAAAAAGCCCTACCGCCGTAGGGCAAAAAACAATAACCATAATTAATATCTATCTAACTAATAATTGACATAACTAATTACCTCACGGTAAGATATATCAGAACCTAAATTAACTCTTCCAAGAAAAAAGAGCCGACACCTCACGGTGGCTTAAAGGCTCTTGTTATCGACTTTTCTATATTCAATCTTATATGTAGTTATGCGTTTGGAATCAATGTATTCTGAATGAAGCTACTCATTGCCAAGTTCTGTGAAAGAATCATTGGCTGGTCGAGCTGAGTTGACTTATACATATCTGTAGCCGCATTGTACAAATCCCAAGCGGTAACCATATTGCGCTCGTAGTAGGCAATCATCATTCTTTCAGTCAAGCGACCAATCTGTGCCTGATTAAGAGGAATGACTTGAAGATTGCGAATGCCTTTGTATTTCGTTTCAGCAGCAACACGGAGCGAGGTCAGCATACCGATGATGGTAAACATCTCCTGTGCCTTAATCTCACGATTCTTCATACGCTCAATCATTTCATCATTGGCATCAATGATGCCTCTTAGATTAGCGAGCCAAGCATCAGCACATTGAAGAAGCTCATCGAGCTTGAAAGCTCCTCTTCTGCTATTGATGTCTGAGTAGGTAGCACCATAATGCTCGGCATTAAGCAAGCACTGATTATGGCATATAATTACGTTTCTACCAATACCTAACTGAATACCCTTCTGATGGAATGATACCGCCATATTGGTTGTAATCTTATCATTGCCCTCACCTTTATCAAAATCACGCAAGCGAATATTACAGAATACTCGGCGAAGGATATGAGCCTCTACAGCTCTATCACCCATCAAAGCTTCCTTCTCAGGCAAACGGGTAACACCTGGAGTATTGCGGTCTTTGTTATTCGCCGCAAAGAGGTCGTAAATCTCAGCCTTATAACCGTGCTTCTCGCACAAGTCTTCCACCTTATGAATGAGGTCAAAATGATAGATGCCTTTCAAAGGCTTTCCGTACACATCATTCTCTTTCTCGGTGCGTTCAAGCTGGTCGATTGTTAGAATCTGTACCTTGGATGTCTCAAAATCCAAGAACTGATTCATATTATCACTCTTTAACTCTGGCTGCTTTGCAACCGCTACTTCTGCTACTCTTGGCTGTGCCATCAAATTCATTGCCATTGTGTTCATTGTTGTATCTCCTATTTTTAATACGTTAAACAAAATAATTATTACTATATATACTATTAATCTTCAATATCATTAAGAACTTCCATGTGTTGCGTTTCTCCTACAAACTCAACATTCTGCGAAAGGTTCTTTGTGCTGAGGAATACCCATTTAGGTATGATGCAAAGATTATAGTTGCAATCTAAGGCATCATCCTTGATAATTAGTTTAGACTTAGGTACGAATACCTTTGTCTTACCTTCTTTGCCTTCAAAGAGAAAAATCTGAGCATTCTTTGACTGCTCCATCATTTTATCCTTGCGACAACGGAACTTAACTAATGTTGTTACTATCTCCATATTACCTCCTTTTTTTAGTAAGCGAGCCAGATAGTGGCATACGCTAAGATAATTCCACTAGCGGCAAGAACTGCTGCCTGTATCGCATTCTTTACATCTTCGGTTCTCCAATTACATGGATTCATAACGTCTTTTTCTTTTTTCATTTTTCGTATCTCCTATATTAGTAGCAGGGTGGTTAGCCCAGCCGTTACCTTTCTTAGATTTCGAGTGACTGAACCTTGCGTACAATCATTGAAATATAATTGCTCTCCTTACCACTCTCCTTCATCTTCTCATTGGTTCGCTTATCAACCTCGAAGACAATTCTTCCTAAGGTATGCCCGTTGCTACCATTATCAAATGTATGATAATAATAATCGAGATTAATGTGAATCTCCAAGAAATCATCAGGTGCGTCAACCTTATCTCTTATTGCAATATTGCCTTCCAAGTGAATCTCTTTGAAGAGCATTGGCATTGTCTGAAACGATGTACTCACCAACTTTTCATACTCACAACCTCTATAGTCTTTTCTTACCTCTACAGAAAGCTGAGCGTTGATGCCCAAGCGATGAATGGTTGTCTCAACATCATTAATGATGTAATCTAAGACCTGTTTGCTTAAAATCTCTGTTTTCATTGTCGTATCTCCTATTTTTAATTTATTAATAATTTCTACATTTATTATATGTATTAAAAGCTATTTTATTAACTTTGACACCGCAAAATTAATAACTTTATCTCAGATTACCAAATATATTAATAGTTATTTTTAATTTATTAATACTAACTATTAGTTTTTTAATAGATTTTAAGCGAATATCTCAGATTTTCTTTATAATTTTGCGGCGTGGAAAGGAAAGTGCTAGTTTCCAAACAAAGAAAAGAATCATATATGCCCAATCAACACAAGTGAAAGGGTTCAATATACAAACCAAACGGAATGATTGCTAGCACCTTTCATCTGTTTGGTTTTTACATTAATATATATATAATGATGAAAAGAATAAGAATAGGAATACAGGAAGCTAAGTTTGCTCTGAGCGATAAGAATCGCTTAGATGCCTTCTGCTTGCTTCTTAAAATAAAGCTCTTATTCCGCTCATCAGACCTTAACCTTGTATCATACAATCATTGCGCCAAATTATTGCATATTGACAATAATAAATTAAAGAGACTGCTTGAATATGGTTGCAAGATAGGGTATTTCCGTTTTGAAGAGAAAAAAGGAAAGAAGAGATTCATTGCACGCAGCATCCATTCAAATGATGGATATAGTTATAAGCTTCGCAAGGATGATTTGAAGAAGATGACATTTCCAGCCCTCAAAAACCTTTTGAGAAGGATTGTCATGGAGAACCAAGTTAGAATGCAAGAGGACGTAATCAATACGCACAATAAGGGGACGAATGGGAGAAATGCGAAGACTATTCGCAAGGCTCTCAAACGTGAAAGTCGTATGTTGAGGAAGAAGTTTAGCGATAACAAAGGTTTATCTTATGACAGAATCAAGGATGTTATCTATGGCACGATGTACCAAGCGTTCAAAGTTACAAATCAGCTTGTAAACAAGGGTATCATCAATAAGCGCACAAGAATCAAAGAAGTAAGTTGCGATGCAAAGGTGTGTACAAACAATATGGTTATCACGGATATTGATGGCTCTGTAATTGTAATAAGCGCAAAAAATAGAAGTGCATTTTCCATTGAATCGAATATCTATCGTATGCAGATGGACGATGCTATATCAATATCTCGTCATGGTACGAAAAGAAAGGAGGCAAAGATGTAGTTTATGTAAAATCAAAAATAATAAAATAAGGGATGAAGGCTTTAATTAAATTTATTCCTACATAGGGGGCGATAGCCCCAAGAAATAATTAACTAACGGGCGCACATACGCCCCCACCCGATTATATAATAACACAGGAGATACGAAATGGAGAAAAAGAAAAATTGGCTCGATACTTACCTCACACCAGCAAAAGAACTTGTTGGATATGAGTGCTACGTAAGTTGTGATTATGAAGATAAGTTCGCAACAGGAAAATTTTCAGTTATCATCATAAGGAACGGAGAAGTTGTAGTAAAAGAAAAGAATCACATCTATTGTGCTTCAAAGGCAGTCGTTATCGTAGAAGCGACACTCTTTATGATGCAAAAATGCGAAGATGCCGATGTTATCACAATACATTCGGAATATTTTAAAAATTACTTTGCCTTTTTCAACGAGGCGAGAAAGGCTAACGCACAAACAAAGAAAAACTATCTGAGCTTATACAAAAGCTTTAGAAAGGATGCGGAAGTAATCTTTGACCTCACTACTTGGTACAAAAGAAACGAATACGATGATGAAGTTGAGAAAATGTTAAGTGATAACTAAACTATAGGAGATATGCAAGATGAAAAATGAAACGAAATTAAAGAAGCTGATGTCTTTCTTAGACGAAAACGACATCAAGTACACCACACCTCGAAAGAGAAAAGAGGGAAATGCCCACCTCTTCATCGGTCAGTACATGATTGCTGTTAAGATAGAGGGTGAAGACGATACATTGTTCTTCAATAGGCATAAGAGAGGAAAGCATCCTTTCTTTATCAGAACTTCGGAGACCCCGAAGTTTATTATCGAAAAGATGCAGAATCTGATTACAAGAATGATGTTAATACAACAGAAGCATTTTATGGAACAAAAAAAATAATTATATGGAAAAACTTAATTTTAAGCTATAGTTCGCCGATAATGGGGTTATTGTCACAGATGATAGCTCTGGCTGTGTAAACGTCTATCAAGAAAAAGAAGACGGCAATTATCACGAATATACGAAGAGAGCTATCAGCGAATCCGTAGATGATATCATTGCTCATCTTTTGCTTGATGGTACGGAAAATTTGAAGCAGAAATCGATTTATAAAATCAAAATTGAGATAAGATAATATGTTATACCAAAAGAAAGAAAAGAAGCCGAATACGGCAGTTAAATATGAGGTACGTGAGTTTATTCACGGCGGTATTGAATATGCAACAGATTGCCCTTTTGGTGAGCGTGGGCGATATACGCACGCTCTGCATAAGGTTGGTGCTATCGAATGCAATCTTTGTGAGTATCAGAAGAAAAACAATACAGAAGCAAGGGTTGTAAGATGTATGCATCCATTATTAAAAGAATCAGCAGTTAATAAACCTTTTAAAAAGTAAGAATTATGATAGAATCAATGAAGATACGTCAAGGGCTGGTATTTACCTTGCCTATAGAACCAAATCAGGTGATTGTTATAGGTAACAACAATAAAATCTATGTTTACAATATTGAGGAAGGTAAATATGCGCTTATCAATGTGTGCCCTCTCAGATTGAAAGTTATCAAGGTAGATAAATCTATTGTTGAATGCAATATTATAGCAGACGAATACAATATTCCATATAAAAAGAATATCCCTATTCAGTTTGAAGAGATTGCAAAAAACGGCACTATCGTCACAGAGGAAAAGGAAGAAATGGTTAATCACCCTAACCATTACGCTTGGCTAAAGGAACTCTGCGGCATAGAGCCGATTGATATTTGCCGACACCTTGATTTCAACTGCGGCTCGGCTATCAAGTATCTCTTGCGCAAGGGAAAGAAGGAAATGAATCTTTCCGAACGTGAACAGAGAGTGCAGGATTTGAGTAAAGCAATCTTCTATCTAAAAGATGAGATAAAAATGTTAGAAAATCAAAAATAGTAAAGATATGAAAGAGTTGATAAAGAAAGAAACCATGACCTCGCTTGAAATTGCCGAGGTTACAGGTAAGCGGCATTCTGATGTTCTTGAAGCTATCAGAAACATGGAAGCTGCTTGGGAAAAAGTAGCCCAACGGAAATTTCCGCTCGGCTCATACAAGGACGCAAACAACCAAGACCGCCCTTGCTACATTCTAAACAAAACCGAGTGCTTGTATGTCGCCACTAAGTTCAATGACGAGGCAAGAGCGAAATTGATTCTTCGTTGGGAAGAACTAGAAATCAAACAATGTGAGCAATATCAAGTGCCACAGTCATTTGCCGAGGCTCTGATGTTGGCTGCAAAACAGCAACAAAAAATTGAAGAGCAACAGAAACAACTTGAAGCAAGCTCAAAGGAAATCGTAGAGTTGAACGGCGCTATATCCGAGATGCAACCAAAGGTAACTTATGTAGATAAGATTCTATCAAGCAATGAGACTGTAACGACAACGCAAATTGCACAGGACTACGGTCAGTCAGCAAAGGCGTTCAATGTCTTGCTTCGTAATTTTGGCATTCAACATAAGGTTGGCGGTCAGTGGATATTGTACGCAAAGTACCTTCCTTATGGTTATGTGCAATCTGATACTGTACCTATCGTTCATCGAAACGGAACGAATGGCTCGGTGATGCACACAAAATGGACTCAGAAAGGAAGATTGTTTCTTTACGAGGAGTTGAAGAAGCATGGCAACTTACCTCTCATAGAGCAAAATTAGCAATGAAGATAAGCAAGGCTCTTATCAGACAAATTCGCTGCGACCTCCTTTCACATACAACCGATGCGGAGAAGGCTGCGGCGAAAATCTGCACTCTGTTAGGATATAAAGTGATACCACAACAACCGATAGTCACGGGCAGAAAGCTATACTTCGCAGATATATATCTGCCAGAGATAAAGTTGGTTATAGAGATAAATGGTGGTTATCATTTTACAGATAAACAGAGAAGAAAGGATAAAAATCGAAGCCAAGGTATAAGGCGACTTGGATATAGTTTATTTAATATCACAAACAAAAATGCAAGAGATATTAAGAAAATAGAACAATTAATAAGCAAAGCAAAAAATGGGAAAGTTACTAACAAGAGAAATTTTTCTAAAAAGAGCTCACGAGGTACACGGGGATAAATATGACTACACGAATACTGTCTATATAAATAATAGACATAAGATAGATATATGCTGTCCTATACATGGTGTATTTACGCAATGGGCAAATATTCATTTGCAAGGAAAAGGGTGTCCTTTATGTGCAAAGGAACAGAACTATAAGCCAATATATGGCGTTGGTATAAATGATTATAGAGGCACTGTAAGACATAAAGGCGTTTACATAAGGTCTTATGCTATATGGGTAAGTATGCTTATTAGATGCTATGATAAAGGCTACCTTAAAAGAGAGCCTGCCTATATTGGATGTCGTGTTTGTGAAGAATGGAAACAGTTTAGTGCTTTTAAGAAATGGTTTGATGAGAATTATGTTGATGGATATGTTTTAGATAAAGATGTATTAAAATCAGGAAATAAAGTGTATTCGCCTGAAAACTGCGCTTTTATCCCAGTAGAGATAAATAGAGCTTATGAAAGGAGAAAGCGGAATATTGCAAAGAAATACGCTCCAGGTGTTATATGTTACGGAAGAAAATTTAAAGCATACATCAATATAAACTCAAAAAGATACGATTTAGGTACTTTTAATACAGAAAAAGAAGCATTTAATGTATATAAATCCCATAAAGAGGAATATATAAAGAGCCTTGCTGAAAAATATAAGGATAAAATTCCGAAGAAGGTTTATGATGCTATGTGTAGATTCCGATTTATATAGAAAGGAATCCAAAGAATATCAAGGCAAAGATAGATATAATACTACACAAGGCAAAGTAACCAAGAATATTGGCTATCTTGCCTTTTATTTTTGTTTCTTAATAACTATACATAAACTAAAAGAAAGCCGCTTATACCGCAAGAAAATCGCCAAAAATAGCATTTGTTTACACAGCTTCTATTATTTATTATTATTTTATTAATAGAAATGGTAATTTTGCAATCGGAAATTATTTATTAACGTTTAAAACAGAATTACTATGACAATAAAAGAAAAAGTGCTTACTTCTGCCAAAACATCATTTGCAAAGTATGGTTTGAAGAAGGATGAACTTTCAAAGCTGGTTGACCTGATTGTTGCAAGTCGTGGTCTAACAGATGAGTCAAAGGACGAGGATGTAACGAGTGCTATCACGGCAGTTGAACCTTATGTTGGTATGATGCAATCATCATTCAATCGTGCGGTCAGTGAAACAACGAAGAAATTCGATGGATGGATTGACCCTAACGACCCTAACCATAAGCCTACTCCACCAGTTCCTCCTACCCCTCCAGTACCTCCAACAGGGCTTACGCAAGAGCAGGTTCAGCAGATGATTGCCGAGAATACTCAGAAAGCAGTTAGCGATGCTGTAGCCGCAGCCATTGCTCCATACAAGGAAAAGGAAGAAAGAGCACGTCTCAATGACCTTTTCGGCAAGAGCGATAAGTTGAAGGATATCCCAGAGCAGTTCCGTTCACGTTATCAGCTCGACAAGGAGGAGAACCTTGAAACTCTCGCACAGCAATGTGCTGATGATTGGACTGCATTGAAGCAGTCGCTTGTTGCAAGCGGCAGTTTCGTTGAAGCTCCTAAGGCGACTTCTCTCGAAGATGAGCAGAATGATTTCATTAAGAAGATGCAAGGCTTCTCGGAGCGTAATGCTCCAACGGAGTAAGGCATTACTAATGAATTATGTTAAACTCTTAAAAAGAAGAAAATTATGTCAAACAAAGGTTATTTTTTGCATAAAACCAAGCCAGAGAATATCAAGGAAGCTCTTTGGCTTGAAGAGCAGTGCCTTCGCAGACAGGGTGGTTACGACCTTGACCGCACTAATCTTCCAAACACTTTAAAGTGGATTGCAAAGGGTACAGTCCTCAGACTTGTAACTGGTGGAAAGGTGCAGGTTGTGAAGACTGCAAAGGTTACAGAGAAGGCTGATAAGGCTGCTACTACTTTGAAAATTGCCAGCGGTTCTTTATTCAAAATTGGAGATAAGATTGCTGGTGCAACCATTTCAGCAATTACCTCTGCTGATGGTGTAGATACATTAACTGTATCAGCACTTGATAATGCGGTTGCCGCAAATGCGGTTGTTTCAGACTATGATAAGACTAAGGACGTACTTCTTGGCTTCTCATACGACACTCTCGATGTAAGAGACCAAGAGTCTTCTATCGCAGCGACTCCTACCTTACAGGTAATGGAGGTAGAGGAAGATTCGCTCCCTTACCCTATCAATGATGATATTAAGGTAGGTATCAATTCTGTTGGTATCGCTTTGTTCAAAATTCAGTAACCTTTTAAAGTGGAGATTATAGATTATGAATAGTATTTTGAAAACTCTGCAAGACCCAAAGTCTTTTCAGACCTACATTAATGAATACATGAAGACTTCCACTTACAAGGCTAAGTGGAAAGAAGAAATTAAGGATATTGAGTATTGTGCCGCTAAGGTATATCAGGCAAACCTCGCTGAGTACACTGCCGCTATGGTTGGTTCGGTTGTATCAAAGAATGGTGAACGTCCTTTGCATACTATGCCCGACTTCGGTCAGCTTACTGGCTCTATTGGTCGTATTGCCGACGAGTGGGAGCTTGATAATGATTATCTCGACCAGATGCATTACTTGGAAGGCAAGTACAAAGATATCGCGGGTAATAAAAACTACACCCAGTCTCAGCTCAATGCCGAGTATGATAAGCTGATTAAGTATTCCTTCAAACCTTTCGAGCTTGCAACTATCGCCCCTCATAAGCGTATTGATATGCTCTATTACGAAGGTTTGTATAAAGGTACTCAGACTGTATCTCGCACAAATAACTCTAAAGCAAACGTGTCTTATACTTTTGACCTTGATGTAGAGAAATTGAAAGCAACTACTGCTAAGTGGGGAGCTAACAATGCTACTCCGTTCAAGGATATAAAGGCACTCAAAGACCTTGTTAAGTCTAAGGGTAGAAAGATTATGAAGCTTCGTATGAGCGAGAATACTTTCTATTCTATGTGTCAGGCAGATGAGATTAAAAACGTCTTCAAGTTGAATCTTGGTTCTGTTCAACTTAATCCTACAGTACCAATGCTCTCTACTGACCAGGTAAATATCTATCTGCGTTCTGTTCTGTTGCCAACAATTCAGATTGATGAGGATATTTTTGTTACTTTGCCAAATGGCAAGACAGAAAATCTTATTCCTGACAATATGGTTGTTGCACAATGTGCCGATAATATTGCTATCGTCAAAGAAGCTGACCCTCTGGAGTCTATCGACCCAATTCCTGGTGTATCTTACGCTTCTTATGACAATAATCTCGTTGGTTACTGGCGTGACAAGAAGGGTTATCACCTTACAAACGAAATGTGGGCACAGCCTGTTTTCAACGGCATCAACGATTATTTTATCATGGATGTGAGTCAGTTTGGTGAGTAATTGTAGTGTTTGAATATTTTGATTTAATAAGTGAAACTTCATAAAATAACAAGATTAGCATGACAATTTCAGAAGCCATAGCAAGCGAGATTCAGCCTTTCTCTACCTCAGATGAGACCTTGGAGAAGATGTTTATTGATGCTACTGATAAGTTTAGCATCACGGCATCCGTGGCTGATGAATACTCTGTAGCGGTAAAGAAACCCGTAGCCTATGCGGCTATGCGTATCCTCTACAAGATGAATCCATTATCAAGTGAGAATGTTGGCGGTATCTCTCAGAGTTACAAGAACGACAAGAATCTTATTGATAAGATGATTAAATCTATTGCGAAGGATGCTGGATTGGATGCTGACCTTGTTATTGATAATAACTCTGATGGTTTTTGGGTTACGAGTGCTAAAATTTGGTAAGGAGGTGATGTATGAACTTTGAAGATTCGCTTAAAATCGGTGCAAATGTCTATGATATTGGTTATGCAGAAATTGGTGAAAAGTATTATTCTTTAAATGATGATGGTACACTAAACCTTTCTGATAACGCAAATGAGACATTAAAATCAGGGTTCGATGAGGAGGGAAATCCTCTAACACCAGAGGCGTTTATCTTTATCGATTTCGGGAAATGCGTTATTCTTCCTAATACAAAGGCGAGCGTTATTACTTTGGCAGATGGTCAAAAATATACATACATGTATGAGATATATGCTCCGCTCAATAAAGTAAAATACCCTCTCATACCGAAGGAAGGCGAAAAGGTTTGGATAACCAAGAAAGATGGCACGATTGATAAGGAAATGGAGGTTAAAGGCTTCGTAACCTTAAAGAAACGCTATCTTAGAATTTGGCTCTAATAGGCGGCAATATGGCAAAGGTTGAATTACAAATCAAAGGTCGTGAAGCCTTACAGAAAAGGTTGAACGAAAAGAGGCAGCAGATTATCAGTTACCTCAATATGCGTTTGATGCAACTTGCCGAAGAAGCGGTCACCTACTCTAAAGAAAACAAAGGTTATAAAGACCGAACTGCAAATTTAAAAAACTCAATTTCATTCGCTCTCTACCTTGATGAGCAACTCATCACCTCGGCAGTTGGTAAGATTCCAAAGGCAGAAGAAGCGGAAGGAGGACAGGAAGGCGTAAGTGCTGCACTCAGTAAGTATGCACAGAAAGAAGGGGTAGTAGCACCCAAAGGGTACTCCCTCGTTATTGTGGCTGGCATGAACTACGGCAAATATGTAGAGGATAAAGGCTACAACGTCTTACACCTTACAAAGTATTTCCTTCGTGAAGAAATGAAGAAGGTTTTTGAAGAAGTAGCTGAAATGATTAAAAGCGATAGTTAGATATGATACTCGGAGATAAAGCGGTAACGGCATTATATAAGTATCTCAATGATAATGTTGAGAGAATAGGCATAAAGAAAGGTCGTATCTTTAAATATGAGATACCCGAGAAGTTGGCTATTGGTGATTATATCGCCATCAATCATCTTCCCTTTGTGTATAGTGATGCCATTAATGAGGGTGTAGTGAATCTGAATATTCATTGCCCTAAGACCTCATCTAACTTACCGAACATAAAGAAACTCTCTGATTACTCGGAGAAGATTCTTTCTCTGTTTGGTGATGGTACTTATCTCGGTGGCTGCTACTTTGATTTCTACTCTATCTCTCGCCCAACTCGTGATAATGATAACACTTATTACGTCAATATGAAATTTAATGTAACGTATAATAATTTAAAAGAATAAAACTATGGCAAAGAATGGTGTATATGGCTTGGAAAGCTTCAGTTTTGCCGATTGTGTCGAAAATGGTGGCTATCCTACAACATGGAGCGACAAAATTAAGGCTGTCGTTTCTGGTAGCTTGAGTTTCAATGACCAGGCAGCACAGACATCGGATGTAGAGGTTGAGGATTCAGAAGACCCTTACGCAGTGCTGCCCACATCAGCAGCAACAAAGGGCTTTACCTTGCAGACATACGATTTCTCGGAAGATAACTTCATTAAGCTTCTTGGTTATACAAAGGATGCTGGTTCTGCTGGTAAGGATGCTTGGTTGAATGAGCTTCCAAAAGAAACCGAGATTTTTAAGGCTGTACAGATTGTAACAAAAGATTTGGATGATATTCCTTCTCGTACCTTCCAGTGGTCTAAGATGAAACTTACAATCACTCGCAGTGGTTCTATCGGTAAGAGTGGACTTCCTAATCTTACCATTGAATTCCGTCAGATGGCGGTATTCGATGCAAAGGGTGACAAGAAGAGCGGTCATCGTAATATTCTTACCAAGGATATTACAGCTGGCGATGTCTAAGACTTTCATTTTGAATACGATAAAAAATTAAACTTCAAAAGGCGGTGAGGTAAGGGGACTTTCCCAAGCCGCACCGCTTTTTATGTTATAAAACATATTTTGATATGAAAACATCAGATAAGGAAAAGGTAGCAAAAACGCTTTCCGAGGCATCTGTAAAGATTAAGGTTGGTATGTTTCGCTTTAAAGTGAAGCCACTTACCTTTATGCAGATTTATGAAATGGGTGTATTCGGTAACTCTATCAAAGAACCAACATGGAAAGAAGGCGATATGATGAATATCATCCCTCTTTTGTTTGAGCACTCTGAGACGGCTCGTTTAATGAGCGAGATTTTTATCGTGTGCACCTTTCGAAAGAAGTGGGCACGCAAGGTATGGGGGCGATATATACGCAAGCACCTTGATATTATGGCATTCAATGAGCTTGTGAAGTTTATAAGTGGTTCTTTCAATGCAAATTTTTTCTTAACCTCTATAACTTTCCTGACTCAGACGAAGATAATGACGGAGCCGAAAACGACTCCCCGTGGGCAACAATCGGAGAAGTAATGAAGTACTTTCGTATGAGTTACGAGGAGGTCGTATTTAATCGCTCATACCTTAATATTATTCTGCTTAACCGCTCGATTCCGCCCTTTAATACAAATACCAAGGATGAACCGAGAAAAGGCAGCAGACAGCAAAAGAAGCCACAAAAAGAGTATCATAAGATAGATAAGTCAATTTCTGCTAATGATTTCTTTATGGGCATGATGTAATAATCACATAAATAAGCAAACAATATGGCAGCAGCAGATGAAATACTTGGAATCAGCGGACAGATGGATATTTCCGATATTCAGCAGTCTTTTGATAAGTTGATAAATGACCTTAATTCACTTGGAGTAAAGACTGATGAAGTTAGCTCAAAGATGACTAAGGCATTAAATGATATTGCTCAGAGTTCGGCTTCTGATAGTGAAAAGACGAAACAATCAGTGCAGTCTTTAAAGCAAGGTATCGAAGAGATTAATAAATCACTTACCGATACTCCAGAGGCACTGAAGAAGCTTGCATCAGAGGCTCAGACCGCAGAAGCAACCGTTGATAAACTCAAAAAGAAATTATCGGAAACAACCGAAGGTTCACAGAAGTGGAATGAGATTAACGAACAGTTAAAGTCTCAACAGAACTTAGTAGAGAAACTTAACGGTGAATATTCATCAATGTTGAGTACATTCGGTAGTACTCAGCAGTATGTTGGTACTCTTAACGCTGCTATTGATACGTTGAATGCAGGTCGTTCTATATCAACCGCAGCAACTGGTGCAAATGCGGCAGCTCACGTAGGTGCGGCGGCTGCGGTTGGAACAGAAGCTGTAGCACATGGAGAAAACTCAACCAAGATTGCTGAAGAAACGGAGAAAACTCAGCAGAATACACAAGCTAAGTTGCATCTTACTGAATCAGCGAAAGACTACGTATATACAACACAGATGGAAGCAGAGGCGATTGATGCGGTTGCAAAACGCCTTGCGGAGGGTCGCTCTGATGAAGAGGAGTATATCAATAGTAAGAAGAGTGGCTTGGCTGTGCGCGAATCTCTTGTACAGAAAATAGAAGAAGAAAAGCAAAAGATAAAGGAGCTTTCGGATGTCTATGCTAATTCGCAAGATGCGAATAATGGAGTTGCGACACCCGAAGCACAAAAAGCGTATAACGAAGGTGTAAAGGAGGCTACTGATAATATTAAAGAGTATCGTATCGAGTTATCTTCTTTAAATCAAAGTCTTGATAATCTTGAAAGTAGTCATTTTAAGGCTCAACAAGCTATCAATGGGCAGACCGATGCAACCCACAATTTAAAGCAGGCTACAGAAGAGGCAAAGAATGCTTCTGATATATATTTTAATGGTGAGAAAGCGACCATTGAAGGAGTAACGGAGGCATTAAAACTGGATTATCAAGAACTCAAACAGCTTAAAGCTGAGTATGCTACTTATAAAGGTGCTGGTGATACAGAAAATGCAAAAAAGAACCTTGAAGAACAAAAGGAGTTAAATAAGCATATATCAGAAGGACGTGAAGTACTCAAACAACTTGGCACTTCTTACGAAGATGCAGCTAAAGGAGCTAAAAAGACAAAAGAGGAAACCAAGGAGGTTGCAAAGTCTGCCGAAGATGCTACAAAAAAAGTAGGTGGAATCTTCTCTAAATTTAAAAGTGTCCTTGGTGGAGCTTTAAAAGGTGATTTCTCTGCTCTTTTCTCACTCTTTGGAAAAATCGGTGTATGGGGAGCAGCACTTGGTGCTGTAGGAAAAGGTATTTATGAGCTGACTATCCGTGCCGAAGAGTTTAGAAACGCTCTACAACCTCTCTCTCATTATCTTGATGAGAGCAACTTACAGGCGGTAAGGCAGAATATACTTTCATTATCAGACGAAACTGCTAAGTCGGTTTCTGATATGGCTGCTGCTGCAACTCAGTTCGTAAAGGTATGGGATAGTCTAAGAGATTCACCAGAGGCTCTTACCACCATGATTAAGACATCAAACGAGTTCGGAGCACTTGCTGGAAAAACATCAGAAGAGGGAGCAAAATTCCTCTCAAATCTTGCTTCTGAATATCACATGACTGCGCAAGATGCTACAGCGGCATCTGCCATGATTGCAACTGCTGCTCACAACTCAACAAGTAGCTTCGGTGAAATGGCTGATGCTATATCAAGTGCAGGTTCTTCTGCCGCTCTTTATGGCGTTTCTTTTAAAGAAATGGCTACTCTTATCGGTTATTCTAGTAATCAGTTTGGTGGTGCTCAAAAGGCAGCGTCAAAATTCTCTATGCTCCTTATGAGTATGAGTAAGATGCAAGATAAATACAATCCTTCTGTTGTTGGAATGATTACTGCCTTACAAAATCTGAAAGATGCATACGAAAGAGGAGAACACGTTGAGAATAACTTCATGGCTCGTCAGCGTAGTATTGCTATGTACTTTATTAAGAATGCTGATGCTATTGCTAAGTATAATAAGGGCATAGATAGTAATGCTGCTAAACAGGAACTTCTGAATGATATTAATGCCAGAGCTTCTGTCAATGTTGCGAAGCTACAAAACTCATGGAATGGTTTTCTTACTGCGATTAATGCTAACCTTACACCAACCCTTACAAGAATACTTAATTTCTTTACAAAGATTATAGGCGGTGCTCAGAAAACAGCAGACGAGCTTAATTATTTAAAGAATTTTGATAATAACCATAAAGGAGCAAAGCGTGGTATGCGATATACCGAATCCGTTACAAGTGGTTGGGCGGCTGGTTTTCAGGAATCCACTGTTGCTAACATGGGGGCAAGGCAACAATATAATATAAGCAAGGAGGATGGCTTGAATCTGTATAGACAGCAGAGAGATAGACTTAAAAGAGCATATCAACAGGGATTTAAGAATGCACAAAGAAAATGGCGTAATGCAAGTGGTAACGCTTATGCTAAAAGTGCAGGTAATTTCATGTTACAATACTATAACAATAATCGTTCTGCTTTCTCAGAGTTTACTCCTCAAATGTTTAATGAATTATTGAGAAACCAAAGAAATTCTACGATTGCTTTATCGAATAAGCCTATTAATACTGGTATTAATCTTGGAGGAAATGGTTATGTCCCTAAACCCCAAAAAGATAGGTCTGCTGACCAACAACGCAACTATCGTGAGCAGCTTGCTGAGCAGCAAGCAAAACAACTTGCCGATGATAAGAGAATCGAATGGGAACTTTATGTCACCGAGCAAGAGGAAGGTATTGCAAAGGAACATGATGCTAACGAAAAAGAGTTAAAGCAGAGAAAGCTTGATTTTGAGAAAAAGAAACATCAGATAGAAGAAGAAGCTGAAACCTTGCGTCAGAAGAATATTCAGATTGCAAAGGCAGAATATAGCAAGAATCCTGCAAATAAGAAAAAGGAAGGTTTTTATGCTAGCGGGCTTGATAAAAATGTAAAGCTAACTAATGAGCAACAAAAGCTTATTGATGCGAAATTAGCACTTCTCAATACTCAACAGTTGCAATATGAGAGAGAAATGCAATTACAATATTTGCAATCATATCGTGAATACCTGAAGGAGTATGGCAACCTCGAACAGCAGAAACTCGCCATCGTTGAGGAATATAACGAGAAAATTAAAAAAGCAAGGGCAAAGGGTAATATTTTCGAGGAAGCAAAGTTGAAAACTGACCTTGAAGAGCAGCTAAAGAAGCTCAACTTTAATGATTTCAAGGATTCTATCAACTGGGATTCTGTTTTCTCTGATATGGGAAGATTGAGCAAATCTTATCTCGAAGACCTAAGAAAAAAGCTCAAAGACCTTCTCGGTTCGGGTACTCTTGATATTGATGATATGAAGGTTGTATCTGAACAGATTGGTAAGATTGATGATGCTATTTCTGAGCAGACTGATAAATGGGGATGGTCTAATGAGAAGGTGCGTGAATATAATCGTCTCTTGCAAGAGGCTGCTGACGCACAAGAGCGTTTAAGAAAAGCCACAGTTGAGCTATATAATGCACAAGAGCAGCAGTCTTCTACGAAAATTGCTATACAGAAAATCTTTGCGGAGACGGGGGTATCTGTAAGTATCGATAAGATAACCTCTCAGAATAAGAGCACACTCTTCAATGAGAATAAGATGAACCTCAGTAATGAACAGCTTAAAAAATTAAAGAAACTTTTTGATGAGCTCGCAGTTTCTGAGGTAAAGGTTGGTAAGGCAACAAAGGACGTAAAGAAGGCACAGGAGGATGCAAATATATCACAAGATAAGGCAAGAAAGTCAATTAAGGAGATTGCAAATGAATGGGCAGAAAGCATCAGTAACGTTGCTAAGAAGCTACAAGAAGCAAGTGAATTGATTGATGCTCTCGGCTTCGGTGATTCAGACCTTGGAAAGAAGCTTAAAAGTGGTGCAGATGCCTTCAATAAGGGTTCGCAAGCGGCATCAGACTTTGCTACGGGCAACTATATCGGGGCAGCTATTAACGGCATAGGGGCTATCAAATCGCTTGGTAGTGCTCTTGGTATCGGCAATGGAAGTAATGCGAAGGAGGTTGCTGAGACTACGAATCGCCTTACAGAATCAAACGAACGATTACAATACTCTATTGAGCAGTTGAAGAGTTCGATTGATAAGACTTCGGGAATGAGTGCCGTCAGCAATTATCAGAAAGCCTATGATGCACAGAAGCAAATCAATAAGCAGAGTATGGAAATTCTTCAAGCACAGATGGGTTACCATGGCTCGCATCATTCTAATGCTTATTATTGGAATCTGTCAGCACAGGACTATGCGGCAATCAATCGCACGTTGGCACAGCAATCAGCGGTCAGAGGTGGTTATGTTAATTCTACGATAAATAAGGTAAATTCCTTGGAGGATATTTATAAGCTCACTCCAGAGCAGATGAAGGATATTCGCACATACAACCAAGATGTATGGAAGAATATGACCGACCAAGGTAAATATGATAAAACTGAATATTGGGAGAACTATACCGACCTTGCCGAGAAGCTTGAAGAGCTGACTGATAAAATCAATCAGAATCTTACGCAGACAACCTTCGATTCGTTAAAGGACAACTTTATTAGCAATCTTATGGATATGAGTAAATCGGCGCAAGATTTCGCAAATGATTTCACAACGATGCTCAATAAGTCTATGCTTAACTTTGCCGTTGATGACCTTGCAAACAAGAGACTTAAAGCCCTTTATGAGAAATGGGCAGATAAGATGAAACAAGGACAGCTCTCCAATGACGATTTGGATATACTTAAAAAAGAGTATGATAACATCGTTAATGAAGGTTTAAAGATAAGAGATAATATTGCTGCAATAACAGGGTATAAGGAGGCGCAATCTCAGCAGACGGCAACGGGCAAGGCTATCGAAGCTATCACCGCAGACCAAGCAAGCAGCCTTATCGGTATCGATTATGCGGTGCAAATTGCCCAAGAGCAAGGTAATGAGGTTCGTAAGGCTATCGCAGTTGATGTTTCTTTCTTGCGCATCTATGCTGAGCAGACATATAATAATATTTCTGAAATGCGAGATATTCAGTATCAAGGATTACAGCAGTTGGAAGCAATCAATAAGAATACTGCCCCTATTATATTAATACGTGAAGACATCGCAAGTATGTATAAATTAATGAAGGATAAGTATTAAGTTATGAAGAATGATGCTTTTATAAAATTGGTCGATGAAGCGGATACTGCTTACATTGACCTTGATACTTTCGGTATTACATTGGTAAGGGGTTGGCGAGAAGCTCTGCTGACCCCAGCCCCAGTAAAAAGCTATGTAACTAACGATAGTCGATTGGAACATGGACAATCGGTTATCGCTACATCGAAGTATGCAAAGAAAGATAAGCGTGAAGTAAGTATCTCTTTCTTCCTTGAAGGTAGTTCAGAAGAAGATTACTTACAGAAGTATGAGGCTTTCCTTGATAAGATAGCTTATTCGGGTGAATTTTGCTTGAAAGTTCCTCGCCTAAAGAGGGTTTTTAAACTTGTTTACACGCAATGCTCGCAGTTTGGTGATTACGGTCTAAAAAGAGGTAAATTTGTACTCAAATTAACGGAGTATAACCCGAATGATAGAATTAAGTTATGATTAAGATATATGATATTAACGATAAATTGCTGATGCAAGCAGAAGTAACATCAGCGGCTAAGAGAGAACAGGAAATGTCTAAGTCAGATTACATTTCTCTGTCTTTCTCCGCTGCCGAGAAGATTATTTTGCCTGCTGGTGCGTATATCAATTATACATATAAGATAGATAAGGTAAGAGAGGTTACTAGAAAGTTCCTTCTCTTGGAATCGTATGAACCTACTCAATCAGATGAATGCTCTTGGAAGTACACTCCTCAGTTCCAGCATCCGAAGATGATTCTATCGAAGACCCCATTCTTTATCTATACCCGTAATTCACAGAATATAGAGGTAAAGCAAAATGTATGGTCTTTCGTAGGTACTTCGTCTGATCTTAGGGGCAAGATAGCTGATTTCCTTAACAAGGATTTAATGTTTGGCGAATGCGGATGGAAAGTCATTTTTCAGAAGGTTACGGCAAATACAATCAATGTATCATTCAGCGATAATGACTTTATATCTGCGCTTACGGCGATTACAAATGCTATCGGGGATAACTGCGAATGGCATATTGACTATGATGATGAAATTATCTACATCGGTAAGGTCTTAGTCGGCGCAACTCCTGTCGTTTTGGAGGTTGGAAAGAATGTAGGTGTACCAAGTATCAATAATAGCAAAGAAGTCTACTATAACGCTTTCTCTATCTTCGGCGGTACAAGAAATATTACTCAGGTAAATAGCAAGGGTGAGAATGTATCATCTGGTGATATACGTCTGCAATTAGATGAGGGCAATGGTACAATATCAATAGACGGAAAAGAACGCTCCTACTCTATTGATAAGTATTCAACCCTTGACCTTAGAGCGGATAAAACGAAAGAACCTCTCTTTACAAAGGTACTTGATTTTTCTCAGATTTTCCCATCACTTAATACCTATGTATATAATGTACGTGGGCGAGTTAAGTATGTGCTTGATGAGAATAATAATAAAATTCCTATCTCTAATGCTGATGGGTCTATTAAGGAATATAAGACCTTCACTGTATGGTATATGAGATTGGCTTATCCTACAACAGAAAAAGTAGAAGGAAAGACGATTATCAATACAACTATAGATGGTGGCATTACTCATTATTGGTATGATTTTGAAGTTACCGATAATTTGCTTATCTATGGAAAGAATATCGGTTGTTCGTTTGAAGCAAACTTTAATACGGGTGCGCTTTCTACTCCACTTGCAGGGCGTGGCACTAACGGCGATTATGTAGGTTTTGAGCTTACTTATCATAAGGAGGCATCATCTTCACACACGTCAGACGATGTTAGCAAGGATAATTTCTCTGTTTTGGCTGGTGATTACGAAATCATCTATCAAGAGGATAATGAGGTTATCATACCTACAAATGAAGCAGAAATGCTCATTCCTTGTGGTGAAAGCAAACCTTCTTTAAAGTGTAATATCACAGTTCTCTATAATATCGCAATGGCTGATACAATTTATTATGAGGATGCTCAAGATAGATTGTTAGAGAAAGCGAAGGAGGGGATTGTGCGATTACTCTCTGATTTGAATAACTATGAGGTTAAATCATATTCTGATGTATTCTTGATGGATAACCCTCAACTACAAATCGGACAGAGCGTTACATATAAGGACGGACACGGATATGAGCTTGCGACAAGAGTATTGAAGCTATCGACCAATATCGATTACGACTTTATCCAGTCGATTACAATAGGTAATCAGGCAATAAAAGGTACTATAACGCAGCTCAAAGAAGATGTACAGACAATCATTGCGAGCGGTGGAAGTAACGGTAGTGGGGGTGGTTATTCTGTTTCTCAGCTACGAAGCCTTATTGCTAAATACGGAAGTGATAATTTTATTTCTAAGCAGTTCAACGACACCGCCCACGGCACTATCACCTTCGAGAAGGTGCAGAAGTTCTTGAAAGGATTGAACATTGGTGACGGAAACAGCAAATGGTCGGCTGATGGTACTCTTATCCTCTTCCGTCTTCTTACCAACAACTTCTCTTCTGGTCTTTATGGTCAGGGTGCGCAGATAGATGAGAAGGGCAACCTTGAAGTACAGTCTATCTATGCCCGTAAGTTCATATCAGCACCTAAGTTCGTTTTCAATGAGATTTCCGTAACCAAGGCAGAGCAGTGGAATACGAACGGATATGGTACAATAGAGAGCGTGGACGTGGAGAATCGTACTATCACCCTGCATCTTGAGGAGAACGATTACGGCTCTCTGCAAGTGGGCGATATTTGTCGTGGTCTCTATGCCGATATAGATAACGCCCATGGAGCAGACAAGACAGAGGAAGGAGCGTTGGACGATTGCAACTTTGTTCAGCACAAAGGCTTCTTCACTACCTATTTCTACGTGACTCATATCATCACGAATGAGAAGGGTAAGTTTGTCTTCCAGTATGGCAAGAAAAGTTCCGTGACTCCAGACCCTTGCGCTTACATGGACTTTGCCCAATACGGTAGCTTTACCGATGAAAAGCGTCAGAGCAGCATGTATTTCTCGTCTCGCGGTAACAGCTATATCGAGGTATTGGATGGAGTCAAAACTTGGGAAGTGCAGTCTCAGAACCGTGTAGCAAGATACGGATGGTTGGGCGGTCTGACCCTTGTCAAGAAGGATGGCTCTACCGTGCGACCAGAGGGTAATGGTATCTACGTTCAGGACAACATCTATTTTGGTGGCAATATCAACTACCTGCAAGGACTCTCTGGATTGGATGACTTGCGTGAGGAGGCGAAGGCTTACGATGTAAGTCTCTCGCAATACCAAAGCGTCATCACGGTAGATGATATGGGCAATGTCATCAATGGTCTCTATACCGAGGATGAGGCGAAGACTACCAAGCAATACCGTATCTCTACGGCTGTATTCGTGCGCAAGGGAATGGATATATTGCTGGAAGAGGATGACAATACTGAGGACGTGACAGCAGGTCATTATCGCGTGCATGCCGTGAGCGAGGACTGCGAAGTGATGGTGCAGAACTCTACCATCTTTGTGACGGCTATCCGCAATATCAAGGACGGAGTGGCAGGAACAAATGACGATGCAAACTTCGATTATGATGCAATGCGAAAGGCGACCGATGCCATGGTAACGATTGTGGTAGAGTTGGAAGGCAAGACCTCAAAGATGGTGCAGATGCCTATACGCATTCAGCATGACACGCTCCCATTTATGGTGTGTGACCTGAGCAATGAGAGTGCATCGGTGGCATGGAATACAAAGACAGCTAAGTACATCGGCTTGCCTATCAAGACTAAGGTGTCACTTCTGTATCACAATGAACCTTGGACTATCTCGTCACTTAATATCTCTAAAGTAGCTGGTCTGAAAACTTCGATGAGCATTGAGGACAAAGCGAAGGTAATCACTATTGATGCGGATAACCTTACCGACGATACCCTTGCTCAGGTTACGAAGATGAACATCACGGTTGTTGGCAGATATGCAGGCGCAAACTATGAGTATACAAGGGAGCTTACCATTCTGAAATCGTCTGATACCGTAGTCTATGAGCTGATACCTTCTGCGGACAGCATCGTGATTGATAAGGACGGAAACACGACAGTTAATTCCGTAAGCTGCGATGTCTATGCTACATCGTCAGACGACAAGCGATACAAGCTGACAGCCCTTCCTGCTGGAATGTCGTTGAAATACGGAAAGAGCGAGAATGCTACGACTTCCGTAGGTATCGGATCAGATGTACCTGTGTCAGTATCAGACAAGATGGTTACTTTCGCTCTCTATGACAGTAATAATAACATGCTCGACAAGGAATCTGTACCTGTGGTGGCATTCGGTAAGGACGGTAAGGGTATTGAGTATATCTTTAAGTTGCAAAACTCCGCTCCTTCCAATCCTACTCCTAGCGACTATGCTACCAATGCTGAATATCAGCGCACAGATAAGGAATTTGTTCCTAGCGGATGGACGGATGATCCTACGGGTGTGGATGCAGTGAACCAGTACGAATGGGTATGCAAGCGAGTATCTACAAACGGTCATTGGGGAGCGTTTTCTGAGCCTGCGGAATATGCACATTTCGGCAAGCATGCGCCTAAGGCAAAGTCTTCCGATGATATTGTCACTATTCCGACAGACAGCAATGGCAATGCTCTTCTGGCATTCAGAGAGGAAGTTGGTTTTAGCCTTCTCGTAGATGGGCATGAATGTAATATCTCATCTATCCAAAAATACAGTTCTACGCTCAGTAATGTTTCTTGCTCTATCAGCAGCAATGTAGTTACAATAAAGTGCGAGGAAGGTGCTAAACTCGGTATTACCTCGCAGACCGTTGTCTTCAAAGTGACGGGCACGCTTGACGGTTCAACCTATATAGACTATGTGACCGTGAAGGTAGTGCCAAACGTGACTGGTGCAGATGGTGACGGATATGAGTATATCTATTATCAGTCTAATTATCTAAATAATGATTTCTCTGCACCTAAGCGAACAAACGGAAAACTTACTGATGGATGGCAGGATGACATGATGGCTCCAACAAAGGATAAAAGATATGTTTTCGTGGCTTATAAGCGGGGAGAACTTGGCAGTGATGGTGAGTTCTCGAAGCCACAACTTTTCAATCGTTATCCCAAAAGTATCGTCAGTCAGGAAACGAAGTTCATTGCATGGTATTCTCTGACGGATGCCCCTAAGGCTAACTACATCTGGGATAATGGTTCTACAACCATGCCGACCAATTTCAGCGACGACAAGCCTTGGTTGTGGAAGGTGGTCCGAACCAACTATACTGAGGATGCTCCTGAATATACAGTGTCCTGCGAGGGATATAAGGCTAAGGACGGTCATAGTCTCCTCGTAGGCTATCAGTCTTCAGCTTCAGAACCATCAGTGCTTCCTACTCCGAAAACGCTTGCCGACTATGATAATGCGCAGGATGATATTGGCAACGGCTGGACAAAGACGGCTCCAGCTACGGGAGGTAAGAGTATCGTGCTGGGTGGTAAGATTACAACAGGTGAAATTGTCGACCGGTACAACAGCAGTACTAACGCATGGGGAACGGAAGAGAGTGAAATTCTGTTAGATGGTATAAAGCAGAAGAAAACATTCTATAAGACGCCTGCCTCTCTTGGTAACAACGGCTATTGCATACGCCGTATTAAGGTTGTTAACCATTTTCGAGAAAGCTTTCTCAGAGTGATGATGAAGTCTTATTCTGAAACCAACTGGGACCTGGTATGTATCTCCCGTCTCTATCTTCCATCTGAGGTTATCGATGACAAAGGTAATCAGCTGAAGACAGACGATGAATATCTCAGCAAATCGAAGTATGCCTATGAAGTAAGCGGCGATGGTCAGAGTCTTGTTGCTGAATTATCTATGCCTGATGCAGGAGAATATTATTTCTTTATCGGATATTTCAAGGATGGCAGCAACGACAGCTACGGCGACTATGGTCTCTTTGCCTGGCAAGCAATGATAGCTCTTACTGAGAGTTTATGGCGTACCGACGGAACCGTAGATGATGCCAGCAACATAACTTGGAGCAAGGCGATGCCGATGCAGGCTGAAGCCATCGTTATGGAGCGCGCCTATATCGCTACCGCTAACGATACGTCAGTGCCAGCCAAGCCTTACCGTACAAATGGTATATTGCAGGGAGGATGGACGGCAAAACGGCTGGCTGTATCGTCTACAAACAGGTTCATTTGGGAGTCTGTTCGTGCAGGAAAACATGGTACTGACTCTGTTCAGGACGATTGGAGTCAGCCTGTTGTGGTAGCCAACTTTGCTGAAGCCGGAAAGATGGGCAAGAACGGCTGCATCGTCCGTAATTCCGAAGGATGGAAGAGCGGGGCAACTTATCATAATGACTCTGCCCTGACCAAGGAACAGAAGTATATCGACCTGATATATATTGAGGATAACAATGCTAACGATGGCTGGTCTATCTATCAATGCAACGTTACGCATACGGCTACGGGCAGTTCATTCGACCCTTCGGCAGTTGACTCTGACAAAAATAAGCTGTGGACGAAACTGAGTGATGCTGGTCCGATGTATTCTCCTCTTATCGTGGCAAAGAATGCGGTTCTGAAGTTTGCTCAGGGGCAGCAGTTTAACCTGATGGAGGGTAACAATATCTTTGGCTCGTTCCGATGGGTGAAGGATAATGGGGATTACGCTTTCTGGATAGGCGGTACGTCTGGCGCTGTAGCTACTACTTCCATCACGAGGGGTGGTAAGTTCAAGACGACCGATGCTGATATTGCGGGTAAGATTACAGCTTCTAGCGGACAGATTGGCGGCTTCGAAATTAAAGATAAGAATCTTGTCTGTAGTAATGCGCGATTAGCTATTGGATATGAAGACCAAAACTTTACCCGCATGGTGGTTCTGGATGCGAAGAGTTATTCTTATGATAGTTATAACTTTGCTCTCTCTGTGGTGAATTATGGTATTGTTACTCATAGTTCTGCAACTCAGGCAGGAATCCACATAAACGTTGGATCTTCGAATGCTAATGTTCAGTACCCTGGCATCGTGATGGAGAATGGTACATTCGTCGGTTTCCGTGTTCCTATTGTCCCACTTAGTTACAGTTTGGATTTGCGCAATAATGCTTCAATTTATGCGTCAGGAATGTGTATTCGCTGCAACAATTCATCTAATATTACGATAACTTTGCCAACTTCAGCAAAAGGTGCTAAAACAGGAGATGTCTTTACAGTTATAAGAGCTGGAACTGGCGATGTTACAATAAAAGCACCTGCGGGAGTTAGTTATCGTACTTCGAGCGGTAAAACAGGAGAATTTACAAGTACAAAAAAAGATGAGCAAATACATCTCATATTTGATGGGGATGCGTGGTTTTCCGAATGTAGCGCTGGTTAATGGAATAAAAAAAAGGTTATATAATAAAAAGCAAAGAGTATGAAAGTTAAGTTAGAATATCTAGAAGTATTCGTGACACTCGACAAGAGCCAGTGTCAGGTAGTGAACGCACGCAAGCAGATTGCGAACATCATCTATTCGCAGGGTGCAGGTCTTGGATTGGCAGGACAGGCTCTTGCCGTCAAGATGTGGAACGGAAGTGATGAAACCGACTACTCGCAGGAAGAGCTTGATATCATTAAGGGGCTGGTGGAGAAAACCACCGCTCCTTGCTTCATCGAAGCAGTCAGCAAGGCAATCAATGAATCTTTAAATCAATAATTTTATGGCAACAGAAACAAAAATTAACGACATAGCCAGTCAGTTGAGCACCGCCTCACGCCTAGTAGTTAGCACAGACTTCTTTTGGGTCTACACAGCTAGCGGCTTGCAGGTCAAAATTTCTGCCGAGTTTGTAAAGGCTTATCTCGTCAATGGCATTAAGCCTAGCATCAATGCCAACGGTAACTGGGAGATTGACGGCAAGGACCTGGGCGTGGCAGCTAAGGGAAAGACACCGCAGTTCCGTGGCGGTACGATGGGTATAGAGGTAAGCTATGATGACGGTAAGACGTGGACGCAGGCGGTGGCATATACCGACATGAATCCTGACTTGACTGCCCTTGTCGAAGCCTATAACAAGGTGATTCAGGGAGAAGCCGGTAGAGTGAATGCTGAAACCGCAAGAGTAAAAGCTGAAAAGGCACGTGTGGCAGCAGAAAATAAACGCGAAACGGATTTCTCTGCATCGAAGAAGGCTTGCGACGATGCAACGGCAAAGGCTAATTCCACCTATTCCCATCCACCTTACGTAGACAAGGACGGTTATTATTACAAATGGAACGTAACGACATCATCCTATAATAAGACGGACGTTAACCTTACTGGTAAGGCTTTCCAAATTAAGAAGGTATTTGCTTCCGTATCAGCGATGAATGCTACGGACGTGAACACTTTCGCTGAGAATGATTTTATCCTCATCAACACTGTTAATGTAGAGGATGCAGACAATGCAAAGCTCTATGTAGTCGCTCTGAACGAACAAGGGCAGAAGTTCTATTCCTATCTTGTTGATATGAGTGGTTTCCGTGGATTTACGGGCAAGACCCCTCAGTTTCTCATCGGCAATGTGATTACCCTAGCCGAGGATGCGAATGCCACCGCTTCCGTATCGGCTTCGGGCACAGATACAAACGGAAACCCTGTCTACAAGCTGAATCTCGGTATTCCGAGAGGCATTCGTCTCCGCTTTGCCGACCTCACGGATAGTGACAAGGTAGAACTGATGAAGCCTGCGACCGATGCTGCTGCGGAATCTAAGAAACAGACCGAAGCATGCAAGACGGCGACCGATAACGCCAATACCCAGGAAACGGTTCGGCAGAAAGCAGAGACCACCCGCAACTTAAACGAGACTACACGGCAGAAGCAGGAAACGGCTCGGCAGGAAGCAGAGATCACCCGCAATAATAACGAGGCGGCACGCAAGACGGCTGAAACCAAGCGACAGCAGGATACCTCCGCCGCCATTACCAACTCGCAGACGCAGACCGCCATTGCCAAAGAGCTGAATGAACATCCGGTAAAGATGGGTGATAACGGCAACTGGTGGCAATGGAACATCAAGACCCACGCCTATGAGGACACGGGTATTGTGGCACGAGGTGGAGCAATGTATCCTACCTTCAAGCATGTTGGCAACAAGCTCTATATCGTAGACTACGGCAGCAACGTGAGCGAGCGAGTAGTGAAGAAGGGCAACAAGTTAGTATTCAGAATTTAATTATCAATCTTTTAAAAGAAATAATAATATGGCAGAACAGCAAGAAATTCTTTTAGGTAATGCCTTCGTCACAGACAAGGGCAACTGGCAGCAGGGAGCCACCTATGAGACTAATGACATCGTGCATACCCAGGATGGTATCTTCCTCTCCCTGTTAGACAATAACGCCACCCAGCCTTCTGCTTCGGCAGAGGGATGGAAGGTATGGCTCGACAAGACTCCGGTCAATGACAGCATTTCTCAGTTCAAGGCGCTGATGGATGCGTTTCAGACGCAGAACCCGTTCTGTGGCTTTGCACGCATATCGGGCGATGCAGACCCAGTTCCTGCAAGCGACTACATCTATGGCGGTCGGCAGTTGATCCGTGAGATTGGTTCGCATATTAAGCTCGGAACCGTGAAGCGTGTAGATAACGAAGCCGTCCTTCAGCATGAATGTGCCAAGGGCCGCATAACGCTTGCCTCTAATGGTGAGGATGTGGCGGTAGATGGCACGGAGGGCGATATTCTTCTCTATTGCGATATTCCGCTCTATCTGCTGAAGGGAAATGAGACGGTAGGTAGCAATGAGATGAGCTGCATTGGTGTGGGTGTTCTCCCATGCTACTGGCAGAACCATGCAGCCAAGCTGTTCAGTCCGTTTGCCATCTCTCCTTTCTATGCCGTCAACTGCAAGCTGACTAGTGATGAGCGTTCTCAGGCTCACTGCGTAATCGGTGATGCGGGTGTAGGTTCTTACAGTGCTCCGGGTGGATTACTCAAGGAAGTGTTCAAGGCTAGCGGAGCGGGTTATCCTACTCAATATGTCAGCGCCTTGCAGTCTATCCATAATGCACAGAATAAGAATTCGGATGCCAACACCAACTATCCTTACATGGGTTGTTACTATGAGTTCTACGAGTTGCTGCTGGTTCTGATGTATGCTGAGTGTGGCACATTGAACACTACCGATCTCTACTGCATGGGCGCAGGATGCACGATGCAGGAAACGGTAGGAGATTCTACCTGGAACGATGCCAAGATTGCAGCCAACAGCGGTATCAAGATGTTCAAGAGCGACAAGACGGTTGTAGGTTTCGGTGGATTGATGTCGCAGAACCTTAAGAGTGGAGCCAGTGGCGGTGCGCAATATAATGCAGACCAGCTGGTAGGCTCTCAGCATTACGGTTTCACACAGAACGGAGAGGTGCTTTCTGTGCTCGATAAGATTACGAAGGCAGGCTTGCAGTCTAAGATTGGCTCTTCCTCTAATATCTTCTACGAGGATGCAAGCGGCAACATGGTTTGTTCTTCCGATGGTAGCGTCAATCCTACCAACGGCGATGGCATGACAGCTAACAAGCGATATTATATCGTTCGCGACGTACCTAACTGTCAGGGTATCGGCGATGGCGTGATGACAGCCGTGGTCAACTGCTACGTTAAGATGAATTGCGCAGATAGCTGCTATACAGGTTCTACGAGCCTTGCAGGTGGATATATCATTTTCAAGTTCTCTCATTCTATCTATCGAGGTTTAAGTATTCCGATGGACGGTCTGTTCCGTCAGCTGAGCGGAGCGCATTACCTCACGGGCAGAACTGCTAGCGGATATTACAACCGTTTTTACTGCGCCAGCAAGTGGCAGGATATGCAGCCTCTCACCAACGATACTGCCTATGGCGACGTAGGCAGTGCCAAGGACTTCAATATTCTGAAGGGACTCTCTGATGTTGTTACCGTAAGCGGTAATCAGAACTGGATAAGCAAGGCAGATTATTCTCACTCTCTGTTCTGCTTTACCGGTTTCAGCGGCAATGCCCATACCCATGAATGCTGCTTCACCTGGAACGGCAATTATATGTGGGGCTATGGAAGCAATGGCTTGCCTGAAGTTGGCAAGGAGGGTGTCAAGGCCCTTGTTGTCGGCTGCTGTGCGAGTGACGCCGCTGCGTCCGCTCGTACTGCGTTTTGCATCTACGCTGTTAGCGATAGCGATGTCTATTGCGCTGGGGCTTTTGCTGTCCCTCAGCTAAAGCTCAAGCAGTAATAAGGCAGCAATAACAAAAAGCTGTCGGCTTTTAGACCAAATAGCCTCAAGCAAGCCATATAGCTGCGGAGCGGCGGCTTTTAGCCGCTCCGCTTAGCGCGCCCTCATTTTCATGGGTGGGAGGAAATAATTTCAGATAACGAAGTAACAAAAAAGTTACTATGTTTGCAAACGCTAACGCAATGACAACAGTTGGAAGACGCTCTTTGGAGGCTTTGCGCCTCCAGCCGCTGGGCAAACCACCGCAGTGTTTTTCATAGTTTTTTGCATAAAAAGTTGGTACGATAATAATTGGATTGTATTTTTGCAAGTGCAAACAAAACAAAGTACAAACACAATTAAAACCGTACCGAGATGCAAAGTAACAAAAAAAGTTTCAAAGGACAAAAGATTTTCGTAGGAATTGATGTCCATGCAAAGACTTGGGCAGTGGAAACACTCACCGAGTCGGGCTTTACAAAGCGTCATGCCCAGGAAGCCTCTGCAAAAGTGCTCTTTGATTTTTTGAGTAAGAACTTCCCTGATGGAGAGTATCATGCCGTTTATGAGTCTGGCTTCAGCGGCTTCTCTACATATTACCAGCTGAAGGAATATGGCATCCACTGTGTGGTTGTTCATGCCGCAGATGTTCCGTCCACTCAGTACGAGCAAGTCATGAAGACAGACAAAATAGATGCGGGCAAGCTGGCTCGTGCTCTCCGCAAAGGTGATATAAAGCCTATTTACATTCGTGAGCGAGAGAATTTGGATGACAGAGCTGTGGTGAGACTCAGAAAGACCATCCAGAAACAGCTGTCTGGCTACAAGACGAGGGTAAAGCACTTGCTGCATACCAATGGAGTGAAGTTGCCTGCACGTTTTGACAAGCCTGGCACGCATTGGTCTCGTGCGTTCATGAACTGGCTCAAGGACGAGGTCGTACTTCTGTCATCAACACGTCTTTCCCTGGACTTGCTTATCAACCAAGTAGAGTCCATCCGAAAGAACTTGTTGGAAGCTACAAGGGCCATGAGAATACTCGCTGCCACGGACAAGTACAAGGCCAACTACGAATTGCTGTTGAGCATTCCTGGCATTGGGTTCAATGTTGCCATGTGCCTGTTGACAGAGATATACGACTTCAAACGTTTCGGCAATGAGAATTGTTTTGCCCATTACCTCGGCTTGGTACCAACTTGCCACGATACAGGTGACAAACATTCAACTGGAGGAAAAACGTTTCGTGGCAATAAACTCCTTGGGCCGATGATCATTGAGGCGTGTTGGGTTGCCATCCACAAGGACTATGGACTTAGCCAAGCCTATTGCTCCTACAAACAAAAGATGAAACCCCAGTTGGCAATCGTAAAGGTTGCCAGAAAGATGTCCAACATCATCTTCTCCGTAATCAAGAACGGCAAAAAATACGAACCATATAAATGGGAAGAATAGGATATTTTACAAAGTCTATTGGACTACTTCATACAAAGCGACTCCTGTTTTTTACTGACGGACTCTAAGTAGTGTCGTCTCTTTAAAAGTTTGTTGCGCTTTAACTATTTTTCTGAAGAAGTAAATTGTAGGACGCTTGGCGTGTCTACTTATAGAAGTTTGTCTGATAGTACTGTTGTGGCAGAGATTGAAATCAGTGCATTTTTGTGCTGGTTAGACTTTTGTGACTTTATCCGAAAAAACTCAGAAATCATCGTACTCTCGTAAGTATTTGAATACAAATTAGTTAATAAACAATAAATATTTTCCAATTATTTGGAAAGCAACATAGAAGTAAAATATAATGAAAAATCTCATCGGACAGAAAAATAACGAATCAGCGAAGCAGCCATCATCAGCTAATGGGATGATGTACGGCTGTTCGGTGGGTGCGTCTAGCCAGGAAGTGCATGGCATGCCTTCTCGTGTGGAGGATGCCAACCTGGCATCCGAACCATGCACCTCGGGCGAAGACAAGAGCGCAGGCAAGGAGAAGGCCCTTGTTGTCGGCTGCAATGCGAATAACGCCAATGCGTCCGCTCGTACTGCGAATTGCAACAACGCTGTTAGCAATAGCAATGACAATTACGCTGGGGCTTTTGCTGTCAAACAGGTAGAAAACATAAACGCGAAACACCTTGCAGCGCGGTCTACAAGATCAAACATAGCGCAAAACCATGCCGCTACCGGTGGGCATGGAGGGGATGAGGTAAACAGTCTTCCGTTCTGGACGGATGAGATCTCAGACCAATGCACCCACGAGATGGGCGTCACTCCCCTGAAAGCTACCCTTGAGGGAACTGAAGCCGAAAAAGAGGCTATCCTTCAAGAACTGAATATAGCCAGCAGTAAAAGAAAGCTTCGTAATCTGAAACGTTTTATCGCCAACCCTATTATCGTAAGAATGGGAGTAGAAAGATGCTTGTCTAGGGCAAGTGACTCGCCAGAGGTGCGTAATGTCATCCGTAATAAGGAGAAAATCATATCGCGTCTCATACGAGAGCTGACCGACGGAACCTATCGTTGCCAGCCTACTACCCGCAGGATCATTACCAAGCGTGGTAAGGGTGACAAGGATCGTAATGCAGATATCTATACTGTATATGATAGATGCGTACAGAATATCCTTCTTATCGTGTTGCAGCAGAAACTTACCAACAAGCTCTCTCCCTGGTGCTATTCCGGCATCAAAGGCAGAAGCCTGTGGAGTAATGACAAGACCTACTGCATGGTGAACCGTATACGTACATATGTGCAGTATCATCCGCAGGCGAGTGCCGGACTTACTGATATTCGTCATTTCTACGAGTCACTACGAAGCAAGGTGGTACTGGGCGTATTGTTCAATACGATTACGTGCCCATATACCCGTTCCCTTCTCTGTGATATACTTCTTCAGACGGAAACGCTCGTTATTGGCGGTACACTATCTCAAATCTTCGCAATGCTCACTCTTACAGAAATGGACTACGAGATAAACCGCATCTTCCATCCTCAGTTCTACGGAGCATTCGGCGATAATCGCATCATCATGGATGATGATCGAGAGAAGGTAATCAAGGCTGTACATTGGGAGATGAGTTATCTGGAAGGCAGATATGGCATGCACATGAAGAACGACTACCAGGTAGTGAGAGTATCTGACGGTTTTATGTTCTGCAAGCAGCATTTAAAAGGTTCGTTCGTTAACGTGAGGGCAGAAATCAGGCGCAGGGCTATACGTGGAGCCATACGTGGACAGCAGCATTATGCCGGCTATCACGGCATGCTCGTGAAGACAGACAGCAGGAAGTTAATATATTTAATTAAGAACAGATTAAATTCATTGCGAATGAAAAATCAAAAAGGCATGATGATTAAGCCGATGGCGGGCGAACTCATCAAACTCAACAAGGTAGAGGGAAAGGAGGTCTATATCACTGACTATGTGTTGCGAAACAACAACAAGGACAGCGAATATTTCGTGCGGTTCCAGTTCATCGTAGTCAATGATGATGGCAGCAAACGCCTCTATGTGACCAACAACGGCAGTTTTGAAATCAAGGAGTTCTTCAAGCTGGTGGATAGCGGAGCCGTATCGCTTCCCGTTAATACCCGTATATGCTCTGAAGGAAATTCCTTCTACTTCGAGCAGTTCCATACCAGCAATCAGGAAGCCTGCAGTCTGATCTGCAAGCAGCTGGGCATTTAAAATACGTAATTATTAATTTCTTTAAAAAATAGAATGATGGAAAAGACAAGACAGATTTTTGAAACACAGCAGGCACAGGTGCTTGTGTGTGGTAGTGGTAGAGTAATGGTAGCCATTAATGAGGAGCAGGTGAAGACCACGGAGCAGGTGCCCATAGCCATGGACGAAGACGGAACGATGGAGTATGAAACCCGTGAGAAGACGCAGTATGCCTATGATTGCTATTGGCTAACCCTCCCATCCACTGCACCTCATGATGCTGCCGCAGTGCTCGAAGCAGCCAAGACATCGATGCTTGCTGACATCACAGCCTACGACTCCTCTACAGCCGTAAATTCCTTCCTGCTGAACGGCATGGAGGTATGGCTCGACAAGGCTACCAGAGTAGGACTGATGAACTCTACCACCATCGCCAAGAGCATGGGGCAGGAGAAAACGACACTCTGGCTTGGCAGCTATCAGCTTGAGGTGGACTGTGACAAGGCTATACAGTTGCTCTCTGCCCTCGAAATGTATGCCCTGGAGTGCTTCAACGTGACGGCAGCGCACAAGAAGGCAGTGAGCGAGTTGGATAACATTGAGGGTGTCCTGACCTATGATTATAAGTCAGGCTATCCTGAGAAACTGAAGATGGAGGTGTAGGCTTATGTGGTATCTTGCATTTATCTCATTCCTCCTTCTTGGAGGCTATCTACTGTTGATGGCTCTGCGTTTCGGCATCCCTTATATGGTGAGCGATACCTATTATCAGTTGCAGGGCTGTACGGGCAGCGAAATCGCTCCCTTCAAGCAGCCTCGCAACATGGGTTGGCTCTTCTCGCTGATCATGGTTGCGGTAGCCTTCCTTATGCTCATCTGCCTGCTCGATATGGGCAGGGGCATCCAGTTTCTTGCCTTTCTTGGCTGTGCGGGCTTGTGCTTCGTAGGCTTTGCACCCAACTACTGTGACCGTGATGCCTATTCCGTGCATAAGTCGGCAGCAATCGTGGCAGCGGCAGGTTGTGTGGGCTGGTGTTTGTCGGTATGCTGGTGGATAACGTTCGTGATAGCTCTGATATATACCATCTATCTTGTTGCCATTGATTTCTTCAAGGTGGCAAACGGTATCTGGTATATCAGTAAGGATGTCAAGTTCCATCCTTGGTATTGGCTGGAGATAGCAGGGTTCGCAGACGTGTTCCTTACGTATTTATTAATATCAATTATTTAAAAGATGAAGATATGAAGATAGTAAAGAACAGATTCATTCCCCCTAGAGGTTTCAGTTACGTGAACCTATTCGGGGTTCTCTTCACAAGAAGAGACAGACCGATTAGTGATAAGACTCTTAATCACGAACTGATACATACTGAGCAGATGAAGGAAATGCTTTATGTATTTTTCTACTTGTGGTATCTTATTGAATGGCTTGTAAGGCTTATCATTCTCAGAAACAGTCATAAGGCTTATCGTGCCATTTCCTTTGAGAGGGAGGCTTATGATAATCAAACCAACCTCACGTACCTTGATGGCAGGAAGCGTTATAGATGGCTTACTTATATATTCTAAAAGATAAGGCGGTTTACAACATGTAGCCGCCTTTCTTTTTGCTAGCAAAAACTTACAGATTGTTACATTTTGCAAACCTTAACACAAAAATATTCTCATTTTCGTTTATTTTGTGCAGAAAAGGGTATCTTTGCACCATCATTTAATTTAAATCAACGAAAAAGGAGGTATTTCTATGACAGAAGAACAAAAAGCCGAGGTCCAACGGTTGATAAAGGACATTGATGTGACGGAGCTGATGAGTATGCTCATGAAGCATGGTAATCGATACAGCAGAAGGATATTGAAGTTCTTCAGATGGTTCTGCAAGTACGTTCCTATCACGCTCATGTGCTTTCACGCATACGGAATGTGGGATTTTAGCCAGCATCCTAGAGAAATGTTCATAACAAACAATGAGAATTTTCCATGCTATTTATTCATTTATTTCATGGTGTATGTTCTGCCAATGGTTTTGATATTGGCAAGCAGGTTCTTCTTCCTATGTTGGAGATACAGAATACCATTCTTCTATTTCTTCGGCATCAACGCTGCTCATATTGTGGAATGGAGTTGGTACACAACTAATGATATGATAGATTCCTGCTTTACTGTTATGGTAGTGACGGTGTTGTTCTACCTATACGGATTTGCCGAAATGTTTATTAGCAGAACCAAGTTAGGAAGAAAAATCTGCGCATAAAGGCGATTTCTGAGAATTTTTCGTAAAAACAAAGGTAATATGGGAAAGATACTAAATTATAAGCTGTTAGGTACAGCTTTGAAATCATTGAGTGACGCTTGCTTTAAGGCAGACGAACAGCAGAAAAATGGAGAGGTCATCACCGCTTGCGGAATGAGCGATGATGATTTGGATAGACTATGTGACATCATCCCCAATATGCTCAATCCTATGATGAGCACCGAGGAGGTCAAGGATAAGCTGCACGTTTCTGATGCTACCCTTAACAGAATGGTGGCTAGGGGAGATTTGCCTAATGGCGAGTGCAAGAAGCGTGGGCATACCCGATATTGGAAGAAGTGGGATATTCTGCACTTCATTAAGAGTAAGAGAGGTAAGTGATTGCCTCTCTTTTTTGTTATTTATGATATTACCTCCTATCACCTTAAATATCTGATTATCAACCACTAAAAGAAAGTGTGATAGAGTTATATTTGCTCTCCCCTTTTCTTCGTACCTTTGCATCCGTAACGTTACAATAGTGTTAGTTAATATTAAGGATTTCAAAAGATTGTATTATGGAAATGACAGATGCAAAAGTAGTAGAGAAGAAAATCTACGAAGAGGGAAAGAAGCATGATGAGTATGCTTCTAAAGGTATCGCAGGCACAGGATTGGGTCTTGGTATAGCTGGTACTGCACTCGGTCTTGGTGCTTGGTTATTTGGCGGTAACAACCGTAGCGTGTTTGGCTCACTTGGTAATGGTATGCCAGATAATGTGAATATCAACACCTATGGTGGTATGACTGCAAGTAATACTGCTCCTACAGCCCTTGAGGTAATGGAGAAGGAATGCGCTGATGAGGTGAAGCTGCTCACCGATATGTTCGGTTTGAAGCTCGACACAGCTAACAAGTTCTACGCTATGCGTGAGAATGACATCGCAGAGAAGTTCTCTATGTACAAGGGTGCTACTGAGGCTATCAACGCTGAGAATCGCCGTGCAATGGAGGCAGAGTTCGGTCTTTACAAGTCTCAGGTTGATGCGGATTTCGGTCTGTACAAGAATCAGAGAGACCAGTACGATGCGTTGCAAGCTAAGTATTGTGACCTCGACAAGAAGGTAGCCATTATGGAAGCCCTCACTCCTTACAAGGAGAAGCTTATGATGGCTTACGTCAAGGAGAACACTTGCAACTGCTTGCGAGGGCAGTTGATGCTCCCGAACACTCCAGTACTCCAGGGATATGGTAGTTACAGCGGCTGCAACTGCGGCACTACAACCACCACAACGCCCAGCACTGGTGCGTAGCAAGGCAAAGACCGTAAGAAGGACTAAGAAAAAATGAGTTGGTGAGGGGTGTTTGCCCTCGTTGGTGGATGCCCTCTCACCTCTCATATCACCAACTTAAAGATATTGATTATGATGAATTTTGGAAACAGCCCTTTGCTTGATATGGGCACAAGTCAGCAGCAGCCGCAGATGATGGATGCCGAACTACAGAAGATGTATGAGGCGATACAACAAAAGCGAGCATCTATCAATATGCAAGCGCAACAGTCACCCACCCCTTTATGGGATGAAATCGACAAGATTGAAGACAATCTTACAGGCGCACAACGTCAGTACTTGATGCAGAATCAGGAATACGTTAATAGCTTGCAATATGTCTCTAAGCTCGTACAAGACGAGGAATTGCGCATCATACGTCCTCGTATTGAAAGCACTCAGCAAGGACAGGAAGCATTGAAGAAGCACTTATCTTTGATGCAACGACTGAGAAAAGAAGTAGCGCAAGCCGAGGAGCAAAAATCAGCTATGCTCAACGACTATATGACTAACCATAGTGACAAAACTTGGCAAGAATATCTCGTTTGGTACAACAAAACAAAGAAAGGAGAAACTAAGAAATGAACGTAACAGAACTTAAAGAGAAACTGCTTGAATCGGTTGACGTATGGGCAGACGCAAGGATTGATGATATGGTTAAGGGTAATCCGATGCTCGCCATACCATCAGTGTATATGAAACGTGCGGCGCACAACATCATATCCAAGAATAAGGATAAGTGGGATAAATCGATAGACAACGCTACCCTATTCATTGCCGATGAGAACGGAAATATTGACGCAGATACCATCTTTACCGATGCGATGCAGATGCTTAAAGTGGTCGAAAACTACCACTTTGACTTTGGTATTATTCACGGGCATATTGACAATGGTACAATATCCATCGACCTGCCAGACAATCCGTTTATCGCTATCCTCTTTGGAAGCAAGCGAAGCATCAACTTCACAGAGGAGGACTTTGTAGAGTTGAAAGATTTGATAATAGCTTAAAAATATATAAGATATGGAAGCAAAAGAGATTATGAGTAAATTTGATGAGCTGTATGGAATTATGGCATCATCAGCAAACGTAAAGTATATGCACGTATTCGGAAGCACGATGCGCTGCATGATGAAGGATATGGCATCCAAACACCCAGAGTTGGCACAAGAGTATCTTGATAAGCTTTGCGCTATCAAGTGGAAGAACTATCTTACAAAGAACGAGGCGTTGGATATTATCGGTAAGATGAATCCCGAAGCAACTTGGAATATGCAAGGATGGTTGGACGAAATGGAGAAGTTGGGCTTATGTATGGAGGATAAGCCATATTACAATGATTATGCGCTGTATATAGCCATGAATCAAGTAATAAGCGACCACGGAGAGACCATTGCCATAATAAAGGGCGAGAAATCTCTTTCTTATGTAAATGAGGAAGAACTTGTAGAATACGCTTACAAATTAGCCCTTGACCTACTGAAAGATAAGGATGGCGTATATAATATAAGAGAATACTTTTTGAAGTAGATATACTGTTTGAATCATTTGTAAAGAGGAGCTTTTGATAAGTTCCTCTTTATTTGTTTACACCCGATTATCTATTTCCTTCTGTCTTTCGATTTAAAAAGCTATCTTTGCATCAAAAACAAAATATGGTAGGACAAGTAGGAAATACGGGTACAAGAGCGGCAGGGATGATGCTATTCGGGGATGAGTTGAGTTGTATGTTACTCGATACCCGATGGATGCTTATTGCCATCGTTCTACTTATCATTGCTGACTATCGCTTTGGTTGTGAAGAAAGTAGCCTTCGACATAAAAATGCTTTAGAAAGCAAGAGCCCTTTCCTTGCTGATAGATATGAGTTCAGAGCATCACGGGCAAGGCGTAGAACTGCAAATAAATTTGTGGACTACCTTATCTATATAATGGTAGGTGTATCTCTTGGTAGAGCTTTATTGCCGCAGATTGATATTGATTATATTTGGGGTGGATGGGTTGTTACTGCATTTATTGCGGTAAGAATAGAGATTCCGAGCATAGTAGGACATTTCTTATTTGTTCGTGGCGTAGCGGTAGAAAAGAAAACAATAAAGGGCTTCATTAAAGCCTTTATCGTAGCTCTTGCTAAATCAAAGAGTGAAGGTGTTGGTGATGCCTTAGAAGAAGGATTTAAAGCAACGGAGGATAAAAAATGAAAGTAACAAAAGAACAAATGAAAGCCATCATGCCGAATGCTGGAGAAAGGATTGATATATATCTTCCTTATATCAACGATTACGCAGATGCTTTTAATATCAATACACCACTTCGCATGGCACATTTCCTTGCACAAGTGGCTCACGAAACCGCAGAGTTGGTACACATGCGAGAAATCGGTAATGCTGACTACTGTCATAAGTATGAAGTTGGTAGGCTCGCAAAGATGTTGGGTAACACCCAGAAGGGTGACGGCTACAGATATAAAGGTCGCGGCTTCTTGCATTTAACAGGAAGGGCGAATTATCAAACCTACACGAACTCAAAGTACTGCAAAGGTAATGTTGTGGCAGAGCCAAAGCTGTTGGAACAACCGAGAGGAGCAGTAAAAAGCGGTATGTGGTATTGGCTGACAAGAGGATTGAATGCCGTAGCTGATAAGAATAATATTGAAGCGGTTACAAAAAAAATTAATGGTGGAACAAACGGCTTGGCAAGCAGAACCAAATATTGGAAGAGAGCTTTGAAAGCCTTTAATATATAAGCTTATGAAATGGGTTAAAGATTTGTTTTATTGTTTATCAATTTCAATGCTTCTGTTTCTTATGACGCAGATAGTTATCGGGTGTACGGCTACCCCAAAGGTGGTTACCCGACAGACTTATATCAGCGATAAGCAGTCACATTGGGATTCGATATTTAATGCTAGACTTTCGGCGACCATTGAGCTCTATCAGAGAAATCAAAGTGAACTAAAAGAAAATAGCAAGTCTGAAACAAACCATATTAGAGATAGCACTTCTACAATGGTTGATAAAGATGGTAATATTCTCAGACAAGCCAAATATCACTACGAGAGCCATAACTATACAGAGGTATTCGTACAGAAGCTCAGAGATAGTATTTCTTATTATAAATCATATAAGGATAGTCTAAGCAAGTATCGACTCAAAATCGATTCCTTAGATAAAGCTAAACAAGATTCTGTTCCATATCCCGTGTATATAGAGAAGCCGATGAATAAAATAGATGCTGTATTCTATCGATTAGGTAAGGTTACGGCGGTATTCGTGCTTCTCTTCATAGTAGGTATGATATTTTTGGCAATATATAAAAATAGAAAAAGATAAGATATTTTCAATAGTTACAGATACTTATAGGTTTTAGTTTTTTGGGTTATAAGATTGTTAGGATAACAAAGGCGGTTACTCGTGAAGAGCAGCCGCCTTATTTTTTTAGTATTTCTTTCCTCCGTGATGATACTCACGAGTCTCATTATAGCGCATCTTTAGATTAATGTGCTGTACAAGGTCGATACCTAGTGATTCTGCCCATTCAAAGGTAGCAACGATTATATTATTAAAATAAATTTCACAGCGTAAAGGTGTATTCGAGGTAACAAAATTTAATATACCTCTTGAAATGAAGTACGCATTAACTGTAAAATCTCTTGTTTCGCAGAGTTCTACATTTTCGTCATAGGTTATATATTTAGTTCTACACTTCACATTTTTTAGCCCCATAAGGTCGAATATACGGATGCAGATATCCGCTAATTCACTTTCAACTGTTCCCTCAATATGTTCGCCATAGAATTTTTCAAACAAACCTCCGTGATGGTCGTTAGCGATAACGCAATCAAGCCCACTTTTATCAAGGTCGTCCATCCAACGCCCGTTGCGGTCAGCTTGAACGGCTTCCGTAACCTCTGTACTAATCATCATAACCCAATGTGCCGTAGGCTTCTTCTCCTCGTGCCATCCGTGTTTCACGGCATTGTTATAGGCACGTTCTACCCATTCTTTAACTTGTTTTCCTTCTATTACCATAATTATCTGTATTTATGTTTATTACACCATTTTCCACAATCTGTACATTCTTCTTTATCGCAGCAAAAGCCATCACCATAAACACTTTCGTTAGTAAATGAAACGCAATTACCGCAACAAGGCTCTTCATTCTCTTTTTTCATATAAATAACGTTTTATTGATTCACGCAATAACTTATTTTCATCGGTAAGCTTTCTTACTTCCTCTTCTAACTGCTTTATGATATGTAAATACGACATTTCTTCAAGAGTTTTCATTTTATCAGCTCCAATGAGAATCCTTTCTTCGCAACGTGAACCGCCTTGCCCGTGGCTTTCGCTACCTCAGAAGAGAATAATACGGCATCGCCGTTGTTTGCACTCATGTGAATAAGCACTATCGCTTTCGTTCTTTCCAATTTATTCTCTTTAAGGCAGTTCAGACATCTTTCCAAGCTCATGTGAGTAGCTTTTGCTCTAATGCCAATCTTCTTAGGAATAATACCCTCTCTCACACTCTTATCAACCAAAGAATCCATGTGATTGCATTCGATAAGGATATAGTCAAGCGGAAACGATAGCTTATATTTGATATGATGGCTATCCGTGAGAAAAAGCATATCTCCCATATCGGGATGATAAATGATAAAGCCGCAAGGCTCTTTGGTGTCGTGAACTGTATCGAAAGCTTTTATAACGAAGTTACCAATACGAAACTCTTTAAGCATCGGTATGGCATTATAATGAAATTCACCTTCCTTAATCTTCTTTTCTTCCAAAGTACCTTTGGTTGCAAAGATATTGAAAGGTCGTGCATACTGAAGAATAAACCCTGCGTGGTCGCCGTGGCTATGAGTAATCAAGCAACCGACAACCTTTTTGAGATTTCCTCCAAGTGCTTCTACGGCATCTTTTAAGGGCATTCCACATTCTATGATAAGTGCTTCATCATCATTCTGTAGGATATACCCATTACCAGAGCTTCCACTACCTAATGTAATTAATTGCATATTCTATACATTTTATATATAGGAGAGAGATTTCTCCCTCTCCTATCCGTCATTTACTGCTGCTTAAACATATCAGGCATTTCCTGCTTACCCATCGGTTTTGCCTTAGGCTTGGTTTGAGCCGTATTTTCTGCGGTCTGAGCGGTTTCCTGCTTATCACTTGGGGAATTATCAGCAGCCTTATTTTCTTCCTTATTCTCGCCATTATTCATATCGAGCGACTGAGAATTAGCTTGCTGTTCCTCTTGCTGCTGAGCTTGTGCGAGTTTCTCTTCGGCTGAAAGCTGCTCAGTAGAGGTATTATTGAAAGGAATCTCTTCATAATCGGCATCTTCTGCCTCATCTTTCGTCTGAAAGCCCATCATTATACCTGGGTCGGTCGTTCTGATAAACCAAGAAGCGGAACGATAACGAAGCATCAATTCTGGGATATTCTTCCATTTAGGGTTACGGGAATACCAACCTTCATCCTTTGCCATCTGAATTGTTACGACAGGACCTTTCTTTACCTCTCCTGTTTTTACCTCTATGGCGTAAGCGTACATACCCCAATTATCCTTGCCTCTTTCGCCAACTTCCGCATAACTAAGCGTTGAGTATTTGCCCGTTGCATTAAAGCAAGCAATAGCAAACTTTGCTTCAAAGGTAGGAGTACCGTGAACGGCTACGAGGTTCTGTAAAACCATCAAAGGGTCAGCATTCATGCGAATAGCCATATTAAGACCAATCAAACAGTTACCGATGTTTCCCTTGTAGGCATCAGGTACAAATGAAGATTGAGCAAATACCTTTGCGATTCTCTGCCCTGCTTCAAAACCTTCAATAGAGCCAAAGATATTAATACCTTTCTGTGGCTGTACTACAGCCAATTCTTTTGTTTCTTCCATGATTTCTATATTTATATTTTAAACTGATTTAATCTCCAAAGGCTGACCGTAGATACATTGCAAGAAGATAATCTGCTGTTCAACGGGCACGATGTGTTCTGCTGATTCCTTGCGGTCAACGAACAAAGGTACGAAGATATTTGAAGCCTTAGATATACCGCTGATAATATCAACGCCCATATCAATAACAGTTCCATCATTCGTATTATCGTAGTCAATACCATCCTTATCAATAGCGGTGCAGATTTCCTTCTCATCGTCATTGGTCTTATTCTGCTGATAGAACTTCCAACGAATAAGTGTGAAATATGAATTCACCTTTTGCTCAACAAGATTAATCTTTGCCTTCTTGTAAGCTTTGATTTGGCTGATAACTTTACTACAATCAGCAATAATCTGAGATAACTCAACAGAGCGATGATTGAGCTTTTCTTTCTCTGTATCAATACGCTTATTGGTCTCCTCACCTGCGATTTTGTTAACTAACTCGTCACGTTGAGAAACAAGGGTCTTCTTTTTCTCCTTATTCTCTTCGATTGTAGCATCAACCTTCACAACAGGCTTAATTGCTTCAATATCGGCGAGGTCTTTATCAAAGACCACCTTTTCCGCAGCAGCTTCCCAAGTTTGGTTCTGCTTCTCTGTGCGCTCGTCAATTAACTTCTGATACTCAGATTGGGCATTTTTTACCTTATCCTCATCTTGTGCCTTGGTAATCTGCTCATAGGTATTGATATTACCTTTGAGGACTGTCATCTGTTGCTTAATCTGAGCAGCCTCATTCTGTATTTTAGTGAGTTCATCAGATTTATTCTTATTGAACTCGGCAACGGCGTTATCATATTCCTTTGCCTTCATTTCGTCCGTATAAGAACGACCACAAACTGGACAAACATCTGTTTGCTTATAGTTAAATTTCTTTTCGTTAGCATCATTCCACTCTTTAATCTTGTTATTAAAATTAATAGTGACCTCTGCCAAGGAAACCTTGTATTTTGTATTGGTCTCCATATTTGTAGTATATGCAGATTTAGCGTCATTGATTTTCGTTGAAGCCGTGGAAATCTTCTTCGTAAGCTCATCAATCGCCTTAATCTTAGCATCTTGCCATACCTTCTGTGCATTCGCAACCTTTACGTTATGCGCTTGTAATTTATTAAGGTACTCTTCCATAGCAGGGTCTTTCTCAGTCGTTCCCTCCAATGCCGCATCTATAGCAGCAATATCAGCATCAATCTTTGCCTTCTGTGCTTTGAGAGTAGTAAAATCGGTATCAACTCTAAGAGCCTCTTGCGCTTGAACCTTTGCAGGTATCAAATCTAACTCCTCTTCCGCTTTCTTCTTTGTTGCCTTCTGCTGTGTAAGCATATCGGAGAGTTCTTTCTTCTCTTCAATTACGCCCTTATACACCATAGGATAAGGCTTCATCAATTCTTCTTCATTGATTTTACCAGCCAACGACATAAGCATTTTTCTTCTGTCATCAACCTTATAAGACATAAAGATATTGATATTAGACAGAACGAGCCATCTTTTGAGCGGACAAAGTTCTTCGAGCTTGGCGTTAAAATCTTTCTGTGAAAGAGGAACGTCATTAATAAGTCGCTCTTGTGTAGTACTTTGCAACTTCTCATCTGCTGTACCCTTATTCGCCCAATTCTCAGTAAGGATACGCTGTACCTTAACCTCTCGCTCATTATTATAGTTAAGTACTACAGTGACAGAGGTTTCAAGATGATGAATAACATCATTATTAATATCAAGCGGTTGTACGGTGGCAATCTTCTTGCTGATAACGCCGAAGATTGCCCAAAGATAGGCATCATAGATAGTTGTCTTACCTACCTTATTTGCGCCACTAATAACCATATTGTGGCTAAAATTAATTTCTTGACTCCGAACCTTCTTGAAGTTCTGTAAAGTCATTGATTTGATTTCAATTTTCATTGTTGTTTTTATTAACGTTAAACGATTTGTATTCATTTCCAGCCCTAGAACCCATAAGCTTAATAGTCAATTCCTTGCGTATCTTATTACAGATAGCATTAACGGTATCAATATCAGCTTTTACATTCTTCTTTCGCTCCTTATTGGTTTCATCAGCTATCTGAGATAGCTTAGTTGCTCTTTCTGAATCAAATTTTATTAGAGCTTCCATAAAGTTCTGCGGATTAATAGTATTACCTACATATATCTTTCCATATCCTCCACCTACCAATGATTCAAAAAAGTAGGTAAGTTCGCTAGGAGATAGATAATAATAGATATTTCTTATTCGTCTTGCCATGAAGACAATTTGAAGACTATTAACAGAACTACCAGCACCGAGAAGCCTAAAGGTATCTAATAACTGAGCTTTCACCCATTTTAGAGCGAACCCTTCTCCATAATCATTATCTAAAGATGCTAATGTATTGGTATCTTCAAGAGCTGAAGTTAGTGAATATACTGGTTCTTTTCGCTTACTGATTAAAGGATAATTGGTTTCTACCCACTCTTCGAAATTAATCAGCGTTAAAGACCTCTGCTGCTGTCCTTGCGAAATTAAGCTCTGTTCGCTGCTGCTGTTGCTGTACTTCGTCATACTCAGAATATATTTCATCCTCCCAAGCACGGGAATTAAGATAGGTAAGAGGGTGCTTTTGATATACTTTCTGAGTGATTGATGCAACATATCGTGGTGTAGCAGCTATACAAGCGGCTCTATCCTTCTTAGTCATGTGCATCCACTTCTTTAAGCATTTCTGCTTGCCGACACACTTACCATACATTTTCCACCATTTTTCAAACTCTTCATTTATGAAAGAGATAGATTGCGGTGGAGTAATCTCGTAACCTTGGGATTCTAATAATGTGATTGCTTCTTGTATCTCCTTTTCCATATTTACACCTTATTATATATTATATATACTCGCCACCCCAAAATCGAGTAATTTCAGACCCTGCGATAGCTACTTGCCCATTTGGTCTTATTGTTCGGTTAAGGAATCCACCTTTGATATATCGGTAGATAGTTGTTACACTAACTCCAAGCTTTTCAGCAGTCTCCTTAATTGAATACTTACCTTTCGGCTTCACATCAGGCGGTTCGTTTATCATCGTTGCCTCCTTTCTCTTTATTGCGTTTGAGGATGCCATAGATGCTAGCCTCACACGCATATTTGAAGTCACTCATTGTACGCCGCACAGCCTCAGACTTCTTGAGACCTTGCTTCATGTAGTTCTTAACTGATTGAACTACCAAGCTTTCTTTTTCTTTTTGAGATTTAATAACCATATTTAACTAAAAATTTATATAGAAATTAATATAAAATCACTATCTTTGCAACCGAAACATATCGGTGCTTTGTAATCACACCGCAAAATTAATAAAAAAAATTGAGAAACTATTATTTTCTATTAATATTTTAATAATAATTAATATAAATATATGAGTACACTATTGGAAAGAGCAAAAAAGGTAGCTGAGCACAAGGGAATGTCAATGGCTCAGTTTCAAGAAAAGATTGGTGTAAGCATCAGTCATTTCTATAATACAGATAAATTATCATTAAAGACAAAGAGAGCAGTTTCAGAAGTCTTCCCTGATATTAATGCTGATTGGTTAGAAACGGGTGAGGGTTTTATGACTAACACCGATAAGCTACAGGAGGAAGGCAAATTCTATAAAGTACCGCTTCTTCCCGTTGCAGCGCAAGGCGGTACACCAAACAATTTCGAGTATCAGATACAGCAGCACGATTGCGAAATGATGATTTCTCCTATTGAGAATATTTCAATGGCAATCACTGTCACGGGCGATAGTATGTCACCTGAGTACCCAAGCGGAAGCAAGGTGCTTGTGCAGAAGATTAACGAGAAGGCTTTCATTGAATGGGGAAACACCTATGTTCTTGACACTGTTAATGGAGCTATCATTAAGAATGTATTCCAAGCTAAGTGTGATGACACAAAGATTATCTGCCGCTCAGTGAACCCTAATTTTGCAGACTTTTCCGTTGATGTTTCGGATATCAGAGGATGGTACAGAGTGCGTTGTTGTATTACCATAAAGTAGCGTTAAAAAACGTAAAACGTGCAAATTCCGTGCAAACCGATTAAAACGAAAAGCATAAGTATTTGGATATCAGTGCAAAAGAAAGAACATGCTACATATTGTTAGAATATGTGCATAATTCATGTTAATTGATTAAAAAACTCGAAAAAAAGCGCATAAAACAGCAAAAAATAAGTAATTTTGCACTAAATGAGAATATAAAGGATTCTCATAAAGTAACAATCAGTATCGGATTTTACACCAAAACGTGCAAATTCCGTGCAAATAAAAAAGGAGATACGAACTTATGATTAAGGTATCAATCAAGCTAGATAAAAGACGGCGATTGAATAGTGGTAGATTTCCGCTCAAATTTAAGGTCGCAAGAAAAGATAGTGCCATTTATATTCCGACAGGCTATGAGCTGAAAGAAGATGAATGGGATGCCAAGAATGAAAAGGTGAAGGGATTGCCCGAGCAGCGAGTAATCAATATGAAGCTGATGAAAAGGCTTTCCCTTCTCAATGATAAGATAGTGCAGTTGCAAGAAGAAGGTAAACTGCGCTACTTCTCAAACAAGAAGCTTTCGCTCTATTTATCCAATGATGAGGATGAACAAGAATACAAGAATCATCTTTTCAAAACTCAGATGGATGCTTTCCTTGCAACTAAGGATAATGAAGGCACAAAGTTGGTCTATACAACAACTGCAAGCAAAATTAGCAACTATTGCGACTATGAATCTTTAAGGTTGGAGGATATAGATATTGAATGGCTTGATGGATTTGTTGAATCCTTGAAAAAAGATAAGAATACAAAGAATACCATTGCTGTAAGGTTAAGGGGTATTCGGGCGGTTCTAAACTTCGCAAGAAAGAAAGGGCTATTGAAAGAATACGTATTCAATATGTATTCAATCAAAATGGAAGAGACTAAGAAACGCTCTTTGACGGTCGGAGAATTAAGAAAGCTGCATGATGCGAAGCTTACTCCGCTTCGTGCTAGGCATAGGGATATTTTCTTCCTTATCTTCTACCTCATGGGTATTAATCTCATTGACCTCTCTAGAATAGTGAAGATTGAAAATGGAAGAATCACCTATAGACGAGCGAAGACGGGTACATTATATAATATAAAGGTAGAACCAGAAGCCCTCGAAATTATCGAAAAATACAGAGGTAAAGAACACCTTCTAAGCGTATTCGATAGAAAGAGCTCTTATCGCTATTACGATGTATCAATCAATAAAATGCTATCTAAGATTTGCAATAGCATCGGTATTCCCGAAGTCAGTACGTATTGGGCAAGACATACCTTTGCCACTATTGCTTATGAAATCGGTATCAGTATGGATGTTATCGCTGACTGCCTTGGGCACAAGAGTAGCCATAGAATAACCTCAATATATGTGCGCAAAGACCAACAACTGATTGATGAAGCCAATCGAAAGGTTATTGATTATGTTCTATATAACAAGAAGGGGTAGAGCTTTCGCCCTACCCTTTTTTATTATTGTAATAATAACTGCTGTTTTATGCCTAACCTTTTTGCCTCTTTGCTAAAGAAATCTACTTTACGTTTTACTTTTTCTTTAAACTTCTCGAACAATGCTATTAAAGCTTCTTGCTCGGTATCAAAAAGTGATTCCTCTCTAATTGTATGCTGTTTGGTTCGTTCACAATAGTCGGGCTTATATTTGTAATCTATCCACCAGCCAGGAGGGTTAAGCTCATTTCCCTCGAACCAAGATACGTTGCAGCATCCCTTTACTATACAGCGTTGTGGGGCTTCAAACCATCCATCAATATACCAAGCAATATCACCATTCCTATATTTTGGAATGGGTCTTTCCTCTTTATTTGTATATTTATATTCTCCCATATTGTTAATGTTTTACAATTTCCAAATACTTCAACTTTGCGAATCGGTATGAATTGTATATTTTTACATATGTACATACTCTTGGAGTAAAGGTAGAAATACAACCATCAAAGTTATCAAATCCTAAGATGATATATTTCTTTTCAAGATACCCTGCCACATATGCGCCAATATCCTTGCCTTTAAAAAGAACTCGCTCACCTATATGAGCCTTACAAAATTCCTCGTTTGTCATACGCTATCGCTATTTTAGTTCATCAAAGTCAAGCCACTCAATCTTATCGTAACACTCGTACAGAACTTCTATACGCTGTGTTCCGTCTCCTCTAGTGACAAGCCATACGTCATCACTCATCGCTCCAAAGTGAAGAGCAGTAGGATTTACGCCACCTCCACTATATCGGAACATTACCCACTTTTTTAATGGTGGCTTCTCTTCCTTTAGGTCGTGCCATAATGATGCAGCATTCACGTAAGGAACGTTTTCTGTATCACAATCGGTAACACCAATCTTTTCTGTACTGAACGTTACCCCGTTCAGCTCATTGTAATCTACCTCATCTTCGTTGCTACAGATGTTGAGGTAAATCTTTTTTGGTAAATTCTTTATTCTCATATCACTTAAATTTAATTATAAAAAACTCAGTATCAAGCCATTTGCCGGGGCATAAGCCTTTTTTCGGCTTACCGATGCTGATGCTCTCAATCTCCTTTTCTACCTTTGGACTATCGTCATAGTAGCCGTTCTTGAAGAGAACGTTAGTGAATGGTACGAACTTCATTATACCATTATTCAGTTTCTTCTTGATGGTGTCTGTATCTATAAGTATTTTCTCATTCTTTCCTACGTGGAGTTTTTTGAACTTATCGAAATCTTTGCATTCCTCATCCTTGATAAGGAGAAGACGGCTCATCCAAAAACCTTTAATCACCCGATACTCTTCTGTCTTTTCGCCAGCCACAATCATATCGAACCACTGCTTGCTGACTGTGAGGGTCAATACTTTCTTTTTCATACTCAGAATGTTTTAATCATTATGTTACTGTCTCTTCTTAACTTATCCATAAACTTTCGCTTGCCCATTAGGTTCGGCTTGTAGTCCGTCTTATGGCATCCACACTGACCAACACGAAACCAATAGTCTATCTTTCCGAAAGGAACAGGCTTGGCGTTTGCGAAACTATACTTCTTTTTCATTCTTCATCTTTTTTTCTTAAAAATATGTAACCATTCCCTGTATATACAGGTATGAGGGCATAAACTCTATCTAAATACTCTATCATCTTTGCTTCACGTTGCGAAGAGAGACGTGGGCACTGACAGAACTCGTCCGTGTCGTTAAAGTCGTATATGACTTGCATAATTTTGCGTACTATATCATCTTCACTCATTCTTCCACCTCCTCCCAATCGGTTGCGAGAATATTTATACAAGCCATCGCAGTTTTCTTGACTGAATTAGTTCCATCAAACATAACCATGATAGCGTTTCTTTTTGGGTCATAGTAGAGTATTTCATCTCTCAATCTGCCACCCTTTCTTACTTTCTTCCCTTGCTTCATTCTTCTCAGAGCCTCCGAGAAGTCAAATGTTTGCTTGCTCATTATGATTTTGCTTTAAAGTTGTAAATTGGCTTAATGACATCAATGACATCAACCGTAGGTTTGATTAACTCAACAATCTCTTCGGTTGGCTTGTATGCCATAGGTGCTTCATCAATGGTTTCTTCACAAACTGATGTGGAATAAATACCATTCATTTCATTCTTGTAAGAATCCATAGATAACTCTTTCTTTGCCTGTGTACGAGACATTAATCTACCTGCGCCATGAGGGGCAGAGCATAGCCAATCTTTGTTACCTTTTCCCTTGCAGATAAGAGAACCATCACGCATATTCATTGGGATAATGACTACCTCATCCTTTTTTGCACTGATAGCTCCCTTTCGCAATATACCCTTGTCTGTATCTATATAGTTGTGAATGGTTGTAAAAGAATACTTATCTGAATTAGCATCAATATCTACACCTAAAGCATTTACAAGTCTGTTGGCGATAATCATTCTGTTTTGTTCAGCATATTTTTGAACTATGCGCATATCATTGAGGTAGTCATTGAGCAAATCACCTTCCAAGTAAGAAAGTTCCTTGCTAATGGTTCTAGTACCTAACAACTTGATAACACTCTGTATTTCCTTTTCTCTTCCTTCGCTTTTCAACTTGGCAATAACCTCAGACTTATCAGCCATTTTCTTACGGCAATACTCGTAAGCAAGGTTTTGGTAATAGTTGCATACCCTAACTCCAAGGTTTCTACTTCCTGTATGTATCACAAGAAACTTCTCTCCTTCTTCGTTTGCATCTAACTCTATAAAGTGATTACCCCCACCAAGAGAACCAACAGAACGATATACTATTTCCATGCTGTCAAGACAATCCCAAGCACGGAATTTACCAAACATACAACCATCAACCAATCCGTTTATGTAGGCTGATACTTCTCCCTCGTTGACATTAAAACCAGACGGAATCAACTTATTGACTGCTTCATCAAATTTCTGCAAGTCAATATCAACTTTACCAAGTCTAACGACTTTCATTCCGCAACCTATATCTACTCCTACGGTGTTAGGAACTACTCTTTTGTCCAGCTCTATCACCGTGCCAATAGTACAGCCTTTACCTGCGTGACAATCTGGCATTATTCTTATTTCACAACCAGAGTAAGCATCGCTATTGGATAGAACTTCTATCTGCTTGATAGCTTCATCTTCTATTGTCTTTGCGAAAATCTTTGTAAACTCATTCATATCTTGTTCGTCTAAAATTATTCGTTTCTCCATACACTATTTTATCTTACAATTACCATAACTTTCCAATCAAATGATGGTCGTGCTTATCGAAAGCAATTCCATACTTGAACATTTCTTCAAAAAGCATAAGACGCTCCTCGTTGGTAGCCAACCGAGTAGATTTCTTTTTATCCTCGGTCATTGTAAAATGAGAGCCTACCATTAAATTCTTAGCTTCCTTGTGAAGATAAAGATAGCAGAAGAGATTGTAACACTCTGGTCTCCAACGCTTACATAACACAATCCAATAATTATCTATCACAACTATATTGCCTTCAGCGACAATATCTTCAAACATATTATTTTCCATACGCTACTTCTTTTTACGACAAGGGCAACTTTCTGCGTGAACAACGCAAACACCATGTTTCGTGTCCACAACCAGATAATCGTGTCCTTCTTCAGTGAATACTGACATACCAATCTTCTTTGCAGGTTCATTGCTATTAGCTAAAGAGCGAATGCCCTCAAATATCAATGCTCCTACAAGTAAACACAAGACGAACCAAACGGCTGACTTGGCTAAGTCTAAAATCTTTTTCTTCATACGCTACTTACTTATCGAATTTATTGCCAATTAAATACCACCCAGAACTTTCAACGAGAGCTCTAAGAGAATAATTAATATATCTTCTTTCATCTACGCATTTAAAACCACATAAAGAATCATCCCATTCTACTGTGGCTACATTTTCGAGATATGGACTTTTTATCATATCACCTTCCCAAATCTCCTTTCCCTTACCATCTGTCAGCCCTGTGAACTGACAGACTGTAGAAGGGTCAACGTCAGTTATACCATCTTTTATATGGTCTCCTCCTATACATACCCTATTCCCAAGACGTACTAAATCGCCCTCAAACCATTTTCCTGAGTTGAGCTGCTTAGCCTTGAATTTTATGTTTTTTATTTTCATAAGCTATTCATATAAAATTGTTATTATTTTACTTTTATCTACCTTCAATATAGCTTCTTTTGCTTTACCGATAGAAGAAAACAAATACGTTGGGCAAAGGTTATATGCGCCATAGTCCCAATAATGGATAAGTCCAAATAACAACGAATGTCTCTTATCTACACGATAAGCAAAGATTGGCTCATTCCAAGAATCATAATGTATGCCTTTAACAGCCTTGCTTTTACGATACATATCTACTATTCTATATGTTGCCATAACTATTCTTCTTTAAATTTTGAATTATCTGCTAATGCTTTGATGCCCGAAAAGCAAACATCTGCTTTCCACCAGTCAGAACATTTGGCAGTTTCATCACATATTGCGCTTTCTGTACTATCAATTTCGCTTATTGCATTTAGCACACATGCTTTTTTGCAAGTAGAATTTGCAAACCAACCTGATGGCAGACAAGCCTGCCATTTATTATTGCCAATTTTCAGTATTACGACATAATATCCATTGTAGTGCAATATATAAATCCACTATAGATATGCTTGGTTTTAATGTTTAATACTTCCATATCTATTTTTCCTTTGCTTTAACGTTATACACTCCATTAATGACCTTACCCCATCGCACACAGGACAATAGTGTTTACCATCAATCATCTTCCAGTTTGAGAAGTCTTCAATATCAGTACTCTTGTCGTGGAATAGTGCAGAGCAAGTATCTGTACCGCCAAATACTTCTCCGCATCTATCACAGACAATCTGATACATTGTAATCGGTCTATACATAACTATTCTTCATTACATAAAGTTTCTACTACCTTTGTTCTTGTAGTTTTTGTTGCAGGGTCATATT
>ERZ1035027.46-NODE-46-length-86302-cov-43.635500_pt1 | contig 86302 bp, 69 predicted proteins | sample MGYA00520604_ERZ1035027 | MGnify/ENA primary metagenome ERZ1035027 (study PRJEB33766, sample SAMN09781743) | gut metagenome | biome: gut microbiome | host: Homo sapiens | place: Madagascar | study: EMG produced TPA metagenomics assembly of the PRJNA485056 data set...
AGTTTGGAATTTCATTTCCGTCTTTATCCTTATAACTTGTCTTAACTTTCTCATAAACGTGTTCTATATCGCCGTTTGGAAGTTTCTTAGTCTCTACGAAGCGGTGTCCTGGGATATCTTTCTTAGGTTGTTCGCCATCTTCTGTTGGATAGTTTGGAATTTCGTTGCCGTCTTTATCTTTGAAGTATGTCTTAACTTTTTCGTAGACATGTTTTGTATTTCCATCGTTATCCGTTACAGTTTCTACGAAGCGGTATCCTGGGATATCTTTCTTAGGAGTTGTTCCGTCTTCACTTGGATAACCTGGAATTTCTTTGCCTTCTTTATCTCTAAAGATAGTTTCTGGACGAACTGTTGGTGTATAAGATGCAAAAATAGTTTTACCGTTTTTATCTTTTCTAACAACTGTTACACCAGATGCTGTTCCTACGAATTCTGGTTCTGGAGTGAAGGTTACTTTTCCATTTGGATCAATAGTGTATGTTCCTTGACCTGGTACCACTTTTGTAGTTGAACCATCTTCGAATGTTGGCGGTACATCTTTGTCGATGTCTCCTTCGAATACTGGAGTATTTGATTGTGGTTTACCTTTTGGTCCTTCAGATACCACATCTTTAGTTGATGTTGCTCCTAGAACTGTTGGTGTGTATTTCGCTGTTACCGGTGTGCCATTTTTATCAACACGTTTAACAGTTACACCTTTCGTTACACCTACGAAGTCTTTTTCTGGAGTGAAGATTACTTTTCCATCTTTATCAACAGTGTAAGTTCCTTCGCCCGGTACAGCTTTTGTAGTTGAACCGTCTTCGAATGTCGCTGGTACATCGTTATCGATTTCTACTGTTTTCTTCTTACCATTAACAGTTTCTGATCCACCTTTGAAGACTGGTGTTCCTTCTTGAGCTGTGTTCTTAGGACCAACTGATGTGACATCTTCTCCAGATGGTGATACTGGAATTACTGTTGGTGTGTATTTCGCTGTTACCGGTGTTCCGTTTTTGTCAACACGTTGAACTGTTACACCTGTTGCTACACCTGTGAAGTTTGGTTCTGGTACGAATGTTACAGTTCCATCTGGTGCTACTGTGTAAGTACCTTCGTTTGGTACTACTTTGGTAGTTGAACCATCTTCGAATGTTGCTGGTTTATCGTTGTCGATTTCTACTGTTTCTTCTTTACCATTTACAGTTGTCTTACCACCTGTGAAGGTTGGTTTTCCTGTTTGAGTTTCACCTTGAAGATCTTTAGATTTAGCTTCTTTACCTGTTGGTGTTACTCCTACAACTGTTGGTGTATATGTTGACTCAGCTGGAGTACCGTTTTTGTCAACACGTTGGATAGATACACCCGTTCCGCGTCCTGTGAAGTTTGGTTCTGGGGTGAATGTTACTTCTCCAGTTTTCGGATCAATTGTATATGTTCCTTCGTTTGGTACTTTAATTGTAGTTTCATCCGTTGGTTGTCCAGTTGATGGATCAACGAATTTAGCTGGTTTTGTAGTATCAATTTCGACTGTTTTTTCTTCTCCATTGACGGTTGTTTTACCAGGTGTAAAGTTTGGAGTTGCTTTTTGAACAGCTCCTTGGATACCTACAGTCGTTTTTTCTTCTCCAGTTGGCGTTACTGGAACTACAGTTGGTGTATAAGTCGCTGTTGCTGGTGTTCCATTCTTATCAACACGTTGAACTTTAATTCCAGAAGTTTTACCTGTGAAGTTTGGTTCTGGGGTGAATGTTACTTCTCCAGTTTTCGGATCAATTGTGTATGTTCCTTCGTTTGGTACTTTCACAGTTGTTTCATCTGTTGGTTGTCCTGTTGCTGGATCTACCAATTTAGCTGGTTTTGTAGTATCAATTTCGACTGTTTCTTCTTTACCATTAACAGTTGTTTTACCACCTGTGAATGTTGGAGTTGCTTTTTGCGTTGCTCCTTGAACATCTTCAGTAACTTTATCGTCACCTTTTGGTGTTACTGGTTTAACAAATGGTGTATATTTACCATTTACTGGAGTACCATTTTTATCTTCACGTTGAACTTCAATTCCTTTAGCTTCACCAGTGAAGTTTGGTTCTGGGGTAAAGGTTACTTTTCCATTTTCATCAATTTCGTAAGTTCCTTCACCTGGTACTGTTACAGATTTTTCTTCTGTTGGTTTACCTGTTGATGGATCTACTAGTTTTGGCGCTTTTTCAGTGTTGATAGGTACTTTTTTATCACCTTCTTTGAATGTAGGTGTACCTTCTTGTGATTTACCTTGGATTCCTTCTGAAGTTGCTGGAGTCGCTGTTGGTGTTACCGGTGTAATATATGGTGTATAAGTCGTTTCTACTGTAATACCATTTGTATCTGCTGCCTGAACACGAACTGGTTGAACTTCTCCATGGTAAGTTGCATTTGGAGTTAAGACTCCGACAGCCTTACCGTTAACTACTTCGAGAGTGTATTCCCCGATGACATTTCCTTCTGGATCTTTGGCAGGAACTTTCGTAGCTGGTTGTCCATTTTCATCTAATAATGTATACGTTGCTGGATCAATCGGTACAGTTTTTTGTTCTGCTACTTTTATATCTGGGTGATCGATATCAGGTACAGTCGTTTTATCTACCACACTATCGATGAATGTAACAGGTTGTTTTTGAACTTGACCTTGAACATCTTGTGATGTAGCTGGTTGTGCTTTTGGTTTAGCTCCGATAACGATTGGACGGTATTTACCAATAGCTGGTTGTCCAAGTTTATCAACACGTTGAACGATTACCCCTTTAGCTTCCCCAACAAATGTTTTCTCAGGAACGAATTTCACTGTTCCGTCTGGTTGAAGAGTATATTCCCCTTCTCCGTCAACTTTAATTGGAGTTCCTACTGCTACTGGTTGTTTTGTTGTTGGATCAAGTACTACTGGAGCAACATTTTCATCGATTTCAACTGTTTTTTCTTCTCCACCGATTTCGACTGTTCCACCTTTGAACTTAGGTTTACCATGTTGTTCTTGACCTTGGATATCTGCAGAGATGACATCCCATCCTGTAGGTGTTACTGGGTGAACGACTGCAGTGTATTCTCCACGAGCTGGTGTTCCGTTTTTATCTTTACGGATAACTGTTAAAGTCGTACCTTTACCTGAGAATGTTTTCTCTGGTACGAATGTTACTGTGCCATCTGGAGCTACTGTATACGTACCTTCTCCTTTAATTGTCTTAGTTGTATTACCATCTTCGAATGTTGCTGGTACTGTATCATCCATCGGTACAGTTTCTTCTTTACCGTTGACTGTTGTTTTACCACCTTCGAAGGCTGGTTTTCCACTTTGAGTTGCACCTTGAATATCTTCTGTGAATGCAACTTTACCAATTGGAGTTACTGGTTTAACAGTTGGTGTGTAAGTCGCTGTTGCAGGAGTTCCATTCGCATCTTTAACTTCTACTGTTGCTGGCACTGGAGTACCTACGAAGTCTTTATTCGGTGTGAATGTTACTTTTCCTGATGTTGGATCAATCGTGTATGTACCAACTTGTTTTCCTGTTGCATCTTTAGCTGGAATTGTTGGTTCATCTGTTGGTTTACCTGTTTCTGGATCTACTAATTTAGCAGGTTGAGTTGCATCAATTTTAATTGGAGCAACTGGGTGTCCTTGCGTAAATGTTGGAGTTCCTTCTTGAGGTGAACCTTGGATTCCTTCAGAAGTTGCCGGAGTTCCTGTTGGTTTTACCGGTGTAATGTTCGGTGTATAAGTAGTTGTTACAGGTGTTCCGTTTTTATCTTTCGCTTGAACAGTTACTGGTTCTACTTTACCTACATATGTTTTATCAGTTGGAGTAAATACCGCAACTGCTTTTCCATCTACATTTTTAACAGTGTAAGTACCTACTACTTTTCCTGTAGCGTCTTTAGCTGGTACTTCTGTAGCTGGGTTGCCATTTTCATCTAATAATGTGTATGTTGTTGGATCGATTGGTACTTTTTTCTCAACACCATCGATTGTTGTTTTCGAATCGTTAAATGTTACAGGGTGCTCTTGAGTTGCACCTTGTACATCTGTTGATGTTGCCGCTTCTGCAGTTGGAGTTGCTGGTTCTACTACTGGAGTGTATTTTCCTTTAGCAGATACTTCTACAGTATTCCCTTCTTTGTCAGTTGCATTCGCTGTTACTTTTACATCTACACCTTGAGCTGTTCCTGTGAATGTTGGAAGTGGCGTAAATGTTACGACTCCTGTTGTTGGATCGATTGTGTAAGTTCCTTCGTTTGGTACAACAACTTTTCCTTCATTGTCAGCACCTTCTAGTGAGTACTTAGCTGTAGTTAAATCAACATTTGTACCGTCTGGTGTGTTTTCTGGAGTATTTAGTTTAGAGAATCTTTCACTTCCTGGTTTAGAAGTTTGGACTGCTCCTTGAACATCTTTAGTAGTGTCATCATTACCTTTAACACCGTATACTGTTGGTGTGTAAGTAGTTGATGCTTCTACTGTTACAGGGGTACCATCTTCTCCTGGAATAGTTACATTTGCTGCTACCGAAATTGGTTTAGCAGTTCCGATATATCCTTGAGCTGGTGTGAAAGTTACTTTTCCTGTTGTAGGATCTACTGTGTAAGTTCCTTCATCTGTAGTTACAGAAGATTTTTTCTCTCCTGTTGCTGGATCTACTAGTTTGTAGTCAGATACTGTAGAACTTTCAGGAAGACCAGTTTTGAATCCTTTTTCCATAGTATCACTTTGTGGAGTATCTTGTGCGCCACCTGAGATTTCTGGTTTAGGTACAACGATGTAGTAAGTTGTTTCTGCTACTGCATCATCAGTTACTTCACCTGAATCTGTTCCTCCTACAGTTGGAGTAGTTACAACACCGTTTGAGTCAACTGCTCCTACTGTAACTTTATAGCTTCCATATTGTCCTAATGTGTAAGCTGCGATTTCTGGGTTTGCTAGGTTTGCTGCTGCAGCTGTTTTCAACGCTTCACGAGCTGTTTCTACCGCTTTTTCAGCTTCTAAAGCAGCTGTACGTGTTGACTCTACTTCAGTATTTTTTGTTGAAAGATTTGCTTGAGCTGTTGCTAATTGCGCCTCAATAGATGCTTTGAACTCTTTTACATTAGCAAGTTTTCTTTCTGCTAATTCTTGAGCTGTTGGCGAAATTGTACGTAATTTCAAGTCATCTAATGCTTTCTGCGCGTCTTCTACAGTTCTTGTTGAACGATCTAATAGTTCTTGAAGACGAGCTAGTTCGTTTTGTGCATCTTGTTGTTCTTTTACAGCTGTTGCTGCCGCTTGAGTTTTAGCTGCCGCTGTACGTTGAGCTGTGATGTACGCTGCTTCTTCTGCTTTTGCCGCATCGAATACTTTTTGGCTTCCGTCTGGAGCTGTTACTGTTACTTTTGTTTTAATTGTTTCTGATTGTGCATCATCTGATTTATCATCGATTGTATCTGCGAATGCTACATTTGCTTTAGTAGATTTAATTAAGTCTACTGATGTACCTTTTGCTTCTGAATAACTTGTTGAAGTTCCTGTTGGTTTAGCATTCTGAATAGATGCTACATCTGTTGAACTTGCTTCACGGTATGAAACATATCCTTTAAATCCAGATGCTGTTTCGACTTCCCAACCTGCATTTGATTCTTTAGCTGTTACCGCTGTACCGTCAGAAGATGTCCATTGGTTTGTTACTGAGTCGTAACTTACTGTAACTACCATTCCTTGTTCTGAAGATGTGTTATCTTTTTTAACTAGAGTTTCTGTACGTGTAACATTACCTACTGCTGTTACCTCACCATTTTTACGAATTTCAGCAATCTTATCTACTAATGTTGACGCTGAAGATGTTGCATTCCATGTACGTTCAAATTCATAAACAACAAACTTAACATCACCATTTGCTTGCGCATCTGTGTAAACACGACGTTCAATAAGAGTTGATGTACCATTACCGTTATCTTTTAACTCATAAGCTTTTTCATTAGGTAATGAATATTTACCTGTCGCACGGTTAAACATCGCTTTGTATGTGTTTCCTGCTGCATCATTTACCATAGCAAATTCACGTTGAATATTCGCTTTTACCTTGTCAGTTGTTGCTTTAGCCGCGATACTATCTACACCCACGTATTGCGTAGCATCAGACGTTACTGGTAATGTGAATGTCGAAGGTGCTGTTGTAGATGCTGCCCCTAATACCGTACCTTCTTGTACAGCCGTATTTGTAGTACCAGCTGCTACTGTCCAGTTTCCATCTTTAACTACAAGTTTTGTAACTGTTCCATCTGGCATTGTAATTTCTGCTTTGTTAGCTCCATTTGAAATTGTTACAGGCACATTTGTTGCATATGCTTCAACATTCTTAACAGTAATCTTAGGTGCTACAGCGATTGTAATATTTTCGTGTGCTTCTTGACCATACATGTTCCAATCCTGATTTTTCGCATTGGTTGTATTGTTATAGTCTTTCGCATAAGCAGCTGATGTGAAAATTCCAGCTTCACTTGCTGTTCCTGTAATCAATCCTGTCTTAGGATCATAATTTAATCCTGGTACGACATCATTTATTGAAGTTTGACTTCCTGTATATGTACCATTTAAAGCTGTATGCGCTGTGACTGTTTGTGGTCCGTTCTCGGTATTTACTTTAGATCCATCGACTGCAGTGAAAGTTGCTCCAGCCACATTTCCAGGAGCAGTTTTTGAACCGGCAACAACTTTTTCTCCATTACTTCTGTATACATAGCCAGCTCTTTCATCACGACTCATTCCATCGTTATCAACATATTTAATATCATGACTAACTTGGTCGCCTATTGTTACTAATTTTGATGACCCTTGAATAAGTGGTGCGGATGTATCTTGCCATCCTATCCATCCAGCCGTTAAATCTCTAAAAGTAACCTGCTGAGTAGCTCCACCTTTCTCTACAGTTACAATATAACGCATGTCATATACACCATTTTGAAGACTAGATGATACATATCCTTCTACAGTATCTGTAGCTTCATTATAGGCTAATCCTGGAACTAAGTTGCTTAATGCGACGTTTGTGATTGTATATCCTGCAGCTGTTGCTTCTGGTGATAAACTAAAACGTTTTTTTACATCTGTAAGATATACATAGTGATTTCCTTGTTCATAAGTATATCCGTAGATTTCTGTAGCTAGATACTCGTACGCTCCGCTAGATCCCCAAGTTGTTTTTCCATTAACTTTTCCTGTAGCACGAATTTTTCCATTCCATAGAGCAGCTTCTCGTCCAAGTTTTTGAGCTTCTGTTTTTGATAAAGGAATATCTGTACGTCCACTTGTCCCTGATTGTCCATTACCTACCGCAGGCACATCAGTATTCTCAGATTGATATCCATGAACATAAATTTTATAGTTGGCGTTACCATCTAGTACTTTGTAAGATTTACCTGTAGAACCAAGAAATTCTCCATTTTCTTTTCTTAAGTCTGTAGATGCTGCAGTATATCCTTCATTAGCTGAAAGAGCTACAGCGAATTTCCCATCTCGGCCGATACCGTTTCGTTTCAATTCATCATAGACTGCCTGAATTGACTCGTTCAAACGATTCAACTGAGCATCCACTTGTTCTTGTGCCAAGCTCTTATCAGCCAACAATTTGGTTGTTTCCGCAAGGACAACTTTGTTCTTAGCAATCGCTGCCTCGATAGCATCTTTGCTTTCAGCAGAAAGATCCTTTTTATTCATCTCTGAATAAGCTAATTGGTTGGTAACTTCTGCTTCAGATAAAATTTGGTTCAAGACCTTGGTGTCTACTGTAGGATTGTCTTGATTTTGATTAGTCGCTTCTTCTTTCTTTGCAGTTTCAGCAGCGTTTGATTCTACAAGAACTGTCACTAAAGCCTTAAGTGCTTCTGCTTGACTATCAACTTCTGATTGTCCATCTGTTGGATTCGCAAAAACCGATTTTGCGGTTGCTAAAGCTTCCTTAGCAGCAGAAAGAGCACTTGCATCTGCATTCTTAGCTACAGCGATACGGTTCTCTAAACTTGAAATTGCTTCATAGAGTGCTGTTTTATTGGCAGCAACCTTTTCAACAGCTTTTTCAGTATTTGCTTTAGGAGCTTCTGTTAGCGTTTTTTCTTCTGCTACTTTATTAACTTCCGCTTCTTTTTGAGCTGAAGTATCTTCCTTTTTAGGCTCCTCTGCCTTTACTTCTTTTTCAGTTACTGAAGTTTCTGCTTTCGTCGAAGTCCCATCAATTTCTGGATTAGAAGATACTACTGATGAATCTGCAGTATTCCCATTAACTGACGTTTCTGAAGCAGATACTGCTCCATTTCCAAGGAACATCAAACCAGCCGCAATAGCTACCGATGCCGCTCCAAAACTATATTTACGGATACCGTAACGGATGTATTTTTCTACTCTAAAATCTTGTTGTTGCTTGCCTTTCATTGGGTCAAACAACCTCCTTTTATTTATTTTCATGTTCTCAGAAATACCTCAAATAAAAAAACTTCCAAATATTATCAAAAATAGTACGGAAGATAATTCTCAGTTTTTATTCTTTCACATGCACTATTATTTTAACAAATTACTACATCCTAATCAAATAATATAATTTGAAACTGCAAATTTTTATTAATTTTTGAAATGACAAATTGCAAGAATCAGTGCAACATTTACTCGAACTCATCCATTAGAGCTTCACAAGCAGTTCTGTAAGCTAGACATTTTCGTGGTCGGTGATTGATATCATATAAGACCTTGTTCAAAGCCTCATCAGAGTTAGTGGCTTAATCTTTTTTGGGGGAGAATATTCTCTTAGTAAGCATTTGAGTCTTCATTGCCTCCTCTCTACCAGGATGAATAGGCGTCCGCAAAGAAAAAGGAAATTCCTAAATTTTTCTACCTAAGAATAGCAAGCAAACTCCAATATATTAAAAAAGGTGAGGATCAGATATAAATTATGATCTAGGCGACAGTCTATTCTTACATGCTTTAATTGTTTCAAGTAAAAAATAATAAATCGAAAAATCGTTCATATTTTAATCTCATAGTAGAGGATACGATAAACAAAATCAGTCTAAAATAGAAAAACAAAAAACTGCCAAAAATAAATTTGGCAGTTTTTAGGTAGGGAACCCCATTAATTCAAACAGTTTCTCATAATCGTTTATGGCAATAAAAAACCAGAGCTAATGCCCTGGTTCCTTTATTAAGCGACTTGAGTCGTTACCTTATTATTTAAGAGTAACTGAAGCTCCAGCTTCTTCAAGTTTAGCTTTGATTTCTTCAGCTTCAGCTGCAGCAACACCTTCTTTAAGAACTGATGGTGCACCGTCAACGATAGCTTTAGCTTCTTTAAGACCTTCGCCTGTGATTTCACGTACAACTTTGATAACGCCAACTTTTTTGTCGCCTGCAGATGTCAATTCAACGTCGAATGAATCTTTAGCAGCACCAGCGTCAGCAGCACCAGCTGCAGCAGCAGCTACAGGAGCAGCAGCAGTTACGCCAAACTCTTCTTCGATAGCTTTTACAAGGTCGTTCAATTCAAGGATTGAAGCTTCTTTAATTTCAGCAATAATGTTTTCAATGTTCAATGCCATTGTGATTTCCTCCAAATGTGTTTTTTAATATAATTTTTTAAACGTAGCTTAGGCTACGAGTTGTGAAGATGGGCTTACGCAGCACCGTCTTCTTTGCTTTCTGCAACCGCTTTGACAGCGTATGCAACGTTGCGCACTGGCGCTTGAAGTACAGAAAGGAGCATAGAAAGCATACCTTCTTTGTTTGGAAGTGATGCAAGAGCGTTGATTTCTTCGACTGAAGTGAACGCGCCGTCAACAACACCACCTTTGATTTCAAGAGCTTCTGCGTCTTTAGCAAATTCGCTAATAACTTTCGCTGGTGCGATAACATCTTCGTTTGAGAATGCTACTGCAGATGGACCAACGAAGAGTCCTTTAAGGTCTTCAAGACCTGCTTCTTCAGCTGCACGAGTCAAGATTGAGTTTTTGATAACTTTAAATTCAACGCCTGATTCACGAAGATTACGACGAAGAACTGTATCTTGGTCAACTGTAAGTCCACGAGAGTCAACAACAACGATAGATGCTGCAGCTTTCATTTTCTCAGCGACAATCGCAACCTGTTCAGCTTTCTTAGCAATAATAGCTTCACTCATTAGTAGTTTTACCTCCGTTTTTATTTTTGGGCTAGGCACAAAAAAATCGTACCTAAACCTAGACACGAAAGTACAATACGTTACCAAAAAATAGTTACGTTTTGTGCCTCGGTTGGATGTTTATGAGTTTAACTCCCCAACTGTCTTAGGTCAGTTTTTTCAAACCTTATTTATAATATCATGACCTAAATCAGACGTCAAGAAAAAAATGCATTTTTTTTATTTTTTTGAAGACCATAAAACCTCTCAAAATCCAAAGATTTCAAGAGGTGATGTCTAATCATATCTAAGTGCTTCGATAGGATCGAGTTTCGAAGCTTTATTAGCCGGTAGGAGGCCAAAGATAATTCCTACAGCTGCTGAAAAGGCTATACTTCCCATGGCTACGCTAAGAGAGACCGTAGCTTTAAGATTCATTGCACTCCCAATTGGTCCAACGACTAGGGCCGCAAAGCCTAGCCCAATCAAACCTCCCAGGATGGTCAAAACCATGGACTCAATCAGAAACTGGGTCAAGATTTTACGACGTGTGGCACCTAAAGCTTTACGAAGACCAATCTCTCGTGTCCGCTCAGTTACCGAAACCAGCATGATATTCATAACACCAATTCCACCAACTAATAATGAAATCCCAGCAATAGCACCGACAACAGTGGTAATGGTTCCAAAGATTGTGTTGACCTGATCTAAGGCTGAACTCATATCTGCCGCCTTGTACTCTCCATTATCAACTTGGGACAACTGGGTCAAGCGTTTAGCGGCATCCTTAGCGACACTGCTACTATTTTTCACATCGGTCACATGAAAAAAAATCTGACCAATAGCGTCAGTGTTATTTTCAGCCGCTAACTGGGTATTAGCCACAAGTGCTGTTCCAATTTCACCATAGGCACCGATTGCTGTGTCTTTATTCTTATAAACACCAATCACACGATAATCATTGTTCCCAATAGTAACCACTTGGTTAAGGGCATCCTCATTCGTCTTAAAGAGTTTTTTAGCCACCATCTGATCAATGACAATAACTCGTGAAAAGTTTTTATAATCATTGTCTTGCAAGAAACGTCCTGTCAACATCTCTAATTTTTTAGCTTTAAAGTAGCCCTGGCTGGCACCTGTGATATTAACATTCTTCACGGTCTTTTTTTGGAGGGAGATAGAGGACGTTAGGCTGTTAGTCACAAAATAACTATCAATACCAGGCGTCTGCCTAGCCACTTGTTCCAACCAAACTTCTTTAACCGGTTTGGTCGGATGTGACAGGTCCGCATAGGCAGGATCTAACTCCTCACCCTTGGCTTCATAGTAGACTTGAACAGTATCCTTATCACCTGTCACACTATCGGTAACACTCTGACGCATCCCATTTCCTAGACCCATGATAAGTACTACCGCAGCAACACCAATGATAATCCCCAACATGGTCAGGAAGGACCTCATCTTGTGAGAACGAATAGAACTAAGAGCAAATTTCCAATTTTCCATTCTTACCTCCTAGTCTATCCGAACGCTGTCCGTTGTGTCTTGGGTGATTTCCCCATCACGGATGACAATCTTACGCCGGGCATAATCCGCAATCTCAGGTTCATGGGTAACCATGACAATGGTCTTTCCTTCACGGTTTAGCTGGGTTAAGAGATCCATAATCTGGGTTCCTGTCTTGGTATCAAGCGCACCCGTAGGTTCATCCGCCAAAATGATTGCCGGATCATTAGACAGTGCACGCGCAATAGCCACCCTCTGCTTCTGTCCACCAGACAGCTCTGACGGTAGGTGATGGCTACGGTCTGACAAGCCGACTTTTTTCAAGAATTGCTCTGCCCTTTGCTTACGTTCACGTGGAGATTTTCCTGCATAAATCAAGGGAAGCTCTACGTTCTTTTGGGCACTTAACTTTGGCAAGAGAAAAAACTGTTGAAAGATAAAGCCAATCTGGTCATTTCTTACCTTGGCCAAACGATTTTCAGAGAGATCAGCCACATCATCGCCCTCGAGTTGATAGGAACCTGTAGTTGGTTGATCAAGAAGTCCGATAATATTCATAAGGGTTGATTTCCCTGATCCAGAAGGGCCCATGATTGCCACGAAGTCACCTTCTTCAACTGATAAGTCAATTCCCTTAAGGACCTGCAAGGACTCTTGACCATTTTTGAAAGACTTGGTAATGCCCTTTAAAACCATAAGAGCTGGCTTAGTCACTAGACTTCACCTCTTCTCCACTGCTATCTTTTGATTTCTTACTATCAACATCTGACACATCCTTCAGGGTCTCGCCATCCTTAAAGGATTTTTCAGCCTTAGTAATAACCTTTTGACCTTCTTTAAGTCCTGAGGCAATTTCTTGGTGCTTAGCATCTGCATTGCCAAGTTTGACCTTGACCTGCTTGATTTTTTGACTCTCGTCATCGTAAACCCAGACGTAGTTGTCAGACCCTTTCTTGGTCACAGCAGTTGCTGGAACCAACAGGGCATCATCATCTTTGGTCACTTCAAGAGATACATTAAAACCTTGCTTGAGCTTACCGACAGGGCTAGTCAATTGAACCTTGTATTCATACTGAGAACCTGACTGACCTGAGTTGCCAGATGTACCCGCTGACTGACTGGCATTTTGCTTAGGATAATTGGAAACGTAGCTGACTTTCCCTGTCCAAGTTTGATCTGGGTATACTTTGGAAGTAATCTTGACCTTTTGACCTACTGAAATATTTGGAATGTCATACTCCGTTAAGGTCCCTTGAATCTCAAATTGGCCTTCACTTGTCACATGAACTAGGGTTTGGCTCTCTTTTGAAGCAGGGTCCACAGAGTCCGCAACCTCTACGACTGTTCCATTAACATCCGAAACAATGACCGTTTGGTTGAGGACGTCTTGTGCCTTTTCTAGCTCTGATGCTGCGTTAGAAACAGCATCATTATAATCTTGCAAGGTTTGGTAATTACTTGCCTCGGTTTGCTGACGCTGTTGAGGGCTAACGGTAGTCATCGAATCATCCTCATCCGAATCACTACTTGTTTGTGCCGAAGCCGCAGGAGCCGTCCCATACTGTTGGAAATAATTTCGGTCACGAACTGCCTTATTATAGGCACGGCTAGCCGTATCATAAGCTGCTTGGGCTGAGGTACTGTCGTATTGGACCAGTTGCTGCCCAACGCTAACTTCCTCACCCACAGAGACTGTCACAGTGGCATTGCGTCCAATGGTATTATCAAAATAAACATACTGCTCTGACTGAGCCTTGACCATACCCGTTAGGAGGGTCGAGGAAGCCAGCTGTCCCTTGATGACCTTGCTTACTGTAGGACCTTCAGTAGCCTTGTTCCCTTGGCCACCTCCTCCAAAAAGGTTAAAAATCAGAACCAATAGGACAAGAATCCCTATGCCTCCAATGATCCAAACTCTTTTTTTATTTTTAAATAACTTTGGACTGATTTTCTTTCGCATAAATCTCTCTTTTCTATTTGTACTACACAGATAAAACAATTATAATGCTTTTAACTTTCATTGTCAATGACCGACTTTTAAATCCATAAAGCCATAGTGCAACTTTTGATTGGGACGAACCTGACGTTCAAACCCCAGTTCCTCAAAAATAGGGTCACGAAAATGTGCCTTGATGATAATTTTTTCTCGTGCGACACGCTTAGCCTCATTTAGCCATTCTTCTGTCAGACGACTGCCGTTAGCTAGAGGTTTGATAGCTTGTAGATTTTCCGATTCCTTGATAGTCTCTGAAAACATAGGATCAGCATAAATGATATCAAAAGAGTGATCAGCCTGGGATTTCAAAAAGGATAAGCTATCGCTCTTAATAGCCTTAATAGACCGCATCGCTTTTTCAAGCTGTTTATCATCCGTTTGATACGTGGCCAGACCACGAGAAACCACCTGAAAAATCACTTCTTGACTCTCAAGGGCGGTTACCCTATTTCCCACTGCTGTCATCACTAGACTATCTGAAGCCAGCCCCATGGTCGTATCAAGAATAGACTTGGGAGACCGCCCCAAAAGACTAATTAAAGCATCATGTGGAGCCTTAATGCGAAGGACCGCCGTATCTGGATGAAAGGACAACTCACTACCATCCTCATTAACAAAAGACAATCTATCTTTATATAGAAGATAAAAAGCTCCAAATCGCTCTAAACATTTTGCCAAAGATAACTTGCGGCGAGGCTGGTAGTCAACTCCTAGCTCGTGAGCTAATTCTTGTGCACGCGCAATCAAGGCCTCATTTTCACGTAAAGATGTGGTAATAATCATGCTACTAGTATAGCAGAATCTTCGGAAACAAAACCATCGTCTTAGCTTTCATTTTAATTTATGAGCTTACATTTGTGTAAGAAAAAAGCCCCAGCAAAGCTGAGACTTCTATTTCATGATTAGATAGCTTCTGTTGTAAAGCTACGGCTTTCAAGCACACGCACCATAGCATCTGCTGTATCAAGGGCTGTGAAGAGTGGAATACCAGCTTCAATAGCAGAGCTACGGATAGCTGCTCCATCTTCATCATAGGTACGTTTGTTACCAACCGTATTGATAATAGCTTGCGCTTTACCAGTACGAACAAGGGCTGGAATGTCATTGTCGTCATTTTCGCCCAATTTGTTAACAAGCGTTGCGTGAACTCCGTGTTCATTCAAGAACTTGGCTGTTCCTTCAGTGGCGTAGATACCATAACCGATAGCGTCGAAACGACGAGCCAAGTCAAGGGCTTCTTCTTTAGTATCATCATGAATAGTAAAGATAACATTACCAAAGGTTGGCAAGTGGAGGTAAGAAGCTTCAAAGGCTTTATAGAGGGCTTTTTCAAGAGTCGCATCTGTACCCATAACTTCACCAGTTGATTTCATTTCAGGTCCAAGGAGGCTATCTACCTTAGCCAATTTTGTGAATGAGAAGACTGGTGCCTTGACATGGACATGGTTGCTTTCTGGGTAAAGACCATCTTTGTAACCTTGCTCAGCCAATGATTTACCAAGAATCAAGTTTGTAGCAACTTGAGCCATTGGGATATCAGTCACCTTAGACAAGAATGGTACCGTACGGCTAGCACGTGGGTTAACCTCGATAACATAGACCGTTTCGTCCTTGATAACGAACTGAATGTTCATCATACCGATACAGTTAAGACCAATAGCCAAGCGTTTAGTATAATCAGCGATAGTCTCTTGGATTTTCTTAGAAAGGGTTTGTGGTGGGTAAACCGCCATTGAGTCCCCTGAGTGAACCCCTGCACGTTCGATGTGTTCCATGATACCTGGAATCAAGACATCCTTACCATCAGAGATGGCATCCACTTCACACTCACGTCCGATGATATAGCTATCGACAAGGACTGGGTGGTCTGGACTTGCCTTAACGGCTGTACGCATGTAAGAACGAAGATCATCTTCATTTTCAACGATTTCCATGGCACGTCCACCCAAAACGTATGATGGACGAACAAGAACTGGGAAGCCAATCTTACGAGCTGCTTCAACCGCTTCTTCTTCATTTGTCGCTGTTTGCCCTGGTGGTTGTGGGATATCAAGATCTTTAAGGGCTTGTTCAAAGAGGTCACGGTCTTCGGCACGGTCAAGGTCAGCAACCTGTGTACCCAAGATTTTCACACCAGCTTTAGACAATGGCTCTGCCAAGTTAATGGCTGTTTGACCACCAAACTGAACTACGACACCCTTAGGTTGTTCTAATTCGATAACGTTCATCACGTCTTCGAAAGTCAATGGTTCGAAGTAGAGTTTATCTGATACTGAGAAGTCTGTTGAAACTGTCTCAGGGTTAGAGTTCATGATAATAGCTTCGTAACCTGCAGCCTGGATGGCTTTTACAGAGTGAACTGTCGCATAGTCGAACTCAACCCCTTGTCCGATACGGATAGGACCTGAACCAAGAACGATGACAGATTCTTTATCAGATTTGATTGATTCATTTTCCCACTCGTAAGTTGAGTAGAAATATGGTGTTGATGACTCGAACTCAGCCGCACAAGTATCAACCATCTTGTAAACAGGAACAATTTGATTTTCCAAACGTGTCGCACGAACTTGGTCAGCTGTTTGATTCCAAAGATCAGCAATCTTACGATCAGAGAAACCGTTACGCTTAGCTTCTTTCAGAACATCAACATCGCCTACGTGAGTAGCCAATTCTTGTTCCAATTCAAAGATATGGAGCAATTTGTCAAGGAAGAAGATATCAATCTTAGTCAACTCTGACAATTCTTCAATAGTGTAACCACGACGGATGGCTTCAGAAAGGTAGAAGAGACGGTCGTCTTGAGCTTTGACAATCTTTTCAACCAAGGCATCGTCTGTGACGTCCGCAAGCTCAGGCATTTCATTGTGGTAAACACCGATTTCAAGTGAACGACAGGCTTTAAGAAGTGACTCTTCGATGTTACGACCGATAGCCATAACTTCACCAGTTGCTTTCATTTGAGTACCAAGACGACGTTCACCGTGTTCAAATTTATCAAATGGGAAACGTGGAATCTTAGCAACCACATAGTCAAGAGCTGGTTCAAACATGGCATAGGTTGTACCAGTGACTGGGTTAATCATTTCATCAAGTGTCAGACCAACAGCAATCTTGGCTGCCAATTTGGCAATTGGATAACCAGTTGCTTTTGAGGCAAGGGCTGATGAACGTGATACACGAGGATTTACTTCGATAACATAGTACTTGAAGCTATTAGGGTCAAGCGCCAACTGTACGTTACAGCCACCCTCAATTTTAAGGGCACGGATAATCTTCAAGCTGGCATCACGAAGCATTTGGTTTTCAATATCTGACAAGGTTTGCGTTGGGGCAAATACGATTGAGTCCCCTGTGTGGATACCAACTGGGTCAAAGTTTTCCATGTTACATACCACAAGAGCATTGTCTGCGGCATCACGCATAACTTCGTATTCGATTTCTTTGAAACCAGCGATAGAGCGCTCAATTAAACATTGTGTTACTGGTGACAATTTCAAGCCATTTTCAGCGATTTCGCGAAGTTCTTCTTCGTTGGCACACATACCACCACCAGTACCACCAAGGGTAAAGGCAGGACGCACGATAACTGGGTAACCAATTTCTGTCGCAAAGGCAACTGCTTCTTCAACCGTATTGACGATTTCTGATTCTGGAATTGGTTGTTCCAAATCTTCCATCAATTGTTTAAAGAGGTCACGGTCTTCGGCTTGGTCAATGGCAGACAATTTTGTTCCCAAAAGCTCCACTCCAAGCTCTTCAAGAATACCAGCTTTTGACAATTCCATTGCCATGTTCAAACCAGTTTGCCCCCCAAGTGTTGGCAAGAGAGCGTCAGGACGCTCTTTACGAAGAATACGTGTGACAAACTCAAGCGTAATTGGTTCAATGTAAACCTTGTCTGCGATTTCTTTATCAGTCATGATAGTCGCAGGGTTGGAGTTAACAAGAACAACACTGTAGCCTTCTTCTTTCAAAGCCAAGCAAGCTTGCGTACCAGCGTAGTCGAACTCAGCAGCCTGACCAATGATGATAGGACCAGACCCGATAACCATGATTTTTTTAATATCAGAACGTTTAGGCATATTTAAGATACAAAGGACGACCAGAAAGCGTTAGAATTTTAGGCAATCGTTGCAGGATGCAAGCATCCAAAACGATTGTTCTAAATTCCGAGCTTTCCGTCCGTGTTCAGTTTAAGACAATATTGTTAACATGACGCTTTTAACTTAGTAAGGAATCCAGAACTCCTTGTGATAAAAGCAGCCATCAAAAAATAGAAAACAATACAGTTCAATTAGTCTCTTTAACTGAATACAGGTCCTTAATTCTCCTTTCTATTTGACAACTCTCTGGTTGTCATTAAATAAGGTAGTAGACTGGGGCGAACAAGAGTCACACCCCACTATAGTCACTAGACAGTTGCAATTAACGACGTGCTTTTTCAGCTTGGAAAGCATCAATCAATTCCAAGAACTCATCAAAGAGATAGCTCGCATCGTGTGGACCAGGCGCTGCATCTGGGTGGAACTGCACTGAAAAAGCAGGGAAGTCACGGTGACGAACACCTTCAACTGATTTATCGTTAATTTCTTCGTGCGTTACCATGAGGCACTCTGGAAGAGTGTCACGGTCAATGGCATAACCATGGTTTTGGCTGGTGAAATCAACACGACCAGTCGCAATTTCACGAACCGCATGGTTAAACCCACGGTGACCGAACTTCATCTTATAGGCCTTGGCACCATTAGCCAAACTAAACAACTGGTGACCCATACAAATACCAAAGATTGGAATTTTACCTTGGATGCCACGAATCATATCAAGTGCATATGGTACATCTTCAGGGTTACCTGGACCGTTTGACAACATCACACCATCTGGATTAAGGTGGAGAATTTCTTCAGCAGTGATATCATGTGGCACAACAGTCACGTTACAATCACGTTTTGAGAATTCACGTAAGATTGAGTGCTTAAGACCAAAGTCAACCAAAACAATATTTTTACCAACACCAGGTGCTGGGTAGGCTGTCTTAGTCGATACCTGCTCAATATTGTTCGTTGGCAAAACAGTGGCACGCAATTGATCTTGCAAGTGCTCAATGCTGTCTCCAGGATTAGCCAAAGTCGCCTTCATGGTACCATGTCGACGGATAATCTTAGTCAAAGCACGTGTATCAATACCAGAAACACCCGGGATGTTTTTAGCTTTCAAAAACTCATCCAAGGTCATTTGGTTACGCCAATTGCTAGCACGACGGCTAGCCTCTGAAACAACCACTCCCTTAGTTGTTGGCGTGATTGACTCATAGTCATCACGGTTAACCCCATAGTTTCCAACCAGTGGATAAGTAAAAGTCAAAATTTGACCGTTGTAAGACTGGTCAGTGATAGATTCTTGATAACCCGTCATACCAGTATTAAAGACGATTTCACCCGTCACATCCACATCAGCACCGAAGGCCTGACCTTCAAAAATAGTGCCGTCTTCTAAAATAAGTAAACGTTTTGCCATTATAGTAAATTGTTCCTTTCACTTAGAACAAAGCCCGTCTCAACTCTAAAGCAAACAACAATAATGCAGCTGCACCAAAAAGTAATTCGTTTGCACAAGGCTTAGGGCGTGTTCTTTTTCGTCTGATTCTCTCAGGAATCTGTTAACGTTGTTTACACTTTGCCATTTAAAATAGCTTCGATAATCGCCATACGGACAAAGACTCCATTTTGCATCTGAGCAACGATACGAGCCTTAGGTGCCTCAACCAAGCTATCAGCAATTTCCACATCACGATTAACCGGAGCTGGGTGCATGATGATTGCTTGATCTGCTAACTTGGCATAACGTTCTTCAGTCAAACCATAGAGAGTATGGTACTCTTCTTTTGAAAATCCTTTGTCATCCCCATGACGTTCGTGCTGAACACGAAGCAACATGAGTACATCCAAGTCCTCAATGACATCGTCAATGGCCACATGGTGACCATAAATATCAAACTCACTTGAATACCACTCTGTAGGGCCAGCAAAATAAAGCTGTGCTCCCAGACGCTTGAGAATTTGCATATTTGACTTAGCCACACGCGAATGCGTAATATCTCCTGCAATACAAATCTTTAGATTTTCAAAGGTTCCGAACTCTTCATAAATTGTCATCAAGTCGAGCAAACACTGACTTGGGTGTTGCCCAGAACCGTCACCACCATTAACAATAGAGGTCTGAATAGTCCTACTGTCAATCAACTGCTTGTAGTAATCGACTTCCGAGTGGCGAACCACACAGATATCAACACCCAAAGCAGACATCGTCAAAATCGTATCATAGAGGGTTTCACCCTTATTTACTGAGCTAGTCCCAGCATCGAACTCAATCACGTCCAATCCAAGTTTTTTCTCAGCCACTTCGAAGGACTTATGCGTTCGTGTTGAATTTTCAAAAAAGAGATTGGCAGCGAAATACTGTCGATCCAGCTGGAAATCAGCTCTGCCGTTTTTAAAATCTCCACCTCGACGAATCAGGCCCAAAACCTCTTCATTCGTGAGGGTTTCCATAGTCACCAAATGTTTTAGTGACACTTTTCCATCTGCAATCGCCATAGTTTTTCCTTTTTTAATGATTGATTAGTCCTTGCTACCTTTATTAGGATCTGGCAAGATTTGGTAAAGCAATATTCCAAGAATGGTTGAGGTTGCCACACCCGTGATTTGAAGACCACCAAGGTCAATCATCAAACCTCCAATACCAGATACCAAGATAACACTAGCAATCAAGAGATTCTTTTTATTATCAAAATCAATCTTATGTTCAACTAAAATTTTCAAACCGCTAGCAGCGATAACCCCAAAAAGGGCAATTGAAATTCCACCCAAAACAGCTGTTGGTATAGAACTCAAGAGAGCAGACACCTTACCGATAAAACTCATCAAGACCGCAATCACTGCCGCGCCCGCAATAACGTAAACTGAGTATACCTTACTGAGGGCCATAACTCCAATGTTTTCACCATAAGAAGTTACTGGTGGAGCTCCAAAGAAACCAGCGATAATCTGTGCCAAACCATCACCAGTTAGAGTACGATCAAGACCTGGATCTTTAAAGTAATCACGTCCAGTTAAACTATTCAAAACCATAACATGCCCAAAGTGTTCGGTCATTGTCACAAAGGCAATCGGAGCCATGGTCAATATCGCACTTGGATAGAGTTTGAAGTCATAATTCACAAACGGAATGTCAAAACTTGGAACTTGGAACCAATGAGCAGCCGCAACTTTTGAAAATTGAACAAACTCATGTCCCGTCAACCAACCAAGAACCACTGAGAAAATGTAACCCACGATTAAACCAAGTAAAATTGGGATAACACCGATGATTTTCTTACCATACATGTTAAAGAGGATGACAGCAAAGAGAGTTACCATAGAAATCACCAGACTAAAGATACTATAGGTATCATTAACCATTGTCGCATCCTTGACTGCATTAGCCGCAAGACTCAAACCGATGACGATGATAATTGGACCAACCACAATTGGCGGTAGGACTCTATCAATCCAAGCATTTCCCGCATACTTAACAACCAAGGCAACAATCAAGTAGACCAAACCTCCAGCCATGGCGCCTTGAGCCACCGCTGCGATACCGTCAGTCTTCATAAGCATCTGCATAGCCGCAATATAGGCGAAACTAGACCCCATGTAAGCTGGAATCTTGTACCTAGTCACCGTCAAGTGAGCCAAAGTTCCCAAACCAGATGAGAAAAGAGCAATAGCGGGATCAATCCCAACCAAAATCGGTACAAGAACCGTCGCACCAAACATTGCAAACAAGTGCTGGAATGACAAACCCACCAATAAACCAGCTTTGGGCATATCATTCACATCATATTTTACGTTATTCACGATATCAGAGTACTCCTTAAAATTAAGATACAAAGCCCGTATAAAGCCTAAAGCAAAAATAGGAAATATGATGATGGAGCGCCAGCTCCTAAGAATATTTATCTTTTTTGCACAAGGCTTAGGGCATGTTCAATTAATAAGATACAAAGGGCGTATAAAGAGCAAAGTAAAATTAGGAAATCTGACACAGAAGCTTTAGCTTCTAGGAAGATTTATCTATTTTACACAGCTCTTAGTCCGTGTTCATTTAACAAGATACAAAGGGCGTTTCACCCTATCCGTCAGTCAACTTAGCTTGGGTCGATAATGTTGACGCTATCTTTACCGTCAACTTCTGCGACCAAAACTTCGATTTCTTCTGACTCACTAGTTGGGATATTTTTACCCACATAGTCCGCACGGATTGGCAATTCACGGTGACCACGGTCAACCAAAACAGCCAAACCAACACGCGCCGGACGCCCATGGCTAACGATATTATCAATAGCTGCACGAATCGTACGACCTGTGTAAAGCACATCATCTACAAGGATAACATCCGTACCATCAATTTCGATAGGAATAAGGGATGTGTCCTGTTCAGATTTAACATCATCGCGGAAAGCCTTAGTGTCAAGCTCAATCAATGGCACATCAAGGTTTTCCAACTGTTTCAAGCGCTCTTGGATACGCTGGGCAATATAAACACCACGTGTCTTAATACCAGCCAAGACAATCTTGTCGAGATTTTTGTTACGCTCAATAATCTCATAAGTGATACGTGTAATGGCACGTTTCATGGTTACGTCATCGACGATCTCTTTTTTCTTCATAAAAAGAACCTTTCTAAATACAAAAAATCCCCTCGAAAACAAGGAGATACACAAAAATATGAGTACAGTTCACCCGTACACTTCTCATGGCTCCTTGCCTGCCTCTCTGGACAGTGATTAAAGGACTTATTTAATTAGGTAAATTATAGCAAACTTCAGACTCTTTTACAAGAAAAAAACGGACACTCTCTCACAAAAAAGAACATCCGTTGGATGACTATTAAGCTTCTCTCAACTTTTCCAAGGTTTCCTTGAAAATAGCAGGTTCTTCCGCTGTAAATTCGACCAATTCTCCAGTCGTAGGATGCGTGAAACCAAGGGCCTTAGCATGTAGAAATTGTCCATGGCCCTTGAGGGTCTTGCGTGGCCCATAAAGAGGGTCTCCTGCCACTGGGTGACCAATATAAGCCATGTGCACACGAATCTGGTGCGTACGACCTGTTTCCAGCTGCAACTCTACCAAGGTATAGTTGCCAAAGCGTTCAAGAACGGTAAATCGTGTAACTGCAGGTTTTCCTTTAGCTGTAACTGCCTGCTTTTTGCGGTCCTTGTCCGAACGCCCAATCGGAGCCTCAATCACGCCTCGATCGTTAGGCAAATTGCCATGCACGATAGCCACATACTTGCGAAGTGACTTCTTATCCTTAAGCTCAGCCGCCAAAGCATTGTGGGCCTTATCATTCTTAGCAATCATAAGGAGACCAGACGTGTCCTTGTCGATACGGTGGACAATCCCTGGACGAACCACACCATTGATAGACGAAAGGTCCTTGACATGATACATAAGGGCATTGACCAAGGTACCAGATGTGTGACCAGCTGATGGATGGACAACCATGCCTTGAGGTTTGTTGACCACTGCCACATCCGCATCTTCGTAGATAATATCCAAAGGAATATCTTCAGCCTTGTATTCCAAGACCTCTTCTTCTGGCAATTCATAGGTGATGACATCACCCTCTTTAACCGCATACTTGGCCTTTGCTGACTTACCATTAACCAAGACTGTTCCAGCCTTAATCGCTTCATTGGCCTGACTACGTGACAATTCTGTCAAATCTGCCAAAGCCTTGTCCAGACGATTTCCCGCCTCTTTAATGATGACTTCCATTTTCCTCTTTCCATAAGACTAAAATCAAGAGCAGCACGCCTACCGTTAGATAGGAGTCTGCCACGTTAAATATCGCAAAATCAATAAAATCAAGCTGAACCATATCAACCACGTAACCCAAGTGCACACGGTCAATAAAGTTACCAATACCACCTGAGATAATCAAAACCAAGGATAGCACTAGCCAAAAACTCTTCTGGTAATTCTTAACCAGATAGACCATAGCCGCACCAATCACCAGAACCGTCAAAATCACAAAGAAATATTTCTGATTCTGTAAAATCGAAAAAGCAGCACCATGGTTCTGTAGATAGGTCAAGCTGAAAAGTCCAGGAATAGCCTTGATAACTTGGTTGAGGGCAATATTTGCCACAACCCAATGCTTAACCCACTGATCCAAACCAATCAGAGCCAAGATAGCCAAAGGAATCGCAACCTTACGCATAAGCCCCCTCCTATGGTTTGTATGTATCAAAGTAGTCAAACATAACATTGACAAACTTGAGAGCACACGACGACAAATTAATGCCCTTACGACGGACATAAACCATCTTGTTATCCAAATTATCCTCAAGCGGAATAACTGTAATACCATTTACACTTTGAGCATCTAGGAAACCGGAACCCGTCGCATAAGCATCCGTACGCTCCAAGATACCGTTCAAAGTCGCACGGTCTGTCACGTTAAACATCAGAGACGAATCTGACGTATCCACAAAGTTTTCAGAATAGTATAGGTACTCGTCCTTCTCCTGAGTAAAACGTACGGTAGGTAGGTGCGCCAAATCCTCCATGACTAAACTCTCTTTATGAGCCAGTGGATGGCCCTTACGAAGATAAATATGAGTCTTAAATGGAATCAAATCAATAGCCTCAAGCCCAAGCTTGTCCATATTTTGTTGGATGCCCTTACTATTTTGACGATTCAAATAGATAATTCCAATCTCACTGTGCCCCTTGGCTACCTCATCCAAAATTTGAATGGTCGTAGACTCAAAGACACGAAAATCCTTGTAATCAGGGTAACGCTCTGAAAAAGTCGTAATCAAAGGTGGCAAAAAGTCATAGTGCTGACTGGCAATAGAAAACTGGTTCCCCTTTTCAGAAGCATTGAGATAGCGATTTTCAAAACTATCAAAACTGCGCACAACCTCAAGCGCACGTTCATAAAAGGTCATGCCCTGACTGGTCAAGACAGTCCCCGTCGTTGTACGAGTGAAAATTTTAAAATTCAACTCCTGCTCCAAATCCTTGATAGCCACTGAAAGACTAGGCTGACTCACAAAGAGCTTGCTGGCCGCCTCACGGAAAGTTCCACTGTTGGCAATGGCTACGACATAACGTAGTTGTTGTATGTTCATATGTGACACTTCTTTCTTGAAAAATCAATCGATTCTATTATACCAGATTTTATCCTCTTTTGTTGATAGTAAAAAGCCCAGGCAACCCTGAGCTTTTTACTAAAAAATAGTCTTATTCGTCTGATTTGTCTGTCAAGAAGTACTCGTTTTCACGTTTATCATAGTCAAAGGTCAAACGAACAGTATCTAACTTACTACTTTCTGGATTATAATCACGGTAGCTAAGACTCACTGACTGAGTGAGATCTCCTTGTTCGGTTTGTGTCATTTCATGATAAGTAAAGCTAGCCTCTGGGTGTTTTTCAACCACCTCAGAGAGTCGTGTCCCCTTGAGCAAATCAGCTTGTGTACCTACAGACAACTTTTCATAGTCATCTTTTGTCCAGTTGCTATGATAGTCATCGACTTCTTTGACCTTATCATAGTTAAAGGTTGCTGAGGCAGATTTCAAAACATAGACACCGTCTTTTTTCTCGAAAGTCAAACGAACATAGTTGTTTCCATCTGTATCTTCTTTTCTATAGGTGAGATCTAACAAATATGGTTTATCTTTCTCGTAAGCATTACTATACTCGGCATCAGTCGCCTTACCGTGAGCATCCAAGACCCCGTCCAATGTCAAAGTACCGACCTTCAACTCCTTAAACTGATCCTCAGTCCAGTCAAATTGATAATCTTTATCAATGTATTTATTTGCTCTGAAACGAATATCAGCCTCAAACTGCTCAGCATGATTCATAACATATTTCACCGCTTGATAACCTGCTCCAGCAAGTGACGTCATGAAGAAGATGATTGACATAACCAGAGCGATGATAGATAGTGCCTTGCGTGTCGACTTTAGACTCAGCACCATGGTCACAATCGCCAAAATGATAAGGAAGAAGGCAAGGAAAGTAAAGACAAAACCGATAGGAAGCGTCCAAGACAAAACGACAAATAAAAGCCCCAAAACTAGGATAATGATTGGCAAAGCAATATTAACAAAAGCATTGTTCTTGGTTACTTTTGGTTTGTAATAAGGGTTTTCCAAAGGTATCGGACTTGCCTTTGGAGCTTCTTTTTCTTGCTCTTTCTCCATATTCAACTCAGGCATTGGCTTAGGAGCTTCCTCCTCTAATGCCACCTGTGTTTCGTCTGTTTGCGTATCTGCTACTGAGTCAGCTGTCACCTCTTCAGTAGTTTCAGAGCTATCCACCTGCTCAGCCTCAACCTCCTCAGACACTTGGACACTTGGTTTCTCCGAAGCAATGACAAAGCCCTCTTTCTTAGCTTCCATAAACTCCTCAGGACTTGGTTTACGTCCATTGACGTCCTCAAAGTGACGCACCCATTCTTCTCTAGTTGCCATAGCTGACTCCTTTATCTCTTTTTCTTTATTTTATCATACTTTAATCTGGTCTTATGAAAATAAGGTCGGATATAAGAGAGAATTTTTTTGAGACTACCTTAGGTGCTTAAGTGATAAGCCATCTCATGAAAATGGATGGAAGAAAACCACCTCGAGGGTGGTTGAAAATAGTAGATATCAATTGCTAGCTGTAAAATAACGACGTTGATTTATGTAGACTTTATCAATAAGAATTGTCTGTTTCTCCTATTTTTTTAGCCAACCAATCAAAAATAACAAAATGAATCACTAAATTAGTAAAAATTATAGCAAAACCAAAATATACAAGATGATCTGTCAAGTCATAATTATAGAAATAAAAAGGAAGATATAATACAATGAACAAACAAAACAAATTCAATTCAACAACATTACGAAAATGTGAATATACAGGAGCCTCAGGAAATGAATCTAACTTGCCATTCGACATTGTATTTATCAACAACGGCAATGTCTTAAGTATCATTGGTACCAACATCAGTAGAGACCATTTATAAAGTTCAAGGAACCCCTCGCTATTTAAAGATGTCTTTCCAAGAAATCTCATCATAGAAACTAGTCCTATAATTAGGATAATTTAACAGACATTTACCACAACTACACTATTTATACGGTCCAATAAACACTTCATTTTTTCATAAATTTTCTCTTTTTTCGAATAAACAAGTATTGATAAAGCCACAATCATAGTCGTTACTATCGTTCCGATTGTTACTGAGTTAAATACCCAATATGCAATCGCAAATTTAACAATAAAAGAATCTTTACTTGAGGGATTAATTACAATATGTTTCAGACTTAAAGTAAATAGAATTATTCAAAATCCTATACTTATCGTTGAAACAATCGAATCTATCTTTTTATTAATTTTAAAACCTGAACCATTTTTGCATTTTAGATCTAAATAAGAAAACATTTTATCTTGACAAAAAGGTAATAGTTTAGGAATACCCCAAAATAATAACGCTGAACCTAACAGACCTTGACCTTTTCCAAAAGCATCTTTTAACAATATTATTGTTAGGGGTAACACCAATACTATTAGACCCAATAAGATAACAAAAAGGAGTTTCATATTTTCTTGATCAATTTTCATTTTATCAGTGATGCATAATCGAATAGGCAAAAAGAAAAGATAAATAGCAAAAGAGACACTAACAAAAAAAATGAAGCTAAATTTCCTAGAACATACTCCCAACTTTTCTTCATAAATATACGTTGAACAATGAAATAAACAATAAGTGAAACAATAATACTATATGCAAATAATACCCATTCTCCAAGATTATTTTTAAAATAAAATATAGCATTCTTATTTACCGTGGAGATGAGAGGATTAGGTGTAGCAATAGAAACGAACACGAAAAACACGATAGATGTTAACACATCACACACTATATATGAAACCGGTTTCTGACTCATTATGTAAGAATACGATTTATTATTCCAATAAACAAAATAAACTATACTAAATAATATTAGAAGAATACTGATATTAATAAAATTTAGTTCCGCTAGTTCTCTTATTAGTAGAAATTCTATAGACGAGAACACTAAACTAAATCAAGCTCTCATAAGAAAATTATCTTTCAAGTCTTTCTTCAAAAACTATAACATGGTCAAATTAAACAAAAACTGAATTATCAAACATGGTAAGAATTCTTTAACCCCAAAAATAATATTAAATTAAATAGCAAACTAACAATAGGAACCGACAAAATAAATTTAAACAATTTTCCCAAATTAACTCTCCCTTAAATTAATGTAAATACATTATTCTCATAAAAACAGGAAGGTTTTCCCTCCTGTTCCTTAATTAATCCTCATCTGGACCTGATTTATAAGTAAGGTAGAATATATCTTCCCCTTCTTTGGTATCAAATGATAAGTAAACACTCTTGAGCTTGCCATCTTCAGCCTTATAATCACTATAAGAAATAGTCATTTCTTTTGTGAATTCACCTTGACGAGATGTTGAAATCGTGTATTCTGCACTTGAAGCTTTAGGGTGATCCTTAACGACATCTTCAAGTTTCGTACCATTTGATGGATCAGTGTAATCACCCTTATTGAGAGCATCAAACTGTTCTTTTGTCCAGTCAGCTTTGTAAGAGCGATCAACTTCTACCTTATCTTGAGGGAATCTACCAGAAGCATATGACAAGATAAATGTACCGTCATATTGTTTCTTAAAGTTTAGGTAGACACTCTCGCCATAGTCTTTACCAGAGTATGTCAACTTCAACTCATCACCTGACACCTCAGCATCTGACGCCTTGCCGTATGTTTTAACGATTGATTTAACAGTGTCTTTACCTGCTTTCAACTTCTTGAACTTAGATTCATTCCAATCAAATTTAGCATTTTTGTCAATGTAGTCGTTGACATCAGTACTGTCGCCTTTTGAGTCAGATTTTGAATCGCTGTCATCATCGTCTTTATCAGCAACTTTTGATGTCTTGCTTGAGCTTGTGTTGTTGCTAGCATTTTGAGAGATTTGGAAAATCAAACCACCAATAGACACAAAGAGCATGAGACCAGCAACACCTGTTGCAATGATTGAAAGCAATTTCTTACTTGATTTAAGGCTAATGACAAGCGAAACAACTGCTACCGCAACTGCGAGGACTGTCAAGATGATGAAGACCCAAGCAGGACTTACAAACCATGCCAAGATTGCAAAGATTACTGAAAGTGCAATCGCAACTATTGGCAAGATAAGATTGAAAAGAGGTTTATCTGCTGAGCCAGCTGCTGGATTAGGAACTATTCCAAATCCTTGAGCTGAAGAGATAGGTGCCTTTTCAAACATGCTTGAATCAAATTGTGGGGTTGGTTGTTGGACAGGTGCTTCTGAAAAAGCTTCTGCACCAACTGGTGATTCACTGCTTGCTGGTTCTGGAGCTACTTCTTCAGCGACAGGTTCATTAGCTGGTGCTTCTACAGATGCTGCTTGAGCAGCCAAAGCACTTGTATCAAAGTCAGCTGCTTTAGCATCCAAAAATTCTTGGGGGCTAGGCTTACGCCCATGTACCGACTCAAAGAGTTCAGCCCATTCTGCTTTAGTTGACATAAAAATCTCCTTTTTTCAAGAAATCCAAACAAGAGGTCCCTTCGACTTGGCGAAGTTTTCTATAGTTAGGATTTAGACAGCTATCTCTGATAAGAGTAAGTAGCATGCGTCCTTTCAAAAGTCAGACCTCACCTTTTAGCCTGAGGCAACCTTTTTCCTATATCTAATCCCATTGTTCATTTTCTTGTTGATAATCCCATTCTACCATATCTAAAGACCTCTGTTAACCATTTCCCAAAAGGTTTTTTTCTGCTACAATAGTAGGTATAATGCACCAAAGGAGTTTATATGAAAAACATTAAAAAGTACATTCCATTAATTATTGTACTTGTTCTCGCTGTACTAGGATTTATCTACCGTGAGAACATTTCACGTGCTGTTCGTGGAGACGCTTACGTGGATAGTAAGATATTCACTAAACAATTAGAAAAAGCTCAAAAATCTGGAAAAGAGGCTTTTCCACAGTTGACAGACAAGGTCGACAAGGACGAAGCTGAAGTTATCCTCCATACTTCAAAAGGTGATATCACTGTTAAACTCTTCCCTACGCTTGCTCCTAAGGCTTCTGAAAACTTCTTGAAGCACACCAAGGATAAATACTACGATGGTCTTACCTTCCACCGTGTGATCAAGGACTTCATGGTTCAAAGTGGTGACCCTAAGGGTGATGGTACTGGCGGAGAATCTATCTGGAAGAAAGGTTTCGCTGTTGAGCCTACACCATTCCTCTACAACATCCGTGGCGCACTTGCTATGGCCAATACTGGTTCTAAAAATTCAAACGGCAGCCAATTCTACATTGTTCAAAACAAGGACGATCAAAGCAAGCAACTAGGAAATGCTAGCTATCCAAAGCCTATCGTTGACGCCTACAAAAAAGGTGGTTACCCAGCTGGTGATACTAAATATACTGTCTTTGGACAAGTCATCAAAGGCATGGATGTCGTTGATACCATTGCTAACCTTGAAGTCGATGACAACAGCAAACCAAAAGAAAATGTAACGGTTAATTCCGTTGAAGTTGTTAAAGACTATAAATTCAAATAAACAAAAATCCGAGAATCGGCTTCTCGGATTTTTTGTTATTTAACAGCGGTGAGGAGATAATCACCAGTGTTAACGCGGGCTTCTTTAGTCGTTAAGACATCATCAAAGTCAGCAGTGTTTGTCACAATGACCGGTGTGACGACTGGTAATTTAGTGTCTCGTATAGTTGCCAGGTCAAATTCTATAAGTTTTTGGCCTGCTTCTACGACATCCCCTGCTTCTACATAGGTCTTGAAGCCTTTACCAGCAAGAGACACAGTGTCTATACCAATATGGATGAGAAGCTCTGCACCATTTTCAGTTGTCAAACCAATCGCATGACCAGTAGGGAAGACTAAATTAACGGTTGCCTTAGCTGGTGCGACAACCACCCCATCAGTTGGGTCAATAGCGATTCCTTTACCCATAGCTCCTGAGGCAAAGACTTGGTCAGGAACTTGGTCAAGTGGGATAACATTCCCGATAAGTGGGCTCGCAATAATTTCTTGTTGAATTTCTTTAGGAGCAGGTGCAACTTCTTCAGCTTTTTCTTCACCCTTAGCTGCTCCACCACCGTATAGATTTGGTACTCGTACAAAGAGTTGGATGAGGAAGGCAAGAACACCACCCACAATGGCAATAATAATGGCAAAGATAACTTTAGAAAGGTTACCGTCAGGCCCAATAAGACTTGGGAAGACAAAGACACCCAGACCACCTATTGAATACGTCTTAATATCTAGGGCCATCATGACAGCCCCCATAAGTCCTGAAACACCACATGAAATGTAGAAAGGTGTTTTCATTGGAAGGGTTACCCCATAGATAGCAGGTTCTGTAACCCCAAAAATAGATGAAATGAAGGCTGGCATAGAGATGGTACGGACTTTTTCTTCTTTCGTTTTAAGCATGATAGCTCCCAACACACCTGTTTGCGTGAAACATGGAAGAATAGCTGCCGAAAGAATAATAGAACTTCCGTTTGTTGCCACATCTAGAATAGCAAGGGGAACAAGCGCCCAGTGCATTCCGAACATGACCAAGACTTGCCATGAGATACCGAGTATAAGACCAAAGACAATCGGACTAAAGTTCATGATCGCTTGGAAAAGATTTGTCAATCCATCAGAGAAAGTGTTAGCAACTGGTCCTACCACCAAGAATGTTAATGGAACAGTAATGAGCAACGTAAAGAAGGGTACTACGAAGACTTTAATGACATCTGGAGTAATCTTGATAAAGAATTTTTGAATGTATGAAGCCACCCAAATCGCCAAGATAGAAGGCATTACAGTTGAGAGGTAACCCCCTGCAGGAAGCGTAAACGGAATAACCCCCAGAACATGACCTTGACCAGCCTTTTGAAGAGCTGTCACTAGCGTAGCAATATCAGGATAAACAAGTGCTCCTGCAATCGCAATAGCTGTAAATTCATTAACCTTGAAACGACGAGCAGATGTCAAGGCAATTAAGATTGGCAAGAACTGGAAGAAACCATCCCCCGCTGCATTTAAAATGACATACATAGAACTTGTCGCAGCTGACAGACCACATGCTGCCATAATAGCGACTACACCCTTGATAATACCGGCTGCTGCCAATGGCCCAAGGAAAGGTTGGAAAATACTTGAGACCAAAGATACAAAGCGGTCAAAGAGATTTCCTTTAGGCGCATCACCTTCATCAAGATCAAGACTACCACCCGCTGGAAGACCACCAACTTGGAGAACCTCCGCATAAACGTCAGGCACATGGTTACCAATCACCACCTGATATTGTCCACCTGCCTTAACAACAGTAACAATGCCGTCACGGCTTTTAAGGTAGTCATCATCTGCTTTAGATTCATCTTTCAAATCAAAGCGCAAACGTGTCACACAGTGTTTCAAGCTATTGACATTTTCCTTACCACCAACGTGTTTGAGAATGTCCTCAGCTAATTCAGTATATTTAGCCATAAGGGGTCCTTTCTTTTCTATGATTTTTAGTCTCCTTTAAGGCTTTTTCAACGAAAAAAACCTAAATAAATACCAAGAACCAATTGAGATGAGCGTACACTACTCCCATTAGTTTTTCGTATTTATCTAGGTTTTGCCTGCTGAGCAGTAACAATCCTTTTGCTATGGTTATATAATATCAGAGTTCAAATATTTTTGCAAGCCCTTACAAAAATATTTTTTTGTTTTTGAAGGTAAAATCTTGACCAAGATTATAAGTCATGATAAACTATTGTTAGTTTATAAACTAACAGAAAGAGAGTTACACGATGAAAACAAGAGCAATTATTGAATTTAAAGACACATACGCTAGCATGGAATGCCACGAGCTTGGTTACCAAACCAAGGAAACTGCCTTGGCTATTATTTCTCCCGCTGGACATATTCTATCAAGTACACCGCTTTTCAGAAAGGCATATGGTTCAAACACTGCTCACATCGACCAGCTTCCTTTCAATATAGATGATCTCAGTATCACAGCAAGAGGTCTCAGTAAAAAAGCTAAATCCAACTTGGAAGATTGGATTGCTCATACTATCATTCTTCCGATGGACTATGATAAGTACTTTACTAAACATCAAGAACTTTTACACCTCTTAGCAGAGTCACCAATCGTCGAGTCTGTCCAAGCTTTAACTTATAAGACAGTTAAGATTCATTTTTCTGAAACACTTAACGACGAACACATTCGCCAACTTCAAGGTTTTATTCTTGCTCAGGCAGGTATCTATAGCTATATTGGGACATCTACAGTTTCAGACCGAAATGCTTACCAGGCTCTTGAATGGGCTAAACTTGATGTTAATGGCCGTTCGCACAACGATCACAAGCCCGCTATTTTCCATCGTAGCAAGGGCCTCTTAGGTGGTTTCTTTCACCATGGAAACCAAGAAAGTATTGCATAACTAATAACTGGGACATCTTGTGTCCTTTTTTTGACAACAAAAAACTCACCATAAAGGTGAGCTAAATTGATTTATTTTCTGTGTTTCCAGTTACTATAGATACTAAATACGACAATCCAGATAGCTGCCCCAATAGCTCCGGCAACTGTTGACTTTTGCAAGAAGAGACAAACAAAGACGAAGATGAAGAAAAGGATAGTCAATGGATTAAGAATCTTATAGGCTGGCATAAGGAATCCATCTGCCATGAACTCTTGAGATTTACGGTACTTGAGATGAGCAAGCATGGTCAAGATATAGATGGCAATGTAGACCCCTGATGATGATGCGGTAATCAAAGCGAAGGCGTCAGATACACCAGGCAAGACATTGATGAAGGCTGAAACACATACTACAATGGCTGAAACAATGATGGCACGTGAAGGAATACCATTACGTGACAAAGTATCTAGCTTCAAAGCTTTCATGACTTTACTATTTGGTGTTTCCTTAGCAATTTGGAAAAGGTGACGACCTGTAGAGTAAAGCGTTGAGTTCAATGATGAAGCCGCTGCTGTCAAGACAACAAAGTTAATGAAGGCTGCTGCCCACTTGATACCAGCCATTTGGAAGACTGTTACGAACGGTGATTCATTAACTGGAAGTTTTTGCCATGGGAAGATAGCCATGAGGGCAATGAGGGCACCCACATAGAAGATGACAATACGAACCGGAATTTCCTTGATTGCCTTTGGCAACACCTTACGAGGATTCGCTGTCTCAGATGTTGTAATTCCTACAAACTCAATAGCTTGGTAGGCAAAGAAAACCATCTGGAAGGTCATAACAAAGCTTACCCAACCTTTAGGGAACATCTGGAAGCCGTGTGTAATATTGGCAAGGCTAGCATGTCCAGCAGGCGTTTCAAAGTTAGTTGCTACCATGAAGATACCTGTTGCGATAAGAGCAAGAATGGTGACAATCTTGATCATCCCAAACCAAAACTCAACTTCCCCGAAAATCTTAACCGCAATCAGGTTAACCGAGCTCAGGATAATCAAGAAGACAATCTGAATCTGCCAGGCAGGCCAACTTGGGAACCAATATTGCACATAGGTTGATACGGCCGTAATTTCTGCCATTCCAAGGAATATCAATGATACCCAGTAAGACCAACCCGAGAAAAATCCCCAGCCCTTACCAAGGTATTTGGTAATAAAGTTGATAAAGGTGTGCTGGTCAGGATCCATATAGAGCATCTCACCGATCGCTCGCATCATAAGATACATGAAGATACCAGTTAGTATATATACTAAGATGATTGAAGGTCCTGTTAGGGATAGGGAACGCCCCGCCCCAAGGAAGAGACCTGTACCGATTGTACCAGCGATGGCAATCAGCTGGACGTGACGGTTTTGAAGACCACGCACCATCCCATTCTCAGTCTGGTTGTCGTCGTCTTTATGATGTTGCTTTTGCGACATTTTTTTCACTCCAATTCTATTGAGCACGACTCATTGAATCATGCCATTTTTAACATAACTTATATTTTACCATTTTTGAAATAATTGGTCAATTTTATACAGAATATTCAGAATTTTATGCTTCAAAACAAGGGATTGGAAAAATTCCAAACCCTTGTACATCGTTATTATGATTCAGGATCATCAAGGCTACGGCCATGCAAACCTTTTTCACGTTGTATTTGACGTAGTTTTTCAGGTGTCACATCATTTCCTTCTTCATCCACAATTTTGATCCCTTCAATGTGGTGACGAACTGAGCGACGATAGCCCTCAATGTATTCTTCACGAAGCTTTGCTTGTTCCACTGCTTCTTCTGGAGTCAAACCTTCTGTTTTTTTCTTTTTGGCAAGCTCATTGATTCGAGCAATTTTTTTAGAATCCATTTCCTCTTACCTCTATTTTGTATTCAATTGGTTAAAGGCTGCAACAACTTTGGCTTTAGCCACAAGAGCAGAAAGAAGAGCCAAACGGTTATTTTTAACAGCCACATCTTCTGCCATAACCATCGTATTGTCAAAGAAAGCATCAATGACTGGGCTAAGAGCAAAAAGTTGAGCCAATTTGTCGCTAGCTGAACCAGTCAATTCAAGCTCTTCAATCGCTTTAGAAAGGGCATTTTCTTGATCATTTTCAAAGAGACTAGCATCGACTGCTACTGAAGCATCTGCTTTTTCTGCCAAGTTGAAAGCACGTGAGAGTGATTCAACAGCTGTTTTGTAACCATCAGCCTTAGCAGCTTCTGAGAGGGCGACAGCTGCTTCAAGCATATCAGCCACGACAAAGTTTGAACCAGCAAGAACGGCTTCTTTGATATCTTTTGAAGTGCGTCCCATCATCTTGTCCACACGCGCTTTGATGAAGTTGATGACTTCTGCTTGATTGTCATATGAAAGACTATCAAATGAAAGTCCGTAAAGGCTGGCAATCAACTCATCCATAGGAATATGCCAACCAAAGGCATCTAAGATACGAACAATCCCTTGTGTTGCACGGCGAAGCGCATAAGGGTCATTGGAACCTGATGGAATCAAACCTACGGAGAAGAAGGAAAGAAGGGTATCCAGTTTATCTGCAAGGGCAAGGATGGCACCAACCTTGGTTTCAGGAAGGGCTCCGTCTGCTGAATCAGGAAGGTAGTGCTCACGGATAGCTGTCGCTACTGCCGCATCTTCACCAGCAAGGAGGGCATATTTTTCACCCATGATTCCTTGCAATTCATCAAACTCTCCAACCATACCAGTCAAGAGGTCAAATTTGTAGATTTCAGCTGCACGCGCTACGGCTGCCCTTTCTTCTGTAGTTAAACCAGCTTGCTCAGCCAAGGAAGCCGCAATGACACCAGCACGTGCCATGTGTTCTGAAAGAGAGCCAATCTTTTCATGGAAAGTGACGTTCGCCAATTTAGCCACGAGGTCTTCAATCTTGAGTTTTTGGTCTTCACGCCAGAAGAATTCACCATCTTCGAGACGTGCCACCAAGACTTTTTCATTTCCTCGAACGACATTTTCCAAGTGCTCAGAGTTACCATTACGGACTGAGATGAAGTTTGGTTTAAGCTTACCTTCAAGGTCACGTACTACAAAGTAACGTTGGTGCGTTTCCATTGAGGTCACCAAAACTTCTTCTGGAACGTCCAAATATTTAGTGTCAAAACTTCCCATGAAGGCAGTTGGGTATTCGACCAAGTTCAAGACCTCATTCAAAAGTCCTTCTTCGATTTGAACTTGAACGCCTTGTTCTGTTTCGATGGCTTTGATTTGCTCACGAATCATATTTTCACGTTCTTTGCTATCCGCAATCACGTAAACGGTACGAAGGTCTTCCTCATAAGAATCTGCATTGGTGATTTCCACTTCATGCCCAAGGAAACGGTGACCACGGCTCACACGACCTGACTTGATATCCAAGAAATCAAGGTTAAGCGCTTCGTCACCCAAAAGGACAACCAAAGTATGAACAGGGCGGATGTATTCAAAGGTGTTGTTAGCCCAGTGCATGCTAACAGGGAAAGTCAATGAAGAAAGCACTTCTGGAACGCCAGCCAAGACTTCTTTGGCAGGTTTTCCAGCTTCATGTTTCGTCACGTAGACATATTCTTCACCCTTAACTTCACGGAATTCGATGTCATCAACAGTCAAACCTTTTCCACGGACAAATCCTTGTGCCGCTTTTGAGAAGTTACCTTCCGCATCCAAGGCGATTTTCTTAGAAGGTCCTTTAAAATCTTCTGTCAAATCAGATTGTTGATCAGCCAATCCAATGACACGGACTGCCAAACGGCGCGGTGTTGAGAAAGTTTGAATGCTTTCGTACGAAAGACGATTGTTATCCAAGAAGGTTGCCATTTTCTCACCGAGTTGTTTTTCACTTGGTGTGACAACATAGGCTGGTAACTCTTCAAGTCCTAATTCTACTAATAAGTTTTTTGTCATGTTTTTTCTCCGGAAAATATCTTTTTTTCCAGTTTGCCTTATGTGATTGGCACGCAAGCAACCGACTTCGTCGTTTCATTGCTAAAATTGGAGCCTAAGGTCTCCAATTTTGCCTGGTATCGTTAGTTTCTCTAACGATACCTTTATCACTGCGGCAACTGGTTCTGTAGGATTGCTCTATCATCCAATCCCATCTAATACGCCCTTTTTATTCTTCCTCTTCTGCTAGGAGTTTGGCGCGTGTGGCTTCGTCGAGAAGTGGGTAGCCGAGTTTCTTACGTTCTGCAACGAAGGTCTTGGCTACGACACGGGCTAAGTTACGGATGCGAGCAATGTAACCTGCACGTTCTGTAACGGATACTGCTCCACGAGCATCTAGCAAATTGAAGGTATGTGAACATTTCAAAACGTAGTCATAGGCAGGGTGAACAAGACCCAATTCCAAAGCACGTCCTGCTTCTTTTTCAAATTTTTCGAAGTTTTCAAGAAGCATATCTTGGTCAGAAACTTCAAAGCTGTATTTTGAATGTTCATATTCTGGTTGAAGGAAGATTTCTCCGTATTTAACGCCTGGAGCCCACTCGATATCATAAACTGAGTCAACTTCTTGGATGTAAGAAGCCAAACGTTCCAATCCGTAAGTGACCTCAGAAGTTACTGGACCAGTTGCCAATCCACCAACTTGTTGGAAATAGGTGAACTGAGTGATTTCCATACCGTCAAGCCAAACTTCCCAACCAAGACCAGCTGAACCAGTTGATGGGTTTTCCCAGTTATCTTCAACGAAACGGATATCGTGTTCCAAAGGATCGATACCTAATTTTTCCAACGACTCAAGGTAGAGCTCTTGGATGTTTGATGGTGATGGTTTCATCACCACTTGGAATTGGTGATGTTGGTAAAGACGGTTTGGGTTTTCCCCGTAACGACCATCAGCTGGACGACGAGATGGCTCTACATAAGCCGCATTCCATGGCTCAGGACCAATGGCACGAAGGAAGGTGTAGGGACTCATGGTACCTGCACCCTTTTCATTATCATAAGCCTGCATGAGCATACAACCCTGGTCATTCCAGTATTGTTGCAAAGTAAGGATAATTTCCTGGAAGGTTAGTTTTTTAGACATTATTTACTCCTTTAATTTATATTATCTTTTTAGGTTTATTTATCAAGCAACCAAGAAAAAGCTGGATCCTGAAAAATATGACGTTTGGGAATAGTTTGTAAATTCTGATCGCATTCATCTATTGTACCTAATTTCAAAGCACAGACTTCTGGTATATTTTCTTGAACAGTGAAAATCTGACTATGACAGTTCTGGCAGTAATAACGCTGTTTTCCTGGAGAAGAACTATAAGTAACAAGCTTTTCTTTTCCATGCAATACTAGCTTTTTACTGCTAACTTTGGCATTAACTGTATAGGCAGACGCAGTTGCCTTCCGACAGAATGAACAGTGGCAAAACACTAATTCAGATAATTCCTCATCTAGAGTGTAAGTCACTGCTTTACATAAACAAGATCCTTTAAGCATTGTACTCCTTTCTACTTAGGCATTAGACAAATTCAAAAAGAACCGTGTCTCTGCTCCTAAGTCGTTCGACCTAGGGGCGTCAGAAACGCGGTTCCACCCTAATTTATTACTTCATTTTATCTGTTTGTATTCAGCTCTTTGCTGAGAGAAAGCGCCACTTGCTTACTTTGCTCTACTTGGCTTTCACTATCCCAAGCTCGCTAGAAAAACGCCATAAGCCCTTCTTTCTTGTCAGTATTATAGCAGAAATAGAGAAACTTGTAAAATAAAATTCTAATCCTTCTCACTGATTCCCATTTCCTGACGAACATGTGCATGGGAATCTTCATGGAGAATATCATTATCAATAATTGAGGCTTCTCGAAGTTCTTCGGCTTTTTTCTTGTCCTGATGGGTTAAGTCTTGATTGGGATCATAAGCTTTCTCGACGATAGACAAGAGATGATTTCGAATTTCCTTTTCCTTACGAATTTTGGCTTTTTTGCGGTAACTAGCTACAACGAGCACAACCAACATCAGCATTCCCAAATAACCGATAATAGGATACATAACCGCTACCAATTGACGGAAGCCCATGAAGGAAACAGCAAAACCAGCAAGGGCAAATGCCGCCACAAAGAACTTGAATCGTTTATCACTACCCGCTGAGAAGCGTTTCCCAAGGGCATAGTAAAGACTAAAGACGGTATTGAAAATCAAGCCAAAAATCACTAAGGCGTAGAGTGTCGCAAAGATAGGGTTCACTTCCTTGGCAATAGCCAGCATAGGAACATCTGAGCTAGCAACTTTATCACTGTTAGCAAAGAGAATCAAGGTCGTGATGAAAAAAATCACACCAACCATAAGGCCACCCCATGTTCCGCTCTTTTCAGCTTCATTTATTTTGAGAATAGAGCCGCCCATCACAAAGGCCATCGCTATAGCCGACATGACACAGACAGCAAAATAATTGATCACAGACATCCAAACGCTTGGAAAGGGTGATTGAATGGTTTGCGACACCTTATCCATCTCAGCAAAATCCCAGTGACGTCCTAGAACATTGGTCACGAATATCATGGCAATCATAACCAAAATCATAGGGGTAAAAACTCCAATAACACCGATGATTTTTTTGAAATCTAGGAAACTCACAAAAATAGTCAGAGCTGTACACAGGAAGGCACCTACCCAAATCGGAAAGCCGAACTGTTGGTTTAGGTTAGCCCCCGCACCTGCTGTCATCACAAAACCAAACAGGAAACAAGTGATAATCAAAGCGATATCCAAAATACGGTAAATCACAGGATGACTGATTTCTGCCAGGACTACTGAATGATCATCTGAACGGTAATAACTTCCCAGAGCAATCATGAGTCGCCCAAAGCCAACATGCAAAATCCCTAGAACTATAACACCTATCAATCCCCAGGCTCCAAAACTAACAAAATACTGTAAGAGGTCCTGTCCTGAAGATACCCCTGCACCAATCATTACACCGACGTAGGCCAGGGCAATGCTCCAAATACGTTTTGACATATTACCTCCTGTAAAATATAAAGTATTTCTATTTTACACTACTCTGACACCTTTGTAAAAATTAATTAAAAACAGCACCTTCATAAGAAAGTGCTACTTATACTCTTATTTTTCCCAACCTTTTCGTCCATCAATATAGGTTGCTTGCAAATTCAAGGAGTCATCTAAGACGATAAAATCAGCTGGTAGACCTGCTTTTAGGCTTCCGCAAGTATTTTCAAGCCCAACCGATTTAGCTGGAACACTAGTTGCCATTTGCAGAGCTTGAGCAACCGTCACAAGTCCCCAGTCAACCACATGTTTAACACCATCTTTAAGTTGTAGAATAGATCCAGCTAGGTTACCACCTTCTTTGAGGCGGGCAGTACCATTTTCAACAATAACAGGAAGTTCGCCTAACATATAGTCTCCATCCGGACAACCTCCCGCTGACATACAGTCTGTAATAAGGGCAACTCCTTGAGGAGTCTTTTGCTTGATAAGAACCTTACAAGCTGCAGGAACCACGTGATGACCATCTGCAATCAACTCACCAATCGTTTCTGGACTATCGAAGGCTGCACCAACCATTCCAGGTTCACGATGCGTAAACCCACGCATACCGTTGTAGACGTGAACCCAAACAGATGCCCCAGCTTCCACAGCCGCTACAGCTTCCTCGTAAGTAGCATTGGAATGACCTAGAGCGATTGTCACACCTTGCTCAGTCGCTTCTTTGATAAATTCAACTACTCCCTCACGTTCAGGAGCCAAGGCCAGCTTGATTAATTTTCCTTGAGCTGCCTCTTGCCAGGCCTTCAGTTGTTCCACACTTGGATTGCCCATGTATTTCGGATTTTGAGCTCCCTTATAGGTTTCAGTGAAATAAGGTCCTTCAAAGAAGAGCCCCTGAATTTTAGCACCAGACTCCTTACCAGCCGTCTCTGCTGTTGTCTGACAGATAGCTTTTAACTCTTCAAATGGCGCTGTCAATGCTGTCGGTAAGAAAGAAGTCACACCTGCTGAAAGCAAGGCTTGACTCATACCAAGGAGACTTTCTGCCGAATTATCCATAACATCGTATCCCGCAAATCCATGGATGTGAGTATCCACAAGACCAGGAGCAATCTGATAATCACTGTAATCTAGCACTTCTGCACCTTCTGGCACATTTTCTGTCCAATCACTAAAATGACCATCTGTGACTGCCAAGTAGCCACCTTCTTTGACCTTGTAATCAAAATAAAAACGTTTGGCTGAAATATAATAGGTCATAGGACCACCTCTCATCATTTTTCTATGTTTTTAATACGCCTTCATTATATCAAAAAAGCCGAGAAATTTTCTCGACTTTCTCTATTAAATCACACCTTCTGTAACCTTTTCAACAAGGTTAATCGCATGGTCCGCGATACGTGTGTAATGTGAGAGGTAATCAACATAGTTGATACCTGCTTGCGCAGTACATTCACCATTGTTAAGACGTTTGGTATGTGTTTTACGCAATTGTTTTTCAAGTTTTTCCAATTCTTCATGACGAAGGATGACTTGACCTGCAAGTACCTTGTCATCATCCACAACAACACGAATACTATCGAGAACAATACGGTGCGTACGATTATAAACATCCCCAAGCTCGGCCTTAGCAGTCTCAGAGAATTCAATCCCCTTATTATGAATATGTTGTGAAAGGTTGGCACTTGCAACTGCCAGATCACCAATACGCTCCAAGTCACGAACAGAATCTAAAACACTTGCCAAAATTTCGTTTTCAGAAACACTAAGCGATTCATTAGAGATGTCAATCAAGTAAGTTGTTAACTCTTCATCAATACTGTTAACAGCTGTTTCATACTTCTCTACCTTGTCAAAGTATTTCTCCTCACCTTTATCAAAGAAAGCGTATGAAGCCTCCAAAGATTGAATGGCATACGACGCTAAGTGAACCAACTCTTTCTTAGCATTACCAAGGGCAATGGCTGGCGCTTGTGTGATAAGCAAACGATCCAAGTAAAGCGCTTCGTACTTGTTAACTTCATCCTCACCAGGAATAATCTTAGTTACAAGATAAGCAAGAAGCCCAATGAATGGGAATTGCACGATAGTATTTGCAATGTTAAAAGTACCGTGAGCAAAGGCGATAGTCATCTCAGGTGTCAAACCAAGCACAGACTTAAACCATTGAATCAGAGCTGTGAATGGTACCAAGAGAATCAAACACAAGACCGTCCCAATAACATTGAACAACACGTGAGCCCCTGCCACACGTTTGGCCGCAATGTTAGAACCAAGAGCAGCTAGAACCGCTGTAATTGTTGTCCCGATATTATCACCAAAGAGGATTGGAAGAGCACCTTGCAAGTCGAGCAAACCACCTGAATAAAGGCTCTGAAGAATACCAATGGTAGCTGCCGAAGACTGAATCAACATGGTCAAACCAGAACCAATGATAACTCCCATGATTGGGCGGTCACCTAAAGTTGCCAGGTAATCTTTAAAGGCTGTTACTGACTTCAAAGGTTCTACCGCATCTCCCATCAGGTTAAGGGCAAAGAAAATCCCCCCAACACCAAACAAGATACGTCCTAGGTTATTGAGCTTCTTATTACTCGTAAAGAAGAGAAACGCCGCCCCTAGGAAAAGCACTGGAAGGGCATAGTCTCCAAGCTTGAAACCAATCATAAAGGAGGTTACGGTTGTCCCGATATTCGCCCCCATGACAATACCAATAGCCTGACGAAGGCTCAAAAGCCCTGCCGAAACCAGACCTACGACAATAACGGTTACCCCGGAACTCGACTGAATCAAGGCCGTCATGACAATACCAATCAGAACCCCTAAAAATGGGTTACTGGTGTACTTATCGATGTAAAAGCGTAGTTTATCTCCGGCCGCTTGTTGAAGACCATCACCCATGTACTTAATACTAAATAGGAAAAGTCCCAAACCACCGAGGAAAGAAAACGCAATATCCTGCCAATTTACTGACACATTTTTGTCCTCATTATATAAAATTTTCGGTAAGACCGACTCTTCTATTGTATCTATTTATTAAGGAATAAACAAGACTTTTCCCAAAAATAATAAAAAGATCAGATACTCATATCAGAAAGCCATCAATGCCCGTCTCGAGTATGCTGCGCTTTTATCTGATACTTGTCACCAGATTTCAAGCAAAAACAGTCAGAAAAACATTACTAGCAGTGTTTGGAGATTTTCATAAATGGAACCTAGCATAGCAATACCATCATCCGTTGGGAGATGCTTTTTTTAGTTGTTCCTTCATCTTTTATGACCTCAAAATAACGGATAGATATTATCGAAATAAATCCTTCTTTCTTGTGATATAATAAAGGAAAAAATTGGAAGTTGCATCATGACAATCTACATTCTAGCACAAGTATTCTCAGCCATAGGTGCCCTATGTGTCGCCATATCTTCTTTTGCAAAATCAAAAAATAAAATGCTAGTCTGGCAAATTACCGACTACATTTTTACTGCTATAGCCAACCTCTTATTGGGTGGCTATACCGGTGCTTTAACCATTAGTATTTCCATCATTCGTAATAGCTTGATGGTCAAAAAGAAGATGACCAAAACTATCTTGACTATCCTCATCATTTTTCAAATCATCGTAGGGTCTTATCTCAATCAATTTGGAGTTATTGGCTATTTGCCAATCATCTCTTCAGTCTCTTATAGTCTAGCAATTGCTATCACACGAAACCTCCAATGGCTTCGCTGGGTCATTATTGAAAATATGTTACTCTGGCTAATTTACGATTTGACCATTCAGGCTTACCCAGCTGCCGTCACTGATATCACTATCACACTGACTACTCTTATTGCCATTATTAAAAATCGAAAAACCTTTAGCAAATAGAAGCTAAAGGTCTTTTTCTTATAAAGCCCAAGTACGAATAGCGTAGGCTACGCCTGCCTCGTCATTTGTCAAGGTCACATACTTACACAAATCTTTAATGTCGTCACTAGCATTACCCATGGCAACACTTTGACCGACGAATTGTAGCATTTCGAGGTCATTGGCAGCATCTCCCAAAGCCATAATCTGTTCGGGATTGATACCCAACTTTTCAGCTAAATGCTTCAGTCCACTGGCCTTGGTTACTCCTTGTGGCATAATTTCAAAGATATAATCTTGACTGCGAACCGTACTATAGTGCTGACTAAGACTATCTTCCATCGCATTTTGTAAGGTGTCCAAAGGTTCCGAATCAGCCATATACATAGCTTGGAAAATCACTTGCCCTTCCTCAAAGATTTCTTCCAAACTCCTAGCTTTCGCTTCTGTAAAAACAGTCCCAGCATCATAAGCTACTAGCTCAGGTACCTCATTCCCCACAACATAGTAAGTTTTTTCACCAGTAAAGGTTAGAGCCACCCCTGGGAAGTCTTCACAAACCTGCAAGAGTTCTTCCATTTCAGAGCGGGATAAACTTTCAGATTGAATCAAGGTCCAATTTTTAGTTTCATAAGTTGAACACCCATTGTTCATGATAATGTACTCTTCTTCACTAAGACCCAATTTTTCAAAATGGGGAACAATGCCTGAACGTGGGCGACCCGTACAAAGGACAATCTTAATACCTGCCGTAGCCGCATCTTGAATAGCCTTGATGTTCTCTTCAGGTATCTCTTTTTGGCTATTTAAGAGTGTCCCGTCCATGTCAATTGCAATGAGTTTCACTTGGTTCTGGTTCATATTTTTCTTATTCTCCTTGATCCTAATATGTGTCGTAAATAGTTAACTGATATTGTTCTATGATGCTATTCAATTTATCCCCATAGGTTGTGTCGGTGGCATAAACGCCTGTTAGGGCTGCCGTCGCATCTTTATAACTCTTTGTCTTGGAACGGTGCACTCCTACATAGTAGCTTCCCTCAAGAAAGTCCACATAATCCTGTAAAGAATTTTCCACGGAACCATAAGAACGAAAGGCCGCATCAATATAGTAAGGATTACCCTTACCATCATCCTCCCAAGTCGGTAGGGTCACACTTTGACCATTGTAGTCCCCCTTAATCCCAAAGAAGTTATAGGACGGCTTCTGACTCAAACTGGATTGTCCAGAGTCAGATTCTAGAATAGCCTGAGCAATCATGACAGATGCATAAAGGTCGTTTCTAGCCGCCAAATAGCGCGACGTCTCGCCAATCTCAGCAATAAAAGCAACCGTCCTCTCATCTGTAGATGTCATGTTTTTTTCCATAGTCAACTTTGGAAAATTCAAACTAGCTAGGAGTCCCAATAAGGCAAATAGGCCAATAAAAATCAGACTCCACTTTTGGAAAAATTTAGGAAAAAGCAAGAAAGACTTCTTTTTCTTTTTAGTTTTCTTAGGTCTAGCTTTCGACTTGCTTTTCTTTTTCCCTTTCGCCAATCGGTCACCCCCTCAATCATACTAACTCCTCTAAGTATATCAAAATTCACTAAAAAAGACCCAAACCAACTGGTTTAAGCCTTCATTATATTATATGGCGTCTCCACCACGTTCACCAGTACGAATGCGGATAACATCATCAATAGGAACAATAAAAATCTTCCCATCACCAACTTCTCCTGTCGCCACGGCGCTCCGAATGGCATCAACAACTTCGTCAACTGCCATATCCTTAACTACAATTTCAACCTTAACCTTAGCTAATAAGGTGGGAACAATACGCTGTCCACGAACAAACTCTGCAAAGCCACGTTGATTACCGTAACCTAGTACTTGACTCACCGTCATCCCTTTGGCCAAACCACTACCAGTCAAGGCATTTTTCAAATCTTCCAATTTATCCGAACGAATGATCGCTTCTATTTTTTTCATCAGTATCCTCCTACGAATCCATACCCATAAAGGTTGGGTAGGCTGTTTCCTTGTGTTCACAGTCATCAAGACCAATAGCCTCATCACGGTCACTAACACGTAAAGGCATATAATGAGCAATTACTTTAATAATACCATAGGTCACAAGAGCAGACCAGATAGCTGTAAAGATAATAGCCAAGATGGTCACAATAAAGAGATGGGCCTTTCCATAAATCAAGCCAATATTGACCTTATCTAGGGCTAAATCTGGTGTCGTAAAAATCGCAGTAGCCAAACCACCAAAGATACCTCCGACACCATGGCAACCAAAAGCATCCAAAGCATCATCATAGGCAAAACGCTTCTTCAAGACTGAAATAGCATAGAAACAAATCGGACTAACCATAAGACCAATTAGAATGGCACTCCAAATTGAAACAAAACCTGCTCCAGGTGTGATGGCAACAAGTCCGGCCACTAACCCAGTCGAACCACCGACCAAAGAGGGATGACCTGTCACATATTTTTCAAGAGCTAGCCATGAAAACATAGATGCAGCAGCTGAAACATGGGTGGTTACTAGCGCGTGAACTGCCAAGCCATTAGCAGCCAAGGCTGATCCTGCATTGAAACCAAACCAACCAAACCATAAGAGACCCGCTCCCAATAGGACAAAAGGAACATTATGAGGACGGTGTTCTAAAATGCCAAAATCACGACGTTTACCAACAACGATGGCCAGAACCAAAGCCGATACACCCGAGGTAATATGAACCACATCACCACCTGCGAAGTCAATTGTCCCCCATTTAGCAAGGAGCCCTTCGTCCCAAACCATATGTGCAAATGGATAGTAGACAAGAAGTAACCAAAAGACAACAAAGATGGCTAAAGGTGTAAAGCGCATCCTTCCTACCACTGAACCTGTCAAAATCGCCACACAGATAATTGAAAACATCATCTGGAAAGCAGCAAACAGCATATCAGGAATGGTTAGACCACGGCTTGAGGCCGTTTCAGACACACCATTTAAAAAAAGGTGACTAAAATTACCGAAGAAATTCCCATGACCGCCAAAAGAAAGCGAGTAGCCAGCAACAATCCACAAGAGAGAAGCTATAGCTAAGGGAAGAACAGACATCATCATGGTATTGATAACATTCTTACGACGTCCGAGCCCACCATAGAAGAAGGCCAAGGCCGGTGTCATCAAACAAACCATGGCCGAACAAATCAATATAAAGGCACTACTACCTATCTCCATGAAACCACTCCAATTCACAATTTATTTTATGTTAGATAACATAACATAAAACCACAACGAAAACAAGTATATTTACGGAATTTTTTGATAATTCTTTCTTTTCTGACATCTTGTGTTGCCACAAAAAAAGAGCCTCTTAAAGCCCATGGAAAAGGTTATAAAGCTCTTGTCTGTTTATTTTTCGCTCTTTAGCAATGGTTTTTATAGCCTGATTAGGTTTCATACCAGAAGCAATTAAAGCTTCAACAGCCTCTACTGGCGTAACATCTGATGTTAGATTTTCTTCCCTACCATTCTCAGAAGCTCCAGCCACAATCAGTAAACATTCTCCCTTGAGAGGATTACTAGCAATATACTCTAAAATTTCTGAAATTGATCCTCGCTGATATTCTTCATAAAGCTTGGTTAATTCTCGAACTAGAGTTACTTGACGATTACCATAGACCTCATTCATATTTTCAAGGGTATCCGCCACACGGTATGGTGACTCATAAAAAATCTGTGTCTCAGGATAAGATACTTTTTCCTTGAAGAAATCAATCTGCTGTCCCTTTTTACGAGGCAGAAATCCATAAAAAATATGAGGTTGCGGTGCTAAACCACTGGCAATCAAGGCTGTAATACCAGCTGATGCTCCCGGTAAGGCCACCACAGGAATATCCTCAGCAATGGCGGCTTTGACCAAATCATGCCCAGGATCCGAAATGGAAGGCATACCCGCATCAGAAACCTGAGCCAAAGAAAAACCTGACTTCAAGCGTTCCAGTAAATCTGGAATTTTTTCATAAGCATTATGCTCATGAAAAGAATACTGCTTGGTTTCAATTTCAAAATGTTTGAGCAAGAGACCTGTATTACGCGTGTCCTCCGCACAAATAAGATCCACCTCTTTCAGGATTTGCAAACTGCGAAAAGTCATATCCTGCAAATTACCAATAGGTGTGGGAACCAAATAAAGGGTACCATAATTAGATTGCCCCTTAAAACTCTTTTGAACCTGCATGCTTAATCTCCGTACAACAATTCTGCACAGAAGCCACAAGCTTCATTATTATCACGACGTTGACCATAAAAATCTGGGCAGATATGGAATCCATCATCATAAATAGCCTCGAGATTCACCTTACCATGAGACATTTTAGTCCCTGTCTCCTCCTGAACCACTTGACTCAAGTGCTCACGTAATTTGTCGTTTTCCAACTTGAGGGCCGTATTTTCATCTAGAATCCCTGAGAAGTTCGCCTTAATTGCTTCCACTTCTGCCAACATCGACATCAAATTTTGTGATAATTCCTCGAATTTATCATACAATTCACGCTTTTCCATTTAGCTGAACTTCCTCCACTCCATAAGTTAGGGGCGCACGCCCTTTTTCAAATACAATCTTAATAGTCCCTGCAATCACATCAATGGCAACGACCTGACCCGTGCCATCCTTGGTTTCAATTTCATCACCCAAGTCAGGATAACTCGCCTTGCTATCTCGGTAAAAGTCATCTTCATAACTGAGACAACACATAAGTCGACCACAGACCCCATTCATCTTACCAGAATTCAAAGATAAACTCTGATTTTTAGCCATCTTAATCGATACTGGTGGGAATTCACCCAAAAAACTAGAACAACAAAGTGCCCGGCCACAAGGTCCTAAGCCACCATAGATTTTTGATTCCTCACGACTTGAAATCTGACGTAACTCAATACGTGTCTTAAAGTAAGAAGCCAGATCTTTGAGCAACTGACGAAAATCTACCCGTTTTTCAGCTACAAAACCGATTAACACATAAGAGTTATTTAGCGGAAAGACAATATCAACCACCTTCATATCTAGCTGATTTTGAGCAATTAAATCAGCCACTACTCCCATACTCTTTTCAGCCTTCAAAAGATTTTCATCATATCTAGCAAAATCTTTCTCTCCTGCCAATCCTTCAACCCGATTCAAATCCGCAGGCAAACTAACCTCAGGAAAATCTGTGTTTTCCATGACAACCTGGGCTAGGCGCTTATCTTTTTTCTCCAAAACGACTACAAAGTCATCTTTGGCGTAATTTTTATCAGGAACAACGTATTCTACTGCTCCAGTTTCTTCAAATTTTATTCCAATGACTTCTGTCATGATAATACCATATACTCCATCGCATTTTGAAAGCTGACATTAGCAAGCCACATTTTTCGTGCCTCATAAACTAAGTCTAGCCATCGTCTTGCTTGTGGATTTTGTATATCCTTCCCCAATTGATAAGTTAAAAAAGCCCAGACTATCTCTTGTTCCGACTTTTCACTACACTGGACAGCCAGTTTTGCAACGTCCAAATAAAGCAGGTCCTGATTAGATAGCAGGGACTGTGTGAAACGCTCTACTGTATTAATCAGATCAAGAACCTTATTATCTTTAGCTAAGTCTAAAGCCTGAACATCATCTTTAGCAAAATCTGCCAACACTTTGGCTTGTGTCAGCAACAAACCTTCCTTCTGCAGCAATTCTTCCAGATAAGCCCGATTCTTAGGAAAATAAAAGAGTTGAGCTCGGCTTTTAATCGTAGGTAACATACGACTATCATCAGCTGTCAAAAGAAAAATATAAATCTGACTTTGAGGTTCTTCAATAAACTTTAATAGACTATTAGCAGCGTTGACGTGCATCTTATCTGCATCACGAATGATAAAAACCTGAGCCTGCCCTTCAAAACTCGATTGACTAAACTCTCTAGTCAACTGACGAATCGTGTCCGTCTTAATAATCTGTCCTTGTGGCTCTACTATTTTAACATCAGAAAAGTCCCCCTGTGCAATCAAGCGACAGGGACGACAGTGACCACAAGGTAGACCATTCTCAGGAGTCACACAAAACCGACTCTGTGCTAGCCAAATAGCCATATCGAGACTTCCAAAATCACCCGAAAACAAATAAGCATGACTCAAACGATTTTCTCTGATAATTTGTGAAAACTCTTCAAATAGTTTGCTTTGACTCTCAGCTAACTTCATCTTGCTCCTTATAAATAGCCTTTAATTACTTTCCAAGCTTGCTCTACAACATCCTCAAAATCCTGTGAGGCATCGATTAACTTGATACGTTCTGGTTCAGCCTGTGCTAAATCTAAATAACCTTGACGTACACGCTGATGTAGGTCAAGCTTCTCTAAATCCAACCGATTGACTTCACGTTCGCCACTAGCTGCAATGCGGGCCAAACCAGTTTCAGAATCCACATCAAACAATAGGGTCACATCAGGTTTATACCCATCAGTCGCATAGGCATTTAACCAGGCAATCTCATCCTGATTCAAGCCACGACCAGTCCCTTGATAGGCAACTGATGAATCAATAAAGCGATCCATGATGACCATATTGCCTTCTTCAAGCTCTGGCAAAACCTTCTCAACCAAATGTTGACGGCGAGCCGCAATATAAAGCAAGAGCTCTGTCTTAGCATCCATAGCCGTATTATTGACATCCAAAATAACCTCACGGATTTGCTCTGCAATAGCGACTCCGCCCGGTTCACGTGTCGTCACGACTTTAGCTGGATAGGCTTCTCTAAGACGAGGTAAAAGTGCCTCCAAAACTGTAGTCTTTCCAGCACCATCTGGCCCTTCGATTGAGATTAATAACCCTTTTGACATGATACTTCCTTTTCTATTTTATTATCTTCTATTTTATCAAATTTTAGGCTAAAAGAACAATCTCAAAAAGTAAATAGCCTATGGTAAAAGAGTGTATATCTTAGCATGTCATCAAAACCACAAAACATTTCAAAACTCTATTTATATAAACCACATATTTATCTTATTAGGTTTAGTTTTTTAGACACATATTTACAAACAAAAAAGCCGAGGAAAACCCCGACTTTATCTAAAATTATTTAACGAAGTCAAGCAATGCCAAGAAGCTTTCAGCTTCAAGTGATGCACCACCTACAAGAGCTCCGTCAACATCTGGACAAGCCATGTATTCAGCAACGTTTTCAGGTTTAACTGAACCACCGTATTGAACACGTACTTTGTCAGCAACTTCTTGACCGAAGTCAGCTGCTACAACATCACGCACAACTTTACACATTTTTTGTGCATCATCTTGTGAAGCTGATTTACCAGTACCGATAGCCCAGATTGGTTCGTAGGCGATTACTGTTGAAGCGACTTGTTCTGCAGTCAATCCAGCAAGAGCAGCTGAAACTTGAGCACCTACGAATTCAGCAGCTTTACCAGCTTCGTAAGTTTCAAGAGATTCACCACAACAGATGATTGGAAGCATACCGTTAGCAAAGATTGCTTTAGCTTTTTTGTTGATGTCTTCATCAGTTTCGTGGAAGTAGTCACGACGTTCTGAGTGACCGATAACAACATAGTCAGTACCGATTTCTTTCAAAACTTGTGGGCTAGTTTCACCAGTGAAAGCACCTGCATTTTCAAAGTAAGTGTTTTGTGCAGCAACTTTAAGGTTTGAACCTTTAGCAGCAGCAAGAACAGTTGTCAAATCAACTGCAGGAGCCGCAATACCAGCTTCAACAAGGTCAGCTGAAGGTAGTTTTGACGCTACAGCTTCAACAAATGCTTTTGCTTCTTCTGGATTTTTGTTCATTTTCCAGTTACCAGCGATAAATGGTTTACGTGACATTTCACATACCTCTTCTTTTATTTATTTACTCGTTTATTTTATCACAAATCCCTTACTATTACTAGGATTTTAGGAAAATTCCGAAAACTCGACTTGCTTTATTAAGATTGTTCTCTATAAAAGCTAAGTTTAGTCAACTAAATGCAAACAAAGACGACTCTCAGATATTTTAAAAACCAAAAAGAGCCGAGTAAACTCGACTCTCTCAATTATTGTCTGACGAATAATTGTATTGGGAACTTAATATTAATTAAGCTTCGATTTCAGATACGATACCTGAACCAACAGTACGTCCACCTTCACGGATAGAGAATGTTGTACCTTTTTCAACGGCGATTGGGTGGATCAACTCAACGTCGATAGTCACGTTATCACCAGGCATAACCATTTCAGTACCTGCAGGAAGTTCGATTGAACCTGTTACGTCAGTTGTACGGAAGTAGAACTGTGGACGGTAGTTGTTGAAGAATGGAGTGTGACGTCCACCTTCTTCTTTAGAAAGGATGTAAACTTCACCTTTGAATTTAGTGTGTGGGTTGATTGAACCAGGTGCAGCCAATACTTGACCACGTTCGATTTCATCACGTTGGATACCACGAAGAAGAACACCGACGTTATCTCCGGCAATACCTTCGTCAAGTTGTTTACGGAACATTTCAACACCAGTAACAACTGCTTTTTGGATTTCTTCTTTAAGACCAACGATTTCAACTTCATCATTAACACGAACAACACCACGGTCGATACGTCCTGAAGCAACAGTACCACGACCAGTGATTGAGAATACGTCTTCGACTGGAAGCAACAATGGTTTGTCAGTGTCACGTTCTGGTTCTGGAATGTATTCGTCAACAGTGTTCATCAAGTCCATGATGATGTCTTCGTATTTAGAATCACCTTCAAGAGCTTTAAGAGCTGAACCTTGGATAACTGGAATGTCATCACCTGGGAAATCGTATTCTGAAAGAAGGTCACGGATTTCCATTTCAACCAATTCAAGCAATTCTTCATCGTCAACCAAGTCAACTTTGTTCATGAAGACGATAAGGTGTTTAACACCAACCTGACGTGAAAGAAGGATGTGCTCACGAGTTTGTGGCATTGGTCCGTCAGTAGATGCTACTACAAGGATCGCACCGTCCATTTGAGCGGCACCAGTGATCATGTTTTTAACGTAGTCCGCGTGTCCTGGCGCATCGATGTGAGCGTAGTGACGTTTTTCAGTTTCGTACTCAACGTGTGCAGTGTTGATTGTGATACCGCGTTCACGTTCTTCTGGAGCAGCGTCAATTGAAGCGTAGTCTTTTGGTGTGTTAACTGCGCTAGGAAGACGACGAGCCAATACAGTTGTGATAGCAGCTGTCAAAGTAGTTTTACCGTGGTCAACGTGTCCGATTGTACCAATGTTAACGTGTGGTTTACTACGATCGTATTTTTCTTTTGCCATTTAGGAAAAGCCTCCAATAAAATATATTTTATAGATAGACAGTAGGCAATACAGTCTAACTTTACTCTACTATTCTATCAAAATGTCATAGAATTGCAAGTATTTTATATAGTTTTCAATTTTTCTTTAGAGTAATCACAAATATTTCTTTCAGTATTTCTATTTCTACCACTTCTATAAGCTTTTAGTAATCCCTTGCTAATGCCAAACGCTATCAAGTAAAAAAAGAAGCCGTATTAACGACTTCTTCTTAAAGGTACAATTTTTTCATCTTGATTTTCCAATTCTTGAGTCTGAGATAACTCGTCCTCAATAGCTTGAACAATATTATCACGCTTTTCGTTGGCAGCAATATTTAAAACAAATGCAATCCCAACAGAAGTTACCAGAAGCGAGTTACCACCTTGTGAAAGGAAGGGGAAGGTAACCCCTGTCGATGGGATTAGCCCTGAAATTCCTCCGATGTTAACAAAGACCTGCATAAGCATGAGAGCTCCCACACCAAGCGCCATCATAGAGTTAAATGGATTTCTGGCCTTAACTCCCACAATCATAATACGAAGAATGAGGAAAAAGAGGAGAGCCAAAATCAAGCCAGCTCCGATAAGGCCTAACTCTTCAATAACAATTGAAAAGACAAAGTCTGTTGTAGCTTCTGGAAGATAGCCAGTTTTCTCAATCGAATTTCCAAGTCCAAGACCGAACCAGCCCCCATTGCTCATAGCATAGTAAGAATGAGATAACTGTAGACCTGATCCTGTCAAATCCTTAAAAGGATTAAAATAAGCTGCGAAACGCTTGGCAACATAACCGAAGATAGGTACCTTAGCCATGGTTTGTACCCCTACCAAGGCAATTAAACCTAGGAAGGCAGATGAAACTCCTACAATACCGGCAAATAAGGCCGTGAACCAGCGGTAGCCGACACCAGAAATTGAAAACATAACTACCGTAGTCAATACAATAATGGCCGCATTCCCCAAGTCCGGTTGGATGGCAACTAAGCCAATCATTACCAGCAAATAGTAACGCCAGTCATTAAATTCTTTTTTATTCCTCGGTATCCACCTATTCTTAGTTAAAGCCTGATAGTCATAACGTTCTATAGCAGACTGTTGTTTTGAAAAAGTGTGCGCCAAATACCAAACTACAATAACCTTAAGATACTCCGCTGGTTGGAAAGAAAAGGGACCCAGTACAATCCATCCATTCGCACCATTAATTTCTTTAGTGAAAAACTTCGCAACAACCAAAAGCAAAACTTCGGCAAATAGAACAACACCTAAGAGCTTATCTTTTCTGAGGAAATTCAATTTCAATCGATAAATGAAGAAGATAAATAGTAAGGATACTATCCAGAAGGCACCTTGGTTCATAACTGATGCGAAAGGATTGGCTCCATAAGTTACTAAACGAGCACTCGTTGTTGAATAAACCACAATCAAACCAACCACTGATAAAATTAAATAAGGTATCAAGATGGTATAGTCCAAAAGATGTTTCTTTTCAATTTTCATATCTAAAAAACTCATACTTTCTATTACGTTACCCTACATTTTCATAAAAAACATAAAGCTAACAGCTTATATTATAACACTTTGATATCTTAAACTAAAGTAAAAGCTAAATTAACCGTTTTCATTGCTGAAACTTTTATTTAATCTTTTATACTCAAATTCATTTGGCAACTAGCTTTCTGTGGTAATGTTGCTAGTTCTCATATTTTCTTTAAGGATAAACAAAAAACGAGACTTAGGCCCCGTTTTTTTATCTTATTTTGTACCGACACTGATACGATTAAGTGCTCGACGGAGAGCAACCTGAGCACGTTGAACTTCATCAATACGATCAGATTTGGTTGCTTCTTCCAAGTCACGTTCGGCACGTTGCTTGGCACGTTCGGCACGAGAAACGTCAATGTCGCGTTCACGTTCTGCTGAATCGGCAACGATAGTAATGAAATCATCTTTAACCTCGATGATACCACCGTTTACGGCAATCCAATCGACGTGACTCTCGTCATCCACACGACGAACCTTGAGCTCATCCACTTCAAGTGGAGCAATCAAGTTAATATGGCCTGGTAAAATACCAATTTGACCATCTTTAGTAACCGCGTGGATAAAGCTGGCATGGTGGTCATATTTAAGACCATCTGGAGTTACCACTTGTACGGTCATTTGTGCCATATCTTCACCTCATTTAGTAGCCCATAGCTTTAGCTTTAGCTACTACATCCTCAATTGGGCCTACGCTACGGAAGGCATCTTCAGGAAGATTGTCATATTTACCTTCAAGGATTTCTTTAAAGCTACGAACAGTTTCAGCAACTGGAACATAAGAACCTGGTTGACCTGTAAACTGTTCAGCAACGTTGAAGTTTTGTGACAAGAAGAATTGGATACGACGAGCACGTCCAACCAATGTTTTTTCTTCATCTGACAATTCATCCATACCAAGGATAGCGATAATATCTTGCAATTCACGGTAACGTTGAAGCACTCGTTGAACTTCAGTCGCAACAGCATAGTGTTCTTCACCAACAATTTCAGGTGAAAGGGCACGTGAGCTTGATGCCAATGGGTCAACGGCTGGGTAAATACCCATTTGTGTCAACTTACGTTCAAGGTTGGTTGTTGAATCCAAGTGAGCGAATGCTGTAGCTGGCGCTGGGTCAGTATAGTCATCGGCTGGGACATAGATAGCTTGGATTGATGTAACAGAACCTTTTTTAGTTGATGTGATACGTTCTTGCAATTGCCCCATTTCAGTAGCAAGTGTTGGTTGATAACCAACGGCTGATGGCATACGGCCAAGAAGGGCAGAAACTTCAGAACCCGCTTGAGTGAAACGGAAGATGTTATCTATGAAGAGAAGCACATCTTGACCTTCGACATCACGGAAGTATTCCGCAATTGTCAAACCAGTAAGGGCAACACGCATACGTGCTCCTGGTGGCTCATTCATTTGACCAAAGACCATGGCTGTTTTCTCGATAACGCCAGATTCTTTCATTTCCCAGTAAAGATCATTACCTTCACGTGTACGTTCACCAACACCTGTAAACACGGAAATACCACCGTGCTCTTGGGCAATGTTGTGAATCAACTCTTGAATAAGAACCGTTTTACCAACACCGGCACCGCCAAAGAGTCCGACTTTACCACCTTTGAGGTAAGGGGCAAGCAAGTCGATAACTTTAATCCCTGTTTCAAGGATTTCAGTAGATGTTGACAATTCATCGAAAGTTGGTGCTTTTTTGTGAATTGGTTCACGCTCTGCATCATCTGCAAAAGGTGCTTCCAAGTCAATGGTATCACCAAGAACGTTAAAGACACGTCCAAGGGTATCTTTACCAACAGGAACGCTGATTGGACGACCAGTGTCCAGAACTTCTAGTCCACGAGTCAATCCATCAGTAGATTCCATGGCAATGGTACGAACCACACCTTCTCCAAGTTCAAGAGCTACTTCGAGCACGATACGTTTAGACTTTTGTTCATCAGTATAAACGACCAATGCATTGTTAATCTCAGGAAGTTTATCACCAGCTGCAAACGCTACGTCTACAACAGGACCAACAACCTGAGCAATTTTGCCTGAGCTCATTGTTTTCTCCTTATGATAGTTTTCTGGATGACAATCATCCTTTTTTCATGTGTGTCTAATTAAGACAAATCTCTAGCTATTCAAGTGCACTTGCACCACCAACGATTTCAGTAATTTCCTGAGTGATGGCAGCTTGACGCGCACGGTTATATTGGATTGTCAAATCGTTAATCACATTCTTAGCATTATCAGTGGCTGTCTGCATTGCAGTCATACCAGCTGCGTGCTCAGCTGTTTTGGCATCTACGATAGCACCGTAGATAAGACTCTCAGCATATTGTGGCAAGAGTTGATCCAAAATAGTGTCACGATCTGGTTCCAATTCAAACTTGGTCAACACATGACCTTCTGATTCATTGGGATCCAAATCAGCGATAGGAAGCATTTGTTCAACACGAACCTCACTAGATAAACTGTTGACATGGTGGTTGTAGCACACATAAAGTTCATCAAAAAGTTCATTTTGATACATTCCTACTGCTTTAGAAATGATTTTTCCGACTTGTTCAAAACTAGGTTGATCTTCAAGGCCACGAAGTTCAAAAGCAACATTCATGTTACGAGCCTTGAAGAAATCTGAACCTGTTCCACCAATAGAAATGATAGCATATTCATCTTCAGAATCATGGTCACGTTTAATCATGTCCAACACAGCTTTAAGAATTGTTGAGTTATATCCTCCAACAAGTCCTTTATCTGAAGTAATGACAATATAACCTGTCTTACGAACTGGGCGTGCATCCAACATTGGATTTGACGAACCATTAATTAATTCTGAATGTAGAAGATCTGTTGTGATCTGTCTAATTTTTGAGGCATAGATTTGGAAATCTTTAGCAGCTTGCTCAGAACGTGTCAATTTTGAGGCAGAAACCATTTGCATGGCTCCTGTGATCTGACTCGTTTTCTTTGTTGAAGCAATTTTTGCTTGGATTTCTCTTAGAGAGCCTGCCATATGCTGTCCTCCCTATTTCTATTTGTATTCTGATTGATCTTTGAAAGCTTGGATAGCTTCATTAAGTACAGATTCCTCAGGAAGATCCTTAGTTGTACGAATAGTTTCAAAGATATCCTCATGGTGACTATCAAAGTAGTCATAGAGTGCTTCTTCAAAATCCAAGATTTGATCAACCGGAACACTATCCAAGAAACCGTGTGTCAAAGCGTAAAGGATAACAACTTGTTTCTCAACTGGAAGTGGTTTATGAAGCGGTTGTTTCAAAACTTCGATTGTACGACGACCACGGTTCAATTTCGCTTGAGTCGCAGCATCCAAATCTGAACCAAATTGTGTAAAGGCTTCAAGTTCACGATATGAAGCCAAGTCAAGACGAAGTGTACCAGCAACCTTCTTCATCGCTTTAATTTGCGCTGATCCACCTACACGTGACACAGAAGAACCCGCATCAATGGCTGGACGAATACCTGAGTTAAACAAGTTTTCTTGCAAGAAGATTTGTCCATCTGTGATAGAAATAACGTTTGTCGCGATATAAGCTGAGATATCTCCTGCTTGTGTTTGAATGATTGGCAAGGCAGTAATTGAACCACCACCAAGATCATCTGAAACTTTAGCTGAACGTTCCAAAAGACGTGAGTGAAGATAGAAGACATCCCCTGGGTAGGCTTCACGACCTGGTGGACGACGGAGAAGCAATGAAAGTTCACGGTAGGCCACGGCTTGTTTAGACAAATCATCATAAACAATTAATACGTGTTTTCCGTTATACATGAACTCCTCAGCCATTGCAACACCAGCATAAGGCGCAATGTAAAGCAATGGTGATGGTTGTGAGGCTGAGGCAGTCACAACGATTGTGTAATCAAGAGCACCGTGTTTACGGAGAGTTTCTACTTGTGTACGAACTGTTGATTCTTTTTGACCAATAGCCACATAGATACAGATCATATCTTGACCTTTTTGGTTCAAGATAGCATCAATGGCTACTGAAGTTTTACCAGTTTGGCGGTCTCCGATGACCAATTCACGTTGACCACGTCCGATTGGAACCAAAGCATCAATGGCCTTAAGACCAGTTTGCAATGGCTCAGAAACTGATTTACGTTGCATTACACCTGGAGCAGGTGTTTCAACTGGACGAAAACCTGTTGTTTCGATCTCACCAAGACCATCAACTGGTTGCCCAAGTGGGTTTACTACACGACCAATAAGGGCTTCACCAACTGGAACTTCCATGATTTTTCCAGTACGTTTAACAATATCGCCTTCACGAATTGCTACAAAATCCCCCAAGATAATGATACCGACATCATTAGCTTCAAGGTTTTGGGCCATACCATAGGCACCATTTTCAAATTCGAGCAACTCACCACTCATAGCATTATCAAGACCACGAGCACGTGCGATACCGTCACCGATATAGGTAACGACACCAGTTTCAGTGACGTCAAAGTTTGGCTGGAAGTTTTCAATTTGCTTTTTAATTAAAGCGCTAATTTCTTGTGCGTTAATTGCCAAAAGTCACACCACTTTCTATTTCAAATTCGTTTTAAAGGTTTGCAATTGACTACGAATTGACGTGTCAACAACCTTATTTTTTGCTTTGATGACGAATCCTCCGATAAGGTCCTCATCATTTTTTTCTACTAAACGACGTGTCTTAATCTCAAATTTTTGTGAAACAATCGCCAAAAGTCGAGCTTTTTGTTCTTCAGACAAGGGACTCGCTGATGTCACAGTGACATCGTAAGTATTGTCCTCTTGATCAAAGAGCTCAAGGACCAATTTCAACACATCATAGAGAATGTTGGCACGGTCATTGAGTAAGATTACCTCAAGAAAATTGTTCATATACACTGAACAAGACTCTTGAAACAAGCTCAAACTTTCTTTTTTAGCTTCACTTGTCACATTTTCCTGTGACAAGAAGGTTTTTAGATTTGTTTCAGCAAAAACTGTTAGGATTTGCCTTACTTCTTCTTGGATTGTTGACACGGCGTCTTGTTCAAAAGCGACTTCTACCAGACTTCTGGCATACTGCTCAACAAGAGCTTGTGTTTTCTTATCCATTAAGCATCTCCTAATTGATCAAGATAGCTATCAATCAAGTCAGATTGCGCTTTAGCATCAAGGTTTTGTTTCATAACTTTTTCCGCCAAGAGGACAGTCAAGTCTGCAACTTCACCTTTAACTCCAGCAAGTGCTTCCACACGGCTTTGGGCGATGTCTTGATTTGCTTTTTCTTTCAAGCGTTTAGCTTCATCATGTGCTTCTGCAATGATTTTTGATTCTTGAGTTTTACCAGTTTCCTTGGCCCCATCAATAATTTGAGCTGCCTCAGTGCGAGCACCTGCTAACTCATCTTGACGTTTTTGTGCCAAGCTTTCTGCTTCTTGACGAGCATTTTCAGCACTATCAATATCTGTGGCAATTTTCTTTTCACGAGCAGCAAAGATTCCTGTAATTTGATCCCATGCGAATTTACGGATGAGGTAATACAAGAGAAAAACTGAGCCGAGTGTGATAATGATATTACCAAGTGTCGTACTATTAATCAGTAATGACATTTCATTTCTCCCTTTCTTAATTATTCTTCGTTGACTTTATCACCAATATAGTTTGAACTTAAGATAATAAAGACATAGGCTTGGATGAATCCGATAAAGGCTGAAAAGGCAACCCAGACAAGGTTCAAAGCAAAGGATACCGGTGCTGCAAAGGCAGACCATGTCACCAATTGAAGAATCAAGCCAGTAAGTACCTCACCAGAATAAATGTTACCAAACAAACGCAAGGCCAATGAAGCAAGGTTGGTTAATTGTTCCAAAATGTTCATTGGGAGCATAGCTGGGTATGGTGAAAGGTAGCCCTTTAGATAGCCTTTAAGCCCTTTTTTACGTATCCCCTCAATATGACTAACGAGGGTAATAATTAAAGAAAGAGTGATAGTAACACCGAAATTCGATGTTGGAGAAGACCAAAAATTGTAATGCTCACTTTTAACAGATACAAGCAGACCTAAGTTGTTTGCTGTAAACACAAAGGTGAAAATTACAAACAAGAGCAAACTATAATTTTTTGTGAATTTTCCAAGATTTTGAGAAATGGTGTTGTTCACAAATTCATAGATGAACTCGAGTACATTTTGTTTTCCCTTTGGTTTAATGGTCATCTTACGACTTGACCAAAAAACCACTCCAAAAACGATAATTACTGTCAAGAGAGACATGGCAAGGACAGTCAAGTCAAAATCAATCCCAAATAATGAGACGGTTGGATTACTTGTAGTTTCCACTGCTCATCCCTCCTTCATCTTTTTTATTTGTCTATTAGACAATGTAGCTAAGGGCAAACAATACGAAGAAGGTACCTTCGATGAAGGCAACACCAGTAAACATCAATGTTTGAAGTTTGCTAAACATCTCAGGTTGGCGAGCTGCAGCTTTAGCGATATTGGCAACGAGGATACCCTCACCAATAGATACACCCATAACGGCCAAACCGAGGCCTAAGATAGTTAAATTCATAGTAGAATTCTCCTTTTAATTATTTTTACCATGCTATTTTAGTCCTATTTTCCACGAAAGTCAATGAATTGACGGTTTTTTGGACGTTTTCACTGACTTTGCCTAACATTTTCACTATATTTGTGTAAGCGTTTACTTTTGATAAAAAGGCTGATTCGCTTATTCCAAAAAACAAGCCTAACTATGGTAGGTTAGACTTGTTTGGGAAATTTATGAAAAAAAGAAAGTTTCACTGTCTGACTCATCGTCAGAGGTGTGAGTTCTACCGAAACATGTTCAGCAATATTTATTAGGATGATTATAGTATAACCTGGGTTGCTTAAAGAAAGCTGAAGGGGGATTATTTATTCTTCGCCACCCATCCAATAGCATCTGACGGAGGATTATCAACATCAATCCAGATAAACTCAATACCAATTTCTCCATTTTTGAATTTGCTGAGACGAATGCCATTGATCTCTAATTCATCTAAACGTTGAGCCGTTAGGATTTCTCGTTCAGCAAGTTGAAAGACTCCTCTCAAAATCCAATTTCCAAGAATATCCTGTTTATCTATAGACTGGATTGCTTTCCCAGAATCTTGGTTAATATAAGCGTCAATAATATCCCCAGATGGTAAGAATCTCAACTTAAATGTTCGATTTTCTTTTGAAAGAGCGAGCTTCTTTGTTCCAGGTTTAAACGTACCAATATTTTTTCCAAAAAAATCTGGTCTCTCGGCATGAAAATGATTTGATTCTGGGATTGGAATATAAACCTCGCTCACAGGTCGGTAAACCAACTTTTCAATACTCTTGATTAAATCTTGATTATTCTTTGAATAAGCGAAATCTACTAATTTCTCACGAATAATCTTCATTTGATTTTTTTCTTCCTTAGTCTTCCAACTTTTTAATAGAATCTCCTCTAATGAATATATAGCAAAAGCCATCTCCTCTGAGGATAACTCGTTTTTAAAGCGATTCTGAAATTTTATAATACGTGGTAGGCGGTCTTTCTTAGCTAACTTGGATCCGCCATTAAAGCCATTAAAACCAGAATTTTCTTCTACATTCCCATTTTTATCTGTGATTACCCAAGAAACAGTTTCTAAAATATCAGGAGCTTTCTTATCTGCTGTCAATAAATGAAGATTCTCAAAAAGATAAAAGGGGTCTTCGACATACTGTACATCCCAAGTATCGACAATAATCTCCTTATTATTAAAAGTCATATGTAGCTGACTATCTGCAGCAGTGTACTTGTAATCATGATGACCATCAGTAAACCTAAAATTCGTTGGATTTTTCAGATTGGTCGACCCTTTGATTTGTAAGTTATCCAAATCAACTGGTAAATAAGATGTCTCCCCCACATGAATTTGAGGGACACTGCCTTTTGGTGTCGGCATTAATACATGATACACAGCCTCCACATGAGTTGAATCTGACTTAAAACCCTTAATCAATGCTTTTGAAGATTCAATTCGTTGATTCCGTAAAGTTGCAATTTTTCGAGCTAATTTTTCATATCGTCCATAATTTTCCCTGTCTGCACTTTCTTTATCAGGAGAAATCTCAGCATAAAAAGTAATTTCACTTAGTAATTCATTCCAAGACTGTGAGTCTTTCTTAAACTGAGCAATCTTTTGGTCACCTGAATTAAGACCAAATGATTTGATTCCAACAAGATATTTGTGGTTTTCATCAACAACAACCGAAGCATCATAGGAGGTATTTGCAATATCCTCTCCAACGGCTTGAAAAGCTCTTTGAAAAACTGTTTCTTGAAATTTTGAGTTAACAATTGGAGCTACAAAATCCTCTGCACTATTCTGTTCATCCACTTCTGCTTTTTGTGAAAAGGCCTCACTCAGACTAGCAAAATTGGTAATGAGGGTCTTATATTTGTCTTTTTGTTCTTGTTTTAGGTGTTCCCACATCAATCAATCCTCACTTCTTGCTTAAGTATATCAAAAGAAGACTAGATTTTCACTAGTCCTCTTACTTATATAATTCGTTAAACGGTACTGTAAAACACTAAATTAACACGATTTTCGGATAACTTAACATATTCCTCACTAGAAACAACAATACGCATGAATTTATTATCTATTTATGGACAGCATATAAAATTCTTTACTTTTTTTATTACGAATCAACGATCTATACTGTTCATCAGTAATAACTTCAAGATTGCCATCATATTCTTCATAAATTTTTTTGTATGCTTCTGCTTCATTATTTACAAAATCTTTAACATACGACTCGCCTTCAAATTGTCCATTCATCTTGATATAGATAATTGCGATATTTCCCGAGCGATTATGTTGAGATTTACCTATACCCTTGTTTAAAGCCTTGGCAACATTCTCCGCAATGCGTTTAATTACAGGAACAACGACACTGTTTCCGGCTTGTTTATACAGCTGACCATTAGAAACCCCTTCTGGTAGTCTAAAAGATTTCGGATACCCTTGAACATTAAAGGTTTCTTTCGGAGTCAACTTACGAATCTCACCACTGTCTGTCAAAATCAATGGAACGTTATGTCCGCCTGTTCCCATATTTGCGGTCAGGGTAGGAACTACACCATTCTTATTTTCACGAACGTATTGGCGACGCCATTGGTAAACTGTATCCTGACTAGTCACACACTCTTTCAATTCATCATAGAATCTTTGCTTATCTTCTCGGTAATAGAATGCTTCACCAGGCTCCGCACCAAAATCAATAACATCACTCAGAGAAGTTGTCAAATTGACTTCTTCAGGAAATTCAAAAACATCATAGGCTTCTTTTGTATCAAAACCAACAATGTAGATCCGCTCACGATTTTGTGGGATATTTCCATAGTCTTTCCCGTTGAGAACCTTCCACTTGATAAAGTAGTTGTTCTCGGTCAAGGCTTCACGAATAACCTTGAAAGTATTGCCATGGTCATGACCGACCATGTTTTTTACGTTTTCGATAAAAATGGCACGAGGTTTGCGTCCTTCAATCATGCGAAGCAATTCAAAGAAAAGATCGCCACGATCATCATCAAACCCCTTGCGATAACCCGCAATACTAAAGGCCTGACAAGGGAAGCCTCCCATAACCACATCCACGCGCTCAGCTGGAATGTCTTCCGGCTGTACCGCATGAATATCACGACTATCCAAATAGGTATCTGGATAGTTTAACTGATAAGTCTGACGCGCATACTTATCAAATTCATTGGCATACACCACTCTGAACTCGTTGGTCTGTTCAAATCCCAACTCAATTCCCCCAACACCTGAGAAGAAAGCTGCAATGTTGTACTTTTCAGGTTGGTTCGAACTTACAGAATTTGTCATGTAATAACCTGCTTTCTAAACTAATAATTTTTTTATCATTGCGACTACTTCAAGTAAATCACATCTTTCTTTATCTAAATCACTTTCATAAATTGTAAAACTTTCCACACAATTTTCATTATTAGACTGAATGAAATATCCTTTCTCAGGCTCGTGATCCTCAATTACATGAGCAAGGGCATTACGGCGATCAATAAGCATCAACCAGTTTTCTTTAATATCACTAAGGTGTTTATAACTTTCGATATTTCTTCTCTTTAAATTATTATTTAATTTCAATTCATGAATAAAATACTTTTTCACAAGTTCTCGATATGATACATCTTCGGAATAGTCTGAACACTTTCTTCTTAAAATATACTCCAATTCTGCATTTTCATACATATATTCTCCTCTAAGAGCATTAAGTTCATCCCATTTTGATAGACTAATTTCAATGGCTTTCTGAAAATCACGTTTAATTACTTCATCACTAGGAGAAGATAAGTTGATAATCATAGTATTATTTAATAAGCCTAGATTATTTCCCTTATCAATTTTTGTTATTATTGTATCCTTTATTTCACAATAATTTTTTGAATAAAGAATAAAAAATTGCTTATAGTTTTCTCGACTTCGTACATCATTTAAAAAGTCAATGCCATTATTAATCCCATTCGAATATTCTTCTCCTAAATTAAAATCGGATATAAAAAAATCGATTCTTTTAGAACTATCATCCAAAATTTCTCTGGCTTCCCCAATGCTTTCACATAAATAACAATTATCTTTCAATAATTGATAACCTTTGTCTTTTATAGCTTGTTTTACTATATCTAAATAATCTTGAAAAGCATCTTCCATTTCATCTTCTAACCAAATAATACTAATATCTCTACGCATCTTCTAATTATCACCCAATTCAATTATAAAACTTGTTTCTTCCGTATTTGAAACCACTTTAATATCCCATTTAAATTTTTTACAAGTTTGTTTAATTATGTACATTCCAACTCCTGTCCCATTTTCTTTAGTAGTAAATCCTAGTCTAAAAATATCATCCTTATTTACTATTTCAGATGATAGTGGTTTATTAGAGGAAATAACTAATTTATTTTCTTCATCTATAAATTTAAATATAATTTTATCTGCTAGTTGATCCATAGCATTTATAATAAAATTATCTAGTATCATACCTAAATCGAAAATATGTACACTAGAAGTATGAGGATTATTGGAAAAATCGATTACAATCTCTAAATTTTCATAAGACAGACTGTTTAAGTAACTTTTTATATAACTTTTTACATTAATATATTTTTTCCCTTTAACTTCAGAAGTATTTAATTTGAGCACTTGGTTTTTTATGGTAAATAATTTTCCAGAAGATTTTTTTAGACTAACAACATATTGACTCACTCTTTCAAAATCATCTGTAGATTTAAAATCCGCAACTATCTTTTTATTTACTGAATCTATATTTTTATACACTCCTGTTAATTCATGAGCTAATAAATTTTGTTGCGCAGAATTATTACTTCCGATTAAAATATCCTTTCTTTTATTTTCCTTTTCTGCAGTATCTCTGGCAATTTCTGCTTCCTTTTGTTTTATCTCTGCTAATTTTTTGGCTAACTCAGCCTCCTGACGTTGCTGTTCTGCAATTCTTTTATTTTCTTCTGCTTGCTTTCTTTTTTCCTCTGCAAGTTGTTCTTTTCTTTCTAATTTCTCCTTTTCTTCTTGTCGAATTTTTTCCACTTCTTTGCGAACTACACTACCAATACTAACACGTTCACTTATCAACTTATTAACAATTGGTTTTAACAGTTCAATCAATAAAGTTATCCTTTCATCATTTCCTGATAATCCTTCACGATTTGAAGTTGAAATATCCTCCAAGTAATCATTGTCTAAAATATCAAACGAGATTTCCCCTTCTATATAATTACCAAATGCTTGAGTATTATTTAATTGTGGCATAAAATCTGATACTGCTAATTTATCTCTAACATAAAGTCTTAGCTGATTAGCCTTATAAACAGTATTTCTTATAAATCTATTATTTGGATCATTTTTTGTATTTTCAGATGCTTCCACCATATTAATTGTACTGTGAATTCCTATCCAACCAGTCAATTCATAATCAAATTCCTTTTCATCTCCTTGTAAAGTTAAAAACTTCCTTTTTCCTTTCAAATTTATTTTAGTAATGTCTGATGGATTTAATTTTTTTACCTTACGTAATTTGTTGGATACTTGCTCTAAATCTGCATTTATTTTCACTGAGTCATTTAACAATTTATTTTCAACGATACCTTCAGAAGTTTGAAAAAAAGCATACAAATTTTTAAATCCAATTACTTTAGAAACTTTTGAAAATTCTATCTTCTGTTTTGCTCTAGTCTTGTACGCCACTTCGATAACTGCACCAATATTGTTTAACAAATAATAATTAGCCAAATTCATCTTCAAAGAATCTAACTTTCCCTCTGCAAATCCAGATAAATTAACTCCTACTGATTTTATCAAAGTCCCTGACTCAAACGAATCCCAAACACTTTTATTTTCAATAGATACATCTTTAATATCAACACGAATTAATTCAGGAATATCACTATCAGATGCATTTGTGGAGTCTAACATCCAAGCTGTTTCATTTCCTCCCTTCTTAGAAACTATATAATATTTTTTTGACAAAAATAATGTTGCTAATTTTCCTATACCTTTTCTTCCCTTTGTCTTCTCAGAGAATTCTTCGTTTGATATACGTCTATTTCTACCAATCAAGGCGTATTTAGTGGATAAATCTTCATAGTTCATTCCACTACCATTATCTAAAATTTCTAAGATTGAATTCTCTTTATCGATAGATTCTATATAGAGCTTAACATTTGTTGCACCAGCATCTAAACCATTAGCTATTAATTCAGATATTGCACTCCATTTATTAGTATACATTTGCTTTCCTAACAAGTTTAAAGCAAAATAAGAGAAGTTAAATCGGATACTATTAGTTTCGATCATAATTAAACGCCTTTATAATTTATTTTCCTCGAAAAATTTTTTTATTCTATTAGCCAGATGAATACTCAAAATAGGAGGTACAGCATTCCCAATTTGAGTATTGATAGCTTGCAATCCACCTACAAATTTATAATTATCTGGAAAAGATTGAATTCTTGCCCCTTCTCTAGCCGTCAAAGCTCTGTTTTGTTCAGGATGAATGCAACGAAGAGAGGATGGTGTTGACAAATTATTTGTAATGGTAGTAGAAGGTCTATCCCACCACAATCTACCGTAAGTATTGTTATAACCAGAAGTCAGGTATAAATCTTTATCTAAAATACCATCTTCTACCATCCTATTAATATCGTTTTTCCCCTGCCCCTCTCCAAGAGCTCTCATTATTTTTTGTAATCTCTCACCATGATTTCGACTAACATGATTAAGTAGCTCAGTTTGATTTCCTCTTAATAAAGCTTGGTACTCTGTTCTTGGTTCACATATATAATTATTTTTTTGTTCATTATTCCCTAATATAGGTAAATCACTAATTGCATCTCTTAATGTAATTTCATTATTCAAGGTCATTACTTCTGGAAATATCCACTCTGACTTAATTTTTAAATCCTTTCGGATTCCTATCAAAAAGACACGTTCTCGATTTTGAGGAACACCAAAGTCTTTTGCATTAAGCAACTTAGTATAGACATTGTACCCACTGACATCACCAAAACTCGATAAATCATTAAAACTTTCTTTTACATTTCGAATAATCGGTCCATTCTGTTCATTTTTCATAGTTAAAAGGCCATAAACATTTTCAAAAACAAACATCTTTGGTTGAATGAATGAGAGTATCCTTCGATATTCTCTATACATTTTGGCTCTTTTATCATATTGCCTTTTACCAACCGTACTAAAGGATTGGCAAGGTGGACCACCTATAACTAAATCAACTCCTTTTGAGCTGATTCCTTTTGATTTTAAAAATTTTTCATCTATATTAGCAATATCATCCTCAATCATAGTAATTTCAGGATAATTCAGTCTGAAAGCTTCTGCTGCATCATGATTGAATTCATTTGCAAATCTAATATTAAAGTCATTTCTGAAAACAAAATTATTATTTTTTATTGTATTCTGAAAGCCAAAAGTCAATCCTCCAGCACCAGAAAATAAATCTACAACTTCAATCATATTAATTCCTTTACATTATCTATTTAATATATTATACCAAAAAACACGGCATTCCGCCGTGTCTCTTTCTTTATTTAACCAATTTCTTCATTTCTTCAATACGTACGACTGTCGCATCGTATTTAGCTTGGTAATCTTCTTGTTTGTCGCGTTCTTTTTGGACGACTTCTGGTTTGGCATTGGCTACGAAGCGTTCGTTGCTAAGTTTTTTTCCAACCATGTCCAGTTCTTTTTGCCATTTGGCTAATTCTTTTTCAAGACGAGCCAATTCTTCTTCAACATTAAGAAGGTCAGCAAGTGGCAAGTAGATTTCTGCGCCTGTGATGATACTTGACATAACCAAGTAAGGAACTTCGACATCTGCTGCAATTTCCAAGTGTTCTGGATTTGTGAAGCGTTTGATGTAGTTGACGTTGTCATTAAAGAAAGCATCGAGCTTGCTGTCGCTTGTCTTGATCAAGATAGTGATTGGTTTGCTTGGCGCTACGTTCACTTCTGCACGTGAGTTACGAACGGAGCGAATCACATCTTTAAGAGCTTCTACACCAGCTGCTGCTTCTTCGTTTTCAAATTCTGGACGAACCACTGGGTATTCAGCAGTCACGATCGTTCCTTCAGAGATTTGGCCATAGATTTCTTCGGTTACGAATGGCATGATTGGGTGAAGGAGACGCAAGATTTGATCCAAGGTGTAAAGAAGAACAGAACGTGTGATGACTTTTTCGTCCTCGTTATCGCTATAAAGCACTTCTTTAGTCAACTCAACATACCAGTCCGCAAACTCATCCCAGATGAAGTTGTAGAGGATGTGACCAGCCACACCGAATTCAAACTTATCAAAGTTTTCAGTAACTTTGCCGATCGTTTCGTTGAGGTTGTGGAGAATCCAACGGTCTGTGACATTACCTGCTTGGCCAGCAGCCACCTTAGCCACATTTTCACGTGCCGCATCCAAGGTCAAACCTTCATTGTTCATAAGGATATAGCGAGAGATGTTCCAAATCTTGTTAATGAAGTTCCATGACGCATCCATTTTCTCGTAAGAGAAACGCACGTCTTGCCCTGGTGCAGAACCGTTTGAAAGGAACCAACGAAGGCTATCTGTTCCGTACTTATCAATAACATCCATTGGATCAATCCCGTTACCGAGAGATTTAGACATCTTGCGTCCTTGCTCATCACGAATGAGACCATGAATCAAGGCATTTTTGAATGGTGACTTACCAGTAAATTCCAAACCTTGGAAAATCATCCGAGACACCCAAAACGGAATAATATCATAACCAGTCACCAAAGTTGATGTTGGATAATAACGTTTAAAGTCTTCTGAGTCGACATCCGGCCATCCCATGGTAGAGAATGGCCAAAGGGCTGAACTAAACCAAGTATCCAAGACATCTTCGTCTTGTTTCCATCCGTCACCTTCTGGTGCTTCTTCGCCAACGTACATTTCACCCTCAGCATTGTACCAAGCAGGGATTTGGTGACCCCACCAGAGCTGACGAGAAATTACCCAGTCATGGACATTTTCCATCCATTGAAGGAAGGTATCGTTGAAACGAGGTGGGTAGAAATCAACCTTGTCGTCTGTGTCTTGGTTAGCGATGGCATTTTTCGCCAATTGATCCATCTTAACGAACCATTGTGTAGACAAGCGTGGCTCAACAGGCACACCTGTACGCTCTGAGTGACCAACTGAGTGAGTCATTTTTTCAATTTCGACAAGGGCACCGATTTCTTCCAATTTCTTAACAACAGCCTTACGTGCTTCAAAGCGGTCCATACCGTTGAATTCACCAGCCAATTCATTCATGGTACCATCATCGTTCATGACGTTGACTTGTGGCAAGTTATGACGTTGACCAACCAAGAAGTCATTAGGGTCATGGGCAGGTGTGATTTTAACCACACCAGTACCAAACTCAGGGTCTGCGTGTTCGTCCCCAACGATTGGGATTGGCTTGTTCAAGATTGGCAAGATAACATTTTTACCAATCAAATCTTTATAACGGTCATCATTTGGGTTAACCGCTACAGCAGTATCCCCAAACATAGTCTCAGGACGAGTTGTTGCTACTTCAAGAGCACGTGAGCCGTCTTCCAACATGTAGTTCATGTGGTAGAAGGCACCTTCGACATCCTTGTGAATAACCTCGATATCAGAGAGGGCTGTACGAGCTTTTGGATCCCAGTTGATGATAAATTCACCACGGTAGATCCAGCCTTTTTTGTAAAGCTCTACAAAGACTTTACGAACCGCTTTTGAAAGACCTTCATCAAGGGTAAAACGCTCACGAGAGTAGTCTACAGAAAGACCCATCTTACCCCATTGTTGCTTGATAGTTGACGCATACTCGTCTTTCCATTCCCAGACTTTATCAAGGAATTTTTCACGACCAAGGTCATAACGAGAGATGCCGTCTTCAGCCAAACGCGCTTCTACTTTAGCTTGAGTGGCAATACCTGCGTGGTCCATACCTGGAAGCCATAGCGTATCGAAACCTTGCATACGTTTTTGACGGATAATGATATCTTGCAAAGTTGTATCCCAAGCGTGACCAAGGTGAAGTTTACCAGTTACGTTTGGTGGTGGAATAACAATTGAATAAGGCTTAGCCTTTTTATCGCCAGAAGGCTTAAAAACATCTTCGTCAAGCCATTTTTGGTAACGACCAGCCTCAACCTCGGCTGGATTGTATTTAGGTGAAAGTTCTTTAGACATGTGTGTGTCCTCCTTTTATTCTGTTAAATAATAATATTTACCGTCTTTTGATATTATTTTAGTTTCTTTTTCTAGTAAATTCTCAGTTGTATTTTCTATCTCAAGTGAATTATCTAGTTGTTTATAAATTTGTGTGATTACAGAATCAGGGATTTCATTATATTTCCAATCATTGATAATCATTCCAGGGATTTCGAATAATAATCCTTCCCAACCTTGTTTAGCATATCTCTTATTATCCAAATCAAGTGCAAATGTTTTGATGCTCTCATCATGCCATTGATTTAATAAATTTCTAGCATCCGTAGATTGTTCAATATAAATGTTATATAAAGAATAACAATGATCAGAAGATACGGTACCCTTGTTTAATAGATAAATTAATCGTCCAATTTCTTCTAAAATTGAGAGCAAGTATTGTTGAAATCTAATCAGTCTATCAAGATCATCAATACTTTCTTGGTATTTATTGAATTCAGAGTTGTGACCTTTAGATACGATATTTTCTATTGTTAAATTGACTTGTTGTAATAATTCAACTGCATCATCTCTATATCGATTCAAGTCATCTAAAGAACGTTTTCTCAATTCATCATTCTCAATGATCTCGATATTAAATTTGGAAATGTTACCAACTTTTCCTATTAAAGCTATTATTCTAGCTTTAAATTCAGTCTGTTGAAAATCATATATTTTATCTATTCCTTCCTGCATTTCCGCCATTTTAGTATCAATTTGAGCCATATAATATTGACCTACAACCATGGAGGAAATATTCATTACATCAGCTACTGTATTTGAGATAGCTGTTATTTCTTCAGCATCTATTGGAATAAGATTGGCTTGACCTGCAAGTTTGTTATTTATGTTGTAACCACCACGAAAAGCTCCCTGTAATTCTTTCGAATCGTAAAGTTTTGCTCCAGGTGGGATAACTACTTGATAGATATTACCTTCTTTGACTTGATTTAATAACTCTTTAATAGATTTATTTTTGACATGATTGTTGAATTTTTGAACAATTTGAGGCACAAGAGCATCTAATTTCGCTACAACATTTCCATCTGAAATCTCATGCATAGTTTTTTCATCAAGATTAATCTCTGTAGGTAAGAACTCAATTTTAGGCATTAGAGCTAAAAATTCCTCGTTTATTGGAGATACTTCATAATTAGTATTTGGGATAATTTCATTAGAATAACTAATATTCAACTTTTTCTCTTTATTTTTTTCTTTTTTATAAAAGTAAGAAATTAGAAGTACAAGCAATAAGATAACAATCCATTTCATTTCTCCTTCTCCCACTCACTATTTAGCAAGACGTATATCAGACAGTCACAAAGATATCCTCAGCATCCGCCACTGTTCGGACTCGTAAAAGAAGACGCTCCGTTTCGATTCGTTCCGGCAATTCAGCTCTTGTCATCCTTCTTCCTCGCTTTCTTGATGAAGCTTCCCATGGGGTCGGCTCGATCATCTAGATAACGATAGACACGCTTATAGCCATCACCCATAAAGTAAGTCGGTGTAAAGCAGTCATTTTTAAAATGTCCCTTGTCATCTAACAAATCAGATTCAGCCAGACGGTCTAGAATCTTAGCAAAGATATGGCAGATACCATCTTCCTCAATAATTCGATCCACCTGGCAATCCAGAACGACTGGACAGGCATCCAAGATGGGTGCTTGTGTCAGTTCAGAAGGTTGGAAATCTAGGCCAAGCTTAGTAATCTTTTCACGACGACTAATAAAACCAGCCTGTTCCATTTCAAGCATGAGGTTTTCATCAGGGATATTAACCGTAAATTTCTGATAATGTTTAATCTGGTCTGCCGCATTTTCCTCGCTACCAACCCCGATGACTAGCCAATCTCCTAGACTATAGGAAGAACTACAAGTCGTCACATTATAGCCGTATGTTTGGTCCTGGTAACCCAAGATAAAAATGGGAAAACCATAATACAATTTACTGGTCTCAAAAGATTGCTTCATGTCACCCTCCTTTGGTAGGAACGTAGACCTCGCTTTCGCTCCGTCTGCATCAATATCTCTAAATTCACCTGCGACCTTCGGTCTTGGTTCTTTAAAAGATATAGAAAATCCCTGCCATAACTATGACAGGGACGAATGTGTATCCGCGGTACCACCCAATTTTGAGTGGAAACCACTCACAGCTTTCTTGATTCAATTTGACCATCAGCAACCAGCTTTGACATTTGTGCGGATTTCTCAGTACCACCGCTTCCTGTGACAAATGGGCTTCAAAGCACCTCTGAATGGTCTTATTCTATCACATTTTTAATCTCAAGACAAATGAAATTGTGGGGACCTGAATTTGCAAATAAGTTAGACTAGCGATTTTACCTTAAAAGATGAATCCAATTCCTCATTTTATTCTCATTAGAAAAGCCCTGTCTGTCGACAAGGATCTCATCTTATTTTTCTTCCTCAGCCCTTTCTTCTAGCCATTGTTCATAGCTTTCAAGTAGATTGATAGCCATTTGGGTTGCCAAGGCAACTGAAAAGGCTTCCGTGCCTTCAGTTGTTTCATTTTGGACTTCCAATTTACTTTCTTCGTAAATAGCTTTGAGAGCCTTATTGCTAAGCGTGTCTTTAAATGCTTGGAATTTTTTCATGGTCAAAGCCTCCTTGATTCTACGGCACTCTCTAAAATTATTGTTATCGTTTTCACTTTAAGTTTACACCATTTCAGAGAAATTGCAAGGTTTCTCCTTAATAAACAAGGAGAACTTTCCCACTATCTACGACCTATTGCGCAGCTGCAGTAGCTCCTGTGAGATACTCTGTCGTATAGGCTACAATAGCTCCTGAATCAGCATTTACCGCGTATTTATAACGTAGGCCACTAGCAGCATAATCAAAGCTGATATTGTAGACTTTACCGTCTCCTTCAGTCTTCAAGTCCGTTTTCAAGTTTGTCACAGAACCCTCAGCTAGGCCAGCATGGTTAAGAGCTGTCGTTTGTGCAGTTTCTTTGGACACTGCTGTCTCGTCCTTACTTTCGCTAGATTGACTCTCGTCTTTAGGCTCTTCACCTTTTTGAGCATCGTCCTCATCTTTAGACGTTGGATGGTCACTCTTATGTTTCAAAATAGACCCTGACAGACCGTCAATCGTATACTCAAAATGGTTGCCTGACGTTGTGAAACTAATCTCATAACTTCCGTGAAGCCCAGAACGTGATTTCGAAACTGTTGATTGAGAAATCTCAGAAGTTTTGACACCTGCATTTTTGTAAGCAATGTCTGCAGCATCTTGTTCTGACAAGCGATAGCCCGAGCCGTTAAAAACAAACAAGGCTGCAGCGATGGCAACTGGGATAGCGAGCAGAATCAGATAGCCCACTAGTTTTTTTATTTTTCGCATAAAATTCTCCGCTATTTTTATCTGATACTACTATTATATCTCAAAGTTCTAAAATTGTCAGAGAAACTTGGTCCGTTTTTAGTATGATGTCATAAAAAGTCCCTGACAGATATCAAGAACTCTTACGAAGATTTAAAATTTGACCAGTTACAAAGACTAGGATGGCTACCCAGATAAAGAGGAAACCTTTCAATTCTCCAAAGCTAACCGTCTCACCAAAAATGAGAATGGCCACGAGCAGTTGAATCGTAGGGTTGAGGTACTGGATAAACCCGATAAGGTTAAGCGGTGCCCTTTTAACTGCCTCCGAGAAGCAAAGTAAGGGAACAGCCGTCACTACACCTGAGATGGCTAGGAGAAACATTTCCATGTTCGAATAAGAAGAAAATGATTCTGGAGAAAAGAAAATGAGATAGATAGCTACAAAAGGTAGTAGCAAGCCACTTTCTACTAGCATGGCTACGTCACTGGAGAGCCTAACCCCTTTTTTGATTAACCCATAAAAACCAAAGCTCAGAGCTAGCCCCAAAGAAACCATGGGAAGTTTTCCTGTATTGGCAACAAGAACCTGTACTCCTATAAAGGCCAATACTACTGCTGCCCACATACTTCTGCTCAGAGATTCACGAAGAAAAATGAGGGCAAATAGGATAGAAACAATAGGCATAATGTAATAGCCCAAGCTAGCCTGCGTCGCTTGACCATGACCCACAGCATAGATATAAATCAACCAATTAGCTGCTATAAGAAAGCTGGCAAGCAGCATACTAAGCAAGGCCTTTTTATCCTGCCAAAGTCCCACAAGTTCCCCTTTAAAACGTGTAGTTTGATTAGCTATTAGCGCGTAAACCAGCATGGTCACTACAGTAAAGACAATCCGCCATGAGAAGGTGTTATAGGCTAAAACACCTGCTAAAAGCTTCCAAAAAAGGGATAAAAATCCCCATTGAATATAGCTTGCAAGCCCAAAGAGCAACCCTTGATTCTTTCTAGTCAACGATAACACCTGCTTTGTCTACAGATAGGATGAAGGTTTCACCGTCTAATCCAAGACCATCGATAGCCGTTTTAAGAGCCTCAGACTGATCATGTGGTGTTAAGGTCATAACTGTTGGACCAGCACCTGAGAGATAGGTTGCATAGGCACCGTATTGGCCTGACAATTCCTTAATGGTCGCAAATTCCTTGACCAATTTTTGGCGGTAGCGTTCGTGGAACATGTCTCCTTGGATAGCACGTCCTGCTTTAAACAAATCCCCTGCAAAAAGAGCTGCAATGGCAACGTTAGCAATAGATGATGCAGCCACAGCATCTTTGTAAGACAGGTCACTTGGAAGAACTCCACGTGAATCAGACGTCTTAAGCTCATAGCTCGGAATGAAGGCGACAAAAGCACACTCTGGAAACTCTGTAACGATGCTATTAACATGTTCATCCACATAAGAGGCTACAACGAGATTCCCAAAGATAGCTGGGGCAACATTGTCTGGGTGACCTTCAATCTTGGTCGCAATATCAAGTTTATCGTCATCTGAGAGCTTCAAGTCTGCCAATTGATTGGCTAACTCAATCCCTGCGACAATAACTGAGCTAGAAGAACCGAGCCCACGAGCCAAGGGAATATCTGATGTCATCACCAATTTATGGGGCTGCAAATCAGACTTCATTTGCAAGGCTGTTGAAATGAGGAGGTTATTTTCATCTGAAGGAATATCTCCCAAATCGTGTTCGATATGCCATGCATCTGCTGGTTCAAGCACCTCGATTGTCAAATATTTAGAAACGGCAACACCCACAGAGTCAAAACCTGGACCAATATTGGCAGATGTTGCTGGAACAGTAATTTTCATAATAATACACCAAAAGGAGGAAAGCCATTAGCGACTTTTCTCCTTGAATACCTTTCTTATACGCACCAGTATGGGCTTATCAATTAGTTAGACAAAACTTTCAATGTGTTAACAACTGTGAAATCTTCTGCTGCTTCAAGTTTTTCAGTAACAGCTTTAAGTTGAGTTTTAGACATAGCATGTGTAATCACAACGATACGAGCTGTTGTACCATTTGCTTTTTGTTGCAAGACTTGTTCAAATGAAATATCTTCTGAGTTGAAGATTTCAGACAAGTGAAGGATTTTACCTTTTTCGTCTGGCGTATCAAGAGCAAAGTAGTAGTTGCTCTTAACGTCCGCTGGATTAGCCAATGGCAAGTCGCGACGGAACTCGTTAAATGGTTTACCAACATTGCCATCTGAAAGACGACGAGCAATACGGATAATGTCTGCCAAAACAGATGTTGCTGTTGGTTTTTGACCAGCACCTGGACCGTAGTACATTGATTCGCCAATACCGATAGATTCAACAAAGACTGCATTCATAACATCGTTGACGCTAGCAAGTGGGTGATTTTTTGGCAAGAATGTTGGTGATACTTCTGCAGAGATACCTGATTCTACTTCACGCACATCACCAACCAATTTGATGACATAGCCCAATTCTTGAGCGACAGCCACATCATCAGTAGAGATGTTTGTAATCCCCTTATGAGTCACATCGTCGAAATCAATTGTGGCACCAAAACCAAATTGGCTAAGGATAACGGCTTTATAAGCTGCATCAATCCCTTCAACGTCGTTGGTTGGATCACTTTCAGCATAACCAAGTTCTTGAGCAGTCTTGAGGGCATCTTCGTATGACCAACCTTCGTCAACCATCTTAGTCATCATAAAGTTAGATGTTCCGTTAAGCACACCGAGAATACGTGTCACCTTGTCAGATGTCAAAGAATTAGCCAAAGTACGCAAAATTGGAATACCACCAGCAACAGCAGCTTCATAGTAGAAAGCCACACCCTTATCTTGAGCAAGAGCAATCAACTCTTTGCCGTGAGTAGCAATCAAGTCTTTGTTAGCAGAAACAACGTTTTTACCTGCTTCAAGCGCTTTTGTGATAAAGGTACGAGCTGGCTCGATACGGCCCATCAATTCGACAACGATTTGAATCTCGTCATCGTTAAGGATTTCGTCAACATTTGTGACAAAATTATAGTCATTTCCAGCAGCGATAAGACGATTTTTTTCCTCGTCATCTTTAACCAAAACCTTCGCAATTTCGAGTTGGTCACGTGAGGCTGCAAGAACCTTTTCACCATTTTCCTTCAAAAGGAAAGGAATACCGCTAGCTACTGTACCAAAGCCAAGCAATCCAATTTTAATAGACATTTACGATTTCTCCTTAAAAACATACATTTTTTTAATTGTACCATATTTCTGTCGGAATTGACAGAATATTTCTGCCATTTAAGGAGACAAGTATTCTTTTTTCACTGAAAATTCTGTGCATTTTCACCCCATTTTTGTTAGAATAATAGCTAGACCTATTTGAAAGGGGATACAATGACTTCTCAAAAGAAAAAAACAAGTCAAGCTAACAGAAAAAAAATGAACCTTCTTCTGCTTGTCCTAAACCTAGTCCTTCTTGGCTTACTGGCAGTTTTCATGTTAAACCGCCCAAATCAGTCGAAAAGCTACCAACAACAATCTCAGACCAGTCAGTCTAAGACGGCAACTAAGTGGAAAACCTATGACAAGCCTGTCCAAATTCCTATCCTCATGTACCATGCTGTTCACGTTATGGATCCATCTGAGGCTTCTAACGCCAACCTGATTATTGCTCCGGACAATTTTGAAGCACAAATCAAGGCCATGGTTGATGCGGGTTACTATTTCCTAACTCCCGAAGAAGCCTACAAAGCTTTCACTGAAAATACTCTGCCTGCTAAGAAGGTCGTCTGGCTGACATTTGACGATGGTAACGAAGATTTCTATACCATTGCCTACCCGATTCTCAAAAAATATAAGGCTAAGGCAACCAACAATGTCATCACTGGCTTTGTTAAGAAGGGAAATGCCGGAAATCTTACCGTCAAGCAGATGAAAGAAATGATGGCACACGGCATGAGCTTCCAGTCTCATACGGTTAACCACCCTGATTTGTCAGCCACTGACAACGCGACACAAAAGGTTGAATTAACGGATTCTATCGACTTCCTTGAAAACAAACTCAATACAAAGGTCAATACCATTGCCTACCCATCAGGTCGCTACAATCAAACGACACTGGACCTAGCTAAGAAAACATACAAGTTAGGACTAACAACCAACGAAGGGCTAGCTAGTTCCAAGGATGGTCTCCTCTCACTTAATCGTGTCCGTATTCTGCCAACAACAACAGCTAAAGGACTTCTCAGCGAGATTACTACTGACAATAAGTAAAAGAAATCACTTGATTTACAGTCAAGTGATTTCTTTTACTTATTGTCTAGTCAAATATTTCTGATAGGATAACCACACCCTTTTTGATTTCAGAATCACTTAGGGTGATTGGTGGCAAGAGTCGAATCACATTTGTCCCTGCAGTTAAGACAATCAACCCCTTATCTCTAGCTTCCTGAACCAGTTCTCCAAGATTGCCAGTGGTCTCAATTCCAATCATATACCCCAAGCCACGCACAGTGGTAACTGTCTCTTTATCAGATAAAGCTGCCTGCAATTTTTCTTGTAGCTTGTTTCCATTTTCAAGGGCAGTATCCAGAAAAGCTGGAGCCAACATAACTTCAAGCGTAGCCTTGGCCGCTGCCATGGCCAGTTTATTTCCTCCAAAGGTAGAGCCGTGACTTCCGTAAGAAAAAGCTGCTCCAAGAGAGGACTTGGCAAGCATGGCACCAACTGGCACCCCATTGGCCAAACCTTTGGCCAAAGTAAAGATATCTGGTTCAATATCGTAGTGCTCATAAGCATAAAGCTTACCAGTACGACCAATTCCTGTCTGAACCTCATCTACAACGAGGTAAATACCTGTCTCCTTACAATAATCAGACAAAGCCTTAACAAAGTCCTTATCCGCAGGTTGCACACCCGATTCTCCTTGAACCAACTCCAGCATAATAGCTGCAGTTTCTTCACTGGCTAAGGATTTGACACTGTCTATATCATTGAAAATAGCATAGCTAAAGTGGGGCACACCTTCACCAAAACCTTGTTTGATTTTATCCTGACCAGTGGCAGACATAGATCCAAACGTTCGACCATGGAAGGCATTTTGGAAGGTAATGATTTCTTGTTTACCCGATGCCTTACGGGCGATTTTTATAGCAGCCTCATTGGCCTCTGCACCACTGTTACAAAAAAAGGCTAGATAATCCTTGTCTCCAATTAAAAGGTCAGCAACATCTTCTTGCAACTGATTGTAATAGAGATTGGGCTGGTGCAAAATCTCGCCCACCTGCTCTGTCAAAGCCTGATTGACAGAGGGATGATAGCCCAGATTGGTTACCCCGATACCTGATGAAAAATCCAAGTAGGTCTTGCCAGTTGTATCTGTCAAATAATTGCCCTGAGCCGAAGCAAAATCAATCGCTGCCCGCTTATAATTTGAAAATAGTTTTGTCATCTCTTACTCCTTGATTATGGTACCGTCTATCAGGTTATCACCAATAATGACCTGCTCGACACCAGCTTGAACTGTCTGAACAGCACTTTGAATTTTAGGAATCATGCCTCCAGTTATCACACCTGAATCTATTTTTTTCTGAACATCTACAATATTCAAATGATTCAAAACTCGTCCATTCTCTAAAACACCCTTGACATCCGTCATGAGGATAAGTTTTTTGGCCCCCAGACTAATAGCGACCGCCCTTGAAAGATAATCGGCGTTGATATTGAGTAAATCACCTTGCTCACTGTAACCCAAGCTAGGAATCAAGGGAAGTTTGCCTTGAGATAGGAGGCTCACTAGGGTTTGATTAGTGATGTTTTTGACTTCACCCACAAAACCATAGGTCTCTTGATCTAAGAAATCAGCATGGACAAGGTCTGGCAATTCATCTACAAGCTGATAGGCTGGCAAACCTGCAGTTGTCAACTCACCTGCTAAGTTTTTCCCAACCATGTCAACCAAAGCTTCTTTGATCAAGGTCATATCTGACTGCCCCGTCACACGAAGACCATTGACCTTGTGAATTGGAATATGATGTGCCTCCATTAGCTGATTAATAGCGAAACCGCCCCCATGGACGATAACAATTTTTTGACCAGCCTGATGCCATTCGGACAGTTTAGCCAATATCTCAGGAGTTAGCTGCTTACTGGCTACTCCACCAATCTTGATTACAATATATTCAGTAGTCATCAGTTAACTCCTTTGTCATAGATAACTTAAGTATGGTAGAGGGCATTAATCTTAACGTAATCGTAGGAAAGATCACACCCCCATGCGGTTCCTTTTTCATGTCCAGCATGAAGATCTACCGTAATGGTGACTTCATCGACATGCATGATGTCTTTCATTTCCTCATCATCAAAGGCAACAGGACTAGAAGATAGCATAACTGGCAGTCCGCCAATCATAATATCAACATTATCCACAGGAACATCCACACCAGCATAGCCAACAGCGGCTAAAATACGTCCCCAGTTAGGATCTTCACCAAAGATAGCCGTTTTAACCAGGCTTGACCCGACAACGGATTTGGCCATCATACGTGCATCAAGGGCATTAGGGGCATTGACCACATCAACTTGGATGAGTTTATTGGCACCTTCACCGTCCTTGGCAATTTTCTTAGCCAACTCTTGCATCACGAAATTCAACATCTTCGAAAATTTATCGAACTCTGGTGTATCTGGAAGAATCTCTTCATTGAGCGTGCAACCATTGGACATGACAAGAACCATATCATTAGTCGAAGTATCCCCGTCAACTGTAATCTGATTGAAGGTCTTTTCCACATTTTGGCTCAAGGCCAATTGAAGAGTGTCACTAGAAATATTAGCATCACAAGTGATAAATCCTAGCATGGTCGCCATATTAGGGTGAATCATGCCTGATCCCTTAGCGACACCAGCCATAGTAACTACATCACGTCCAAAGGTCTCTGTCACAGCAATGGTCTTAGTTGCTGTATCAGTCGTCAAAATCGCCTTAGCGAAATCATCAGCATTCCCATTAACCACTATCTTGGAAAGACCATTTTTCAGCGTAGCCATTGGTAGTAACTCACCGATAATCCCTGTAGAGGCCACACCAATCAACTCTGGTTCAACACCTAGCTTTTCAGCGGTCCACTCCTGCATAGTGTAAGCATCCTCCAAACCTTGAGTCCCTGTACAAGAATTGGCTACACCTGAGTTAACAACGATAGCCTTCATTTTCCCAGCCTTTTTAACTGAGGTCTTGGTCACAATTAGAGGAGCTGCAATAACCTTATTGGTCGTGTAAACACCTGCAACACTGGCTGGTTTTTCAGAGACAATCCAACCAAAATCCATTTTTCTCTTTTTAAATCCTGCATGTAGCCCATCTGCTGAGAATCCCAGCGGACTAGCAATTGTTCCATCGATGACTTTCATATTTTTTCTCCTAACTCTATGCTTTCATCTACAAGTATGACGGTGTCATAAGCAAACCTTCCGTCTCATCCCACCCCTGCATGAGGTTGAGATTTTGCACTGCCTGTCCAGCTGCTCCTTTAAGCAGATTATCAATAACTGAAATAACTGTCAGAACATTGGTTTTTTCATTATAGGCAAATCCAATATCTGTAAAATTCGATCCGATTACGTTGTGCAGTTCTGGCAAGCTGTCTTGAACACGTACAAAGGGTTTATCGCTATAAGCCTTTGTGAATGCTGAAGCCACATCAGCCACAGTCACGTCCTTCTTCAACTTACAATAAACCGTAGCCATGATTCCTCGATTAACTGGTAACAGCGACGTTGAAAACTGAATCTCAGGTATTTCCGGATTAAAGGTCTGCAAGGTTTGAACAATCTCAGGAATATGCTGATGATGATTAAGTTTATAAGTCACGTAATTATCATGAACATTGACAAAATGACTAGACTCACTCAAAGCCTTACCCGCACCAGTTAAACCAGACTTGGCATCCACAATAACACTATCCATCTCAATCAGACCAGTAGCAACCAAAGGAATCAGGGCCAACTCTGTCGCTGTTGCATAGCATCCAGGATTGGCAATAAATTTCTTACCCTTCACATCTGTATATTCTGACAATGCGTATGTAAATTTATTCAAAATACTCTGCTTAGCAGGTGATTTTTTATACCATTCTTGATAAACACCTGCTGGCAAGCGATGATCGCCAGACAAATCAATAATTGGAAAATCAGCCAGAACAAATTTCTCTGCTAGCGAACTAGCAACTCCTGAAGGTGTGGCAAAGAAAACCAAATCCGCCTTTTGCATAATCTTTTCCGCATTGTAAGCTTCAATTTCTAAGTCACAAACACCTGTCAGATAGGGATACACATCAGACAATCGTCGACCCACTTCCTTGGTTGCGTGAATAGAAACAAGTTCCACTTTTTTATGATTATTCAAAATTTTAACTAACTCTAAACCACTATAACCAGTGATACCAACGATTGAAACTTTCATTTATGCACTTCCTTTGAATAAATATGTGATTATTTTATTGCATTTTTATTCATTTGTCAAGAAAAAATTGAAATTAATATGAAAAAAACAAGCAGTCTTTTTCAACTACTTGTTTTCACGATTGCTATCTAGTTATTAAATAAATGCAAATTGGCGATACGATTGACCGCTTCTACCAGACGCTCTGGCTCTACCAAAAGCCCAATACGAACATAAGCATCACCCGCAGGACCAAATCCTTTACCTGGTGCCACAGCAACATGGGCCTTCTCAAGCAAAAGATCCGCAAAACTTTCACTGGTGTACCCCTCTGGCACAGGCATCCAAGCATAGAAAGAACCTCTGGATGGAAAGGCCTGCCAGCCAATCTTAGCAGCTGCCTGAACAAAAGCATCTCGACGGCTATCATAAGTCGCATTCAGTTGGGCAACAGCCTCCTCAGATTTAGGATCTAAGAGGGCGGCAATCCCAGCCTCCTGCAGGGCAGGAAAGATCCCCACAAAAAGATGGTCTTGAATCAGATTCAAAGCTTCGATCATCTGGTCATTCCCAGCTGCAAAGGCCAAACGCCAACCAGCCATATTGAAGGTTTTCGAGAAAGTATAGAACTCAATGCCCACATCTTTAGCACCAGGCGTTGATAAAAAGCTAGGATTCTCATAGCCCTGATAACCCAAAGCTCCGTAAGCCAAATCACTCACCACTCCTACTTCGTAGGTCTTAGCCCAAGCAACTAACTTTTCATAAAAGGCCTTAGTCGCCACAGCCCCCGTAGGATTATTCGGATAATTGATATAGATAAACTTAGCACGGCGAGCTGTCTCCTCAGGAATGGCATCCAGATCTGGCAAGAAATCATTTTTAGCCGTCAAAGGAAAGGTTTCATAGGTCACACGGCCCAAACTCACTCCTGACAAGTAATCTGGATAACCTGGGTCAGGCAAGAGCAGGAGGTCGCCAGGATTCATCAAAGCTAGAGGCAATTCCACTAGTCCAATTTTAGCTCCACCCATGACACAAATCTCACTCTCCGAATCCAAATCAACCTCATAATGTTTCCTGTAAAAACTAGCAGCTGCTTCCTTAAAAGGACGATTGCCTCGAAACTGTGAATACTTATGGCTAGCAGGATTTTTCGCTGAAAGGCACAGCGCCTCAACAATATGGTCATAAGTCGGTTGGTCGGGATTGCCTTGACCGAGATTGATCACATCTGCTCCTTCCGCTACCTTAGCATTAACTTTAGCAACCAAACCTGCAAAAAACTGTTCTGGCAATGCCTTCAATAAGTCCGATTCTTCAAATAACATAAACGCTCCTTAATGATACAAGTCCGTGTGACGATCCTCAAAAACAGGAATCTGACCTCGAACCTTATCTACCTCTTCAAGATTAATATCGGCCGTAAAAATGCCCTCCTCATGCTCCTTGGATTGTAAGAGCACATTTCCAAGTGGATCTATAACCATAGAATGTCCTGAAAAGACATCGTCTGGTCCTGTTCCGACACGGTTAACGGCTACCACAAAGGCTTGGTTCTCAACCGCACGCGCCTTTAACAAAATCTCCCATTGCTGCACACGAGGTTCTGGCCACTGCGCCACCACAAAAAGTACCTTGGCTCCTTGTGCCATCTGTGTTCGCACCCATTCAGGAAAACGGATATCATAACAAATGACACTGGCAGCTATCACACCATCAAGCTCAAAAACAGACTCATCCGACCCAGCAGACATGTACTGGTCCTCTGCCATAAGGCCAAAGAGATGGACCTTGCTATAAGTATTGATTAGGTCCCCAGACTTATTGTAGACGTAGGTCGTGTTGTAGAATTTGCCATCCTTCTCAATAGCAACGGACCCTCCAATAATAGCCACAGCATGTTTCCTCGCAAAATGAGACAAGAGTTCTTGAGAGTCCAATCCATCCTTATCTGCAAGCCCATCAAGTTCATTTAAAGCATAGCCTGTATTCCACATTTCAGGAAGCACAATGACATCAGGATTTTCGCCAAGGGCCCTTTCCAACATTTCTTTCACGTGCTTTTTATTTTCCGTAGGTTGTCCGTGAGCAACATCCATCTGTACCAATGCGATTTTCATAGTAACCTCGATTCTATATTAACCATTATAGCACTCCAAAAGACGTCACAAAAATTGAAAAATTCAATCTCATGATAAAGAAAGACTATCAAAAAAGGCTGGACACATTGTCCAACCTGATTCATTACTTCATTAAGCAATATCAACGTAACGACGAGCACCGCTCACTGTCATGTATGAGAGCCATGTGTGACCATCGGCTGTCAAAACTTTGTCATAGATAACACTCATACCTTTGTCATAGTAGGCCAATTCTGGGCTTGAAACCTTGGCTTCCGCCTTGATTGACGCACGACCTATGAAGGTATAACGGCCTGACTCTGGGAGACTTGGTTTTGCGGCTGGTTGACTTGCTTCTGCCTTGGCTGCTGCAATGTCAACATAACGACGGGCACCGCTTGCCGTCACGTATGAGAGCCATTGACGACCATCGGCTGTCAAAACTTTGTCATAGTTTACACTCATACCTTTGTCATAGTAGGCCAACTCTGGACTTGAAACCTTAGCTTCTGCCTTGATTGACGCACGACCTGTGAAGGTATAACGGCCTGACTCTGGAAGACTTGGTTTATCTGCTGGTTTAGCAACCGGTTTAACTTCTGGTTGACTTGCTGGCTTAGACTCTGCCTTGGCTGCTGCAATGTCAACATAACGACGGGCACCGCTTGCTGTCACGTATGAGAGCCATTGACGACCATCGGCTGTCAAAACTTTGTCATAGTTTA